>Ga0131853_10000636_pt1 | contig 63037 bp, 60 predicted proteins | sample TergutLab28metaG_FD_92764 | JGI IMG/M metagenome (GOLD analysis project Ga0131853, IMG submission 92764) | Labiotermes labralis P1 segment gut microbial communities from Petit-Saut dam, French Guiana - Lab288 P1 (version 2) (version 2) | ecosystem: Host-associated > Arthropoda: Insects >...
GCCATCTCGATTCATGCCAACGCCATCGGCAATACACGCTGGTCTGGGGCACAGGTTTTTTATGATGCAAAATCCCTTGAAAATAAGGAGCTTGCCACGCATATTATGGAAGCTATGCGTAGTAATATTGAAGGGTTGACCCGTGAGCAGCGTCCGATTTCAAATATTTATATTTTGCGGAATTCTCAAATTCCTACTGCGCTTGTGGAAGTTGGCTTTTTGTCAAATCCCGCTGAGGCGAGGCTTCTTTCGGATGCGGATTATCAACAATTGATGGCTTATTCGATTTTTGAGGGGATTTTGTCTTTTATTGAGTTTATGCAGGTGCCTGAGGTTGTTTTGGATGGGGAGGGGATTGAGTAGGGTGGTTTTGGGTTGCTCTTTTCCTCCCTTTTTGGTGACCGATTTTGTTGCTATATAGTACCTACCAATAAACCCAAACCATTGCTTCTGTAAGCCGAAAGGCGCAAGCGAAAAACTGAGCAATTTCGAAATGAATTAAATGAAATTAGAAGTTGTTCTCATTATGATCACCGAAAGGGGAGCACTAGATAGTCATTCAGTTTTAAGTCTCTCTTGAATTTGCTTTGGGTTATATCATTTGAGTTCTTTTCTCTTAATCTATCGTGCCTTTCGGCTTACTGGAGTAATGTTGAGCAATTTTTTCCCTTTCGGTGACCAATTTATAACCTCGTCTAAAATTTTCTTGGTCATTTCTTAAATCTTTTTCTCTCAAGCTGAACGCGCCTTTCGGCTTGTCGGAGTAGTGGTCTGAGGGCTCTAGGTGATGAAAACGGATAAACGTGGGGGAAAAATGTTGACAAAGTGGGGAAAAATTGGTTTACTTAGGTTATGTAAGATTTAGGAGGTTGTCTGATGAGGTTGAGCAAAGAGAATTTGAAGTTGATTTATGAGGGGAAGACGAAGGATGTTTATCAGTTTGCTGGTGACAAGATTCTTTTATATACGAAGGATGAGACGACTGGATGGTGGAAAGTTGATGAGGCAGGGAGGCGTTATTTTGAGGAGGATCCAGGTGGGAATGAGGTTGGGCCTGCTGTTGCGGGGATGGGGCAGAAGAATTTGATTGCTAGTGAGTATTATTTTAAGAAGTTTCATGAGGCTCGTATTCCTAATCATTATGTGGATTGTGATGTGGATGAGAATTTGATGTTGGTTAAGGTTGGGGACATTTTTGGTCAAGGATTTGAAGCGATTATTCGTTTTTATGCCATGGGAAGTTTGTTGCGTAGGTTTCCTGATGACTATAAGGAAGGAGAACCGACGCCTGATTTTTTTGAGACGACATTGAAAAGTGATGCTGATAATGACCCGCCAATTACGAAGGATGAATTAATTGAACAAGGTATTCTCACTGGGGCGCAATATGAGCAAATTAAGCGAATTTGTCGTGATGCTTCTGCTGTTATCAGTGCAGATTTGAAGGAAGAAGGGTTAACCTTGGTTGATATCAAATTTGAAATCGGCATGGTGGATGGGGAAATTGTGTTGATTGATGAGGTATCTGCTGGGATCATGCGTGTGGCTCGTGGAGCTGTTTTGGCATATAACGTTTTGAAAGAGGAAGAGCTAGCTGATATATTGGTGACTCGTGCCAAACGGGCAAAGATTGTTGAGGCTTTGCTTGTAAATGGGGATCATTGTTGTTTTTAGATGAATAATGCCAATGGCATGGAAAAAGATGCTACTGTAGTTATGGATACAGTAACATCTTTTTTCAATTTATTTCATACTTTGTTCCTTTTTAGTCTTTTTTCTAAAATAAACGACGACAACTCCAAAAAGTGTCCAGCCTACAAATGTCACAATGATAGATTCAACGAGTAAAGGGGTCGTATAACGCAATGTGATATAATGATAACCCGCTGGAAGTTCAATCGCCATAAACATTGTATTCGCACGCATCAGATTAGCACGTTCATTATTCACATAAGCACGCCATCCTTCGCTATAAGGAATAGACAGCACCAAGAAACGATCATCTGATAACTGGATTGTTCCTTCAATTTGATTCGTTGTCATTTCAATATTTTCTAAAGTGTATTCACTTAAAGCCGCAACCATTTCTGGGAAAAGATCCATTGGTTGAGCAATTACCTCAATGCTGTCAAATGTGTAAATTCCTTGATCTCTAAATCGAAGTGTAACTTCCATCAATCCAGCTTTTTCATGGTATCCCATATTAAGTGCAAAGTGATGTCTTCCTGCATACCAACTATTATCTGGAGTGGAAAGATGAAAGCTTTTTCTGATATCATCATTTTGTAACCAAATACGTGTTCTATCAGTCTGACCTTCAAAGTGGATATTGTTAAAGTTTACATAAACTTCACTATTTTGTATTGTTTCAAAAATAAGTGTTAATGTAGCTTCTTGCTCAGAAATATGAATTTGCTGCTCTTCAAAAGCAATTCCTGATCCTAATTCAATTTCAAATACCAATGGTTGATCATTGAAAATAAGTGATATATTATCAGATGTTTCTAAATCTTCTAATAGTACCGCCTGCATAAGTGCTTGCTGTCTTTGAATGAAGGATAACTGTTCATATTGACTTCTTGTTATATAGCGGTTATAAGCATAACCCAACGGCAAGGCATATGCATTTAAAAAAGCATGATGGATTCGATTATTATCCGAAAATACAACTGTTTCTCCAATAGGCTCTTGATAATAACCATAGGGAATAAAAGCTTCATGTCCTTCTCTTATAATGAAGTATCTTGTACTTGCAAGTGCCCCTAGCATAGCACGCCCATCTAATCCTATATAGATCGCATCATAATCTCGCCAATGATGTATCTCATCAAGAAATTGACCAACGTGAGGATTACTTAAACTCCAGAAAAACGAACTACTATTTATTCTTGTTTGAACAGATGAGTTTCGAACAAAGCTAGTATTAAAATGACTTTCTTCTACTCTAAAAAAACCTCCATTCACAAGATGTTCAACACTCCTTGTTGGCGACTGGTGCAAGTAAGGAATCGCCCAGCCTGATGTTTGAAAATCTGAAACATAGTTACCAACATATGGGGAATTTCGAAAATCTCCTAGCATAATAAGATTAACCATCGTCACAACTAATAAACTAATGTATTTCAAACTGTGCCTTATCTGATAGTGTGATATAACGAATATCGTTGTCAAACTAGCTAATAACATAATAGCTGCAGCTAAATTTTTTATATCTCGTATACTAGGAATAAAAATAACAATCAAAAGATGTGTAAAAACAAAACATGAAAGAATCACAATCCTTTTTCTATTTATTTTCATAAGCTCTGGTAGCAAGCTTGTTACAATAAATGCAACCAGAAAACTATATCCCCAAATCCACCGATTAGAGATATATGAGAAGCCATGCATCACATGCCCTAAAAAAGGAAAAAGTAAAATAATGGTTAGAAGTATAAATCCGATCCTTAATTGCCTATATTCTTTCTTTTTCCCCATAAATAACAGCAAATATAAAACAGCAATTAAACTAATTGAAGCGTATGCCATGATCGTCCATACTCCAATGCTTTGATTTGAAATAAAAGCAAAAACAAAATTCTGATAAAATTCCAATAAATAAAATAATGGAATATCATGTGAAAGCGACGATCTAGCCGACATAAATAACGCATTAATATTGGGAAAAGCAATGACAGCTGCCATCAAAACACCTAATAAATAATAATATGTGAATTTGGTAAAATTTTTTATCAGCGTCTTATAAGAAAATGCATCATAAACAAAGAAAAATCTGACAAGTGTATAAATAAATAGTAGAATTGAAATCATGTAGAAAAAATAAAAACTACTCGCCAAAGAAATACATATCATAATAATGAATAGATGTGGTTTTTCTTTCTTAAATATTTGTTCAACCCCTAGACAAAGTAAGGGAAAGTAAATAAGTGGATTCCCAAAAAATGGATGTCTAGGTACAGCAAAAAGGGCAAAGCCACAAAATGCATAAATCAAAGCACCTATTAAAACTGACCACGGTTGTTTTTTGAACTTAAAGCTGTAAAATGAAAAAGCCAAACCTGCTAAATATAGTCTAAAAACAACTAAGAAATTGTACAAATGCTCTGTATATCTTGTTGGTACAAAAGCAGAAAGCAGAGCAAGAGGATCGCCAATTACATAGTAATGCAGGGTCGTGAGGATATCTGCGCCAAAACCAAATGTAAAATCCCAAAGCGGAATATCGATGCGACCTCTCAAAAGTTGACGCCCTATATTCCTTAAATAAGTGCCGTAATACATGAGTGCATTGAAGTGTTGTTGCTGACCATCATTCATCCAAATAAAACTTCTATTTTCTCTAATAAACCAAGCAAAAACACCCAAGGCTATCACTAAGAAAGTAAGGGTGTAGAGAATGAAATATCCTTTCTTATGATGAATCTGTCGATCTAAAAAATCAATAATCTCTAACCCTGTATCTTTCACTTTTGCCATAATTAAAAATCCTCATTCCCTTTACCTTAAACACTATCTTTATTGTGGTCTTTCACTTTATTTTTTACTCATTAATTTAAAAATAAGCAATCACATCATGCGATTAACTTATTTCATACTTTAGTTAATTTTTTTCAAATTGCAGTGTGTCAAGTCGAAGCTCAAGCAAAAAGAAATTTACTTACGATTCAATTCTGCCAACATGGCATCAATTTTATTTCCATACTTCGTTGATTCATCAATTTTGAAAATCAATTCTGGCATTTTACGAAGATTAGTCATGCGTTTGGCAACAGCAGAGCGAATAAATCCTTTTGCTCTTTCTAAGGCTGCTGCCGCATCGCGTTCGTTATAGCCAGGGCCATAAACCGTATAATATACCGTACAGAATGATAAATCATTTGTTACTTCACATGCTGTAATGGTAATAAATCCGATTTTGCTATCCTTGACTTCTCGTTGCAAAATTTCATTGATATGCCGCTTCATTTGTTCTGAAACTTTTAGCATTTTAGTACTCATTATTCATCCCTCCAAGTGCTAGAAATAACACTTTTTATACTGGCTTAACTTCTTCCATAATATACGCCTCAATTACGTCGCCCTCTTTGATATCGTTGTATTTTTCAACTAAAATACCACACTCATATCCAGCTTTAACTTCTTTAACTTCGTCTTTAAAGCGTTTCAAAGATGCAAGCATTCCTTCGAAAACAACAATTCCTTCACGAATCACACGTACGCCAGAATTTCGATTAACTGTTCCTTCTGTTACGAAACATCCACCAATGGTTCCAATTTTTGATACTTTAAATAACTGACGAATTTCAAGTTGTCCTGTTACTTTTTCGACGTATACTGGATCAAGCATCCCTTTCATAGCCGCTTCGATTTCATCAATGGCATTGTAAATGATTGAATGTAATCTTAAATCAACACCTGCAGCTTCTGCAGCTGCTCTTACACTTGAAGTAGGTCGAACATTAAACCCAATGATAACTGCCTGAGATGCTAATGCAAATGTGATGTCATTTTCAGTAATGGTTCCAACTGATGCACGGATAATTTTAACACTTGCACCTTCTACTTCAATCTTTTGAAGACTTCCGCTAAGTGCTTCAACTGAACCTTGAACATCACCTTTGATGATAACATTTAACTCTTTCATGTCACCTTCTTTGATTTGAGAGAATAAATCATCAAGGGTCACTGCTGCAGTTGGCATATTTTTACGGGCACTTGTGTTCACCGCACGTTTTTCAGAAATTTGACGGGCTTCTTTCTCACTAGAGAAAACCATAAAGCGATCGCCTGCAAGTGGTACACCATGAATTCCTGTAATTTCAATCGGTGTCGATGGTTTTGCTGCTTTAATATTTTGAGCTAAATCATCAATCATGGTACGAACGCGTCCATATTGGTCACCAACAACAATGGCATCTCCAATTTTAAGCGTTCCATTTTCCACAAGTAGTGTCGCGACTGGGCCACGCCCTTTATCAAGCTTCGCTTCAATCACTGTTCCAGATGACAAACGGTTTGGATTGGCTTTGAAATCTTGCATTTCTGCAGTTAAAGTCACCATTTCAAGCAACTCTTCAATTCCTTCACCTACCTTGGCAGAAATCTTGACATAAATCGTATCTCCACCCCACTCTTCTGGAACTAATTCTTGTTCTAATAATTCTTGCATAACACGCTCTGGGTTAGCTTCTGGCTTATCCATTTTGTTAACAGCAACAATGATCGGTACGCCTGCTGCTTTAGCATGATCAACTGCTTCTCTTGTTTGAGGCATAACCCCATCATCAGCAGCAACAACCAAAATACAAATGTCTGTAATTTTAGCACCACGCGCACGCATAGATGTAAAGGCGGCGTGACCTGGTGTATCTAAGAATGTAATCAATTCGCCATTATGTTCAACTTGATAAGCACCGATATGTTGCGTAATACCACCTGCTTCGCCAGTGGTTACGCGTGATTTACGGATGGTATCTAGTAAAGATGTCTTTCCATGATCAACATGTCCCATAATAGTTACAACTGGTGGTCGCTTCGTCAAGCTGGTTTCATCATCTACAATGTCGATTTTTTCAAATTCAACCGCATCAGTGAAGACTTTATCTTTCACTTCAAAACCGGCTTCATCAGCAATCAGTTCAACAGTATCACGATCTAATGATTGATTCACAGAAGCCATAATTCCTAACATAAGCAATTGTTTCAATACTTCGCCAGTTGATTTTCCAATGATATTGCACAAGTCACCAACTGTTAATTCCTCACTATAATAAACCACATTTTCCTCTGCTTCAACTTTTGCTGGAACATTGGCAACTCGTGACTCTTCTTCAGCTTTAACCTTTTTCACATTTGAGCCTTTTTTCTTCTTTGTGATTTTTGGTTTTGCTTGTTGTTCATAATCGTCATATTTGAATAATTCATCTGCATCAACTTCAGCAAAAATATCAACTTTTTCATCTGGATCTTCAAGAACAACAACCGGCTTCAAAACTTTTTTTGGTACTTTTGGTACTTCTTTTTTAGGCACCTCTTTTTTAACTACTGCTTTTCTAGGTGCGAATTTATCTTCTTTCTTTGGTTCTGGTTTTTTCTCTTTTTTCGGTTCTGCTTTTTTCACTTCTTTTGTTTCTTCTTTTGTTACTTCTTTTGTTACTTCGGATGCTTTTTTCTTTTCTGCCTTAGGTTCTGGCTTTTTCGTTGCAGGTGCTTTTTTATACTTTCTATCTAAAATTGCAACGACCTCAGGATCCAAAACTGACATGTGACTCTTCGCTTCTATTCCTGCTGCTGCTAAAAGGTCAATAATTTCTTTACTTTTAATGTTAACCTGTTTGGCATATTCATGTATTCTCATTAAGCAGTCCTCCTTGTATTTGTTCTTTACTCTCATCCATTCCTGAATTTTTCAAGATTTTTTCTCGAGAAAATGAATGGGCTTCTAGTTTTCTTTGAGAAAACGAATGTGTTTCCTTTAGTTTTTTTTGTAATGCTTTTACGAATTTTGGGTCTGTAATTCCAGCGACTTTCCTACTGGGATTTCCGATTGCTGTGCCTAATCCACTTTCGCCTATCACTTCAATATAGGATACGTTGTAATAGCGACATTTATCCGTTATTTTTTTAAGTGTATTTTCACTCACTTGTGAATCAATTAAAACAAATTTGACTTTTCCACTTCTAATCCCATTTAACACTAATTCTGTTCCTGTAATCAAGGAACCAGCGCGATTCATCAACCCAATAAAATTTAAGATTTCTTTCGCCATCAGCACCCTCCTTAATTCTCGTTAATATTTAACGATTCCAACAAGGTATCATATATCTCAGAATCAACCTTCATCCGCAATGCTTTAGCAAAAGCATTCTTCTTTTTGGCTTTCTCTATGGCACTAATATCCGCCTTTATATACGCACCGCGACCTTCAAGCTTTCCTGTTTCATCAATGATAGCCACACCGTTAAACCGAACAATTCTCAACAACTCTGACTTTGGATAACGCTCATTGGTTCCAACGCATTTTCGGATTTGAATTTCTTTTTTATGACTCATTTTAATCAGCATCCACTAAAGCAAGAAGTGCACTTAGCTGATTGGCTTTCTTTTCCGCTGCCTCAGCCTGCTCTTTCTCCAATTGAGCTTGCTCGGCTTGTTCAGCTTGCAACTTAGCCTCTTCTTCAGCTTTTTCAAGTTCTTGCTGTGCTTTTTCAGCTTTTCTCGTCGCTTCCATCTCTTCATCAATTTTGATGTCAATCTTCCAGCCCGTTAATTGAGCTGCTAAACGAACATTCTGACCTCTTTTACCAATGGCCAATGATAGCTGGTCGGCACTAACAATAACCGATGCTTTCTTTTCATTTTCATCAATTGTAACATCGAGCACTTTAGCTGGACTTAAACTACTGGCAACAAATTCTGCTGGGTCGTCCGAAAAAGGAATTAAATCAATCTTTTCTCCACCTAACCCTTGAATAATGGTTCGAATACGCGCACCTCCAAGTCCTACACAGGCCCCGACTGGATCCACATTTTCATCACTTGAAGAAACACAAACTTTCCCACGAACACCAATATCTCGAACAACATTGACAATCTTAACTGTTCCCTCATAAATCTCAGGAACTTCTAACTCGAATAGCTTTTTGATAATATTCGGATCGCGACGTGTCACAAGGACGACTAAGTTTTTACCACGCATTTCAACACGCGTAATATAAACCTTAATTCGCTCTCCAGGTCTAACCTCAGTCAAATTGGTCACTTCCGTTAAAGGTAGGACACCCTCCAATTTTCCTAGATCAATATAAGCATTTCGATCATCAACCTTACTGATGATTCCAGTAATTAACTCGCCGATCCGCTCTTCCATCTCTGCAATAATGGCATCTTGTTCAGCTTGCTTTAAACGCTGACGAACAACTTGCTTGGCTGTCTGTGTTGCAATTCGACCAAATCCACTTGGCGTTACCTCAAATTCAATGATATCACCATAATTGGGATCCATCTTAAATTCTTCAGCAGCCTCAATGGTCAATTCAGTTGCCTCATTTTGCACCTCAGCCACAACAGTTTTTTTCGTAAATATCCCAATACTCCCAGCTTTCTCATCAATTTTAACCACAATATCAGCAGCTTCATTAAAATTACGTTTATAGGCACTCACTAACGCATGTTCAAACGCCTCAATCACCACCGCACGAGAGATTCCTTTTTCTTTCTCAATCAAATCCAAAGCTAAGAAAAATTCTTTAGTATTCATTTTTCCAGTCACCACTCCATCTATATAAAATATTCAAACCCTTTTCTACAACATTCCAACTAAAACTTCACTGCCAAACGCGCCCTTTTCACATTAGTATACTCAATCTCAATCTTCCTTCTCCTCGTCTTAAATAAACATTCAAGTACTAATATGTCCGAATCAAAGCTAATCAAATCTCCTTGAAACTCAGAAATATCATCAATCGCCTTCTTAACCGTCACATTCACATGATACCCAACAGCTTCAACCAATGCCTCCTCCGTTTTAAGCGGACGCTCCGCCCCAGGAGAAGATACTTCCATCATATATTCCTCGTCAATAAAGTCTTCCTCATCCAGCTTGGCACTAATTAATTCAGTCACTGCCACACACTCTTCCATGGTTAGTCCAGTGTCCGTATCTATAAAAATACGCAAATACCAAATACCATTTTCCTCTTCATAAACAACATCAACCAAATAAGTCTCCGTTTTTTCACAAATAGGCAACATCAACCCTTCAACTCTCTCTACAACATTCATCATATCACACCTCCTAAAGTGAACAAATCCACACTTTGAAAATTAACGTACAAATAAAGAGAGTGGATATCCACTCTCCTACAACTTTATGAAACGTCAACGCATCTTGAGAAGCAAGCCCCTCAAACACGTACATAATAATTATAGCACATTTTCAACCATAAGTAAAGTCATCATGGAAAAATTTACAAAAGGTGAGACACAATCGCCTCTTAAAAAGTAAAACGAGACTCAAATCACCCAAAAAGCCAACAAAAAGAAATCACCCTTCCTCCAAAATCATCTCAATCTTAGTCGCAACCAAATCAATGGCCACACGATTTTCCCCACCCTCTGGAATAATCACATCAGCATAAGCTTTCGATGGTTCAACAAACTGAATATGCATCGGTCTAACCGCAGATAAATACTGTTCAATCACAGACACAACCGTTCGCCCACGTTCTTCAATATCCCTGACCATCCGCCGCAAAATGCGAATATCAGCATCCGTGTCAACAAAGATTTTAATATCCATCAAATCTCGCAACCGTGCATCTTCAAGTACTAAAATCCCTTCTAAAATAACAACTTCCTTCGGTTCAACATGAACAGTCTCATGACTTCGTGTATGATGGACATAATCATATACAGGTACTTCAATGGCCTGATGCGCCTGCAAAAGATTAATCTGTTCCATCAATAATTCATTGTCAAAAGCATTAGGATGATCATAGTTGGTAAGCAGTCGTTCCTGAAAAGTAAGATGGCTCTGATCTTTATAATAAGAATCTTGCTGAATCAAGAGAACTGATTTATCCTTAAACGTCTTCATAATCTTGGCTGCAATGCTCGTCTTTCCAGAACCAGTTCCGCCTGCAATCCCGATAACAATTGGTTTTTTCTTACGCATCAAAACACTCCTCTTAACCATTTTCTCGTGTCTTCTTATTTTAACATATTTTCCAACAGATTGACAGATTTTTAGGTCAAATTTTTTCTTCTCATTGTTTTACACTGAATGTTCTGGTATAATAGGCACACGCCAAAAAATCAGGAAGGAGTTTAGAAATGAATAAAATAATTGACGGAAAGCATGTTGCCAGTGTTATTCGAGAAAATATCAAAAAAGAGATGGCTGATATTTTTGAATCTACAGGGAAAAAGCCAAACTTAACTGTGGTTATCGTGGGTGAAAATCCTGCGTCTTTATCCTATGTGAGAAGTAAGCATAAATTTGCAACTGAAGTTGGCTTTGAATCTCGTACCATTGCTTTGCCTGCAGATGTAAGTGAAACTGAACTTTTATCAACCATTAATATATTAAATGAAGATAATGATGTAAATGGGATTTTGGTTCAGCTACCTCTACCGACTCATATTGATGAACAAAAAATCATTCGTGCCATTGCTGTGGAAAAAGATGTTGATGGCTTCCATCCTGAACAAGTGGGTGGGTTAAGCATCGGTCTTGATACGTTAGAGCCATGTACGCCAGCTGGAGTTATCCAACTGCTGAAATATTACAACATTCCTATTCAGGGGAAAAATGCTGTCATTGTTGGTCGCAGTAATATTGTAGGAAAACCCATTGCACAGATGTTGTTGAAGCTTGATGCAACTATTACGATCACACATTCACGAACTGTCAACTTGGCCGATATTACCCGATCAGCTGATATTTTAGTTGTTGCCATTGGAAGGCCCCATTTTTTAACGGCTGACATGGTTAAGGAGGGAGCGGTTGTAATTGATGTGGGGATCAACCGAACTTCAGAAGGGAAGCTTGTGGGTGATGTTGATTATGAAGAGGTTTTCAAAAAGGTGTCACACATAACGCCTGTTCCTGGTGGGGTTGGACCTATGACCATCGCAATGTTACTTAAGAATACATTAACAGCATTCAAAAGGCAATCACATCTGTAGTGACTGCCTTTTTTCAATATTCGTTAATTGATTACACGTCTAAATCCGACAAAGTGAGGAGCCCACCAACCGGTGGTTGCAGGAGAAAATTCTACCCCTCTGTTTGAACCAACATGAAGCATACGTCCTCCACCTACATACATACCGACATGGGTTATTCTGCTATTTGAAACGTAAGTCCCTTCGAAGAATACTAGGTCTCCAGGGCGAGCATTGCTGTTAGAGATTGCTGTCCCATGGTTAAATTGTCCTTGTGCTGTTCGTGGTAAGTTAATTCCGTGAACACTGTAAATCCACTGGATAAATCCGCTACAGTCAAAGCCTGTATTTGGATGGCTACCACCTGCTGTCCATGGTCGACCTAAATATTGTTGTCCATATGCAAGGATATCGTCAAAGAGGTCAGTTGAATCTGTAAGTCTTGAATTAGCAATCCATCCATATTCATTACGCCCATTCACTCGCACGCGAACATGACTCCAATTTCCGCGTTCAGCCAATACTCTGACTTGTGTACCATTGTTGATGGTGCGTAAACGGGTGTAGTTTGAACTTGGTCCAGCTCTAAATGGCGCATTGCCACCTGTTATGCGACGATCTTGGTTTCCTCTACGAACCTGATCGGTTCTAATCCAACCTGTTTCTGTTCTGCCATTTTCACGAATTTGGATTTGTGTCCAACCATTGTGTGCACCATTTCCACTAGCTGTTCTTTGGATAATCATAAATTCTTGATTTGCTGGTAATTCGCGTCTCATATGGCTGTTTCTGTCTGGGCGTATATGGATCCCTGTGGAAGAAATCGTGTGTCCTGGTCTACGCCCATTTGTCGTTGCTAGTTGGGTGTTTCTGATCCAACCAGTTTGGTTATTCACTGTTACGCGACTCCATGTTCCAGTGCGACGTGTCACAGTTAATCGTTGATTTCTATTGACTGTTGTCAAACGACGGGCGTCATCACTTCTGCTTGCACGCACAGCAACATTATTATCACGAACAATGGAAATTTGGCGTGTTGGTACAACGTGATTGCGTGATACCCAACCTGTTGTACTGTTATGTCTAATTCGATACATATCACCAAGACGACCAGTGATTCTAACATTTGTATTTGCTGCTAAAGTTCGAATGACAGGGGAAGATGTATCGTGATTCTCATGCATTGAAATATCAACTCTTGTGATAACACCTGAATGTCTGACTGTCGAGATGGTTTCAACTGACTGTCTTGATATAGGTAATTCTTCCTCTGGCGTTGGTGCTGTTTCTTCTAATTCACTATCTTCCTCACCATCTGTTTCTTCTGGTGTGGTTGCTACAACTGATGTCCCTAGATCGCCGTATTCTGGATCATACCAGCCATCTGGAATGTAGTCATCATCATATTTATCATCGTCATAGTCATCGTAAGTCTGATAGATATTGTCGAGTCCATCTGCTTCATTCAATGGGGTCCCGATTTCATTTGCAAGTCCTGGACTAATCGTCGAGAACAGTGTGATCACCGATAAGATTACTAAAATTAATTTTTTCAATTTGAAAAACTCCATTTCATAATTTTTCCCGTTGCTATTTCCCACTTTCACAATTATACAACGTTTGATAAGTGATTGCAAGTTATTTGCCACACTTTTGCCACACTTTTACAACATTTCTGCCACAATTAGGTTGTGAAGTTGTTGCGTTTTCGCAATTTTCCAATAAAATGGCTATATTTCAAGGGCAGACATCTTGCTAAAATGGCGCACATGATTTATAATTGATTTCATATTTAATTTATATTGTTGTTGTATGATAAGGTTGTAAATAAATTTTTAGCATGGAGCTGATGAAAATGGAATTGCGTAGTGAGGAACGACAAACGTTAGATGAATTGGTTATCAAAAAGATTGAGGATCGCGGAGTAACGATGAAACAAATTGGTGAGTTGACGTATTTTTTACAAGAGAAGTATTATTCAACTTTGACTGTTGAGGATTGTGTCTATAATGTATTAGCTGTTTTAAAAAAGCGTGAAGTTCAAAATGCGATTTTAACAGGGATTCAGTTAGATGAGTTAGCAGAGAAAGGTTTGTTAGATTACCCGCTTCAAGATATGGTTGGTAAGGATTATAGTCTTTATGGGATTGATGAAATCCTTGCTTTCTCGATTGTGAATGTTTATGGGTCAATTGGGTTTACGAATTTTGGCTATATTGATAAGGTGAAGCCTGGTGTTTTAAGGGAGCTGGATATTAAGGATGAAGCCAAAGGGGTGTGTCATACGTTTCTTGATGATTTAGTTGGTGCTGTTGCGGCAGCAGCGGCTAGTCGTATTGCCCATAGTGGGAAGTTTGATTGATATTTATTGAAACCATCGATTTGGTGGTTTTTATGTTTTAAAAGCAAAACACCTTTTGAGACATTGTAGTAGCTCCCAAAAGGTGTTCCAATATTAATTGATTTTCTTAAAGCATTTCCTCACTTCATCAATACCTGACGCTGATAATTCAATGATTATCCCTTGTTGTATTCGAAATAAAAGTTCTATTCAGCAAGGACTAATAGAGAAAAGATGATAACTACACCAATGTTCAATAGTGGAGCTAGGGTTTTATTTTATTCTATTTTTTTCTATACCTTTGCAACCGCCATGGTAAGACACATCAATATACTAAATCTAAACTCAACCATCGTTTGTGCCTCTCTTTTTTAGCATATCCTTAATTTCTTTTATATCACCCGAAAGACTACTGAAAGATTTTGCCTGCTCTGAAATAATTTCCTGATTCTTCTCAATAGTTTTCTGATACATGTTTTCACGAAGCTCGTTACGCTTGTTTGTTGTATGGAGTAACCAGACAAATAATATAGCGAAGACTCCATAGGGGATTGCTAATTCTAGTAAGTTGTCAAGCATAAGCATCGGACCTCCTTTAAACCATTCATATTTTCAAATTTTAGAAGCGAATTTTTTATTTTAGATTTCATTCTTGGTCAACTTTCTTTGTTTGTGCTGAAGAAAATAAATCAATTCTTGGGAACAATTTTCTTTGATAATAATTGTCCCTGTACTTTTAGACCACATCAAATAAAAATTAGTAGGTGTTTCGATAATTTCAAAAAAATCATTATAACTCCTCTTATTTATGATTACCTCATTATTCATATCATGCTGGATTTTTAAATGATTGCCATAAAATTCGTAGATAATTTTTTTATTTTTGAATCCTTTATTTGACTCAAACTCTCTCTTTGCAACAAAATATATTAATGGATTAGGGACAATATTTATCAGAAATGTAAGTAAAATAAGGCTGATTGGAAGTAACGGGTCACCAAATAAAAGCAAGAGTAAACTCAAAACAATTATTAGAATGTTTAATGCCAAGAGGTATTTCTTTTTTTTTCGTGTATAAGTAAGGCTTAATGTGAATTTTTTAGCCTCTTTAAAAGTAAATAACGTTTCTGTTCGATGTAATAATTCCATTATTTTTCCTCCGAATGGTTTTTGAGTTGATATTACTTTCATTATACATCTTATCTCAGCAAAATACAACCACAAAGTTATTTTGATTCAACTCATTATATGCTTTGTTTACGCTCTAATACTACTTGAAAACTACTAAAAGATTTTGCCTGCTCTAAAATAATTTCCTGATTCTTCTCAATGGTCTTCTGATTACATATCTTCACGAAGCTCGTTACGCTTGTTGGTTATATGAAGAAGCCAGATGAATAAGATAGTGAAGAGTCCGTAGGGGATGGTCTTTGTTTGGAATTTCAAATTATTGTGAAAATACGATTTTTGCACTGGACTTTCACTTCATGCTTGGATATAATAAAATATAAAGATTTATTAAAATCCAATTGGAGGGATTCCCTTTGAAAAATTTGAAATTCTTAACTTTTATATTTGCCTGCTTTTTGCTCATTTTAACAGCTTGCAACCGAAGAACTTCGAGCGAACCTGTTTCAGCTGAGGATATCATACAGACAATGACTATTACTAAACATCATCAAAGCGATATTACAGATGGAATTGAATATCTTTCTCTCGAAGAAGCTGCGATTGCTGGTGTTGAATATATTTTGGAATTTTATGAATTCAATTTCGAAAAAACTTCCATGGAATTACAACTTATCAAAAACACAGAAAGCAATCTTTTAGGTTATAATGGTCAACCTGCTTGGCGCGGAATTGTGTCTCATTTAGGAGAAGAAAATTCTAGTAATTTCATTTTTTTGTTTGGAATCAATGCTCAAAATGGCGACTGGCTTCATATTGGTGCACTTAATCATGAACCACTACAAATAAACGGTTATTCATTTAACGAATTACTCGACAAACAAATGCAACAGTTCGAGCCAATTTTCCCACCTATCGAACAGAATGAAATTAATGAGATGCTTGAAGTTGCAAAAGAGTACGCACAAAGGCACTTTAGAAACAGTCGTGTAATGAATGTTGAATTTAATTTTGAAATGCTTACTGGTATCAGATTTGAAGCTGAGGATGAGTATGGAGAAAAGATTTTTATTATGATTTTAAGAGACAATCATATACTCATTGGGTTCGATCTATTTTTCTAATAATAAAACATGAGTGAATCTCACATACTTGTGCTAGTAATTAATATTAAACGCTGCTTCCAAACCTCTAGTACCAAATTCTTCCATAATCGCTTCGTGTATAGCTCCTATTGTTACTGACAAGCCTAGCAGAATAACCCTTTGTGGTAATGTTGCAATAGTAATTGTAATAAATCCCAACAAAATCCACAAATCAAGTAAAGTTAATGCTCCTTCGTTATAATGATGAGTCGCCCATCCGTAGCTTTGCTCCCAAAACTGTTGTCCAACCGCCTCAACTGGCACTTCAATATGTTCCAATCCCAAATTATCTTTATCGAAGAGTCGCAAAATTGCTCTAAATTGAAATTTCATCTCAAACTTAAACTTGTTGCCACTCGGCAATGTCTTTTCAGCAGCTATTTTAAGTGTAATCCATGGAAGCGGAAGATCTGGTTCAATTGTCAATATAGCAGATCCATTTTCTACAATTTCACCAAGGCGTCCACTCAGTAAATTAACACTAAGTCCTGGAACAAGTCGAGTTACTAGATTCCATACGGCTTCATCCACTCTGAACTCCTCCACTTTTCCGTCTTTTATATTAAAGCCGTCAATATGTGATGTTTCAAATACTTCTTGGAAAGAATAGCGAGCCACTATATTGGGTGCAATGATAAACTCAGGGCTTTTTTGTACAGTATTGACAAGGTTAGGTAAAAAGTTAATAATTCCAGGCACTGATCCAAATCCCATGACATTAGCAACTTGTCTCGGTAATCCTTGCAAGATTTCTAATATGCGAGCTAGATCGCCAGCCGTTGATGGTGGTCTTGTTTGTATATTTCCATCTATTCTATGACGCAATTCATTTCCATGGATCCCAGGACAAATGGTTGGAGTTCTTTCACTATGCCCAACTACTCGACTAATTGGGATTCCTAATCTCCTTTGCCAATGTCTTGTTCGACGAACTAATGCATCCATTTGAGGTACAGGTGGTTGTGCCCCTCCTATTCGAAAATCACCGACTAACGAAATATGATAAGAAAATCTATTTTGACCATAAGCACCATTGGTCACAATCTCTGGATTGTAGCAAACTTCAACTGTCCCATCTGCATGAATCATTTCATGATAACCACCGTTCCACCAGCCTAAGCTACGCCATCCTGCTTCGATATCCATTCGAGTCAGTGTTATTGGACTTGCGGTGTGATGAATAACAATTTGACTAATTTCACTTAAATTACGTGTTGTATGGAATGGGCGATGCGCACCTGTTGTATGACCAGGGATGTAATCTGGATTTCGTAGAGAAACAGGTCTTGAGTCAATCCACGGCTGAGGATGTTCAGCATTTGGTGGCATCATAATTCCTGGTGAACCTACTTCACCTTCTATGAACCCATTAACATCCGCAATCCATCCTACCGTATTCACTCCTCCAATAACTTGATCAAAACGAAACCAATCCATTCCACCTGTCACGCGACGGCGATGAGTAATTCTCAGTCTACTGTTAGAGGGCTGGGTGCCAATAATCGCTGTACCCGAAACATCGGGTGCATTTCGAATATTGGCTTGAGGCACATTTACTCGAAATACACGATTTGTTAAACGCTCAACAGAGGCTGTATTCTCGCTAGCAACCCAACTACCACTACTCGTATTCATCCAAATTCTGTCTTCGGTAATATTTCGTATTGATAGATTACCACTTAATACATCCCCCATTCGATATTGCCCAATTGCTTGTGCATGTATAGTTGCCCCTGTTCTTCTATTTAGTGTTGGAGATGTTACAACTACAGTGCTAGGTTTTGGGTTAATAGCCCCCATTATAGGGCTACTAGGTTGAATTAAATCCGCTGGTAATCCTTCTACTAAATCAGCACGCACCCAACCACGACCGCTCAATCTATTTGCAGAAGGCGTCACAATACTATCAAAACATAGCCATACTTGAGTTAAATCGCGAGATGGAATAGTAAAGCTCCAAGGTAAAGAGTTTCTAGCAACAAAATATTCCACGTTTATGCGTGTATCCATTGGTAATGATAGAAAATCCCCAATTTGGGAAGTTGGATATTCTGTTCCTGGACCAGTACGGAAATTAACTTGAGATAACTCAATTGTACCTTGAAATCTTCGCTGATGAACAGCCATCAAATGACCGCTTGACGAGTTAGTAAAGCCCGTTCCTGCCCAACCTGCGACCCAATTATTACTGCTAGCAAAGCGAATCCACCCCCAACCATCATTCCATGTTGCAGGGGAACGATCCAATCCTGCTCCAGGCTGAAATGCAACAATTTCTCCTTGGGTTAAACTACCTGTAATTCCAAAGCCTGTTCCTGGGCCGCTCCGCACATTTGCAAAACTTGCCTGACAAAAGTAAAGTAAGCTACCTGTAGAATGAGATTCGATTTCTTGAAGTCCCCTCGATACTATTTCTAAACCTGTTGGAACAACTTCGTCCACTTCTTCTTCGCTCAAAATGATATCATTCATTTCTTCAACCACTTCATGTGGTAATGCTTCACCAATTATGCTTTCTGAAGTTTCCTCTGCATCCATACTTGGACGCTTAATGATTTTACCATCTATTTTAATTTGATTCATTTCACACTCTAAACACATTTTTTTTCCTCCTAAAATTTTGTTATTTTACTGTATAAACATTTAACTGTAATGGGCTTGGCCTAGCCCCATATCGATATGTAAAGAATCAGTAGTTTAACGACCTCTTCAAGTCGGGGTGTTGTTTTAAGTTGTATGATGATTGCCTTTTGATTAGTAGTCAATCATTCCCTCATATTTTTTGTTTAACCAAATATTTATCCTGCCTTCAAATAGTCTGTCTCTAGTTCTAACAAGATGACTAATTCCACACATTTTAATCGTGCCCGACTTCTCAATTTAGAAAAATAGGTTTCATCTTGATAGTTATTTTCCATTGCAAGCTGAAAAAGTGTCTTTTTCTTTTTAGGACTCATCAAATAAAAATTTTGAAAAACCTTAAACTGATCTTCTGGCAACTCATCTTCTAATAGTTGAATAAGAATATCCATCTTTTTTAAGAATAATTTTCTCTCATCTATAAGCGTTTCTTGATGTGAAATAGTAAAAATCTTTTTTTCACGTCGATAACGTTCAAATAAATCTTTAACGAAATTGCCGATAAACTTTCGTGCTTCTTTATTGCTTTCGTACTCTTTAATTGCATTTTCTAGCATCATGATGATCCCTCCAATTTTCCAACCAAACAGCACCCACTTCAATTTTACCGCATTTTTCGACTTTTTTCACTCTTTAAGCTTGTATTTTAATTGATTTTTGCAGGCTACGAATCGTAATGAATTTCTAATTATATTTTATCAGATTTTTTAAACAGAAAACTGCCAGAACATTGCCTCGAACTTGCCTAAAACTTGCCAGTTGTCTGCCTTTGAAATAGTAATATCGAATAAAAAAGAACTAATGCCTTTGAATTTGACTAAACTTATAGTCATTTTCTTGGCGTTAGTTCCTCTGTTTTTCAATAAAACACTTGCCCTTTCATTGATGTTCCTGTATAATAATATCGAGTATTAAAAGAGGTGGGATATGATGAAAAATGTAAAATTATTCGGTTTATTGATTTTAAGTGTTTTAGTACTTGGAGGGTGTGATAACGGTGAAAATAATGATTTAACATATTTTGAAAACAGACTTAATGAATTTGAAGTCGCCGTTGAAACTCTGGAAGCGGATTTTGCTCAAATAATTTCAGAAGGTGATGCACTAGATGCCTTGCGGATTGAAAGTCGTGATTTGATAGAACTGATATTTAGTAGTTATATAGACTACCATCAATATTTAGCCGAAAATCGTGAACAACATTGTATTGAAGACGGAGGAACTTATTCCTTTTTTGCGGATATCGCTCAATATAGCTGTTCTTTTCTTCCACCGTTCTCTGAACCTGACTCTAATGGTATAAGACGTGCCAATATTCTAGATATGTACCAGGAACTACATTTCCGACTTACGTCTATTATTTATTCTTTCTTTGGTGATGATTTAGCTGATTTCGAAAGGTATGTTGATGAGTTGGAAGTTTCTGTTTTGGAGTTAGACTCAAAAATTTCTGAACGTCTTGCATACCTAGAGGTCAACGATAGAGCACAATGGGAGTTGGCAACTGCCTTCCCAGGAAGTTTGCACAATTCAACGGATAGTGTGTTAAGGGAACTGTTAGACGAATCTGTATCACTGGAGAATCAAAGACATGGGATAATTAGGGGTCTAACAAGATACACACTCGCTAATTCCGACCGATATCCTGCACATTGCTTGAGCCCAAACACGCATTCTCCTGGTTGCCCAAAATGGGATATATTAGAAGTAAGACTTAGGGAGTTTTGATATATGCTACCCCTCATCTTTCAACTATTCAGTAGAGGCTAGCTTTTAAATAAGCATTAAAACACCATCTTAATAAGCGAGATGGTGTTTTGATGTAAACTCGAACACTAAACTAATGTAAATATCGTGTATGAACCCATTGACGATCTCCGATTCGTGCCCATGTGCCGTGTTCGCCAAGGTTTTGTTCAGAGAGCGTCGTTGTTGTGTGCAATAAGTTAACTCGAGTATCTCTCGACAACGTTGTAACCTGAACAAATTGCGATCCAGGTCCTTGCCTTACTCTTAGACTGGCTGGCGTTGTTGTGGCTTGCGTGCTAGCCGCTGCAACTCGATTAAGTCGCCTTATCCCAACCCCCGGACTCTGTCCTGTGTTGACTGGTAACGCACACACCCACCTATTCGCACCAATGCGAATCCATTCCTCTGTGAAAGTTCTATTGCCAGTCACCACGTCAACAGGCCTCTGTTCTAAAGCTGTGAGTATTGCCCCTGGTTGGTGCGACGTTCCCGAAATAGGCTGTGCACCCGCCCCTTGATTAGGGGTTCTGAACTCGCCCACTGCTGTTAAGGATGCAACTACAAATTGTTGTGACATAAAAATCATCTCCTGTATATTTTGAATTATTAAACAGACTGCAATTACAGTCTAATGTAAATCTTCTACCAAAGCACATCTTGATTTGTTTTCTCCATTCATCGGAGCGCGCAGTTGAGTGTCTTTGGTTTTGGTGCTTTTATTTCTAATATTCAATTGTTATAATCTGGCCTAGATTACCTGTTAACAGTTGACAATTTAACGGCATATCAAGGCCGACGTTCGAACAACAAGTGACTCATGAGTGTAATTACAAATTTGCAAATCACTTGCTAACAAACATTTTACCAGATTTTTTAAAGAAAAAACTGCCAGAACATTGCCCCGAAATTGCCCAAAACTTGCCAGTTATCTGCCATTGAAGTAGTAATGTCAAACATAAAAAAAGAACCAATACCATGGAATTTGACAGAATTTATAGTCATTTTCTTGGTATTGGCTCTTTTTTTTCGTTGAAGCCACATAAAATCATATTATTCAAAACAAAATCTTGACAATTAAAGATTAATTATGATAAAATTTTAATTATGGGTAGTCGTTTACAAATATATCATATAAAAGGAGGCTTTTAGGCTTATGAAATTTATTATTGATTTTGAAGTAGTATTTAATCTTATTCAAAGACTTTTTGGTTTTTGGGGTGAGGCAGATCCATCAACTCCAATTCCGCCAATCCCAGGATTATAGGATTGGTTTAACGCTTTTCTAGAGAACTCGCTTTTGTAGCGAGTTTTTGTGATTTAAACGCCAATAGAAAGGTATTTTTTTCTAAATTCATTTCTTAATTAGTCAGATAATCCTCGGACTCATGATGAAATTACATTATTTTCGGTAAAAAATGAACTCCCCTAAGTGAATTATATCCAACTTAGATTAAAAAGGTCGAGCTCTTATTTTAATGAGCTTGACCTTTTTAAATTTCGAATTTATAATGAACACTTTTATTACTTATCAATTAATCAACTGATACATGCATTACAATTCACATTATCCGCATCATAGTATAAACAAACCGGCCTTCCTTCATTGCTTGAAATATGAAACTCATGATCAAAAACCGGATTTAAAACCTCAGGTGTAATCACATCACTTGGCGCGCCTTCATAATGGATTTCTCCATCTTTCATTGCCACGATGTGATCAGCATAAGCAGCAGCAAAATTGATATCATGTAAGACAACGACAATGGTTTTATTTAACTCTTCCACCATTGTTTTAATGATCTTCATCATCTCCACTGAATATTTAATATCTAAATTGTTTAAAGGTTCATCAAGGAAAATATAAGGTGTATCTTGCGCTAAAATCATGGCAATAAAGGCACGCTGACGTTGTCCACCTGACAATTCTTCTAAATAGCGATGACGCAAATCTGCTAAATCCATATAGATTAAAGCCTCATCTACCTTCTGATGGTCAGCATCGCGTAAACGACCACCACAATGGGGAAATCTGCCATATTCAACTAAGTCATTAACAGTAATTCTCACACTTAATTGTTGACTTTGACGCAAAAATGCAACTTTCTTTGATAAATCATTTGATTTCATTTTACGAACATCTTCACCATCGAGCAATACCTCACCTGATAAAGCTGGCAAAATATTGGTCATCACACTGAGCAAAGTAGATTTACCTGCCCCATTGGCACCGACTAAAGCCGTAATAGCATTTTCTTTCACAACCATACTCACATCAGATAATGTTTTTTTCGATGAACGTTTACTATAAGATTGATTGACACTTCGTACTTCGATCATAATTTGACATCCTTTCGCTCCAATTAAATTTTGTTATCTTTGATAATACAGTAAAATACCCACGAGCAACCTATTAAATTAATCACAACTGTTACAGGTACTGCACCTTGAATTAACTCGACGACTGCCTCTCCTAAAATAAGCGTGATAACTGCTGCAAGACCAGAAATCATAAATAATGGCAAATGACGATGTGTTTTTAAGATCATCCTTGCAAAGTTAACAGCTAAAAGTCCCAAAAATGTTAAAGACCCAATTAAAGCAGTTGATAAGCTCATCCCGATTGCAATTAAAATTAAGTTGAAATTAAGCTCTTTTTGATAATCTACCCCTAAGCCTCTTGCTTGTTCCGATCCTAATGTCAAAACATTGTAAATGCGATGTCTAAAAAGCATAAAGATTGCTAAAAGAAGCATCAATGGTACAACCATATAGATCAGGGTTGTGTTAACATTATTCAAACTCACATTAATTAAAGCTTGAACTTGTGTAAATTCATAAAATGACATAATGGTTTGCAAATAGCGTGTTCCACTACTAATAATACCTGACAAAACAAGCCCAAACATCAATAAAAACACCATGTTATTTTTACTACGTCTTAGAACTGCACTGTACATAAAGAAAGAAATAACCACCATCATGCCTGCCGAGGTCACAAAGTTAACATGTGGATTCAAGAAAAATGGTGTCGTTGTCCCAAGAAGAAAAACAAGTAACGTCTGAGTCCCCATAAAAATAGAGTCAAACCCAATCATAGAAGGTGTTAAAATTTTACTGTCAACAATGGTTTGAAAACTCAAACTAATCACAGCAATCAAGAAAGCAGACCCAGCCATGGCAACAAGTGCAGGAATGCTTCTCCCTAAAATACTATTAAAAGCTGCAGATGTCATTGGCACACCTAAACGCCATGCTTTGACATAGGTTCGTGATAAAATATATAAAAAGATTCCGAGAGCCAATAGCCCAAGAACAATTAGAAAAACAGCAATTAGATTTTTACGCTCTGCTTTTTTCAATTCATCGAACTCTGTCAGCTTTGTTGGGTTAGTTCCGTTATGCTTTTGCTTTACGCTCGCCATTGCCAAACACCCCCTTTATCAAATAAATCATAAAGATCACGCCACCTACAAGACTAATTGTTAGGCTGACATTCATTTCGAAAGGGAAGATGATGAGCCTGCTGATAATGTCACAAATCAAGACGAAAACAGCACCAAATAACATTAAATCATAAATCGACTTTTTCAAATTATCCCCATAAAAGGAGGTCGCCATATTCGGAATAATCAATCCAATAAAAGGCAAAGGACCAACTGCCACAAAAGTTGAGGCACTAATTAAAGAAACAATCACAAGTCCCATCATCACCACGCGATTATAATTAACACCCAGATTTTTAGCAAATTCTGCACCAAGTCCAATAATGCTAAATTTTGTCGCAAACAAAACAGCCACAATCAAAGGTGCGACCACCACATAAACACCCCAGAAACCACCTAATCGTGCAAAGCTTCCTAATCCGATCATATTTGCAAATTGGACAGCCTCGAAGTGAAAGGCAATCACCGAGGATAGGGCAGAAATCACACCACCATACATCATTCCTAGTAAAGGGATGTAGACAGTTTCACGAATTTTCAAACGACTGATAACGAGAGTAAAAATAAAGGTTCCTACTAAAGCGAAAATGAACGCAAATATCGTTTGAACCATCCCTGACTGATCACCTAAAAAAACAAAAGAAATTAAAAGACCCAAAGCTGCAGCATCCGTTGTGCCAGCCGTTGATGGCGACATAAACTTATTTCGACTAATCGCTTGCATGACCAATCCTGCAACTGAGAGTCCAGCTGCCGATAAAATAACTGCCATTGTTCTCGGAATTCGGCTATGTGTAAAGATTAACAATGCACGCTCGTCCCCTGCAAGTAAAGCTTGAAGCGTCATCCCTTCATAGGCACCAATAAATAGAGATAAAATAGTGAAAATGACGAATAATCCGATGATGATTATCCTTTTCCAATGATGCTTTAGTATTTTTTTTTGTTCTGACATTTTATGCACAACCTAAAATTTTAAACTCCCCATCAAATCAGCAAAATTTTCCGAATGTTTGAAATGACATTCGGAAAATATGCATCAAGTTTAACATATCATTAACGCTCTAAATAGTTCATCATATCTTGAATCATCTGACGAGTAGCCCCGAATCCACCTGTAATGGTATACCAAGAAGTTGGATCTAATGCAATAATATTGTCATTTTGAGCAGCAGAAACCTCAGCAATAATTGGGTCAGAGGTAATCGCATCAAACGCCGCACCTGGACCAATCATATTATTACTACGATCAAGAACGAAAATAACATCTGGATTTAAAGCAAGTACGCCTTCTGCACGCGCTTCAAGACCATGCTGATCAGTGAATTCTAAGGTCGCACCTGGATCAGCAGCAGAAAATCCAAACTCGTCGTATAAAATGTTGAAGCGACTACCTGGGTGGAAAACACTTAAAGAAGTGGCATCCATCATCATAACAAATAATGCGGTAGAATCAGATGCACTAGCGAGTTCATTAACTGTTGCAACTTCATCAAGAATGGCATTAAATTCCGCTTGTAAATCATCAGCCAGATCAGGGAAAATGGCAGATAACACATCAACACTAATTCTCATATCATCTAGAATGTTAATTTCACGACCAGGACCTAAGCGAATCCAAGCGGTCTCTTCATAACGCTCAACTGTTTCATCTCTAAATGCAGCGACATCCTCAGGGTCTAAACGATCACCAGCAGCATTCATACCAAATGAACGCGCTCCTAAGATCACTAATTCTGGTTGAATGAGATCTAGAACATCACGATCAACATAGAATAAGCTCCCACCAGTGTGAACAAAATCTGCATCATTAAACGAAGCTAATGAAGGCGGCAATCCACCAGTTGACGTTGGAAGGATTAATGTTTCAATCCCAGTTCTTTCAAAACCAATATGATATAAAATATCTAAAACACCAAAGTCATAAATCGCCACAACAGTTGGATTCGTCCAAACTTCAATAGATTCACCTTCAAAATCAACGATTGTCACAAGTTCGCGAGTAGCCCCATCTGCTTCTATTTCATCATCTTCATTGTCTGTCTCAGTAGGTAAGACCTCAATCTCTGCGGTTGGCGCATCTTCAGTGATATCATTGTCCTCATCACCACAAGCAACTAGAAATACTAACCCAAATAATGCCATTAAAACCAATAAACCTTTTTTCATAAAACTTCACCTCATATTAGTAAGAAAGTTTTGTATTGTCATACTACAAAATCAAATTCTTCTTTATTTGACAGTTCCAAACTGCATGACCCATTATACAATTTTTCACAAAGTTCTGCTCCCACTATTTTTAGAAGTTAAAAATAAAAAAATCTAAAAATTATTACATCTCAAAAATTTATGCCAAGTGTGGATAAAAACTATAAGCAACTCTTAAATGCGATCTGATTTCCTAGTTATTTAGGTGTCTTTTCTTCAATCTTAGTATTTAAATTACTCTTCTTGGTTTTGAAGTCAAACAAAAACCAACGACTAAAATGTTGGCTAGTTGTCGATTAAGTTTTCTACTTTTCCCCATAAGGTGTCGATTTCATACTCTTCTAAAGTTGCTAGCGGGAGTCTGACACCTCCTACTTCAATGCCATTTTTGCTAAGTAAAGCTTTGATTGGGGAGGGATTTGGATAGATGAAGAGGGCTTGATAAAAGGGTTGTAATTTTGTATCTAAGCATTCTGCTCTTTCTATGAAACCTGTGTGATAAAGGTCGTGAATTCGTCTCATTGATTTGCCTACTAAATGGCTAGCTACGGAGATAACCCCTTCACCTCCTAGTTTTAATGTGTCCAGATAGAGTGCATCATCTCCGCTGTAGAGAAGGAAGTGATCGCCTAGTTTTTCTTTTAGTTGACTGAGTAGTTCTGTATTGCCAGTGGAATCTTTAATACCAATGATGTTCGGGATTTTGGCTAGTTCTAGGATGGTTTTGATTTCTAATTCAATGCCGCAACGAGCAGGAATATGATAGATAATGATAGGGAGGTCTGTTGATTCTGCAACTAAGGTGAAATGTTCTAGTAGCCCTTTTTGAGATGGTTTGTTGTAATAAGGTGTGACGATTAAAAGTCCGTCTGCGCCTACTTCTTCGGCAACTCTGATGTTATGCAAGGTTGTCAGAGTGTTGTTTGTTCCGACGCCTACAATAACGGGAATTCGTGCATCTACATGATCCAGGGCACTTTCCCATAATTGAAGCTTTTCAATGGTATTGATGGTCGAAGCTTCTCCTGTCGTGCCTGTGATGATGAGTGCTGTGCTTCCTGTTTCGATTAAGTGGTCTAATAATATTTTTAATTGCTCCAAGTCAATTTGAAGCTTCTCATCAAAAGGTGTGACCACCGCTGTAATAAGCGGACCAAAGTGTGTTTTATTCATTTCATAACCCCCTTTTCTTTATTCTCTTTCATTACAATTGTTCCGACAAATTCTTCAAATGTAGATCTAAACCGCAGGTTAACTTCACAGTCCTTGGCGAGTTTGATGGCTTTTAGGTGAATAACTTTGGCACCTGCTTCTGCCATTTCAATAAGTTCATCGTAGGTCATTTCAGAAATGAGTCTAGCTTCTGGGTCGGTTTTTGGATCAGCGGTCATGATGCCGATGACATCTGAATAAATATCGATGAATTCAGCACCAATTGAAGCACCTAAAGCAATGGCTGATGTGTCACTTCCCCCACGTCCGAGGGTTGTGATAAATCCTTCTTCACTTATACCGATGAAGCCTGGTGCAATTAGGACATCGTAGATTTCAAACTTTTCTAGTAAATCCTGGGTATCGACAATTAAAATATGTGCGTCTGTATAGTTCGTGTCGGTCATAATTCCTAATTCTACTGGTGCAAGGCTGACCACAGACAAGCCATGGGAACGGGCTAGGTCTGATGTAACAATGCTGGAAATGATTTCCCCGCAGCTTAAGAGACGGTCACTTTCAAGCGGGGTTATGTCATTTGAGACCAAGCTTCCTAATGTGTCGGTGGCATAGGGTAAACCTAAGCGTCCCATGGCAGAGACAACGACTAGTACTTTAAATCCATCTTCTACTTCTCTGATAATGTGTTCTACCATCCGTCTTCTGGCTAATTTATCAGCAACTGATGTTCCGCCAAATTTCATCACGATTGTTTTGATTTGTGACATTTAAAATACCTACCTCTCGTCGATTTTCCTTTTGATAAATTGGGCTAAGTATCTTGCGGCTGTTTTTGGTGCTACAATGCCAGGTAGAGCAGGGAGTAGTTCTGCTTTAATTCCTAGTTTTTTGGCGTGCTCAAAATCCACACCTCCTGGTGCTGAGGCGATATCGGCAATATATACATCTTTTTTGACTTGTTGTAATTGTGCTTCATTTAGCATTAAAGCAGGAACTGTGTTGATGATGACATCAGCTTTTTGTAAGATGGTCTCATCAGTTTTAACCACTGAAATTCCTGATTCGAAAAGTCGTGCCACAAGTTTTGGATTTCGACTTGAGATGGTTACGTTTGCTCCGAGGGATTTTAGGTTTTTTGCCAAGGTTTCGCCACAACGCCCCGCCCCGATGACATGGATATTGGCACTGTGGATGGTGAATTCGGTGTTTTGCATGATGTAGTAAAGGGTGCCTTCTGAGGTGGGAATGGAGTTATAGATGGCGATTTCGTCGTGGTCCATTATGATTTCTACTTGTTGGGGGATGTCTTTGAGGAATTTTCTCATGATCGGTGTGAAGATAAGGCAGTCAACTGGTAGTTGTGTGATGAGTTGTTTCATTTCTTCTTCGTCAATTTTGAATGGGAGAATGGCGTATTTAATGGTGGTCATATCAACTTTTTCACCATAACAAGCCACGTTAAAAAATTCGGATAACGCCTCTTTTACATAGGTCATCCGTTTATCATTTGCAATTATTAAAATCATCTAATCAACCCCTTGTTATACATTAGTTTATGAATTTCGGGTGATTGGTGTGAATATGAAAAACCTACTCATTTAGTTGAGCAGGCTTTTTTGTTATAAGTTCCAATATTGATAATCTTTCGCTTCTAGTTCATCTTTATCCAACATGCTTTTAATATCAATGATAATTTTACAGCTGTTGGGATCTGATTTTTTAAATAGGGCATCAATTTCTGGTAGGGTCATTTTGCTAAAATCATCATGAGCGACTGAAAAGATAATGCAATCCATGTCTGCTACTTGACTGATATCTGCTAATTGAATGCCATATTCTTCATGAACTTCTTCTATATCAGCCACTGGGTCAACAATAATCGGATCGATACCGTACTTTTGTAGTCTTTTAATCATATCGATGGTTTTTGAGTTACGGATATCGGGACAATTTTCTTTGAATGTAATGCCGAGGACGGCAATTTTGGATTTGCTGACGATTTTATCTGTTAGAATGAGTTCTTTGACAATGGCTTCGGCGATAAATTCGCTGACCGATTCGTTGACTTGACGACCAGTGGAGATGATGCGAGTGTTGTAACCTAATTTAGTAGCAAGGTGTGTGAAGTAGTAAGGGTCGACACTGATACAGTGGCCACCTACTAAGCCTGGGTAAAATCCAAGGGCATTCCATTTTGTGTTCATGGCTTCGATGACATCGTTGGTGTCTAGATCGATTTTATCGAAAACCATGGCAACTTCATTCATAAAGGCGATGTTGACATCTCGTTGGCTGTTTTCGATGACTTTTGCAGCCTCAGCTACTTTGATTGAACCTGCTTTGTAGGTGCCCGCTGTAACGACGATTTCGTAAACTTTTGCGATTTCGTCTCGGCTTTCTTCGTCTATTCCTGAAACAATTTTGATGATTTTGTCAAGGGTGTGGACTTTGTCGCCAGGGTTAATTCGCTCTGGAGAATAGCCGACTTTGAAGTCTGTGCCACAGGTTAACCCAGATTCTTTTTCTAGAATAGGGATGCAAATATCTTCTGTAACGCCTGGATAAACGGTCGATTCAAAAACCACATAACCACCTTTGGTTAAGTGACGCCCGATCAATGCGCTGGCTGATTCAATTAATTTCAAATCTGGCGTATTGTTTTCATTAATGGGGGTGGGAACGGCGACAATATGAAATTTGGCTTCTTTGAGTTGATGTTCATCAGTTGTAAACTTCATGGTCGTATTTTTCAGCTCTTCTGCTCCTACCTCATCTGTAGGATCAATACCAGAACAGTACATATCAATTTTTTCTTGGTCGACATCAAAGCCAATGACGTCAATATGCTTCGCAAAAGCAAGTGCAATGGGCATCCCTACATAGCCAAGTCCAATAACACTCATCTTTTCAGTTTTGTTGATTAATTTTTCACAGATTAACATTTTGCCTTCCCCCTGTGGAGATTTTTCGTTTTATCTTTAGAATTTACAATTTGCATATAAATTATTACAAGATTTGCAAAAAAGCACCTTCTATTTTAGAAAGCACTTCTTCAAAGTTATGATGTCAGTTGATTAGTTCCAAAACTGTCTCTAAAGCATCATCAGCTTCATTGATTAAAATATCAGGCATCACACCGTATTCCTCAAGCGAGCGGCCTTTGGCATCTACGATATAACCAATGTCCATTCGGTAAATAATGCCTGTGCGAGGTAAAGACACATAAACATGCAATGCAGGTGTAATCCCCGCTGTCGGCTCGCCAACCACTGTTGCAAATCCCGAGTCAACAGCAATCATGGCCACCAGTTCAGATAAAGATGCAGAATTTCCATCTACCAAAATCCAGATTCTTCCTGAAAAAGGAATGTTATCTTCTCGTGGTTCAAATGTCAAAGGCCATGTAACAACATGCTCTAAAACATCTAGTGCCCCTTCATTAAAATAAGGAAATGCTTGTTCAGCTACAAATTCACTAGCCAATAGGACTTCTAGCCTTTCATCATCGTCTTCTGACACAACACCCTCATCATCAAATTCTGCTTGAACCAAGTCGCCAGCCATAAAGAATTCATGATAACTGGCTTCAACAGGCTCGTCCATTAACATAGGAATAATATAATTTAAATAAGCCATCGTCCCACCGCCATTACCACGCAAATCAATAATCAAATGTTCAAAATCTTGTATTTCTTCATAAAAGGGAAATAAAATCTCGCTATCAAAGGCTCTGTTATTCATAAAATTATCAATGTGAAGATAAGCAATACGACCATTTTCAATAATTTCAGTAGTTACATTTCCCTCTTCACGAAAGCCAAAATCGTCAATTTCACGATAGAGGTTTATGTCCGCTAGTGTGAGACCGAAAAATGCCAAGGAAGCCTCTTGATTAAAGACATTCGCACGTCTTTCCAACCAAGGTAATGAAGCGGCACTACCATGATCTTCCTCACCAATCATCAGGCGACCATCAACAACTTCCGTCTGATGAAGCAATGCCAAATGAATTTCCAACATTTCCCGATAGCCTGCCAATGATTGTGGTCCTAAATGACCTAAGCCATCAAGGTCAAAAGTTAACCACAATAACAATGATGATAAATATTCCCCCGCTAATGCAAGGGGATCAGTGGAAAATTCTTCAGGCGCATCCTCCTCTCCCATAAGCAAAAAGTGAAGGGACTCAAGAGGCTCCATGGAGTAAATTTCATCACGCAAGAAGTCAAGTACCCATTCTAAGGAAACGCCAAATCGACGTTCAATAATTATTTGTGATGGTGCATTTTCTAATAATCGTTGAGCCAAGTAATCAAAATCTTCAAGCGCAATTTCACGGGCCTCTTCTGTCAAATGAATGAGTGGGAGTCCATTGACACCAAACATTGGTTGTTCTTCTGTCGCAAACAGATCACATCCAATCAACAAGAACACCGAAAAGAATATCACCAAAAGCCACGCGCACTTTCTTACGCTACTTTTAAACATCATAAGCCATCTCCTCACAAGAAAAAAATCGGACAATAAGAATCAATGTCTCTATTGTTCCTCAGTCTCGACTTCTTTATACTCTACTAACACGCGCATAATACGACGATTCTCCACTGACGTAACTTTGAAAGTTAAGCTTTCGTGAACATAGGCATCACCAACTTTGGGAATATCCTCAAGCTTCTCATAAAGCCAGCTTCCAATCGGCACAACATCATCATCCTCATTAATGTTGAACCCGAACAAATCACACAATTCATCTAAAGCGAAATCAGCACTGACTTCATAGACGGTATCAGATTCTTTCGTAATCAGCTGCTCTTCTTCATCATGCTCATCATAAATCTCACCTACCACCTCTTCAATGGCATCTTCCATCGTCACAATGCCTGAAGCCGCACCATGTTCATCAATCACAACAGCTAAATGCTGCTTTTCCTCACGCAACTTCTCCAGCAAGCTAGAAACCCGCATCGAACTAGACACATAAAGCGGTTCTTTAATCAACTGTCCAAGCTCAATCTCATCCCCTTCCTCAATAATCGCAGCAAACAAATCACGTTCATACAGTAAACCGACAATATTATCATGTGAGTCCTCATAAACTGGAATTCGCGAAAATTTATGCTTTAAAAACTTCTGCTTTGCCTCTTCCACCGTCGCCTCAGCACTAATAGATTTCACATCAGCCCTCGGGGTCATAATATTCTTCACAAAAGTTTCACTTAAATCAAGCACCCCTTGAAGCATATCAACCTCATCTTCCTCCAAAACACCCTCTTCCTCCATGGTGTTAATAATCACATCCAACTCATCTTCCGTCACTGATGGTTCCTCTTCTTTTTCGTCGGCATTTTTACTAAAAATATTTTTGACAACCTTCAAAATCGAGATCAGCGGTTTTAAAGCAATGATTAACACCTTGAAAATGCCACTAATATGTAAAACAAGACGTTCAGCATTTTCACGAGCATAAGATTTCGGCATGATTTCCGCAAAGACAATCATGATGATGGTAATGATCAATGTTCCTAGTATAGCAGCAGCTTCCCCAAAGGTCTCCAAAGCAACAATAGCTGCAATACCAGCCGCAGCAAAATTAACCACATTATTTAAAATAATAATCACCAGTAATACATCTTCAAAACGTTCAGAAACTTCCAAGGCAATCTTTGCCCCTTTCTTCCCGTCTTCCACATACTGGCGCAACCTAATTTGATTGACGCTAGAAAAGGCCGTTTCCGATGCACTAAAAAACGACGATAAAACAATTAGAACAAATAAAACAATATACCACAAGGCTGGATCCACTTAGGGTCACACTCCATTTTAAATTCGCCTAAGCTCAGACAGATGCAAAACTCAGGCTTTTTTTGTTTTTAAAACTTATACTAATTCGCTAACGCAATGATATAAATAACCAATGGCAAGATAGCAGATAAAATAAAGATCGATGCTAAAATCAATAGCACCACTTTCGTCCATTTTTTTCTATTCAAATTATACTTTGGCACAAAACTCACCTCAAAATTTAAAATTTAACACATTCAATTATACCAGATTTTCCAAAAAATGCAATTTACTTACGTTCGTTACGTTCATTTTATGTTCGATTTCCAAGTGCCAACTTGCTCAAAGCCTCTTTTGCTGCTAATTGCTCGGATTCTTTTTTCGTTGTAGCAGAACCAATGCCTAATGTCATTTCATCTAGCATAACCGCTGTCTTAAAAATTTTTGCATGGGCTGGTCCCTCTGCACTAAGAATATGATAACTAATGGCTCTTTTAGAATCAGCTTGAACAAATTCTTGTAAACGACTTTTATAATCACGGTCATCTTTCACATCTAGATTTTCATACTCCTTGGCTACGATCGGTGTTAAAAATTTTAAAACATATTCAAAACCTAGATCTTCATAAATAGCACCAATTAACGCTTCAAAAGCATCAGCCTTTAAAGATGCACGACTTCTACCACCCATTTTTTCTTCTCCACGACCCATGCGAACAAACTTTGGTAAATCAATCTGATCCGCATACTTATCCAATGCTTCTTCACGTACTAAAGCTGATCTAACACGGGTCATATTCCCTTCTGGTAATTCTGGCTTTATATCAAACAAAAACTCTGAACAACACAATTGCAAAGCTGCATCTCCTAAAAACTCAAGCCGTTCATTATGAGCCAATTTCCCAAGATGACGTTGTTCATTAGAATAAGATGAATGGGTAAAAGCTTCCTCATAGATAGCTATTTTTTTGAAATCAATGCCAACACTAACTAAAAAATTTTTCAAATCAGGATCATAACTCATGGCGATAATTCCTCCCAACTAATTCAACTGGTATTGACAAAGCTTTAATCCGCTCCAATATACGAGCTGCTTTGACAGGCTCATACTCATTGCGAGTCGTTTGAGCATAATGGATTTGCAACTGCTCGAAATTGAAGTTAGAAGTGAAAAATGTTGGTAACTCATGCATCATACGATGGTTTAAAATGCGCCCCAACACCTCATCACGCATCCAGCCAGTAACAGATTCACTCCCAATATCATCAAGCATCAAAACTGGCACATTTTTTAACTTCTCAACAGTCAGGTCATTGGTATTAGCTTCCCCATTAAAACTGGCTTTGATACTTGCGATTAGTTCAGGGAAATAGACAATTGCACAACCAACACCACGTTTAGCCAATTCATTGGCAATGGCACAGAGCGTATAAGTTTTTCCAGAGCCCATTGTCCCATACAGAAATAGCCCCTTTTTGAAATCATTCTCCTTGTAATTAAACACAAAATCCATTCCTAAACGAAATAATTCTTCTCGGTTACTGTCTGCATGCATGGTTTCAAAATTAGCATGGATCATCGACTTAGGCATATGAATCGCATCAATATGCTTTAAATGTTGCTGACTTTTAAAATATTGACAAGGAGTAAACCCCAGACTTAATCGCCCCAATTGGGGTTCTATCATCGGAAAGTGACCTCTAATAGGTTGCCCACATGTAGATAAGCCAACACAGTTCTGACATTTCTTAATACCAGTGGTAAACTCATTCAAAGAACTCATATAACTAGGTAATTGACTCATATCAAGCTGGTCTTCATGTTTTTCAAAAAATGATTTCACTTCCGATTGAGATAATAAATCGCTGTATATTCGGGCATCATCAACACCAGAAATTTCAATTTCACTAACCAAATCACTTAACTTCTTCATCTCTACCACCTCCAAGATAACCATGACTTCTCATCATTTGTTCAATTCTCTTTTTAGCTTCAACATCTTCCTCAGATTGACTATAATCTTTACCTAACCATTCTGGAATCGGCTCAACTCGGGTCGCTTTTTTAATTTGCTGGGATGAACTTGTTCCAATTGGTCGCGCCTTTTCTTTTTGATAATTAACACTTTTCCTAATCGTTGCAAGCACCCGTTCCATGGCGGCCTGTGTCGTATCAATGCCTTGACGTTGCCACTGACCAGCAATCTTTTCAATCATCTGTTTTGGCAAACTACCACCCGTATGTTCCAAAACATAGTCCACTAACACATTCACAACACCAGCAGGCATTTTTTGATCTGCATATAACCATTCCACCAATTTTACATCTGCTGGAACTGGGGGCTTTCCTGCTGATTTAAACCGTAAAAATTCAACGGGACTCTGCTCTAAAAACGATACAATATCATCATCGTCTAATGTCTTGGGTGCCAAAGTTTGATTTTCTTCTTCTCCTTCTTTAATAACCACCTGAACATGTACTCCTTTGCTTATCAATTGATACTGTGTCCGTGCCAAATCTTTCATTTTTATCATATCAACCGTTCCATCAGGGGTTGACGCATCAAAGACAAGTCGTGCCAATTCATGAACATCAAATTTATACAAGAAGGCAAATTCATTTAAAGTCTTTATTAGATCTGCTGTTATTATTTCCTGGGAAATGCCTTTTTTTACCAAAATCATCATCAAGACATTTGTATCAAAAACAGATGCGATTTCAACACCTTGTTTCCGTGGTTTAGCATCCCACGATATTTGCGAATTCTGTTCAAGTCTACCAAGTGGCCTCACATCAAAGACTTCATCAAATCGCTTGGTTATTTTTTCACCAATAGGCGTCACATCATCGACCACCAGCATTTGCTTCAAATGGTTAAAATCTTGCACACCCACTTTGACATATAGAAAGGCACGCATAATGGCATCACAAAAAAACTGCTTAATGGTGAGTGGTGACTTCAAGACATAAGTCACCTCATTTTCAGATTCATAAACATCCAACAAACCCATCGCTTCCAAGCGTTTCCTCGCTTCGAGTAGCCGCTCCATACTCCCACCTAACATTTGTAAGAGTAAATGATGTTTTTGCATCACAAAATTGTTCTTTTGAAGCGCAAAATTGTTCTTTTGTGTCGGAATTTTAGACAAACTTGAAAATGTTACATACAACGAAAAAGCATCAACCCCCATAATCGGTTGATACAATAAAGTCAAAACTTGTAAGTCTTCTGGTGATAAAAAAATTTCCCCCATGATTTTAAAATTAAAATTAGGCTTTATGGCTTCCATCCCGCTAACCCTTACTTAGGTTGCGTATGTTTTTTCATTGTATTGAAAAAATGTTCTGCAATTTTCTTTCCTGGTCTTAGCAATGGTGTCATAACCACCACATCAACAGCTGTTTCCATAATGGTAATATTAAAAGCCGTCACCATAATTTCCACATTGCTACGCTTTAGTAAAAATTCCTTGTGATCGTTGTTGTGAGATTTCACCTCAAAGCCAATGTCTTTTGCAGTTGCATAAACAGCCGCTTTTACTTGCTCATAGGTATTGCGATAAAAACCTGTTGGTGGTGTGGTCTGCTCATTTGATTCAAATCTTGTTAATTTTTCAAACATTATTTTTCACCTCTTATATTTTCACAAAATCTTTCGACATTTTCTGCAAGTTCATACAAATCACCCTCATTGTCGATGACAAAATCCGCTAACTTGACTTTCTCATTCATCGCCATCTGGGAATCAATTCGCGCTTGAGCATCTCTTTCTGATGACCCATCTCGCAACATCAATCGCTCTAGTTGCCTTTTTGTCGACGCTTTAACAACTAACGTGATATCTGCTAAATCATCAAATCCCGCTTCAAATAACAAAGGCACGTCTAGAAATAGCATATCAGTCTTGGCTAGTTGGATTTGCCTTTCAAATTCTGCCCGAACTGCTGGGTGAACCAAGTTGTCCAACATGGCACGTTTTTTTTCATCACTGAAAATCATCCCGCCAAGCTTAGTCCGATTCAGACTGCCATCCTCATTGAGAATGGTCGTCCCAAAAGCTTTTGCCATTTCATTTAGTAGTGGGCTACCTGCAACTTGTAACTGACGGACAACGGCATCAGCATCTAACACTTGATAACCCTTTTTGGACAATATGGTTGAAACAGCACTCTTTCCAGTTGCAATACCACCTGTCAAACCGATTATTTTCATGACGAAGTCAACCGCCTTTTTCACATGAACTTAGAAGCTAAAATCTTCTTGTTGGTACATCTGAGGTACCCTCTATTATAATAACACAAAAGTGCCCTATTTTACTAGTCTTTACAGGTGGAAATTCAACTTTATTGCAGAAATTATATTCGAAACGGTCACAGAGTTCAAAAAAGCCAATGGCACCAAATTGATGTCATTAGCCTTTTGAACATTGCTTGATGTTAGAAAATTACTGGTTCTTAACTTTTTGACGTGCAGCGAGCACACCTAGGAATGTTACACCGAGACCAGCTAGTACTGTACCAGTTGCAATTGCTCCTGTTTGTGGTAAGTTCCCTCCAGTAGAAGGTTTCGTTGCTGCTGGTTGGGTTGGCGCAACTGTTGGGGGTTCGGTTGATTCTGGTTGCGTTGGTGCGATTGTTGGGGGCTCGGTTGCCTCTGGTTGGGTTGGTGCAACTGTTGGAGGCTCGGTTGCTTCTGGTTGCGTTGGTGCGACTGTTGGGGGTTCAGTTGCCGCTGGTTGCGTTGGTGCGACGGTTGGAGACTCGGTCGATGGGTCATACCCATCAAATATCACGCGTGCTGCAAATTCTGCTTGGCTTTGAGTGAAGCCTGTTGCGGTTGAGGATAATTGCCTAATCAATTCATCTCGTGACATTGACATGATTTCTAGGAATTGGCGACCACTCTCAACAGCATTTTGATACCAGTCTGTTTCAGCATCTAACACGCCGACTGCATGTTCGGCTTGCTCTTGAGTAAAACCGGTAGATGTTGAGGCAAGTTGCCTAATTAGCCCATTACGTGACAATGGCATAATTTCTAAGAATTGGCGACCACTTTCAATGGCATTTTGATACCAGTCTGTTTCAGCATCTAATACGCCGACTGCATGTTCAGCTTGGTCTTGGGTAAAGCCTGTTGCAGTTGATGCTAGTTGCCTACTTAGTCCATTGCGTGACAATGGCATGATTTCCAAAAATTGACGACCACTCTCAACAGCATTTTGATACCAGTCTGTTTCAGCATCTAATACATCGGCTGCATGTTCAGCTTGACTTTGAGTAAAGCCCTCAAATACTAGTTGTCTGATTAATGCATTTCTTGACAACGGCATAATTGATAAGTAAAGTCGGCCGCTCTCAACAGCATTTTGGTATTCAATATCATGGGCTTCTGCTGGATTAAATGCTTCTGCAACGATTGATGATGGCATGATTTGTAAAACTAGCATAATAGCTACTAATAACATGGTTACTTTTTTTAACATACGCTCTCACTTCCTTTTAAATTTCCAAGATGGTTACCCCTTCTACAACAAGTATAGTCCTCCCCTACCTCTTTGTCAAGGATTACGACAAATTTTAAACATTATTTTCGTTTTTTTTACATGAACTTCATATTTTTTACATGAATTTAATAAAAGCATCTGCTTGAGGGGAAAATTCAACTTTATTGAAGAAACCATGTCTAATCAAAAAGCCAATGTCACCAAATTGATGCCATCAGCCTTTTGAACTCACCTAAGACAATTATTTCTTTTTATTTTTAAGTACTACTGCTATCCCAGAGATGATAAATGATGCACCCGCTCCTGCCAAGGCAGTACTCATTGCAGCTCCTGTTTGTGGTAAAATACCTCCACCGGTAGGAGGTGTCATTGCTGCTGGCTGGGTTGGAGTAGCCGTTATTCCTGGTTGGGTTGGTGCGACTGTTGGAGCAGTTGTTGATGCCTCCGTTGCTGGCACATAGTTGTCAAATAGCACTCTTGCTGCATGTTCGGCTTGACTTTGAGTAAAGCCATCGAACACTAGTTGGTCGATTAGTTCATTACGTGACATTGGGAAAAGTTCTAAATAAGTTTGACCACTATCCACAGCCATCTGATACCAATTAACCTCACCATCTAATACATTTGCTGCATGTTCGGCTTGACTTTGAGTAAAGCCTTCAAATACAAGTTGTCTAATCAACGCATAGCGTGACATCGCCATAATTGATAGGTATAGTCGACCACTTTCAACAGCATTTTGATAAGCCACGTCTGTTTGAATAGCAATGATATTCTGATATTCAACCTCATCATTATCATCCACAACATCAGTATGATATGGCGCATCTGTTTGAACTTCAATATTATTGTCATATGTTGGCACAGTTAGATATTCAGTGGCAGCTTCATATGCCTTCTCAGTTGTTTCTGTACTGCTTATTTCTATATCTTGTATCTCTGTATTTTGTTCTTGCACTTCCTCATAAATATCCTCGTTTGTAGAGGCATTTGCCATCATTGGCATAGCATGTAAAACAAGTGCTATAGCAAACAATACTACAATTGCTTTTTTTAACATTATTTTCCTACTTCCTTTCTTTTTCGAGGCTTCAAAGCCGTACTACAAGAATAGCATACCCATCCCCCTTTGTCAAGTTTTATCAAATTAAATTTCAAATATAATTTTGCAAAAGCTGAATCCGATGGTTTAATTTTTCTCAGATTTATGGTAAAATACCATTAAAGAAAAGTTCTTTATTTTATAGGAGGCATTTATTTATGGGACGCAAATGGAATAATATTAAATATGGGAAAGCTGCAAAAGATGCAGCGAAGGGTAAGATCTACGCCCGTTTTGGAAAAGAAATTTATATGGCAGCTAAAAACGGCGAGCCAGATGTGGCATTGAATAGTAATTTAGCATCTGTGGTTGACCGTGCAAAAGTTGCTGCAGTCCCAAGGGACATTATCGATCGCGCCATTGCAAAAGCCAAAAGTGGTGCGACTGAAAATTATGAACCAATTCGTTATGAGGGATATGGGCCATCTGGTTCAGCCATTATTGTAGATGCTTTGACAGACAACGTAAACCGCACTGTTGCTGAGGTACGCAATGCCTTTAAGAAAAATGGTGGAAACATGGGTGTCAGTGGCGCAGTGGCCTTTATGTTTGAACCGACTGCTCTATTTGTTTTTCAGGGTAATGATGAGGAAGCCATCCTTGAAGCTTTAATGGAAGCAGATGCAGATGTCCGCGATGTAGAAGTAGATGGCGAGTTCACTAGCGTTATAGCAGATCAAGATCAGTTTAAAGTTGTTCAAGTAACACTAGAAGGCATGGGAATCGAAGAATTTGAAGAAGCTGATTTGACTATGTTGCCAACGACAACCAATGAATTGACAGGTGACGATTTAGAGAAATTTATGAAATTACTGGCTGCTTTGGACGAATTAGATGATGTAACCAATGTGTACCACAATGTTGAATTTGCAGAGGAGGAATAATCTAGTCATTTTTTTGACAAATCTACGATTTTGTCATATAATAAGTGTACCAAGATGCCACCTAGCTTTTTGTGGTATCTCGCTTGTCGAGAATAGAGAGATGAAAAGTCTAGCATGCTGGACTGCACAAGAAAAAGATAAGGATGACCGTCGAAGTAATCCTTATCTTTTTTGATGCTTAGGCTTAGTTGTTATTGATCTCTATCAAGCCATTTAATGATTGACCATAATAGTAAACCATCTAAAATCTAACCTGTTGTACACAGTACTTGAATTTTAGTGTTTTTTATATTCAAAACTAAACCTTGATTTATAGAGAACCGCATAAAAATATAGCTTCTCAAAAATCAGCTAATTTGAGACAGTTCATAGGTTCAAACATAGCAAAACTGTCTTGAAATCAGCGAAAACCCAGAAATCGAGACAGTTTCGGGCTGATTTCACAAGAAAACTGTCTCAGAATGGCTCAAAATACAAAAATCGAGACAATTTTGAGCTGATTTCACGAGAAAACTGTCTCAAAATGGTCCAAAATACAAAAATCGAGACAGTCTCGAGACAGTCTGGAGCTGATTTCACAAGAAAACTGTCTCAGAATAGCTCAAAATACGAAAATCGAGACAGTTTTGAATTGATTTAACTCGATTTTCAACAAAACCGATAATGCGTTGATAACTTTTATGCGGTTGCCCTATTGTAGAGGGCTGACTTATTGAAGATGAGTAAAAGTTATGATATAATTATTGTTAATACTCATACCAACATTCAGAAGGATGCTTTTGACATTAACTTATAGTCTCAAAAATACCGAACCATGATAAAATACAGGAGGAAATCAAGATGCAAGAAGTGCTTGTCACAATACTTGTCGCAGAAGATGATCGTATAATACTTGATAAGTTGCTTGATTTGATTAAGCAAACTTTTAAAAGTAAAGTTCATCTTTTAAGTGCGACAGCGTATCATGACGCAAAGAAAATCATTGAAGCTGGAGAAGCACAACTTTTTGTACTTGATGTTAGATTCCCCGACGGCAACGGATTAAACTTGATGCCATTAATTAGAGAAAGATATCCTCAAAATACAGTTATTTTTCAGTCCATCGTTGAGGATGAAGTGTTTAGGTTGAAGATTTATGACACATACGATCATGTAAAATATCTGACAAAAGAAGAAGTTTTTACGAAAATAACAAAAGAATTAAAAAAGGGAATGGATGCTTTGTCTAACCCTCTTGCCAAACGCATCATTATTGGGAGAAAGCAGGGTGATATTATTCTGAATCCTCATAACATCTGTTTTGTTTCAACGTTGCCAGATAAGGTTGGGCTGCTAGAAGTAACTCTTTTTGATTTCCAAAAAAACGATTTTAGGTATCTCAATATACCTAATATGACACTTACTTATTTTTTGGAACATCATGATGAATTTGGTCTTTTTATTCTCGCAACGCGCGATCGTATTGTAAATCGCAATATGATTGAGAGAGTGGATTATAAGAATGATGCAATTTTTTTGAAAGTGAAAAATTTGAAAATACAACTTAGCCGTGATGCAATTCGCAAGAAATTTAAAGCAGCGTTAAGAAAGGGGTCGAAAAAGGAGTTGGAGTAAATGACTTACGATTTGACTTATGATTGGGTGTGGTGGGTTGTTCAATTCAGTTTAAACTTTTTGGATTTTGTGATGGTCTATGTTATTACGCATCGATTGTTGAATTGGAAGATCGTTGTGAAGAAAGAGCACATTTTACTGTGTGTGGGTTATACATTGTTGCAAGCTCCTGTTTATTTTTTGGGGAATATGGCATTTCGGATGACAATTTTTTTGTTTTTTCTTTTTTTAATTCGGTTTTTGAGTAAACGTAAGTTGGCTGATGTTTTATTAATTTATGCTATGGACTTTTCATTATCTGTTATTCAATTCCCTCTAGCCTTGGCTGCTTTTTTCTTAGGACTCCATTACCATCGTCTCTCTTTTCTAGTCATTCAAATTATCACAGTAATTTTGGTTTTTTTGATTTGTAAATATGGAAAGCTAAATAAATTATTTAATGCTATCCAAGCCAATATACTTTTGAAATTACTACTATTTAATGTTGCATTCATAGTGATCTTGTTTTTCTTCATTTTCAATTTTTCTTATACCTTTTTTGATATATTGTTTTTCCTAATTTTAATTGCAGTGATAGGAGGGGCTTTATTTCCACTTATCAAAAAAACATATAAATTAGCTGTAGTAAATACAATTTCACATCATGATTTAATTAATGAGCTGATGAGTACAGGAATTGCCATGCGACAAAACGAAGATTATGATGAGGCTAGACGATTATTTGACGATTTGGCGCAAACATTAGGCATCGATTTCAGCGGTCTCAATATGGAGGATGTCGATCACAGTGATATTGAAACACAGATTGTCTATTTTATTGAGATGAAGAATCAGAAAAAGACTGATATTAAATTTATTTCTGATATTGTTTACTGGGAGCATCACCAATCAATTGAATTGAAGTCAGTTTTAAAGTGGTTAGGAGGGCTTTTGGATAATGCCATTGAAACAATCTCTACTTTTCCGATCCATATACGACTTAGAGTTGATAAAGATCGTATTGAATTGTCTGTTGAAAATGAACATTTGGGCGGTCTACCTGAAGAATTGTATGATTTATTTGAAAAAGGTTATTCAACAAAAGGTAATGGCCGTGGTTTCGGATTATACCAATTACGCCAAGAAGTTGAATCTCTTGGTGGGAAAGTTTACGTCTTCGAAAATCACCGCGAAGTATATCACCAACAATATTTAGTGGTTTATATTGAATTTAAAATGAAAGAAAACGCCGATGTCTAACTTTTCATCCATCAGCGTTTTTCCATTTTTTTAGGCAATTGTGGTTCTCCAACAAGCCAACGACTGCCATTTCTTGGAATAATTGCAGCATAAGCTATCAGCATTCCAGTCACTTTCAGCAACCATCTTTTTTTATTGTTCATCCTACAACACACTCCATCTTTATGATTAAAATTTCAGCCATTCTACTGTACACTCATTCTAATGTCTTAAAATTATAACAAAAAATGCCAACATTTGCAACCTTTTTTGTAAACCCGCTTTCAAATCGTGCAAAACCTATGAGGCTAGACGATTATTTGACAATTTGGCGCAACAAACATTAGGAATTGATTTTAGCGGTCTCAATATGGAGAGTGTTGATCACAGTGATATTGAGACACAGATTGTCTATTTTATTGAGATGAAGAATCAGAAAAAGGCTGATATTAAATTTATTCCTGATATTGTTTATTGGGAACATCACCGTTCAATTGAATTGAAGTCAGTTTTAAAGTGGTTAGGAGGGCTTTTGGATAATGCCATTGAAACAATCTCTACTTTTCCGCTCCATATACGGCTTAGGTTGATAAATATCGTATTGAATTATCTGTTGAAAATGAACGTTTGGGAGGTCTTCCTGAAGAACTGTATGATTTATTTGAAAAAGGTTATTCAACAAAAGGTGATGGTCGTGGGTTTGGCTTGTATCGTTTACGTCAAGAAGTTCAAAAATTTGGCGAAAAAGTGTATGCCTTCGAAAGCTTCCGCAAAGATTATCACCAACAATATTTAGTGATTTATATTGAATTTACAATGAAAGAAAACGCTAAAGATTATCCTTTATCAGCGTTTTTTTTAGTGATATTTATTGATAAGAGAAGTGTGTCATTTGGTGCATCCATCAATAAATGATTCAATATATGTCGAAAATATGACTTATTTTTACCAGTTTAGTCAGATTCGATTAGACCGTTTTCTTCTGCAATCTCGACTAGATCTTCTAAAGTAAGAGGAATTCCATCAAACCACTCATTAACACTTTCCAATTCGAGTTCTAATTTTTCAATATTCTCATCTAATACAATTATTTCAACATTTTCAATCGAGTTCGGAATATAAAAAGCTGCATGAAATGTATGAGCTAATGAAAACTCTCCCCATCCCGACCATGATCGATCCCATAAAAATAATACCAACTCAGAACCAACTGGCAATTCAGTAGTATACTCAACTGCCCAAAGAGCTTCCTCAACTTCACCACCTAATCGACTCACTTCAATAATATCTCCAATTGTTCGTCCATTTCCTTGAAAAATTTCTAAAACATAAATACGATAGATCGTTACTAACTCAGATGAGTCTTGCGATTCCTCATCCCAATCAATCCCATATAGATGTTCTTCTATTTCTTCTTCTGTCCATCCTTCTGCTAAGTAAAATTGAACCCAATGCTCACGTGTTACCGTATGATTTCTCCATTCTACTCGACTATCTAATACCTCACCTCGAATGACATAATCGGTAAAATACATTAACTCTTCAACATTTTCTACAGGTGCCACATCACCAGAAATTTCCACAATTTCGCGACCTATCAAATCAAGTTCACTGCTTGAACAAGCAGTTATAAAGATTACAGATATGATAAGTAAAGCACTTTTAATAATTATTTTCTTCCTCATCTTTAAAACCTCCTCAATTGTAAATCATTCTCATGCTTTCAACATTATAATTTGTCGGTACTCTTGGAATACCATTATTCCTACCAGCAATATTTCGGCTCCGATTAAGATTCATCACACTTCCGTTTTGGAGTCCCTGTTAAAGGATTATCAGCCAATTTGATATGATTAAAACACAGAATAAATGCAATGTCAAGATTGTTTTAGCGAATTATTCTTGTTTGTTTTAGCGAATTATTCTTATTATCTTGTAAACCCGCTTTCAAATTGTGCGAACCTTGTTGACCAAATGTCGAATAACCACTAGAATTGTAGACATAATAACCTACCATTATGGGGAAGGGGTGTAAGGGCAATGTCACTGAGTTTTAAAGCAGCAGAACGATTTTGGAATTTTATTTTTAACTTAACTTGGACAGAGGGGGTTTTACTATGCTTATTTATATTGACATTAATCGCGGTATTCGTCATCACAGACAAACATTCAAAATAGAAGATAAACTCAAGGAATTGGAAGGCATTGATTTTGATTCGAAAAATGTTGTAATTGCTGTTCCAACCTTTGATGAGAAAATGCGTCATATCGAAAAGGAACACAAAAGGTTATTCGTTCAACAAGAATGTGATGCTTTATACTTAACCAAGCATTTTAAAGAAAATACAGATGCAAGATTTGTTGATGTGATTTTGGACGATGCACATATGTGGCAAATCATTGACATGTTTGGTGAGCCGATCGATTATTTAATTTTACTACATCAGTTTACAACAATTGAAAAACGCTATATGATACGCGAATTACGTGAGGACTGTCATGGTAGACTGAACACGGACATGAAAATAATTGAACTTCATTAGAAATTGCTAACTCGTGAATCTCAAAAATAAATTCACGAGTTTTTTGCATTGCTATAGCGTTATTCAATTAATTTAAGCAAACCTTTCAATTTCCTAGCTGACACTTCACAAACATCTCCATTCGGAAATTCCACTTCATTAGTTGACCTGTTTACTTCATGCACATTTTTAGGGTTCAAAACAGCTGATTTATTTAATCGTTGGTCATTTTCATGCGGGTTGCTCTACTAGCAAATTTTAAAAGATTGAAATTAGTGGTCACTTCGAGTATAATAGAGTGCATGTTTTAAAAAAATGAGTGTGAATGAAATGAGCAAAAATTACGACATAATCGTTGTCGGTGGTGGTCATGCCGGAATTGAAGCAGCTTTAGCTCCAGCTCGCATGGGCATGAATACCTTGCTGATAACAACAGATATAAAAAGAATCGGCATGATGCCTTGTAACCCTGCTATCGGAGGTCCTGCGAAAGGCATTGTCGTGCGTGAAATTGACGCCTTGGGTGGTGAAATGGCGCGCAATACTGACAAAAGTTCCATTCAAATGCGAATGCTGAATTTGAGTAAGGGACCAGCTGTTAGAGCGTTGCGTGCTCAAGCAGACAAAGTGAAATATCCGGCTGAAATTAGGAAGACTATTTTAGCACAAGATAACCTTGACGTGATAGAAGATAGTGTTGAAAAACTGGTCGTAGAAAATGAAACTGTACAAGGCGTTATCCTAACATCAGGTGAACAAATTAACGCCAAAGCAGTCATTTTAACCACAGGCACTTACATGACCTCCAAAGTGATGATTAGTGCCGAGGTCACCCCGTTCGGTCCGGAAGGAACCCCTACCAGCGAAGCTTTATCTAACAACCTCCGTGAATTAGGCTTCGATTTATTCCGCCTAAAAACCGGAACGCCTGCTCGTGTAGATGCCAGAACCGTCGATGTGACCGGACTAGAAATTCATCCAGGAGATGACGCTCCCCTTGCCTTTTCTTTTGAAACAACCACCTTCATGCCAGCCTCAGAACAACTACCCTGCTACTTAACTTATACCAACCAAAACACCCATGAAATCATCAATTCTAACCTAGATAAATCATCCATGTATTCAGGGGTCGTATCTGGCGTTGGCCCTCGCTATTGCCCATCCATTGAAGACAAATTGGTGCGCTTTAGTGACAAACCCCGCCATCAAATTTTCCTTGAACCAGAATCCCGTGAAATGAATACCATTTATGTCCAAGGGTTCTCTACCAGTTTGCCAAGAGATGTCCAGAAATTAATGATTAATTCGCTGGCGGGTTTAGAAAATGCAGAAATTATTAATTATGGTTATGCCATTGAATATGATGCCATTAAGCCTATTCAATTATGGCCAACCTTAGAGACGAAGTTAGTGACAGGCTTGTATTCAGCAGGTCAAATTAACGGCACCAGCGGGTATGAAGAAGCAGCAGGCCAAGGGTTAATGGCTGGAATTAACGCTGTATTGAAGCTCCGTGATGAAGCACCTTTTGTACTCGGTCGTGATGAAGCGTATATTGGCGTTATGATTGATGACTTGGTCACGAAAGGCACCCTTGAACCTTACAGGTTATTGACTTCCCGTGCAGAATTTAGATTGTTGCTGCGACATGACAATGCAGATATTCGTTTAACTGAATATGGTTATCAAGTTGGGCTGGTAGGTGATGAAAAATATGCCAAATTCACTAAGAAGCTGGCTGATATTGAAGCAGAAAAAGTGCGCTTGGATCAGCTGAGAATCACGCCAAAGGCGGGTGTAAATGACTTTTTAGCGGAGGTTAACTCAACGCCTTTAAAAGATGGCATTTCAGCTCTTGATTTGATGAAGCGTCCTGAACTAACTTACCATCATATTTTACAAATTTTAGGCGAAAAGCAAGCAGTTACAAACGAGGTAGCGGAACAAGTAGAAGTCTCAGTGAAATATGCAGGTTATATTGCGAAAGCCATCCAGCAAGCAGCAAAGATGAAAAAAATGGACGAGCGAAAAATCCCAGCGGATATTGACTATGATGATGTACCGAATTTGGCTTTAGAAGCAACTCAAAAATTAAAAAATGTCCGACCACTTACCATCGGGCAAGCCTCACGAATTTCAGGGGTTAACCCTGCGGACATCTCCATTTTGATGGTTTACATTGACATGAAACGACGTCGAAATTAGATAAAAGGTCAGTTATTTTAACGAAAACTGACCTTTTACAATATGCAAAGTAGAAGCCTTACAAAATCTATAATAGAATCCTTGCAATTTGCATAGTAGGGATAAGAATATACAGCGAAAATTGAAGAAAGATGTGGTGCCTTGTACGTTTACAGGATGCTTTTTTTGGTTTTTTGTGGCTATTGAAGGGGTTGTGTGTTAAAATAGTAGGAGAGTTTTAGTGAGGAAGGTGAATGAATGACACGTGATGAATTTTATGAGTTATTAGAAGCGAGGGGGTTGGTTTTGATGGAGGTTCAAAAAAATCAATTTCATCGCTTTTTTGAGCTGTTGGTAGAGTGGAATGAACGGATGAATTTGACAGGGATCACTGAGGAAATTGAGGTTTATGCCAAACATTTTTACGACTCGTTAGATCCGTTTTTAGATATGGATTTGACCCAGGTGAAAACAGTTTGTGATGTGGGGACTGGGGCTGGGTTTCCTGGAATGCCACTTGCGATTGCTTATCCTGATATACAGTTTGATTTGATTGATTCATTGGGGAAGCGAATTGATTTTTTGAATTTTTGCATTGGGGAGTTGGGAATGCAGAATGCCAAGGCTTATCATGTACGGGCTGAGGAATTTGCAAGTGAGAAGCGGGAATCTTTTGATATTGTGACATCTCGTGCTGTGGCGAGGCTTCATATATTAGCTGAGTTGTGCGCACCGCTTGTTGCAATTGGAGGGCAATTTGTGACATTAAAAGGACCAGCTGGGTATGATGAGTTGGTTGAAGCAGATAAGGGGCCTAGTAAGTTGGGGCTAAAACATGTGAACACAACACAAGCTAGTATTGATGAAGTAGGCCAACGGGTGAATCTTTATTTTGAAAAGGTTGATCAAACACCGAAAAAATATCCTCGACCATTTGGTCAAATTAAGAAAAATCCATTGATTTAGAAGAGTAAAGTCATTAAATGGGATATTTTGAGTGATTTTTCATAGACTAAGGATAAGGTGAATCGCAAATCCACTTTTTATAAATCAGCAAAAGATGGATGATCGCAAATATAAAAACTGGGTGTGCTAACGATGAAAAAAACATTTAATTTGATTTATTATATCGTATTTGTAGCGGGGCTTTGGCTAATGAATAGACATTTTCAAAATTTTGTCGCTGTCAATGGGGTTTTACAAGGGATGTTTGTGGGATTGGTTTTAGCATTTTTGGCCATGTTGATTTTCAAAACCCTCACACGGGTGCTTTTGTTTATTATTGTTAGTGTTGGGATTGTTGTGTTTTTGTTCTCAATAGATTTTTTTATTATTCCAGAATGGGCTTCTAGAATTGTTGGAATGATTCCAGTTATCAGGGGATTGCTTGAAATTTAAAGTTTTTGTGTTTTCTGAAGACTAGCGAAAAAGGCTTGTTTTTGTGAAAAATGAAACTTTTAAGCAAGATAACGCTTAACAAGTCGTTTGAAACGCCTTGGATAGCGTTATTTTTATTAAAATTCGCTTTTTCGTGGAAAATCTTGTTATTTTTTGCATTTTAGCGATTTTAGGGTAAAATATGAGGTATAATTGATTTAGAGTGAATTTAACACGCACAGCTAAAATCCTTCTTGTCATGGTTATTTGTTGTTTTGTTGTTTTGTCATTTTTCGCTAGCTCCGGCGTATCTATTTACATTTCTATTGTGTGTTTCAACTGCTATATTTTGCATCACTTGGATTTTGGCTACGCGGGTTAAATTTGCTCTATTTTAAATGAATAAATGAGTTGAAGGGTTGAAGAAAATGAATGTTGAAGCTATGAATGGTTCTATGCTTGCTTTTGTAGGAGATTCTTATTATGATTTGAAAATTCGGGAAATGTTGATTCGGCGTGGTATTAATAAGTCGAAGAAGTTTCACCAATTGGCTGTTTTTTATGTATCAGCAAAAGCTCAAGCGAAAATTTTACAGCAATTGATTGAGGAAAATTTTTTAACAGATGACGAGCTAGATGTGGTGCGTCGTGGACGTAATGTTAATAGTGGCACGGTCCCTAAAAATACTGATGTGATTACTTATCGGCAAAGTACTGCTTTTGAGGCTTTGATCGGTTTCTTGTACTTGGATGGGAGTGTTGTGAGATTGGATGAGGTTATCGCTTATTGTATTGACATTCGTAGAAAGGATGAGGAAAATGTCTAAAGAGATGATTTATGGAAAAAATGCGGTGCTTGAAGCATTTCGTGCTGGACGGTCTGTTTATAAATTGTTGCTGACTCATGAGGTTTTGAAAAAAGAAGGCGAAATTCGGAAGTTTATTAAAGATCTGAATATTAGGCATGAGATGGTGGATTCCAAAAGGATTAAGCAGGTGGTTCAGCAGAAATATGGCATTACTGGACAGTTGCAGGGCTTGGTTGCAGAGGTTGAAGCCTATGAATATATGGAGATGGATCAGTTGCTTGGTAAGGTTAAAAAGCAAGAAAAGCCAGCTTTTATTGTGATGTTAGATGGTTTGGAAGATGTTCATAATTTAGGTGCCATTTTGCGAAGTGCTGAGGCGATTGGTGTTGATGCTGTTATTATTCCGAAGCATGGTGCTGTTGGTCTAGGGTCTACTGTGGCACGCCTTTCTGCTGGAGCCATTGAATATGTTCCAGTTGTCCAAGCGACTAATTTGAATCGGGTGATTGAACGTCTTAAAAAAGCAGGTGTTTGGTTTGTAGGGACTGATGCTAGTGAGTCTGATGATTATCGTGCAGTCGATATGACAATGCCTGTTTGTGTTGTGATTGGAAGTGAAGGGCGTGGGATGAGTCGCTTGGTTAAAGAGGCTTGTGATTTTAAAGTGCATTTACCGATGGTTGGAAAAATCACTTCTCTCAATGCTTCTGTCGCCGCTGCACTTTTAATGTATGAAGTGTACAACCAAAGAAATCCGATAGCTAGAAAATAATGTGAGGGTGTTGGGGATGATTGAACTAACAGACGAAATGCTAATTGAACGTATAAAAATTGGAGATGATGAAGCTTTTGAATATTTACTCCGCCGCTATAAGATCCTGATTGATAAAATTGTCCGAAATTATTATTTGCCTAGTTATGAAACTGAAGATTTTGGTCAAATTGCATCTATGGCGTTTCACCGTGCAGTGTTAACTTATGAAAGGCAAGATAATGCCAGTTTCTATGCCTATGCACTTTCTTGTGTTCGGAACAAGCTTGTCTCTTTGTATCGACACGAGCTTCTTAAAACCGAGTATATTGCTGAAATCCAAGAAATGACTGTTGTTATGGACTCTAGGGAAAGTTATTATGTGGAGAAAACTAATGCTTTAGAAGCAGAAAAAGAGGCGTCGTTAGAAAGAAATCGTAGAAAATTAGTTGATAAAATTTCTAAAAAATATCTTCTTGGCACAGTGGAGCAGCAATGTTTAGAGGCTCTACTAGATGGGTTAACTTATTCAGAAATTAGTGAAGCCTATGGGTTTGATCGCGTAAAGATTTCTAATGCAATGGCTCGTGTCCGTGTTAAGTTTAAAAAGTATGGGCTTATTGAATAATTGATTTACTACATCATGGCTGATCTGAGGATTAGCTTTTTTTTGATGATTTTTTGTGGTATAATTGGAACACCTATTTTAAAAGATTTGAGGCGTTTGAATATGGAGAAGAAAAAAGTAATAATTGGGTTAAGTGGTGGGGTTGACTCTTCGGTTGCAGCGCATTTGCTGATTGAGGATGGGCGATATGAGGTCGAAGGGATGTTTATGCGGAATTGGGATAGTGCCACAAATCATGATTTCCTTGGGAATAAGTCGATTGATGATGATATTTGTCCACAAGAGGTGGATTATGCAGATGCGGTAAAGGTGGCTGAACAATTGGGAATTCCTATTCATCGGGTTGATTTTGTGCAGGAATATTGGGATCGTGTATTCACTTATTTTTTGGATGAATACCGAGCAGGGCGTACGCCGAATCCTGATATTATGTGCAATAAGGAGATTAAATTCAAAGCCTTTCTAGATCATGCATTGTCTCTAGGTGCTGATATGATTGCAACTGGTCATTATGCACAAGTGAGGCATGAAGGTGAGGCGATCATGTTGCGTGGGGTCGACCCAAATAAAGACCAGAGTTATTTTTTGTCACAATTAACCCGTAAGCAATTAGAACGCACGTTATTTCCGCTGGGTCATTTGGAAAAGCCAGAAGTCCGTGCCATCGCTGAGAAACTTGGCTTGGCAACTGCTAAGAAAAAGGATTCCACCGGAATTTGCTTTATCGGTGAGCGAAATTTTACTGACTTTTTGCAAAATTACCTCCCTGCTCAACCAGGTGAAATGCAAACATTAGATGGCCGTGTGATAGGTGAACATATCGGATTGATGTATTATACCATTGGGCAACGCAAGGGATTAGGCATCGGCGGGGCTGGCGATGCTTGGTTTGTTATGGGGAAGAAGATTGACGAAAATGTGTTGATTGTGGGGCAAGGTTTTGAGCATGATTATGTATATGCCAATGAAGCCGTTGTCGCTGATGTGAACTGGATTTCTGATTCGCGATTTGAAGGTGTGTTAACCTGTACAGCAAAGTTTAGATATCGCCAGAAAGATGTCCCTGTTGAGATTGAATGGCTTGATGAAGTGACTTTGAAAGTGAATTGTTTGGAAGCTACTCGCGCCATCACCCCCGGTCAAGCGGCAGTATTTTATGATGGCGAGGTCTGCTTAGGCGGCGGCTTCGTGAATGAAGTGTTTAATGATGGTGAAAAGCGAATGTATTAGATTTGAAGTCGGATTCTCTTTTGTATAACTAAGATAAATCGAGGTGATTTTTATGGAAATAACCAAATCAGAAATGCAAGTATATGAAAATATCCGAGGTACAGTTTCAGCAGCACGCTCTAAGATTGTTAGAACTGTTAATGAAGCAATGGTTTTGACTTATTGGGAAGTAGGAAAAAAAATTAGTGAGGCTGTGGGGGATAGAGCGGAATATGGAAAACAACTTTTAAAATATCTTTCTGTGAATCTTGCACATGACTTTGGAAAAGGATTTGATGAGACGAATTTAAGAAAAATGCGTCAATTTTATTTGAGATTTCCAATACGAGACGCGATGCGTCTCGAATTAAGCTGGACACAATATCGCACTTTGATGAGGATAATGAAACATGAATAACTATAAAATTCTACTAATAGGTTGCAGTGGCAGCGGGAAATCTACTTTAACTAAAAAATTGGGTGACATTTTAAACTTGCCAACCTTACATCTTGATCGCATTTGGCATGCAACGAATTATAGTGATGAAGCCAAACAATTTTTAAGACAAACGCAGCTTGACTTTATTGCAAAGAACGATCAGTTTATTATCGATGGTAATTATACCGGAACGATGGATTGTCGAATCCCTCATGCAAATTTGATTATTTGGTTTCGCATCCCAAGATATGTGAGCATGTATCGTGTGATTACACGTAGTATAAAAGGGAAGCTAAACTTAGAAAATCGCACTGATATGGCTGAAGAATTTACAGAAAAGCTCGATCGTGAATATGTTGAATTTTTAAAATTTGTTTGGAATTTTGAAAAAAACTCAACGCCAAGGATAAAAGCAATGCTCGAAAAAAAGAATTCGGATTGTCAGTTGGTTATTATCAAAAATAAAAACGATAAAGAGCAGTTGTTAAAAGAATTGATAGGGTGATTACATGGAACAGATGTTTATAGAAGGAATGTTATTGCGAGAGATTTTCCGTAATGATGATAACGATTTTGCCATATGTAGCCTACTTCTAATGGGTCATAATGCCACAGAAGAGATTTTAAACGATGCCACAAAACCCATTTATGAAGCGGATATTCCTAATGGATTTGATGGGGATGACTACGGTGCAGTAACCATTTCCGGTTATTTTCCTAAGCTCGACGATACAAGATCTTATTATTTTACAGGAAAATGGGTCCAACATCAGCGATATGGGTGGCAATTCCAGGTTGCCAGCTTCAAAAGTAACCAAATCGCTGTGTCATCGAAGTCATCCGTGGTCGCCTATTTAAGCAGTGACACATTCAAAGGGGTCGGCAAGAAAACGGCAGAAGCCATTGTGGAAAAGTTAGGGGCAGATGCAGTCGAGAAGATCCTAAATGACAAATCCAACCTCGCTGGCATCAAAGGCGTTTCCCAAAAACAACAAGATGCCATTTTCACTACCCTCCAAGATCGACAAGGGGATGAGCTCATACTCGGACCCCTTTATAGTTATGGCATTTCCCCAAAGTTTGTCGTCAAAATTCTTAAAATTTATGAAAAAGAGGCACTCTCTATTATTCAAGCCAACCCTTATCAGCTTATCACCGACATTGATGGGATCGGTTTTTTGAAAGCGGACGAAATTGCCCGAACCATCGGGATCACCACTGATGACGCCCGCCGAATCCGTGCTGCACTTATCCATGTTATGAATCGGGTCGTTAGTCAAGAAGGACACACCTATATTTCGCAGGAACAACTCCTTGACACGAGCCTGCAATTTTTAAATAAGGATGCATTTGTCCAAGCTGAAACGGTTGAAGCAGAAATTTCCAAATTAATAGAAATTGAGCAACTGGCCAAGGTTGACAACAAGCTTTTCCTCCCACAATTAATGCATGCAGAAATGCGAATTGCAACCAAGGTGCAGCAGCTACAAGAGCGAGAAACCACAGACGAAAAGGACATCAAAAAAGCCTTCGATGAAGCAAAAGAAGACTTAAAAATCCAGTATTCATCCAAGCAAGAAGAAGCCATTATGACCAGCTTGAAGTCAGGCCTCAGCATCATCACAGGAGGGCCTGGTACAGGGAAAACCACCGTGGTAAATGGCATCTTAAAAGTTTACGACAAGTTACATGAAAAAGCCAAAAAAGCAAAAGTGATCAAGCTGGCTTCCCCAACAGGCCGCGCTGCTAAACGGATCGAAGAAGCAACAAAACGAGATGCCTCTACCATCCACCGCTTGCTAGAATACGACCGCGATGGGACATTTGGCGTCAACGAAAACGACCCCCTCACAGCTGACTTAGTCATCATTGATGAAGTTTCCATGTTGGACACTTATCTGGCCTACCAATTGCTCATCAGCCTCCAACCAGGCACCCAGCTCATCTTAGTAGGCGACGACAACCAGCTCCCATCAGTAGGCCCAGGCCAAGTCCTCAAAGATTTAATTGAAAGTGAAACCATTGCCTTAACCCGCCTCACAGAAATTCACCGTCAAGCAGAAGGCTCATCCGTGATCACCCTCGCCCATGCCATCAACAATGGCCACCTTCCTGATGACTTAGCAGAAAAATTACCAGACCGCCTATTTATTCCAGCACAAAACGAAGATATCCTCAAATGGCTCAAACAAGTCACAAAAGGTGCTGTTGACAAAGGTTATACAGCAAAAGATGTCCAAGTACTTATCCCAATGTACCGTGGCATGCTTGGCATTGATGCAATCAACCAGTCCCTCCAAGAACTCTTTAACCCACCAGCAAGTGACAAAGAAGAAATGACCATGGGACAAAAAATCTTCCGCGAAGGCGACAAAGTCCTCCAACTTGTCAACAATCCTGATGAAGGAATCATGAATGGAGATGTTGGCGAAATAGTCCGAGTCATTGACACGAGTCGCAATAGTAATGCCAGTCGCAATAGTATTGCGACTGGAAAATCAGAAATCCTCGTTGACTTTGACGGCTTAGAAGTGACCTACGGCCGCGATGACCTACTCTCTCTCACCCACGCCTACGCCATGAGCATCCACAAATCACAAGGATCTGAATACCCAGTGGTCATTATGCCCATCACACGCGCCTACTGGATTATGCTACAACGAAAACTCATCTACACAGGTATCACTCGCGCCTCAAAATCCCTTATCCTAATTGGCGATTATGAAGCCCTAAAATACGCTGCCGAAAACCCAGGTGCCATCCGTCAAACCATGCTTAAAGAACATCTTTTAGGAGATTTTTCTTACACAACCCCTGCAATGAAAACCTCCCCTTCTCTTTCTGACTTAAACCCTCATGCAGATTATTTTGCTCAATATGACATTCCTTTTGCTAGAATAGATGAAATGGGGATGAATGGGCGAACACCTTATGATTTTATGGAGAAGTAAGGACGATGATAAATAAAGAGAGGCAACAGACGATGAGAAAAACAATTGGATTTTTACTAATAACACTTGCAACATGCTTCCTATTTTCAATCCAAGCCTTTGCAGCAGAAATTACATCTATTGATGTGGAAGTCAGACTCTATCCAGATGGGTCAGCCCATATCACAGAGATTTGGACAACACGTGCTGTATATGAAGGAACACAAATTTCTAGAGTGATGGAAATGTCAGAAGCCATGCATATCTATTCACTAAAAGTTATGGATATAAATGGAACTTCTTTTGAAATTGTAGACGATTGGAATAACTTCAACACCTTTGAAGAACGCGCCAATCGGGCAAGTCTAATGTCGACACATAGTGGTTATGAAATTTGGTGGGGAATTACGACTCATGGAGATAATCAATATGTGATTACCTATACGCTTGAAGGGTTAATTGAAGGCTTCACAAATGCAGCTGGTTTTAAACATCATTTTATACCACGAGATTTATCTCCTGCACCAAACAATGTTACTTTGCTTCTATCAGCTGAACACTTTGGAATAACGAAGGAAAATACTGAATTTGAGATTTTTGGCGTAAATGCACATTACCAATTTTTATCAGATGGTGGATTATTCATTGAAAGAACTGGAGATTTTACTGCTCGAAATGCTTTATTATTGCTCACAAGCTTTGATGCTGAATGGTTCAATCCACGGGTTGTACATAATCATTCACTTGATTTGGCAGATTTCTCTGATCCATATGCACGCATCAACCTTTGGATTGTTCTTATGTGGATTGCCATCGCAATGGGTACACTTTTTGTCACCGGCATAATTCTTACTCGCCTTTATTCAAGAACAAAATTAACAGATGGAACAAGCATCAAATTTCCATCTGTGAAAGATATTTCACTAAGTTTTGAAGCTCCTTTTGACATTTCATTAGCAGGTCTTTATTATCTATCAACAATAAAATCGCCGATATTTACAGCAACAAACGCTTTTTCAGCATTTTCAGCTTATTTACTGAAATGGAATTATGATGGCATTGTTGACATTGAAAAAATAGGAAAACATAGTACAGTTATGTTAAGAGATCATCAAGGGACATTAAGTGCTATTGAAGAGAATCTATATAACATCCTGGCGAGGTATGTTGATCAAAACTATCAAATATCATCTGGAGAAGAGGATAAATGGGAAAAGCTTGGTGATGAAATTAATACAAAATGGGCCCCTCGATTGCATCTCACTGGACAAAAAGAATTGCAAAGTCGAGGGATCATAGGCTTTGATCAAAAACAGAAAATTCGCTTTACATCAATCGGTTACCAATCGCTTGTTTCTTTTTGGGGCTTAGTTAAGTTTTTAGGTTCAGGTTGGAAAGAAGAAACTCATCTATCACTTAATTCTGATCATTTAGTCCTCGCATCGCTATTGGGCTTTGAAAAATCATTGAAGCAGTACTATAATGAGGGGGATGGACTTGATACTAATATACTGTTTATATGGCAAATATTATGGTTGACACAAGATTTCAACCAACAGGCATATGCGCATTACGAGAGTTATCAAAGCAGTATTGATGCATCTGGCTCCTCAGGTGGCTTCAGTGCTGGTGGTGCTACTGGTGGCGGCGGTGGGGGAATTAGTTAAATTTAGTTGATAAAAATAGAATAACGCCATAGACTCATTTTCAAGCAGGTCTAGTGGCGTTATTTTTTGATGAAATTTTTATTCAAATTCAACAGCATTAAGGCTAGAGATCGTAATGACATCGCCATCTTCTAATATAACACGAACACGATCTACTCCAAAAGTTCCACCTAGTATCTCATTCACAATGGCTCGGCCACTTCGACGTACAAAGAAATTCCCAGAATCATCCTCATCTACAGCTGACGCATCATAAGTACCTGCTAAAATATCAATTCCAACAACCCAATCCCCTGTTGTTAATGTTGTTAACAATTCTGTTTCGGCTGGCGTGAATGTCACATTGCTAATCCCACTAATTTCTATTTCGTCACCATCTTGGAGAGAAATTGTAATCGTCGGAACACCCCAATCACCATCACCTAATATTTCATTCACAATAGCTCTTCCACCCCGTCGCACAAAAAGATTGCCTGGCTCATCACCTGATATCACATATCTGCCTGGTGGAATGTCGTCACCGACAAAAAATGTACCGCTGAAAAGCATTGTTAATTCAGCACTGGAATTATCACGGGTAAGTGGAACATTATCTTCATCTTCATCATTCTCTTCCGTTGCGTCCGGTTCAGCTTCTGTTTCATACTCTAAATCCCCAGCAATAGTAGGTTCTTCTTCGGCGTCAGTTTGCTCTGGATAAGTGGCAACTGTTGATGGTGCTTCATTTTCACTGTTTCTATTCATCATAAAAATAGTACCTACCACTATCAAAACAATTGTACAAATTAGAATAATTCTCAAAGGTCCCTTTTTATGAAGGATGGATTCTAATTCTTCGCCTTCATCCTCTAGCACTTCTCTGCTAGAACCTTTCCTTCTATCCCCGAACAATTCTTCATACTCGGCATCGAAGTCCAGTTCTCTAAGCTTCCTTTTCTTCATGCTAACACACTCCTATCAATGGTTACATTATACCTTTTAATGTGTTCAGATGCAATAGACCTCTCCCATAACCTAACCTCATTCTCCCTTTTAACGATAGTGAGGAGCAGACATAGGAGTACCGTAAGGACAAACCGAAAGGGATCAGTAAGTTATGGAAGGGGTTCAACAAAAAGGCTGCATCATAGTCACCGTGGAAAACCCCAGATTAATCTGATGCAGCCAAATAACACTGTTAGTGATTTTTCCTACTAATCATCCATACTCAAAACGCTCATAAATGCCTCTTGCGGAATCTCAACAGAACCCACTGATTTCATGCGCTTTTTACCTTCTTTTTGTTTTTGAAGAAGCTTTTTCTTACGAGAAATATCGCCACCGTAACACTTAGCAATTACATTTTTTCGCAACGCTTTAATGGTTGATCTAGCAATAATTTTTCCACCAATGGCGGCCTGGATCGGCACTTCAAACTGTTGTCTAGGGATGATTTCTTTCAACTTTTCACAAATGGCTTTTCCGCGATTAAAAGCAAAGTCTCTGTGGACAATAATACTCAGTGCATCAACGACTTCCCCATTAAGAAGGATGTCCATTTTCACAAGGCGTGACTCTTGATAGTCAGAAAGCTCATAATCAAAAGAGGCATACCCTTTTGTCGTTGATTTCAGTTGGTCAAAAAAGTCGTATACAATTTCTCCCAATGGAATTTGGTAAATGATATGGACACGCGTTTCATCCAAGTAGTCCATTGAGGTGAAAATGCCACGTTTTTTCTGACATAGCTCCATCACAGCCCCGACATAGTCATTCGGTGCCATGATACTCGCTTTAACATAAGGCTCTTCGATTTTTGATAATTTTTGTGTTTCAGGCATGTCTGCTGGATTATCAACAATGATAGTAGAACCATCTGTCAAGTGCGCATGGTAAATAACCGATGGTGCTGTGGCGATCAGGTCAATATTAAACTCGCGTTCGATTCGTTCTTGAATGACATCCATATGCAAGAGCCCGAGGAAACCTGTTCTGAATCCGAAGCCGAGAGCTTGTGATGTTTCAGGTTCAAATTGTAAAGCTGAATCATTTAGCACCAGTTTGTCTAAGGCATCTTTTAAATCATTGTACTGAGCTGCATCAATTGGGTAAAGTCCACAGAATACCATTGGGTTCATTTTACGGTAACCTGCCAATGGGGCTTCTGCTGAATGCTTCTCCGTTGTAATGGTATCTCCCACATTGACAGTCTTTACATCTTTAATCGCAGCTCCAATAAAGCCTACATCCCCTGGTGCTAAATAATCAACATGTCGTTCATGGGGTGTGTATACACCTACTTCGTTGACTTCATAAACAGCTCCTGTTGCCATCATTTTAATTCGATCACCTTTACGAACAACACCATTCATAATACGGACTGATACGATAATTCCTCGGTATTGATCATATAAGGAGTCAAAAATCAAGGCTTGTAGTGGTGCCTCTGGATCGCCTTCTGGAGCTGGCACTTTTTCAACAATTTGCTCTAAAATTTCTTCAATCCCAATGCCTGCTTTTGCGGAAGCTAAAACAGCCTCGTCAGCAGGTAGCCCGATCACATCTTCAACTTCTTGCTTCACGCGATCAGGGTCTGCACTTGGTAGGTCAATCTTGTTGATCAAAGGTAAAATTTCTAAATCATTGTCTAATGCTAAATAAACATTGGCCAATGTCTGGGCTTCGATACCTTGCGCTGCATCCACCACTAAAACAGCCCCTTCGCAAGCGGCTAGTGAACGGGAAACCTCGTAAGTAAAATCCACGTGTCCTGGGGTGTCAATAAGATGGAAAATATAATCTTCCCCGTCTTTTGCTTTATAGTTTAAATGAACCGCATTCAGCTTAATGGTAATGCCACGCTCACGCTCTAAATCCATTGAATCTAGAGTTTGCGCCTGCATTTCTCGCTGTTGTAGGGCATTCGTCTTCTCTAAAATACGATCAGACAAGGTTGTTTTACCGTGATCAATATGGGCAATAATCGAGAAGTTTCTCGTTCTGCTCATCCTATCTTTAATTTTTTCTATTTCATTCATCGCCACTCAACTCCTAAATAGGCATCCCACTATTTTAACATAAATATACCCTTTACAACAATAGCAAATTAACTTTTATCACCGTATTCATGATTAAATTCCCGCTTCAACTCCACCATATGGCGCAGTTCACTCAAATACTGAAATAAAATCGCCCGATTTTCAAATTCTTGTCGACTCCCTGGCAAAGGTTCGTTTTTGAATGTCGTCGCTATCATTTCGCTTTTTTCTAATATCTCCTCACCATTCCCAGACTCTGATAACATTTTAGCTACCTCATCAGTTAAATCTGCAATGATATCAACCTGAATAAGCATCATATCAACCTTACTTGCCAAGCCATACATCCGTTTGAGTATTCTCAGCTGTAACTTACGCATCTGGATATAATGAGCATAGTAGGATTTATCCAGTCGCAAATAATTATCATCATTTAATTTCGCCCTGCTGAGTGCCTCTTCAATAAAGGTTTCGATTTCTATTAATAGTGATGCCTCAGAAAGCTTGACCCCTCTCATTAAATCAGCAGTCTGCGCTAAAATGTTGCGAAAAGAATTTTCAATATGGCGTTGGTCTTTAAGAATCTGCTTACTCATATCTGGCATATATAAATTGAATAAAAAAGCGATGCAGACACCAATGATAAATAGGAAAATTGCATTAAGTAAGATGGTGCCATTGATGACACCTCTACCCCATATCTGCCCAGAAAGAACAGCACCAATAATCAACCCTTCATCTAATTTGAAAATAAGAATCGCAAACACATATAAACAAAGAAAGAGGGCGAAGCTGTAAATGGTAAATCCAAGTAGTAAAAAGGCACCACTAGCAAGCATTAATGCAACGATGACTGATTTCACTCGAATGAGTGCCGAAGCAAGTGAAGAACGTCTCGTCTTCCCCAAACTTAATAAAACAATGGTTCCCGCTGTGAGCGGGTTGGTAAGACCAAGAAAATAAGCAATTAAAATCCCCACTGTTCCGCCTATTGATAACTTAATACCGCGTATCCACATCATAACAGCCTCCTTCTGTTTCATTTTAAATCACATCCAAACCAATTGCAAGAGAATATTTTTAACTGACATTGTCCATAATAGGATACTTATGTGTTTGGGAGGGTCAGTATGCATATTATTTATTCTATTTTACTTGCTGTCTTTTTTTATATCGCCGTCATTATTTCCTATAAAATCATGGGGAAACGAGAAATCAGTGAGCTCTCTATTTTCGACTTTGTCATGAATTTAATTATTGCTGACATTGTCGCAACAGGTATTGTCGAAGAACAATTTTGGCTCGACTCTTTCACAGGGCTTGTGGCCTTGGTTGCCCTTCAAATTATTATGGCAAAATTCCAGCTTAAACATCCCAAAATGCGAAAATACATGAATGGTGAATCTTCAATGATCATCAATAATGGTCGCATTGACTACGATGAATTGAGAAAATTACGCATTCAGCTTGATGAATTGATGATGTTGCTCAGGCAAAGCAACGTGATTGATGTCCATGAAATTCAATACGCTATCATGGAACCTAATGGTAGATTAAGTATTTATGAAAAAAGACTACCCATTAAAACATTTCCACTTCCTTTTGTCATTTCAGGTATCGTCAAGCCATTCGCCCTTGAAAATGCTGAATTAGACGAGGCATGGCTCAAACGTCAACTTGAAAAACATGACCTCACACTAAATAGGGATATAAAATACATTTTCTATGACGAGAAACATTTAATTTTACACACCAAAACTACCTTCAAAAAATATAAAATCAATTAACTTAGCCAAAGTCAATTTATTTGACCAAATCAATAAATTGACTTTTTGATGTATGAGATTTCGAAAATGGGGCAAATTAACTCTGTAACGAATGAATCCGGAGGTGAATGACATGA
>Ga0131853_10000637_pt1 | contig 63017 bp, 61 predicted proteins | sample TergutLab28metaG_FD_92764 | JGI IMG/M metagenome (GOLD analysis project Ga0131853, IMG submission 92764) | Labiotermes labralis P1 segment gut microbial communities from Petit-Saut dam, French Guiana - Lab288 P1 (version 2) (version 2) | ecosystem: Host-associated > Arthropoda: Insects >...
AGAGGCAAGAGATTGGTTCGGCTTTAGCGAATATAGAGCTTACACATTATTTTGGAAAAGTTAGTTTGGAAGAGTTTTTAGAGTTATTTTAAATAGAGAGTGAGCGAGCGAGAGAAATTACTTTTGCTCATTTTTTTATGCAAATGCACGTTCTAAATCAGAGCGGTTTGATCTAAACTAAAAAAGGACAACTTATTTGATGTTGTAATCTTTTATAAAAAATGGCTTTTGAAGAAAGGGAATTTGCATGAAGAAAAAATGGTTCAATCGGATAGTCTTATTATTTTTAGTCTATTGTGCTTTGATGTTTCTGTACATTTTTTATTGGAGTGACAGCAGTATTCCCAATTCGCTAAAAGGTTCAGTTGTTGATCCGACTACTTTTATGGAAGCAGAGCAACTGGAACAAGCTAACTTCTATTCACAAATTAGAAATTTTCTCTTTTTTATCATTACACCACTGGAATGGCTTTTCTATTTTACTATTCTTGTATTTGGTGCTTCTCATTCTTTGGAGAAGTGGAGCAAAAGTAAAAGGCGAGGGTTTCGGGCAATTGCATTCGTTTTGGCACTGTCTGTGTTGAATTTTTTAGTGTTTTTGCCAATTAAGTTTTATAGTTATCGTCTTGCTGTGCAGTATAACATATCAACGCAAAGTGTTCCGGCTTGGTTTAAAGATAATTTAATTAGTTTCACAATTAATACAGCAATTGCGATTATTGTAGCACTCTTGTTTTTCGCACTCATTCGCCGTTTCAGGAAAAATTGGTGGTTTTATGCTTGGCTTGTTACAGTGCCATTGACTATTTTTATGGTATTTTTGCAGCCGGTTGTCATTGATCCTTTATATAATGATTTTTATCCGTTAAAAGATAAAGCATTGGAGGAAAAAATATTAGCACTTGCAAAGAAGGCGGATATTCCGACACGGCATGTTTATGAGGTCAATATGTCAGAGAAGACAACTGCTTTGAATGCTTATGTGACAGGAATCGGTGATAATTCTCGTATTGTGCTTTGGGATACAACGTTAGAGCAGCTTACAGAGGAGGAAGTTTTGTTTGTAATGGCGCATGAAATGGCGCATTATGTGGAAAAAGATGTCTATCAGAGTGTGGGGATTCACTTAGCTGTTAGTTTCATTGGTTTGTGGCTGGCCAGTTGGATTATTCATCAAATCGTTGCAAGGAAGGATAATATTTGGCAGATTAGATCAATGCAAGATTTTTCAGTTTTACCGTTATTGCTGCTCATTGTGTCTATCCTTTCCTTTATTTATAGCCCGATTGATAATAGTTTTTCACGGATGCAGGAAAGAAGAGCGGATCGTTATGCATTGGAATTAACACAAGATGCTGAAGCGGGCATTTCCTCGTTTCAAAAGCTATCCACTTATGGGTTATCGCAGATAAATCCGCCTTATTTAGTGAAGATTTTCCGTTATGGGCATCCGACTATGTTGGAGAGGATGCAAACATTAGATGAGGCAACTGACTAAAGCGTTTGTTTGAAAATGTTCCTTGCAGGGGAAAAGGTAGCATTCTGCTCCTGCGAGGAACATTTTTTATTGTTTATTTTGCTAAATCTAATTGAATTTCGCTCACTATATCTTTAGATAATTCAGTCATGCTGATAACTAAGTGAACGTCCATGCCGTTGCTGAGCATATTTCTGGCGATTTGAAGCGATCTAGCAGTTGCTCCTTCCTCTTTACCTTGTTCAATGCCTTGTTCAATGCCTTCTTGCTTGCCTTCCTCAATTCCTTGCTCTTTCCATTCTTCAAACATATTCGCTAAAGCAGTACACATATTAATTTCTCCTCTCTGGTGCTCATAAGCATATTTAATTAGTGGTTTTGAATTGGTAACAGCGCCAACTGCTGCTAATACTTCCCAGTTGATAGTAGATTGAGCGTATTTCTCCCTGAGCTCTTCATAATTGATTCGCCCATCATGATTGTAAAATTCATGAATCATTGAGAAAAACTCTCGATTGTCTTGATTTTGAAATTTCAGATTCTGAGTGTCTCGTACTTGCAATAAATGAAGCGTATGGTCGTTGTACAATTCAGCAAAACCATTGGGAATATCCAGTATATCGCTTAATTTCGTAGGACCATCCCAAGATTTTTCACCAAAGTATAAAACTAAAGTGATTACTGGTTTAAGTCGATCTGTTCTTGACATACCGGATAAGAATTCACCTGAACCTTGTAACGTCTTTGCTTTTCGGTTTTGCCGATATAAGTCTTTACATTGATCTACATAACGCAAGGCATCATACAACATGGTTCTAACAGGCATAGTGTAATCAACATTCATTTGGTTTTCGATCGCAACGAAGGCTAATTCGGTGTCGCTATTGTGCAGTTTAATGACATCTCTAGCGCTCACAACAGTTGAAAGTTGTCCATGATTAATAACTACAGAAGATTCATCTGTATCTACTACTGACAACTTACTCGCTTTGATCGTTTCTTTTCCGCGAAAAAACACCTGATTGAATAAATCAGCAAATCGTTCATTGTCTTGCCAATAATCTTTTAAAGTTGGGGCAGGTTTCAATTTTGAGGTTGTGCTCATCTCTTTCCTCTTTTCTTGATTTAGAGTTAGAAAGAGTTTTACTAAAACATGGGGTACCTACAGTTTATTGCACAAAGGTTCAAAGGGGAAATTTCTCTGTATTCATCTCGCAATAAACTCACTGGGGATTCTCTTCATTTTTAATTATACTACAAAATTACATTCCAAAAAAGGTTAAAATTAAAACTGAGCCTAGTTACGTTCTATCGCGATTAGGCTCGAATTTTGTATTAGACTTACTTTATCCACTATGTAGATTAACGATTATATATCCACTCCAATTGTTTTAATTGATTGGTTGATTTCATAAATAAAGCTTTATTACCAGTATCTAAAGCCAATTCAATATTTTGTTGTAACTTCGCTATTTGCATTGTTAGCAGGGCTGGGTGTTGTAGCATACCTAACAAAGCATCATCTATTGTTGGCTGGTGCTGGACTGAGGTGTTTTGCGGTGGTACTAAATTTGCTTGATTATGTTCCATGTTGCTTCCTCCTTTAACTGTTTCGTAGCAGTATATGATGGAGCATGGTAAAAACATGCAAAACAATTTTAGTTTTTTCGATGCATTTCTTTTCGAACAATGATAAGATTTAATTCATAATGAGGTGCGTTAAATGAGTTTGCAATTTTACATTGGGAGAGCGGGAACTGGGAAAACATTTCGGATTGTTCAGGAGATTAGGGAAGCCTTGAAATCTGATTCGTTAGGTGATCCTATTATTTATATTGTGCCTGATCAAATGTCTTTTCAGGCAGAGAGCCAGTTAATTTCCGGTGACGATGTCGTTGGCATGATGCGTGCGCAAGTATATAGTTTTTCCCGATTGGCATGGTTGATTATTGGACAAACAGGTGGAAGCACTATTTCACGCTTGAATCAGGTTGGGGTCCATATGCTGTTGCGTCGTGTTTTGGAGGAAGAAAAGCCTCATTTGCAGTTATTTGCCGGGACTACTGATAAAACAGGATTTATTGATAATCTGGCACAGTTATTTACAGAGTATAAACGTTATTTAGTGGATCCGGAACAATTACAACAGGTAGCTGATGAGGAAGCGGCTATTGCTTTTAAAGCAAAGTTAGCTGATATGGCACATGTTTATCAAAGTTATTTAGCAGAGATGTCCGGACATTATTTAGATGGTGAGGATAACTTGCGGCAATTGGCTACAGCAATTGCTTCCTCCGACTATTTACGATCTGCTACGATTTATATTGATGGGTTTCATGGCTTTACGCCGCTTGAGTTAGCCGTGATTGAGCAGTTATGTATTCATTGTAAAAAAGTACATGTTGCTTTAACTTTGGATCGCCCGTATTCCTTAGAGCCACCTAGTGATTATCAGTTATTTCGAATGACGGGGGATAGTTATTACCAAATTTATCAACTGGCACTTGCACATGAAATTACGATTGAGCAAGATGTTGTTTTTGGTGAGTGTGTTCGCTTTCAGCAGAGCCCTGGAATTGCACATTTAGAACGTTTTTTAAATCATAGGCCGATTCAGCTTAAGCACGAAATTCCAGAATTGACGCTCATTACAGCGAATAATCCACGTTTAGAAGTAGAAGCAATTGCTCGTCAGATTGTACATTTAGCGCAAGAGGGAAATCGTTACCAGGATATTGTTGTTTTATTTCGTAATTCTGAGCAGTATACAGCTTTGGTTGAAACGATTTTTACCGATTATGAGATTCCAATTTTTATGGATCAAAAATATTCCATGATGCATCATCCGTTGATCCAGCTAGTGAGTGCTGTACTTGCAGTTTATCAATCTAACTTTAGCTATGATGCAGTTTTTCGAGCTGTTAAAACAGATTTCTTTTTCGCAGCTAGTGATGGAGCTGTGGGAGGGCAGCGTGAGGCAGTTGCCAGGTTAGAGAATTATGTGTTGTCACGTGGGATTCAAGGTAGTACAAAATGGGGAGAATTATGGTTTTTTAAAATTCATCGTGCATTGGAATTGGAAAAAACAGTGCAAACAGATGAGGAGCTAACGATTCAACAAGAGTTAAATCGACTTCGAGCGCAAATTTATCAGCCGTTACAACAATTTTGTGAAGCGGTTAAGGTGGCAGCCAATACAAGAGAGTTTGCCACTGCGCTTTTTCAATTGCTTGAACAATTACAGGTCAGTCAGCAACTAATCGCAGCAGCAGAACGGTTGGAAGCGGAGGGGCAATTGGTTCGAGCGAAAGAAAACCAGCAGGCTTGGCGTGCAATCGTTGATTTGCTAGATCAAGCAGTTGAAATCGCCGGAGATGGAGCGATGCCTTTTGCAACCTTTCAAGCGATGATTGAAAGCGGTATGGAAGCCTTGAAGTTCTCTTTAGTGCCGCCATCATTGGATCAAGTAGTTGTTGGTAGTTTGGATGTTGCCAAGCCGCAAAATGTTCAGTATCTTTTTATGGTTGGTTTGAATGAAGGTGTATTTCCACAGAAAATTAGTGATACAGGCATTTTGAAAGAAGATGAACGTACTAAGCTATTAGATGCTGGAATTCGTTTGGCACCAAGCGCGCTAACACAACTTTATGATGAAGAATTCATAGCTTATACCAGTTTTACAATGGCAAGTAAGCATGTTTATTTTAGTTATCCGATTGCGGATGAAGAAGGAAAAACGCTGTTAATATCAAGCTACTTAAAGCGATTGCAAACGATGTTTCCGACAATGAATCATATTTATGCACAGCTAGATTTACAAGGGTTGACGGATGAGGAGCAGTTATCTTATATTACACCGGCTAATACCACTTTGAAATATTTAGTTAAGCAGTTGCAGTTGGTAAAAGTAGATCAGTCCATTTCGCCCGTTTGGTGGGATGTTTATAATGAGTATATGGCCGGAACAGAGAAGAAGGATATTGCTGTCTTTGTATTAGGTAGTCTTTTTTATCAAAATCAATCACAGGCCTTATCAGCAGCTACCATTAACCAACTTTATGGTGATCGTCTAACAGGAACGGTTTCTCGAATTGAGCAGTTTAATCGTTGTCCTTTTGCTTATTTTGTACGTTTTGGTCTGACGCTACGAGAGCGTCCACTTCATCAAATGACCAGGCCGGATATTGGAACTTTTTTTCATGAATCATTGAGTATGATTGCTGAAGAGTTAACAGCTAAAAATTTATCGTGGAGTGATTTATCACAAGAGAAGTGTGATAAGTTAGCAAGCGAGATGGCAGATAAGATTGCACCAAGGATGCAGTACCAGGTGCTATATGCAAATGAACGAATGAAGTTTTTAAAAAATAAGTATACCGAAATTGTTAAAAAAGCAACATTAGCGATGAATCGTCAAGCTGTGTTGAGCGATTTTCGTCCATTAGGATTTGAGATTGGATTCGGCACACCTGATTCATCTATTCCGCCACTAGTAGTTCCTTTGCAACATGGTAAATCAATGGCGCTTAGCGGTCGAGTAGACCGTGTGGATGCAGCGAAAAATATCGAGGATGGTAAAGATTATTTATTGCTGGTTGATTATAAATCGAGTGCTAAAGCGATCAATTATGCAGAAGTTTATCATGGAATTTCGTTGCAGTTATTTACCTATTTGGATGTGTTGACGAAGCATTCAGATAAATTGTTAAAGCCCGGGATGTTGCCGGCTGGTGCGCTTTATTTTTATTTGCATAATCCGATGTTAAAGGAAGATGTTTTGCAATCAGACTCGGATTTGGAGCAAAATTGGTTCAAACAATTTAAGATGAATGGTTTGTTAAGCGATGACTTTGGAGCACTACAGTTAATGGATCACACACTTCCCTTAGCTGGGCGTTCTGATGTGGTTCCGGTGGAGATTAAAAAAGATGGTGCGTATTCTCAACGTGCCAAAGTAGCTTCGCATGATCAGCTGCAAATGTTAACGAATCACGTTCAGAAAGTTTATCAAAATAGTGGAAATAAGATTCTTTCCGGTAATACAGATATTAGTCCTTATCAATTAGGAAAAGAAAAAAGTTGTACTTATTGTGAATTTAAGGCGATGTGTCAGTTTGATCGCGGATTGCCAGATAATCAATTTCGTCAATTGCGACCAATGAATATGCAGCAATCACTTGACAAAATGAGCAGATAAAGGGGAGGTGAACAATTTTGAATCAAGTTTTAACAAGATCGGATGGTGTTAAATGGACAGAGAGCCAGCAGCAAGCAATTCATGCTACTGGTTCAGATATTTTGGTTGCAGCAGCAGCAGGAAGTGGAAAAACTGCTGTTCTTGTTCAGCGTATTATTGAAAAAATAATGAATACAGATCATCCGGTTGATATTGATCGGCTATTGGTCATGACGTTTACGAATGCTGCAGCTGCCGAAATGCGAACACGTATTGGTGAAGCTTTGGAAAAAGAGTTGACGCGCCAACATGATTCTGTTTATTTACGACGCCAAATTAGTTTGCTTGGGAAAGCTAAGATTTCAACAATTCATTCTTTTTGTATTGATATTGTTCGCAGCCACTTTTATTTGCTTGATCTCGATCCAGGATTTAGGATAGCTAGTGAAACAGAGCGTGCGTTATTACTGGATGAAGCAATCCAGCAGTTAATGGAAAAAGAGTATAGTGATTCAGATAACGAATTGTTTTTGCGTGTGGTGAATTCGTTTACAAGTGATCGTAGTGATGAAAGGATTACCACACTACTAACTAAATTATTTGAAGCTGCTCTGTCTCATCCTAATCCAGAAAAATGGTTGACAGCGTTGGTTGCTCCTTATCAAATTGAGCCCACTGATCAAATAACAGATATTAGTATATATCCATTGATTTTAGCAGATATTCAATTTCTTTTATCCGGTGCTATGAATTGCTTGCACGAGGCTAAACGTCTTTGTTTATTACCAGATGGACCACAGTTACTTAGTGAGACGATCGAGCAAGATATCATTCGCTTAGAGCAATTTCAAACTGCTATCAAAGAGGATTGGCAGTTGGCACGTGACTTAGTAGCAGCAGGTTTATTTTCAAGAGCAAAAGCGATTAAAGCAGGTACTTGTAATTCTGTTTTAAAAGAGCGTGCCGGTATGCTAAGGAATGAGGCAAAGGAGCAATTGCAAACGATTAGTAAACGTTATTTTGCTTACGATCCAGGAGTTTACTTGCAAGACATTCAAACAATGACACCGGTGATCGGCAAGCTAGCTGATTTAGTGAAGCAATTGCACGTGATTTTTACCAACTTAAAACGAGTGCGAAACGTAGTTGATTTTAGCGATGTAGAGCATCTTGCTTTACAAGTATTGCTTGAGCATAAGGATGATGGAACTGTTATTTATTCGGATGTTGCCAAGGCGTACCAAGACTACTTTGCAGAGGTGCTCATTGACGAGTATCAAGATACAAACCAAGTGCAGGAAGCGATTTTACAGGCCGTCACGAAAAATCTTCCTGAATCTGGAAATTTATTTATGGTAGGTGATGTAAAGCAAGCAATTTATCGCTTTCGCTTAGCCGATCCAAGCCTCTTTATGAAAAAATATGAGCAATTCTCCAAGCCCGAGGCAGCAGGAAAGCAAATTGATTTAAATCAAAATTTTCGTAGTCGTACGGAAGTACTTGATGGTACGAATTATTTATTTCAACAACTAATGGATCAGCAAGTTGGTGAAATTGATTATCATGAGGATGCGCGTCTGTACCTGGGTGCCAATTATCCTGCTGATCAGGCGAAATCCATTGAGGTTTGCTTACTGGATATGACAACAGTAGAAGCAGAAGATGCTGCACTCACCGAACATTCTGAAGATGAAGAACAGCTATCTAATGCGCGATTTGAAGCACAAGAGATGGCAAAGTCGATCAAGAAGATGATGACAGATCAGACAATGGTCTATGATTTAAAGCGACAAGAATATCGTCCTTTGGAATATCGTGATATTGTCATTTTACATCGCTCTAAAGCGTGGTATCCGGAAATTGTAGATGTGTTTCGGCAGTTTGAGATTCCGATTTATGCAGAAGCGAGATCAGGTTACTTTGATACGGTAGAAGTTAGTAACATGTTGCAATTATTGCAACTGATTGATAATTCTTATCAAGATATTCCGCTAGCGTCTGTGCTGCGCTCGCCAATTGTCGGTCTTACATCTGAAGAATTAGCACAAATTAGACTATTAGCGCCAAAAGCGCCTTTTTACGAAGCGGTGAAGTTGGCCACCACGAGTACTGGAGTGACACAGACATTACAGACGAAAGTGGCATTATTTTTAAAAAAATTAGCGAAGTGGACAAGTGAATCTAAGCATATGTCGGTTGCCAATTTGATATGGGCAATTTATCGTGATAGCTATTACTTGGACTTTGTTGCCGGCTTGCCTCGTGGTAAGGAACGACAGGCGAATTTGCTGGGTTTATACAATCGTGCCAATGAGTTTGAAAAGAGTTCATTTAGTGGAATTTTTCGATTTTTACGCTTTATTGAGCGGTTGCGTGCACGCGGTGATGATTTGGGTGAAGTGGCGAGTATTGGGGAACAGGAGAATGTTATTCGCCTTATGTCGATTCATGCCAGTAAGGGCTTGGAATTCCCGGTTGTCTTATTAGGCGGCTTGGGGAAGAATTTTAACAAGATGGATTTGCATAGTGCTTATATATGGGATCAAACATTTGGAATTGCTGTCAAATATGTTGATCCGGAGCGAAGGGTGATGCGAGATACGTTGTTTCGCCATGTTCTGCAAAACAGGAAGCAATTAGAAATGATATCCGAGGAAATGCGTATTCTTTATGTGGCGATGACACGAGCAAAAGAGAAATTGATATTGTTTGCGACCACAAAAAATGTAGAGAAATATGTGGAGCAGTGGGCATTGCATCAACAAAATAGTGATTGGCTATTGGCGGCTCATACAAGGGCATCAGCAAGAAATTACTTGGAATGGTTAGGTCCGGCACTTATGCGTCATGCCAATGTCACTGAACAATTGCAAGCAAGTTTTACGCAAAATTATGATGATGGACAATATGTAGATAAAGTTACGGATCATCCATCGAAATGGCAGCTTAGACTAATTCAGCAAACAGTAGCTATTAGTGAGCGAGAAAAAGAAAGTGCAGGGCTTAAGCAGGAATTGCAACAGTTTGAGCAAGTAGCAGAAACATCTTCAAAACGGGATCAAGTAATTGCACAAATGCGTTGGCAATATCCATTTATCGAGTCAACGAAGTTGAAGGCGAAACAATCTGTTACAGAGATTAAACGCTTAAGTTTGGAGCTTGATGAGCGAGTAGGTGAAGACTTACTAATCAGTGGTACAGGTCAGCTGAATCGAAGAGAAAATTTAGCACAACCCGGCTTCCTACATGAAAAATCAATCACAGCAGCAGAACGTGGTACCATTATGCATTTGGTGATGGAACATATTGATTTGACAAAGGAAATTAGTTTTGACATGATTACTGAACAATTGGACAAGCTGGTTCGATTGCAGTTATTAACAGCAGCACAAGCTAAAGTGGTGGATCGAAAACAAATATTGCAGTTTTATCAATCTGAAATCGGGCAACGCTTAATCAATGCAAAAAAATCTTGGCGAGAAGTACCCTTTTCTTTAATGCTTCCGATAATAGAAGTATATCCACATTGGCAGGAAAGTACAGATGAGAAAATTCTTGTCCAAGGGATTATTGATTGTATGTTTTTGAATGAGAGAGATGAGTTAGTATTAGTTGATTATAAGACGGATCGAATCTTCGGTAGTTTTGTGGAAGCTAAGCAAGATTTGTACAAGCGTTATCAGAAGCAGATTGCTTTGTATGCGCAAGCGATAGAACAAATTACGAAGAAAACAGTAGCTGAGCGGTATCTTTATTTCTTTGAAGATGGAGGTCATTTGCTAAGTGTAGATATTTTAAATTAGCAAGTATTTTATCAGGGGCTAACTCAAAAAAAGATTGAGCACGACTATCGTAAATTGCTTTTTTTTAAGTGATTTACGATAGTTTCTCACGATTGTTTACCATGTTTTTAATACTTTAAAGGTATTAAAACGCTAATACTGTAATTAAAACCCTCTTTTTTGATGATTTAATGACAAAAAAATCGTAAAAACGACTTTTTTAGAAGAAAACCGACAGTTTTTTAAATCACTCTCTGGAATCGTTTTATTTTCAGTGATGATTCATGATAGTTTTTCATGCTGATTTACTAGCTTTTTATTTCGAGAAACCCTCGATTTCCAATACAGCATACGAACCTTCCATCTTCTTCTCTCCAAAAGAAAACTGAACAGGTTGTCTGAAAAGAGGCCCAGCAGACACAAAAGTATGGTATTCACCATTTTCTCCGCAAATGTCCACACCTTGCAAAGCAAGCTTATCAACAGTAGCCCTTGTCAATCTCTGCTCTAAAAATTCCACGCTCATTCGTTCTGTATCAATCACAGAGAAATGTGCCATGAATCCATTGTCAATAAATTCGTAAACCAGCTTTTTTCGTTCTTCACCCCAAAGAGGAAACAATGGTTCTATTCCAGCAGCTTGGCAACGGTCACTACACCATTTTCGATGGTCTTCAATATCAATATCACCGAAAACACAAGCTTCTGCACCATGTTCTTTTGCACGCAATAATGCTTTTTCAAAGCTCTTCGCATATTCTGCGCCACTTGTTTTAATCAACCAAATTGGAATATCAAGGGATTGTTCAATATTTTTCAATACAGATTGAGGAATACCGTGAAACCATGACCGCTCACGATCTGTGTTATAAGTGATGATGAATGCAATCGGTGTAAGCCCTTGCTGCAACGCTCTATAAATTGCTAGTACACTATCTTTACCACCACTATAAGATGCAACAAATTTTTTACTAGATAATTTCATAGATTTTTTCCATCTCCAAGTATGTTCTGAAATGTGCCGCCAATTCGTCAAATGCTTGTTCCATATTGTTTTCAAAAAGCTGCCTCGTTTTAGCTTCATGCCCAAAGTCAGTTATACTGTCTTCGTCTTCGATTTTGATAGCTGTGTGCGGAATGACACCGACTACCGGAGTAGTGCATAATTGCTCAATGATACTTTTGCCATCGCCGAAATAGGAAATATCTCCTTTGAACTTATTCACAACTAACCCTTTGACAAGCGCCTTTTGCGCTTCTGTAAGTAACATCATTGTTCCGTAAAGGGAAGCAAAAGTACCACCTCTAGTAATATCTGATATAAGAATAACCGGAGCTTGCACTGCTTCGGCAAAGCTCATATTGACAATATCATTTTGAATTAGATTCATTTCAACCGGGCTTCCGGCACCTTCAGCGACAATAATGTCATGTGTAGAGGATAGCCGATGGAAAGCTTCTAATACATGTGAAAAAGCATTTTGTTTAAATTCAGTATATGTTGGGCTATCTAGTGCACCATTCGATTTACCATTTAATATGACATCTGCACTTGTACGATCAGATGGCATTAGTAGAACAGGGTTCATATCAACATGAGGTGCAATACCACAGGCATAGGCGGCGATGGCTTGTGAACGTGCCATTTTATCACCGTTTGCAAGCGTATGATAGTTGGATGACATATTTTGTGCTTTAAATGGAGCTACTTTGTAACCATCTTGTTTAAAAATTCTACATAGGGCAGTGGACAATACTGATTTGCCAGCACCTGATGAAGTCCCTTGTATCATAATCACCTTTCCCATAAAAAGCCTCCTACTCTTTGGCCATAACTTTCCATTTCTCCAATGTATCAAGCATGTAACCGGTCACATCCATTCTATAGGCGGATAAAAGTGCATCAGAAGCATACACATCTTGGTTTGTCCCGAATGCTTTCATATTTCCATTTTCCATCAGCAATACATGGTCAGAAAGTCTCATTGCAAGGTTGAGATCGTGCAGGACACCAATGATTGTTTTGCCTGTTTCTTTCGACCATTTTTGAAAAAAGTCAATTAGCTCAATTTGGTAACTTAAATCAAGGTGATTCGTTGGTTCATCGAGCAAAACAATATCTGGGTTTTGAGCAATGATTTTTGCTAAGAATACTCGCTGCAATTGCCCACCGGATAATGTATCCACTTCACGATCTTTGAACTGAAGCATATCAACAGTTTCCAGTGCGGATATAACAGCTTCTTGATCTGCTGTAGATGTGCTGTTACCAATGCCAAACCAATTGTCGGATTCATGTACATATCTGCCCATCATTACAGTATCAAACACCGTATAATTAAAATATAACTGTGTAGCTTGGGAGAGCATAGCAACTTTTTTTGCCAAGGCTTTACGTTTGAAATCGCGTAAATTCACCCCATCAAGTTGCACTTGACCTGAAAAAGGCAAGACACCGGCAAGCACGCGTAAAAGTGTTGTCTTACCACAACCATTAGGGCCAATAATACTTAAATTTTTCCCGCTTTCCAGTTCAAATGAAATGCCATGTAACACAGGAGAACCTTGATAACCAGCTTGAATATTATCTACTTGAATCATGCTGCTGCCTTCCTTTTGCTAAAATATAAATAGATAAAAAATGGTGCTCCGATTAAAGATGTAATCGCGCCAACAGGCAGTTCCAATGGTGCCACAAGTGTTCTGGCAATTAAATCACACAAAACCATAAATGCACCACCAAGAAGTGCTGCTGCCGGAATAACGTACTTATGAGATGCACCAAATAGCTTCCGTGCCATATGTGGTGTAAAAAGATCAACAAAACCAATGATGCCGACAATAGAAACAATTGCCCCGGTCATCACGGCACTAAGCGATAAAAGCAGCCATTTCATATTCTTTGCTTCAACACCACTAGTCTGTGCCTGTTCATCACCAAACGTCATAATATCCATCTGTCGTGCACATTTTAGCGCAATAAAGAAACTAATCAATAAAAGAGGCAACAACAGGAAGATGTATATAGAATCACGCATTGCAAAACTTCCCATTTGCCAATAAACAATCCGTTGCAACTTTTCCTGCGAAAAAGCCATAATCACCGTAATCATGGAATTGGCAAACAATGAAAAAGCCATACCGGTCAAAATAATAGAGTTATTTTGCAAATTGCGATCAATTTTCATCGTAACAGCCAGAGCTAAAAACACTGTTACTAGTCCGGCAAACAGTCCGAGCACAGGTAAGGTCAAAAAACCGAATATGGAGATGCCAAACAAGATGCCAATACTTGCACCTAGTGCGGCACCTGATGAAACACCAAGTGTAAACGATGATGCCAATGGATTTCGCAACACCGATTGCATCATAACACCACTCACAGCTAATCCACTACCACAAATAAAGGCAAGTAATGTTCGTGGTATTCGGATATTCAAAAGGATTGATGTTGTCATTTCGTCTACATGAGCAGTCAATCCTAAAATCACTTTTACTGTATCGGAGAAAGCAATGGGAACGCTCCCGATTCCCATTGCCAGCAGTAAAATAATGATACAAGTTAAGGTAAGTATAATAAATAAACTAGTTTTCTTCATCAATTTCAACTGGGCTAATCGCTTGTGCCATTTGTAAAAGAGCTTCTACAATATACTCATTAGGTTGAGAGCTTGACTGTTGATCAATGAAATAAACACTTTTATCCTGTACAGCGGTTATAACATCCCAGCCTTTTCGGTTTAAAACGTCTTCTACAGGGCTCTCCAGATAACCAACATTAGTAAAAATAATATCCGGATTTTTTGCAATTACAGCTTCTTCTGTTACTGAAACCCAAGACTCTTGATCGGCAAGAATATTTTTTGCGTCAAGTAATTCAATCATCTCATTCAAGAAAGTTCCTGTCCCAAAACTATACATATGAGGTGCTTCAGCAATTTCAAAATACACTGTTGGTGCTGTCTCCTGGTCAATAGGCGTTATATAGGTTTCCAAAATAGCATCGATTTCCTTTTCCATTTCATCCACAATTGCTTTTGCTTGATCGCTTGTATCAGTCATTTTTCCAAGAAAATTAATATCTTCTTTAATAGCACTAATACTAGTTGCAGAAGGAATATAAGTTATGATGATCCCTAAATCGCGAACCGGTTTAAACGGATCGTCACTTTCCGCCTGTGTCATACCGGTAGCAAAAAGAATATCCGGCTCAAGCGCAGCTAAACTTTCAACGTCCGGTGCTAAAATATCATAAGTTGGCAAGCCTTCTGGTAGGCCTTCTAAGCCAGCTGAATATTGGTCAATTGCTACAATTTTGTCTGCAAGTCCAAGATGAATCAATGTTTGTGTAATTGATGGGGAGATTGAAACAATTTTATCTGTTTTTTTAGGAATTTCAATTGTGTTTCCTTCTCGGTCAACAATCGTTGTAGCTTCAGGCTTCTTTTCGTCTGCTTTCTCTGTAGGTTTATTGCTACAACCAACAACAGAAAATAATAGTAGTAATGTGATCAATGTTAAACTAATTCTTTTAATATTTAAAAATTTCATTTTTAATTTCCTCCTAAATGTCTGTGTAGTTTTTATTGGCATCAAGGTGTAATGTATAACCTCTGCCGAATTCCGGTTGCCATTGGTAAAAGTTTTTATGTCCCGGGAAATAAAGTGCCATTATTGTAGCAATAACGCCACCATGAGTTATGATTACTGCGCTGGAAGCGGATTTTGATTTACATAAGTGTTCTATTTCCAATAAGCCACGCGTAATACGTTTAAGAAATGTATCCTGCCTCTCACCTCTTGGCGGAGCTGCTTTCGCAATATTAGAAATCCAATCTTGATAGGCAGGTACTGACTTCAATTCCTCATAACTACGCATTTCAAAATCACCAAAGTTCATTTCACGAAGATCCGTAATAATTTCCAATGATGGAGAATCAAATAATATATTTGCAGTTTGCACTGTTCGCATGAGTCCACTAACTATATGAAGATCAGCAACAGGGTAAGTAATGTCTTTTTTTAAAATTGCTAACTCCTGAAGCCCTTGTTGGCTAACCGAAATATCTGTAAAACCGTAATATAACTTTTGTTCATTGGCAAGCGTTTTGCCATGGCGTATCAGATGTAAGATCATTTCAGCTTTGTTCCGATTCCACAAAATACTCGAACGACTTCTTCGCTTTCTTTAGTCAAAAGAGCGAGTGTATGTCCCAAAGATTCACGCCATTTTCGCATAAGCGGATCAGTAGGAACAACACCACATGAGATGTCATCACATAAAATCACTTTATTACGATAATCAGATAGCTTGTCCTGAATGTGCTTGACCGGGTCAATATCATCTTTTATCCAATCCAATACTTTTAGATGAAAATCAGCAATAATGATTTGATCACCATAGTGCTTAAGTGCATATTGTCGTTTCCCTTGGTATGCACCGCCAATAATTAATTTCATACTTATTTATTTCCTTTCTAGCTACTAAAAGTAGCTAAAGCAATCAGCGCAGAAAGCTCGCTGACTACAATAATAAATCCGCACAAATCGCCGGATATGCCGTCGAATTGCTTGACAACATAGATGCTAGCTACGATACCGCCAAGGACAAGTGCAATTAAAGCATAAACCATTGTTATGCCACCAAACCAATAGGTGCACAAGCCACTTAGTGCGGAGAAGCAAAGCACAATCGTCGTGTGATACACTTTCGTATTTTGCCGAAAAGTTGCACCAAAGCCACTTGTCGAAAAAGGTTTAACTATTAAAAGTGTAACACCTGCTAAACTTCTGGAAAGCACAGGAATAAAGATAAAAATAATAAAATTGATTCCAGTTTCCAGTACGCTATAAAGACTTGTAAAACCAAGGAGCAAGTAGATGCAAAGCATAATTACTGCAAATGCGCCAACATAAGAATCTTTTAATATATTTCGCTTCTTGGCTAGTTCTGCTCTTGAAAATATAGCATCTGAAGTATCCATATAACCATCGACATGGATAAAACCGCTTAAAATCAAGGGTAGCAGGAATATTAATGCAGCCCGCAATAGGAGTGGAATTTTTAAATAGACCAAAGCATAGGCTAGTCCACACCATAAACTACCGATGATCATCCCGACAATCGGTAAAGCAGGAATTACCAAGTTAAAAGCCTTGTTATCCCAAATTCTAGGGGAAGGTATGATGGAAAACATAGATAGTGACATGAAAAAGCCATTAAACAATCGTTTCACAAATTTCCTCCCATAGTTCTTGCCCTTTGTGGATCAGGATCTCACCATAACAAACTTCAATTACGATATCGCAAACGTCAGCAGAATCGCAGTCAATTAAACCAAGCCCGGCACGAAATCTTTCCGTATAATCGTCATAAAAAGCGGCATCTGAATAAATATAATCGGAAACAATGACAATGTTAGTGACGGTATTCATCACTTCTAAGAGTTCATTCATGACTTTTCTAGGTGCATCCAGATTAATAGAATGTGTACTACCCAAAGGGAACATTTCATTTGCCAAGAGTGCTGTTGTGCTGTCAAGTAGAAAAGTCCCATTTGCATCGTATGGATTCGTTAGCAGCTTAGCAATATCCGTGTTTTGCTCTATTGTTTGAAATCCCAATCCATCCCGACTAGCTTGATGGCGAAAAATTCTAGCTTCATCTTCATCATCAACTGGGAGCATTGTAGCAATATAGTATAGTGGAGCTGTTCCACGTTTAGCTAAGGATGCAGCAATTTTTTCAGCATAAGTGGATTTTCCGTTTTTGCATCCACCTGCTATTAATATTTTCATTTTTCAATCCCTACTCTAGCAGGTACGTTTTGACTGTAATAGTGTTTGATTTCTTTCATTTCTGTTACTAAATCAGCCTTTTCTATAATTGCCTCTGTGGCATAGCGCCCTGTTAGAACTAACTCAGTTTCAATTGGTTTACTTTCAATTAATTTAAGCACTTCATCTTCTGTTAATAGTTCAAAATAAACAGCAACATTAATTTCATCGATCACAACAATATCGTATTGCTCACTTGTGAGGGCAGCTAGCGCTTTTTGATAACCTGCTCGTGCTGCGGTAATATCATGATTCTGGATATTGTTTTTTTGGATAAAACCTTCACCTGCTCCATATTGTTCAATTGTAACTCGAGGTAAGTGCTGCTTAATTGTTTTTATTTCGCTATATTCCTCATATTTCATGAATTGCCCAATATACACGCTTTTTCCAGCACCAACAGCTCGAAGCGTTAGTCCCAGCATACAAGTGGTTTTACCTTTTCCGTTGCCGGTATAGACTTGCACATAGCCTTTATTCATTGAAAAGCTCCTTCCCCAATTTTTTCAATATCTTCTAAGTAATCAGTGTCAATATTGGCAGCTTCAAAAGTTGCCATATTTTTTAACACAGCAAGCGCCCCGTCCATAATACCAAACATTAAAGGGCAGCCACTGCCTTCACCAAGTCGCATATCTAAGTGCAAGCATGGCTCAAGTCCCAATTCCTTCATAGCAAGTATGTAGCCTCGTTCAAAAGAATGATGAGAGGCGAACATATACTCTTTTGTTAATGGATTCAGTTTAGTCGCACACAAAGCGGCTACAATTGAGATAAACCCATCAATGACAACAGGTAAGCCGTAATACGCAGCCCCAATATAGACACCAGTCATTGTGGCGAGATCAAGTCCACCAACCTTTTGTAATATGTCAATTGGATCATTTTGATTCGGCCCGTGTAGTGATAAAGCAGTTTCGATGACTTTTATTTTATTAGCATAGGCATCTTCATCTAATCCGGCACCTTTTCCGACAACATTGGCGATCGTCTCATTGCGAAGTCCTAGAAGAGCTGCAAGCACGGCACTGCTAGTTGTTGTATTACCGATTCCCATTTCACCGACACCGATTAACTGGTAGCCGGATTCTTTGGCGTTTTTCACCAATTCAATACCGGTTTCAATAGCAAGTTCTACTTCTTGAAGTGATAAAGCATGCTCGATCACAAGATTATTGGTTGATTTTCTAATTTTTTTATCGATTAGATTAGGATGCTGCAAATCTGCATTGACACCAACATCGGCCACAATTAAGTCTGCGTTAAATTGCTTGGCAATCACACCGACACCTGTTATGCCGTTTGCAATATTAAGTGTTTGTATAGCTGTAACAGCTTCCGGAGCAGAAGCTACGCCTTCTGCTACAACACCGTTGTCAGCTGCTGCAATAATTACACAGCGCTTGTCAATCAAAGGTGATGGGCTTCTGGTGATGGCACATAATCGAGCAGCAATTTCTTCTAACATTCCAAGGCTACCAGGTGGTTTTGCTAAAATATTCAAATGAGCTTTTGCTTGCTCTAAAGCCATTTGATCCGTGCTTTTAATATCGTTAAGCACTAATTGATAGTTTTTCGTCATAATCACTCCCAGCTAAAATGTGTTGTGGATATGATAAAGAAAAAAGCTTTAGTCATCAGGACTAAAGCTTTGAGTCAATTCACCATAAGATACAGATATAGCGCAGTGATAGCTACTAAAATACTGCATCGACAAACCAAGACTTCATATCCTGTGAAGTTACATGGAATCATATTGGCAGGTCTTTCGACTTAGACATTTACACTTTTTCACCTTCCCGAGGATTCCTCAGTGGTTGTGTAAGACACTTGAAAAAGCTACGTCATCACGACAGCAGGACTGTTTGGGGTTCACACCCAATTCCCTATTATCACATTTATATATGTGCACCAATACGCGTACATGATTATTCAATTGGCTACACTATATCACGAAAGATCAGCTCAGTAAAGAAAAATCTTTGGCAAAATCATGTCAATGATAAGGGTAATATGTATATTCTTCATGGACAAGCCATAAGTTGTGGAGAGGTGTACTATATGGAATATGTATCAGAAATGATATCAATTATGATTATGGCGTTTGCTTTGGGGATGGATGCTTTTTCTGTTAGTTTGGGCATTGGTATGAATCAATTGAGGCGGAAGCAAATTTTTCAAATGGGTTTACTTGTAGGATTCTTTCATATTTGGATGCCTTTATTAGGGATGTTTTTGGGAGAAGTATTAATTAAGAAAATTGGATTTATTGCGGCAGTGGGAAGTGGATTTATCCTTTTAGCACTGGGATTTCATATGCTGTATACTACTTTATTCGGAGAAAAAGAGCATGCTGCTAGGCCGGTAGGGATTGGTTTACTGCTGTTTGCTTTTGGTGTTAGTATAGATAGCTTTTCAGTTGGTGTCAGCTTTGGGGTGATGGGGCTTAAAGTAGTGTTAACAACACTCATTTTCGGATTTTTTGCTATGGTTTTAACTTGGGTAGGGTTATTGATTGGTAATAAATTTCATCAAGTGTTAGATGTTTATAGTAAAGTGATTGGCAGTGTGATTTTAATTGCTTTTGGGCTAAAAATTATTTTTTTCTAATTCCAAAAGCATTTTTGGCTCAAACCAAAAATGCTTTTGGAGTTTAGTGAAGAAAAGGTGAAATTAAGTTATTAACTTCTAAAAATATATAAGATCTTTTTAGAATCTACAGCACCTACGTCTTCTCCTTCTAAACCTGCGTCTTCTTTCAAATTCAAATCCAAAGAAAAAACGTCTTCTGAAAAAGAACATGCAATCACTCCTTTCGTATTTCGGGCTCATTAATCAAAACACTTTCCATTTATCGGAAAAGGCAAAAAAGTGTTTAATTATCTTATTAGCAAAAATAAATATTGGCTTGGACAAATGCCCCTTGATCGCACCTAAATTTAATTTATTTGGATAAAATCAAATATGTCTTAGATCTTTTTTCTTATGTTATACTTATTTACATCTTTAACTCTACTATTAGAGATAGCTAAACAGTATGATTAGAACGATAACAAAAATATTTTTAGAGAGAATTTAGATATTTGTAAGTAGTACCAAGATGTAGCAACTGCTATCACAAGGAGGAAAATATGTTAAAAAATCATTCTAGTACAGGAGCGGTAAAGTCATCAGTAAAGGCAGGGATTTCATTCGGTACTTGTCTGGCAATGGTTATCTCATATACTGCATGGAAATCCATCTTTTGGGCAATTGTACATGGTTTGCTTAGCTGGGTCTATGTGATTTACTATATTTTGGTTTATGGATTATAATTGAAGCTAAAATATATAAATAGGACTAATCACTTGTTGATTAGTCCCTACGTATTTTCTATTACTCGGTTTTTTCTGGCAGAATCATTGAAAAGAACCTGTTTCTGATTTCAGCCACTTCCTCGACTGCTTCCTGACTCGATTCATAAGGCGATGTGCCATATCTATCCGATGTTTTGATGTCATCCCGGTAGCTTATGAATCCTAGACAGTCGTTGATATAGTTCTGTACAAACTCTCTGTCACAATCATCCTTAATCTTATTGGCAACTGCGTAAACATGTTTGACGCCAATATCATCAGCCAGCTTTTTCACCTGATAATAGGTCTGGATGCTTCTGATGCCAGGCTCTACCACAACGAAAAAGGCATCTACGCTTTCAGCCGTGCCACGTCCGATATGTTCCAAGCCAGCCTCCATATCCATAATAGCGATGTCTTTATTCTCAAGGATGATATGGGACATCAGCCGTTTGACCAATACATTCTCGGGACAGAAGCAGCCACCGCCCCCTGTGTCGAGCGTCCCCATCGTCAGCAGCCTGATCCCATTATATTCAACACAGTATTCATCCGGGATATCGTCAACTTTAGGATTGATCTTAAACATTGTCGAATAAGTGCCGGGCTTTGAGTTTGTACGCTCTGCAACCAAATCTTTCATTTCGGATATCGGAATGATTCCCTTAATCAGTTCCAGGGGCAACCCAAGTCCCAGACCTAAGTTGGCATCCGGGTCTGCATCGACAGCTAATGTTTTATACCCATCCGCGGCATATAGCCTACTTAATATGGCGGCAAAAGTAGTCTTTCCTACGCCGCCTTTTCCTGTGACAGCAATTTTCATGACAATGCATCCCCTTGTCTGGTTAGTCTTATCTTATTCCGTTTGTTGCTCTGGCATGGATCGGGTGATACGTTCTGATAAGGCTTTTTCTTCTTCATGAGAGAGCCCTAGTTCCCTTCTTTTCTCATTGATTCGTAAAATGACCTGCTTAGCTAGTTGGTGCGGATTTTCTTCAACATAGAAACTTGCTCCGACCCAATCTTTAATGCGGTTAGTCAGGATATCAATGACTTCCGGACCGCCTGAGATGGGGGGCATTGAGCCAAGCCATGTATCGATTCCGGTTGAGACCACGTAAGTTCCGATGGTCAATGCTTTTTCTGACATATATTCTGAGGCGATCCCGGCTAAAGGTAGATCACTAATATCAACACCTAAATTCAAGGCAACACATCCAGCCAAATCTAAGATTCGGCTAATGTCAACACAAGATCCCATATGCAAGACTGGCGGGATATCCAACGCTTCGCATACTGCTTGTAAGCCCGGACCTGCCAACTGTGCTGCGTTTTTTTGTAGGAACTTATGCTTGGCAGCGGCTTGAGCTGCACAACCGGTCGTCACGACAAGAATATCTTGTTCTATCAAGGACTTGATGATTTCCAAATGGTTCTCATCTTGGGTGATTCTAATATTATTGCAGCCTACTATAGCTGCGATACCTTTAACGGAGCCATTGGCAATCACCTGAACCAAGGGGGACATGGTATCTACTTTGTCTTGGAACGTTTCGTGTTTCCCACCTAGGATAGAAATAATCTGTTCAACGCTATAGCCCAAATAGGCTTTTTCTTTAAAATCAGGGATGAACACTTTATCCCGATTTCTGTGGGGATAATTCTTAATTGCTTCGTTTAAAATCTCCTTTGCAGATTCTAAACGGCTTCTTTCATCAAGCTCAATATGAAGCGCACCTGTAATCCGTGCTTTGGGTGAAGTCGTGATAAACTTCGTATGGAAGCACTCGGATAGCTTTGCCAGTGAAGGAAGGATACACTGCACGTCTACGATCAAGGCTTCCACTGCACCTGTAACGACGGCCAACTCCTGATGGAGGAAGTTTCCGGCAATCTTAACTCCATGACGCATAGCCATCTCATTGGCAGTGCAGCACAAACCACAAAGGTTGATGCCTTCTGCACCTACGGATTCTGCCAATGCTTTTATTTCCGGTAAGTCTGCGGCTCTGACGAGCATTTCAGATAGCGATGGTTCATGTCCATGCAGGACAATATTGACCTGATTCTCTTCCAACACCCCTAGATTGGCTTCGGTTGACCGAACCTGTGGAGTACCAAAAAGGATGTCACTAAATTCAGTTGCCATTGACGACCCCAACCAACCATCGGCAATGGCTGATTTTAATGACAACTTAATCAATGCTTCGGCATCTGCCATACATCCCATATGGGTGCTGTGCATGATGGAGATGACTTCTCGATCGATGGCGCGGGGGACAAGACCATGCTGTTTCCAACGTTCCAATCTCTGTGGTGGCAGTGATTGGGGGAAAGTTACGGTTTCTGTGACTGAACCGAAGTTTTCCAACCCTTGGGCAGCAACCTCATGAGCTAAGTCATAAATGTCTTTGTCCTTTGCTTCAATATCAAAACGCTCAGCTGTTCTAATCAGCTTCTCTTTATCCGCAATTCGGAAATCTCCTGTCTCTGCAGCGGAAAGCAAGTCATAGCAGATACTTCTACCGTGGTCTGAATGGGCTGCTGAGCCTGCAGCAATCATCCGGGCAAAATTACGGGCAACGATCACATCCGCAGTTGCACCGCAGATGCCACGCTCAGCCCCTTTTCCCGGTTTAAGACTAACGCGGCAGGGGCCCATCGTGCAGATTCGACAGCAGACCCCGGCAGTACCAAACCCACAAGCAATTTTTTGTTTAGCTAACCGATCCCATGCCGTTTCTAAACCGTCGTTGTCACTCTTTTTAATCAGCTGTTCAGCCGCCATATCAATAGTTTGTTTTTTTACTATTTTTAAACACCTCGCTTCTAGTTATTTTATGAACTTAGGGATATGGAAATTTCTGTTCCCAGAGGTCATTTCTTCTATCTTGAAAGAGTAATATGTTGTTAACATGTACATAAATCAACATTATTGTGACAAACTTTTTAAAAATATCCTAAAAACGATAATAGATACAAGTATTATGAAAGAGCTTATAATCAATCTAATCAAATAAAAGTTGATAAAAATTTTAATAGCATTTACCCTATAATTGTTGAGCTCAATACTGAAAACAACTTAAGAAGGGAAATGAAAATATGAAAATAGAAATTTTTTTGAATATCACAATTGCTTATATGAGAAATGTAGGAGAGTATGGCGATAGGAATAAGGAATTAATGGAAAAATTAAAAGCGTATCTTAGCAATAAAAATTTACTGAATGATGATGCAGTAATATTAGGTATTGCATTGGATAATCCAAGTACAGTACCAAAGGAATCTTTAAGGTATGATGTTGGAATAATCATAGGCAATCCTTCACTGGCCATTGATTTAGAATTCCGGCAGATTGATGATGGTCAATATGCTATATTTGAGGTTCCTCATACCAAGGAGGATGTTGTTCGTTTTTGGAATAATATTGGGGCTTTAACATCCGGTTTATCAATAGATATAAATAAACCAATCATCGAGCGTTACAAAGTGGAAAAGATTAAGGAAAACCTATGTGAATTTTGTATTCCATTAAAGGAATAAAATATGAAAGGAAATGATAAAATGAACATTGAATTTAAGGCAATTGATAGAAGCAATTACAATGAGTGTATCGAGTTAAGTGTAGGTGAAGATCAAAAAGATTTTGTTGCGCCAAATATGTTTTCATTGGTGCAAGCTGCATACGAAGTAGATATGTATCCACTGGGTATTTATCAAGATAACGCCATGGTTGGCTTTATTTTGTATGACTTTGATTATGAGATAAATGGTTGGTCAATGAGTAGATTTATGATTGATAAAGCATATCAGAATCATGGGATAGGAAAAGTGGCTTTACTAAAATTTCTTGACTTTTTTACAAATAAGCATGGTCAGGTCAAGCTGTATACAAGCGTAGCAGTAGATAACCAGGCTGCAATGGCATTGTATGAAAAAAGCGGCTTTCAAAGAGGAGAAATTTTTGAATACGAGTCAAGCGGAAAAGTATACAGAGAGTATAGAATGGTAAATACATTTTCGTGCCGATAGACATTGATTTGTTTTAGTATACCGCTCATGAAAAAGATCTTGTCAAAAGCTTAGTATATGCTTTTGACAAGATCTGAAGTTTTTATATTTTTATCAATCATACGCTTTGTAGATTTTGCGTGCGTAGATTAAGACATGATTTCTTCAAGAATTTTTTTTCCGATTCCTTCAATCTTGTCCATGAATTTATCTGCCTCATCTTCTGGCAGCTTATCTTCTAATTTTTCAAATTTCGTTTCCCACTCTTCTCCACTTTTTATTAATTCTTCATATTCTTCTAGGAGCTTCTCATTAGTAGGATCATCTTTTAACTTCTTAGAAAACTCTAGAAAGTCATCAGCCCATTTTTCATATTCCTTAACAACTGTTTCCCAATCATTTTTCTCAATTGCTTTATCAACTTTTGCTTCATTGCTACCACAAGCTGCTAATGTAAATGTCAGAAGTAACGCTAGAATAAACATTGTTAATTTTTTCATCATTGTTCTCCCTTTTTTTTAATATTTTGCTATTCTTCGAATAGATACCTCATTGTATCATCAAAGTTATTGAGAGTCTATAAGCTTTTTTTGCCAATGTATGCTATACTTTTGAATAATCTAGGCATCTATATTTTTTCTATAATGGGAATAAGAAATCTTAAAAATAGGTGATCAATATGGTGAATATTCTATTTGTTTGTACAGGTAACACTTGTCGTAGCCCTATGGCGGAAGCTATTTTAAAAGCTCAGAAATTTAGCGATGTATCCGTTCGTTCAAAAGGAATTGCTGCTGCTGATGGTGATAGTGCTTCAATGCATGTAGAAAATTTGTTACATCAACATAATATGTGGCTTAAGCATCATTCCGGGAAAATTCAGCTTGATGATATTGAGTGGGCAGATTATGTTTTGACTATGACGAATCAACATAAGCAATTATTACAGATGTTGTTTCCGACGTTTGTTGATCGGATTTTTACTTTAAGTGAATTAGCAATCGAAGAAAATCGTGATGTTGTTGATCCTTATGGTGGAGATGGAGTAGTTTACACGCAAACTTTTTCGGAATTGATTCAGTTGATTAAAAATTTAGCAAAGAAACAACAATGGAGGAAAGAATAATGAAGGTAGCAATTGGCTCGGATCATGGTGGTTTGGTAATTAAGCGTGAAATAATGAAATTAATGGATGAAATGCAAATAGAGTTTAAAGACTTTGGTTGCGGTGTAGAAGATTCGGTGGATTATCCGGATTATGCTATGCCAGTAGCTGAATCTGTGGCAACAGGTGAATTTGATCGTGGGATTTTAATTTGTGGTACGGGAATTGGGATGAGTATTGCTGCTAACAAGGTAGCAGGCATTCGCTGTGCGCTTGTACATGATGTATTTAGTGCGGAGGCGACGCGTGCGCATAATGATAGTAATGTATTGGCCATGGGTGAGCGCGTGATTGGTCCAGGATTAGCACGGATGATTGCAAAAACTTGGTTGGCAACTGAGTATGAGGGTGGTCGTCACGCTGCTCGCGTGGCTAAAATTGTAGCTATTGAAAATGAGGGGATTTAGTCATTTTTCTTTTTAATGTGAAATAGTGTTACATCAAGGTGTAATTTTGCCGTTAGAAGGGATTTGATAACCATGTTTGTTGTTCAAGGTAGTTCGCGTGCAAATGGGAATACTGAGTTGCTCACCAAAGTAATGCTCGAAGGTATGGAAGTTGAAACGGTGCAGCTTCGAGATAAGAAGATTTTTCCTATTTTTGATAAGCGTCATGATGAAGAAGGATTTCCGCAAGTTGATGATGATTTTGCAGCTATTGTAGAGCGGATGTTGCTACATGATCAAATTGTACTGACAACCCCATTGTACTGGTATGGTATGAGCGGTCATTTGAAAAATTTTGTTGATCGTTGGTCGCAAGCACTTCGTGTTCCTGAGTTGGATTTTAAAGAGAGAATGAAGGGAAAGCAGGTTTATGTTGTGATTGTTGGAGGAAGAGATGCGCGTGTTAAAGCGCTACCGCTCGTTCAGCAATTTCAATTAATTTGTAATTTCCTTGAGCTTTCCTTTGTCGGTTATGTGATTGGTGAGGCAGCCAAACCGGGAGATATTATGCATGATCATCATGCTCTCGATGCAGCAGCAGTTTGGAATAGGCGATTAAAAGAAAATGGATAATTAAAAAATAATTTTTTTAAACAGCTTAATCGGGATCTTTTGTAACGATTAGGCTGTTTTTATGTTAATATAAAGGTGATAATTGATAAATTTATTTAAGGGGGCATCACTTTGCATATGCAAAATTTGAAACAAGTAGATGCGGAAGTTTATGAAGTAGTTCAAGAGGAGTTGGCGAGACAGCGAGATAAGATTGAATTAATTGCTTCAGAAAACTTTGTAAGTCTTGCAGTAATGGAAGCAATGGGTTCAGTTTTAACGAATAAATATGCTGAAGGGTATCCAGACAAGCGCTATTATGGCGGCTGTGAGCATGTTGATGTTGTAGAAAATCTGGCTCGTGATCGGGCGAAGCAGATTTTTGGTGCTGAGCATGCGAATGTACAGCCACACTCGGGCGCGCAGGCAAATATGGCAGTTTATTTTGCAATGCTTTCACCGGGTGATACGGTTTTAGGAATGAACTTGTCCCATGGTGGTCATTTGACACATGGTAGTCCGGTTAACTTCAGTGGCCAGCTGTACAACTTTGTGGATTATGGTGTAGATGAAAAGACACATTTGATTGATTATGAAGATGTGCGGGAAAAAGCATTGACGCATAAGCCAAAATTAATTGTTGCAGGTGCATCTGCTTATCCACGGGCTATTGATTTTGCTAAGTTTCGAGCGATTGCTGATGAAGTTGATGCCTACTTAATGGTGGATATGGCCCATATTGCAGGGTTAGTTGCAGCAGGGATACATATGAATCCGGTACCATATGCAGATTTTGTTACAACGACTACACACAAAACATTGCGAGGGCCGCGTGGAGGCATGATTCTTTGTAAAGAAGCGTATGCTAAGCAAATTGATAAAGCGATTTTTCCGGGCATACAAGGCGGTCCGTTAATGCATGTAATTGCTGCGAAGGCAGTTGCTTTCAAAGAATGTTTAGAGCCAAGCTTCAAAGAATATACAAAGCATGTTACTGTAAATGCTAAACAGCTTGGGGAAGCATTAACTAAAGAAGGTATCCGCTTAGTGTCTGGTGGTACCGATAACCACTTACTACTGGTTGATGTGCGGAATACTGGTTTAACCGGTAAAGTAGCAGAGCAAGTATTAGATGATATTGGCATCACTGTGAATAAAAATACGATCCCGTATGAAACGGAAAGTCCTTTTGTTACTAGTGGAATTCGGATCGGGACAGCAGCGGTTACAAGTCGAGGATTTGGCTTATCTGAAATGGATGAAATTGCTTCTATTATGGCTATGGCATTAAAAAATAGTGATGATAAGGAAAAGTTAGTGGAAGCGGCCAAACGCGTAGCAGCGCTAACGAAACAATTTCCGCTCTACCTTTTTTAATCATGTAAAAAATATGCATTCAATGTTATAGTATTAGTAAAATTTTGATGGAAATGAAGTCGGGCAAAAATGAGCAGTGGATTCTAGCCAAGCAGCTTTGTTACTTGGAGAATCTGTGCAGGTGCTCTGTTAGCCAAATCAAAGATAATGAAAGGAACGATAGATAATGATGACTCAAGAAGTCCGTGTGCGTTATGCCCCAAGTCCAACAGGATTTCTTCATATTGGAAATGCGCGAACTGCGTTGTTTAATTATCTTTTCGCACGTCATGTTGGTGGAAAGATGGTTATCCGTGTTGAAGATACTGATCAAAAACGAAATATTGCAGGTGGTGAAGAAAGCCAGCTGAAGTATTTGAAGTGGCTGGGTATTGAGTGGGATGAAAGTGTTGATGTAGGAGGCCCATATGCCCCTTATCGACAAATGGAACGATTAGAAGGCTATCAGAAATATGCCAGAGAATTGATAGACAAGGGATTTGCATACAAATGCTATTGCACAGCAGATGAATTGGCTGAAGAGCGTGAAGAGATGATGGCTAAAAATGAAAATCCGTTTTATTCTGGGCGATGTCGTCATTTGACAACTGATGAGGAACAAGCATTTATAGCAGAAGGGCGAGAGCCGAGTATTCGTTTTGTTGTTCCAAGGGGCAAAGCGTATCAATTTGATGACATTGTGAAGAAGCAAGTCTCTTTCGAATCTGATGGTATTGGAGATTGGGTGATATTAAAGAAGGACGGCATTCCGACCTATAATTTCGGTGCTGTTATTGATGACCACTTGATGAAGATTACGCATATACTACGCGGAGATGAGCATATTTCCAATACACCAAAGCAAATGATGGTCTATGAGGCGCTTGGTTGGGATATACCAAAATTTGGCCATATGACTTTAATTTTAAATGATCAGAGAAAGAAATTGAGTAAGCGTGATGGTGATGTGATTCAGTTTATTGAGCAATATGCTGAAATGGGTTATTTACCGGAAGCATTATTTAATTTTATTGCATTACTTGGTTGGCATCCGGGTGGTGAAGAGGAATTGTATAGCCCGGAAGGCTTAATTGAGATTTTTGACATTGATCGATTGTCTAAGTCGCCTGCCATTTTTGATAAGCAAAAATTGACTTGGATAAATAATCAATATATTAAAAAATTATCGGCCGAGCAGTTGACTGAATTGGCATTACCGCACTTGGTGAAAGCCGGACGGATTTCAGAGGATATGTCAGCAGAAGAAGCAGAATGGGCTGGAAAGTTGATTGCACTCTATCAGGACTATATGAGTTATGGTGCTGAAATCGTTGATTTATCAGACTTGTTCTTTGCCGAGGAAGTTGTTCGTGACGCTGAAGCGGAGGAAGTTTTGACTGGGGAACAAGTGCCTGTTGTGTTGGCGAAATTTGTTCAAGAAGTAGAAGGATTAGCAGTGTTTTCAGCCGAAGAAGTTAAAGGCGCAATGAAGCGTGTGCAGAAGGAAACTGGTTATAAAGGAAAGCAGTTGTTTATGCCTGTTCGTGTTGCAATTTTTGGGCAAATGAATGGACCTGATTTAATGAAGTCAATTGAGTTGTTAGGTCGGGATAGAGTACTGGCTCGTGTGAATGAACTGCTTTAAAACCAAGGTGCAGGAGCGAGTGTTTAGAAACGCAGTATTAAGGCAGAATTTTTTGGATTTGCGTAGCAAGTCGAAAAAATTATGACTTAAGACGGAGTTTCTGCTCGTGGATGCCCGATTATACAAGGAGGAAAAGGATGAAAATATATAACACACTTACACGTCAAAAGGAAGAATTTGTACCACTTGAACCCGGTAAGGTGAAAATGTATGTGTGTGGTCCGACTGTGTATAATTACATTCACATTGGTAATGCGCGTGCGGTGATCGCTTTTGATACAGTTCGTAACTACCTGGAGTATAAAGGATATGAAGTGAATTATGTCAGTAATTTTACGGATGTGGATGATAAGCTGATTCGTGCTGCCGAAGAATTAGGAACGAATGTTCCAGAAGTTGCTGATCGCTTTATCGAGGCGTTTTTTGAAGATACGTCTGCTTTAGGATGCCGCCCGGCTACTCAGCATCCGCGTGTGATAGAGAATATGGATTTGATTATCGAGTTCATTCAAGCATTGATTGATCGTGGCTTCGCTTATGAATCAGCTGGTGATGTGTATTATCGCACACGGAAATTTGAGGGGTATGGGAAATTATCGCAGCAATCAATTGATGATTTGCGCTCTGGTGCACGTGTTGAAGTGGGTGAGAAGAAGGAAGATCCACTTGACTTTGCTTTGTGGAAAGCAGCTAAGTTTGATGAAATTCGATGGGATAGCCCATGGGGAGCAGGTCGCCCGGGGTGGCATATTGAATGTTCAGCGCTTGTACGCAAATTTTTAGGTGATACAATCGATATTCATGCAGGGGGACAAGATTTAACTTTTCCACACCATGAAAATGAAATTGCACAGTCAGAAGCATTAACTGGGAAGCCGTTCGCTAAGTATTGGATGCACAATGGTTTTTTAAATATTAATCACGATAAAATGTCGAAATCATTAGGGAACTTCATTACTGCACATGAATTGATCAAAGAGGTTGATCCTGTAGTGTTGCGATTCTTTTTGCTATCCGTACATTATCGGAATCCAATTAATTATACAGTGGAGCTGCTGGAAGGCAGTAAAGCAGCACTTGATCGAGTGAAGTCTACTGTAGCTAATTTGAAGCACCGGCAAACAGCAAGCACTAATTTGACAGACGATGATGCTGTTTGGATGGAGAAATTGGCAGAGTTGCGTAAGCAGTTTGAAGCGGCAATGGATGATGATTTTAATACAGCAAATGCAATTTCTGTTTTATTTGAATTAGCTAGTCAAGGCAATCATTATTTATTGGAGAAAAATACTTCACTTGACGTGATTGCTGCGTTTTTGAAAGAATTTTCAACTTATGCACAAGTGTTGGGGATTACCCTTGCGGAGCAGTTGTTGTTAGATGAGGAAGTAGAACAGTTAATAGCGGAGCGGAATCAGGCACGGAAAGATCGTAACTTTGCTCGCTCTGATGAAATTCGTGACCAATTAAAAGCAATGAATATTATTTTAGAAGATACAGCGCAAGGTACCAGGTGGAAAAGAGGTTAAGCCACTTTAATTTTTAAAAGAGAAACTAGGAGTTCGGATATGCATGATGATTTGGTAATGGGGCGCAATTCGGTATTGGCTACATTGAAAAGCGAAAGAGATGTTCATAAAATTTGGATACAAGAAGGTATTAACAAAGGACAAATTCAGCCGATTTTAGCAGAAGCGAATCAGCGTAAAATTGTTGTGCAAACAGTTGCCAAGAAAAAGCTTGATCAGATGACAGATGGAGGTGTGCATCAGGGACTTGTTGCACAAATTGCTGCTTATCAATATGCAACTATAGATGATATTTTAGCTAAGGCAAGTACCTTAGGGGAAACACCTTTTGTATTGATTCTTGATGAACTGGAAGATCCGCATAATTTAGGATCGATTCTAAGAACAGCAGATGCCGCAGGGGTACATGGTATTATTATTCCTAAGCGCAGAGCTGTGGGCTTAACAGCAACTGTTGCTAAAGCGTCAACCGGTGCGATTGAACATGTTCCGGTTGCTCGTGTCACCAATATTGCGCAAACACTTGAACTGTTAAAAAATCTTGGTTTATGGATTGCCGGAACTGATGCGATAAATAGCCAAGACTATCGTCAGTTAGATGGAACACTACCGCTTGGCGTTGTAATCGGAAGTGAAGGAAAAGGGATTAGTCGAATTGTAAAAGAAAAGTGTGACTTTTTAATTTCTTTGCCAATGGTTGGACATGTTACTTCGTTGAATGCTTCAGTTGCTGCGGCTCTCGTTATATATGAAGTTTATCGCAAGCGGAATCCTTGATGAGAGCAAAAAACTTTATTTATGTGCCAGTAAGTTATAAGATAGAGTAGATTGGTATGTGTTTAGAGATTTTTAGACGAGAGATTGACTGGTTAAAGGGGAATGGTCCAATGGTTAACAGTACAATGATAGATTATCAGTTGCATGCAGATGAAGAAGTTGTTGCGTTATACCACGCTGGTGATGATCATGCTTTAGAGTATTTGTTGCAAAAATATAAAAATTTTGTGAGAGCCAAGGTTAGGCCTTACTATATTATAGGTGCTACCAAAGAAGATTTGTTGCAGGAAGGGACAATTGGTCTTTATAAAGCGATTAGAGATTTTGATGTAGAAAAAAATGCTTCATTCATTACCTTTGCGGAAATGTGCATTGTTAGACAAGTCATTACTGCTGTGAAATCTGCTACTAGAATGAAGCACCAACCACTTAATTTTTATATATCATTGGACAAGCCTGTTACTGATGAAGATAATGAAAGAACTTCATTGATTGATACGATATATAAGCGTCATGATGCTAGCCCAGAGGAAATTATGCTGAATCGGGAAAGCCAGTTGGCACTAGAGAAACAAGCCTATGAAAAGTTAAGTCCACTTGAGCGGCAAGTACTTTTCTTATATGCTGAGGGGCGCAGTTATCAAGAAATTTCGCAAATTATGGGGAAACCAACAAAAACAATTGATAATGCTTTGCAGCGGATTAAGAAGAAGACAAGGTAATTAAGTTTTGTTGGCTATATAAATGAATTCTCTCTCCTCAGGCTTGTTTTTCCTTGTGTTAGACTGAAGGCAAAGGGGGCTGTTTTGCTGTCTTTCTTAGCAAAGCACATCTTCTATATTGTTGTTTATATTCCAAACATTGTTGCAAAAATTGCTTACAACAATTGTTAAAATGCCATTGTCCTGATGACGCGTTATAAAACTAATACCTGGATCCATGCCTTGAAAAAATGGGGCGTCACTAGCAAGCCAAAACCCAAACCCATATCCGCTACCACCTTCGGTCAACGCTTGTACAGATGTCATGGCTTTTACAGTTTCCTTGCTAACAATATCGCCAGCTAAAAAATGTTTCCAATAGCGCTCCACATCGTCTACCGTAGTATAGACCCCGCCTGCACCATCTCCTTTAACGTTGGTGCTGTAAATGTTTGTGAAATATTCGTCTCTTTCCTCGTCATAAATATAGGCGGTTGCACAATTTGCAGGCAGGCGGTCAAGTTCATAATATCCTGTACTTTTCATGTTACATGGTTCAAAAATCAATTCAGCAAGATATTTGTCAAAGTCCATGCCGGTAACTTTCTCAATTATAATGGCAAGCACAGTATAACCCGTGTTGTTATATTGAAATTTCTCGCCGGGGCTGTACATCATGGGCTTGTCAATAAATGTTGGTATCATGTCCGACGGCTTGCGAACAAGATAATTGGGAAACTTTGCCCATAATTCTGACATATCATCCATGATAGACTCGTCAAAATAATCCGGAATACCTGATGTATGGTTGAGAAGTTGGCGAATGGTGATCTTCGTCGAAATTTGCTTTAGGTCAAAATCTAACAAGTCGTCAATGGTGCTTTCAAGTGAAAGCTTGCCATCTTCTATCAGCTTCATAATACCAGTGGCAACGAAAGCTTTGCTACCAGAGGCCACTTCGAAGATTGTGTCTGTTTTGTTTAGTCTTTCGTTTGGTAAATCTGCGTAGCCATATGCCTTTTTGAAAAGTGATTCACCGTTTTTGCTAACGGAAACAACACCGTTAAAGTTGCTTCCTATTAGTTCTTCGATTTTTTTCATCGAACTACCCCTTAATAATTGAAATTCATCCCTTTACAACGCCAATAGTCTTAAGCTGCTTGACAGGCTTGACCAAATCTTGTTGATTTTCCATTACTTCGTCAATATTTTTATAAGCAAAGCGACTTTCTTCTGCGACATCTTTTTTATTATTTTTACCTAAAATTACACCTCGGTTATGCAAGTCTCCCATTACTTCATCAACGGTAAACTTCTGTGTTGCCGCTTTGCGGGAGTAATTGCGCCCTGCACCATGAGAGCAAGAATGAAAGCTTTCCTCATTGCCTAAACCTTCTACGACATAACTGGAAGCACCCATAGCACCAGGGATAACAGCTAGTTCACCCTCTCGAGCTCTAGTAGCACCCTTTCGATGTACCCAAACATTTTTACCATAGTGATGTTCAATCGCCGCATAATTATGATGGCAATTGATTTCCATTGTATATTCGAAATTCACGTCAGTATGTTTCCCAATCCATTTTTCCATAATTGATTTCACAGTAAACATCATGTGCTGGCGATTTTCCATAGCGAAATCAAGTGCTAGTTGCATCCAATTAATATATTGCTGACCTGCTTTTGATGTAACTGGTAAAAAAGCTAATCGATGAGTATCAGGCACGGAAGTGTGCCACTTTTTATTTAATTCATGTGCCTGAGTATGAAAGTAATCACAAATTTGTTTTCCGAGGTTACGGCTCCCGGAATGGATCATGATACCTAGAAAGCCTTGATCATCTTCTTGCAACTCAATAAAATGATTTCCGCCGCCAAGTGTTCCGATCTGAAAATAACCGGCTTCAAGCACGCCTAGCAACTCGCTGTTTTGCTCATAACGATCAAACTGATCACCATTAGCAATATCCAATGTTAAAGAAGACTGTGTATGTTTATGACGGCTAAATCCAACCGGCACATTTCGCAAAATATCACCAATCATTGCTTGGAACAGTGAGCCATTTGGTGTCATTACATAACGAATTTCCTCAACTGGAATAGTAGTTGAAACAAACATCATGCCGCAACCAATATCAACACCAACCGCATTAGGGATAATTACATCATTTGTAGCAATAATACCACCGATCGGCATACCCATGCCCATGTGTGTATCGGGCATTAATGCAACCCATTGATGTAAAAATGGCAAGTTGGACAAATGATAAGCTTGTTCTAGACAGCTATCTTCTATGTAACTTTCATTAGGTAACCAAACTTTAATAGGTAGCTTCGTTTTTTCATTGACAATAACAAACATCTTATTCACTTCCTACCATTAATCGTTGACAACACATCATTATCATGATACAGTATTGGTTACTGGAATGGAAGCTAAAACTAATCATAATCATGAAATGATATAGATGAAGCATGGTTGGAGGTTTGAAATGGGATACGTTGGAGAGTTCTTTCGCGGAGTTGCTCGTGAAATGAGAAAAACAAGTTGGCCAAAAAGAAAAGAATTAGTGAAAATGACGATTACTGTTATTATAACAGTCTTGATTGTCGCTGTCTTTTTTATTGCGGTTGATGCGGGGATTACAACAGTCATTCGCGAAATTCTCTAGTAAAGGGTAACGCGAAACGTGTTTTTTAAAATGGGATATGTTATAATTTGAAAAAAAGAAAGAAACCCTTAGTCAAGGGTTTTTTAATTTGATTAAATAGGAGAAGATTGGGATGGAAAAGCAATGGTATGTAGTACATACTTATTCTGGATATGAAAACCGTGTTAAGCAAAATCTTGAAAAACGGGTAGAAACAATGGGAATGGCCGATTATATTTTTCGGATTATTGTGGCCGAGGAGGATGCTGAGACCGTTACTAAGTCCGGTGTCAAAAAGCAAGTGAAGAAGCAAGTGTTCCCAGGTTATGTGCTTGTCGAGATGATCATGACAGATGAATCTTGGTATGTTGTCAGAAATACACCGAATGTAACGGGTTTTGTCGGATCATCCGGTTCAGGATCAAAGCCAAATCCTTTATTGAAAGAAGAAGCAGACTTTATTTTGACAGAAATGGGTTACGTGGAGAGAGCCGTTCACTATGATTTTGTTGTTGGCGATATTGTTAAAGTGCTAGATGGTGCTTTTGAGAATTTCACAGCTAAAGTTGAGGCGGTTGACCAAGGTAAAGGAAAATTGACAGTATTTGTTGATATGTTTGGTCGAGATGTTCCAGCAGATTTAGATTTTTCTGATGTAGAAAAATTATAAAAGGTATTAATATTTTTAAATTGACTTGAATTTTTGAATGTGATATTATAAGAAAATGTCAATAGATTAAGTTGGACTTTTCTGCTCTTTTTTTAAGGTGTATCATTGATGGGCGAAAAGCCTTATGCCTTAATGGGTTTAGAAGTTCGGAAACTTGGGGACATTGTTGGTAATTGTGTCTCCGTTTTCACGTTGATTTTACATTATTGGGATTAAGGAATGTCTCGTGTAACGGGATGTTTCTGTTTTCATCTAATTTTATATTTTGAATAGAGGTGGATTCATTGTCAGGTGAGTTAGGTCAATTTGTACAATATGGTCGGCAGCGGAAGCGTAGAAGTTACGCACGCATTGAAGAAGTATTGGAGTTGCCGAATCTAATTGAGATTCAAGCCTCTTCCTATCAGTGGTTTTTGGACGAGGGTCTTAAGGAGATGTTCGCTGATATTTCACCGATTGAGGACTACTCTGGTAAGCTCAAACTAGAATTTATTGATTATAGTTTAGGTGAGCCGAAGTACGGTGTGCAAGAGTCGAAAGAGCGTGATGTTACATACGCAGCACCTCTAAGAGTAAAAGTGAGATTGTTTAATCAAGAGACTGGTGAGGTCAAAGATCAGGAAGTTTTCATGGGAGACTTCCCTTTAATGACGGAAACCGGCACTTTTGTGATTAATGGCGCAGAGCGTGTTATCGTATCGCAGCTTGTACGTTCGCCAAGTGTCTATTTTAGCCGGAAAACTGATAAGAATGGTCGTACTGGGTATACAGCGACTGTTATTCCAAACCGTGGTGCTTGGTTAGAATATGAAACTGACGCCAAGGACATTGTCTATGTGAGGATTGACCGAACTAGAAAGCTACCAGTTACGGTTTTATTACGTGCGCTTGGATTTAGCTCTGATCAAGAAATCATTGACTTGTTAGGAGATAATGAGTACCTGCGTAATACATTGGAGAAAGATAGTACTGATAATACACGCAGTGCGTTGTTAGAGATTTATGAGCGTCTTCGCCCAGGCGAGCCGCCAACTGAAGAGAATGCGAAAAGCCTTTTGGTTACACGTTTCTTTGATCCGAAAAGGTATGACCTTGCCAATGTAGGGCGCTATAAGATTAACAAAAAATTAGACATTAAAAATCGTTTGTTCAATCAGAGATTGGCAGAACCTTTGATTGATTCAGAAACTGGAGAAGTGCTTGCGGAAACCGGTGCTTTTGTGGATCGCCGAACTTTAGACAAGCTAACACCTTATCTTGATAAGAATGTTGGCTATTCAAAGGTTTCGTTAACAGGCGGTGTAATTGACGAAGATGTTCAGTTGCAAGCCGTTAAAGTTCATGCATCAAATGATCCAACAGATGAGCAGATTTTAACAGTGATCGGTAATGCCAATGTGTCAGAAGATGTTAAATCGATTGCAATAGCTGATATTGTTGCTTCAATTAGTTATTTTTTCAACTTGCTATACACGATCGGTGATATTGATGATATTGATCATTTAGGAAATCGTCGTCTGCGTTCTGTAGGCGAATTGCTGCAAAATCAATTTAGAATCGGTCTTTCTCGTATGGAGCGTGTTGTTAAGGAAAGAATGTCAACGCAAGATACAGATTCAGTAACGCCGCAGCAGTTGATCAATATTCGTCCGGTAATTGCTTCTATTAAAGAGTTCTTTGGGAGTTCACAATTATCACAATTCATGGATCAAACGAACCCGTTAGCAGAGTTAACGCATAAGCGTCGTCTTTCTGCACTTGGACCGGGAGGATTAACGCGTGAGCGAGCAGGTATGGAAGTACGTGACGTTCACTACTCCCACTATGGTCGTATGTGTCCGATTGAGACACCGGAAGGGCCTAACATTGGATTGATTAATAATTTATCTACGTATGCGAAAGTGAATCGCTACGGTTTTATTGAGACACCCTATCGTCGGGTTGATCCAGAAACAGGTTGTGTAATAGATCGTAATGATTACTTAACTGCAGACGAAGAAGATAATTATGTTGTAGCACAAGCGAATGCTCGTTTAAACCCGGATGGCTCATTTGCTGATGAAGAAGTAGTAGCTCGTTTCCGTGGTGACAATATTGTTATCAAAAGAGAACGAGTGGACTATATGGATGTTTCGCCAAAGCAATTAGTTTCTGCGGCAACGGCTTGTATTCCGTTTTTAGAAAATGATGATTCGAACCGTGCCTTGATGGGTGCGAATATGCAACGTCAAGCTGTTCCGTTAGTGCAACCAGAAGCACCGATTGTTGGAACAGGGATGGAATACGTTTCAGGGCTTGATTCTGGTGCAGCTGTTATTTGTAAATATGATGGTATTGTAGAATATGTTGAGGCAAATGAAATTCATGTACGTAGGCAACATGAAGTAGATGGTAAAGTAGTTGCCGGAGACCTGGATCGTTATCAAATTTTAAAATTTATTCGTTCTAACCAAGGAACTTGCTATAATCAACGTCCAATTGTTAAAGTGGGCGATCAAGTAGCTAAAGGAGAAGTACTGGCTGACGGTCCTTCTATGGACAAAGGTGAGCTAGCACTAGGACGTAATGTATTAGTTGCTTTCATGACTTGGGATGGTTACAACTATGAAGATGCCATTGTCATGAGTGAGCGACTTGTAAAAGATGATGTATATACATCGATCCATATTGAGGAATACGAGTCTGAAGCACGTGACACGAAACTTGGACCTGAAGAAATTACACGTGATATACCGAACGTTGGTGAGGATGCGTTACGTAATTTAGACGCACGAGGCATTGTCCGAATTGGTGCTGAAGTTAAAGATGGCGATTTGCTAGTTGGTAAAGTTTCTCCGAAAGGGGTAACGGAATTAACAGCGGAGGAAAGGCTACTTCATGCTATTTTTGGTGAAAAAGCACGTGAAGTTCGTGACTCATCGCTACGCGTTCCACATGGTGGAGGCGGAATCGTTCTTGATGTAAAAGTATTTACTAGAGAGAATGGCGATGAATTACCACCTGGTGTGAATCAATTAGTTCGTGTTTATATTGTTCAGAAGCGTAAGATTTCTGAAGGAGATAAAATGGCTGGTCGCCATGGTAATAAGGGTGTTATTTCTAAGATTTTACCGGAAGAAGATATGCCTTATTTACCGGATGGTACGCCAATCGATATTATGTTAAACCCACTTGGTGTACCTTCGCGAATGAATATCGGGCAAGTGCTTGAGCTTCATTTGGGGATGGCTGCTAAGAATTTAAATATTCATGTTGCTTCACCTGTTTTCGATGGTGCTACTGAGGAAGATGTGTGGGGTACAATTCGTGAAGCTGGAATGGCAGATGATGCGAAAACTGTTCTTTATGATGGCCGAACGGGAGAACCGTTTGCTAACCGTGTTTCAGTAGGGATTATGTACATGATTAAGCTGGCACACATGGTTGATGATAAGCTTCATGCGCGTTCAACCGGACCATATTCACTTGTAACACAGCAGCCACTTGGTGGTAAAGCACAATTTGGTGGACAACGCTTTGGAGAGATGGAAGTATGGGCACTGGAAGCTTATGGTGCGGCTTATACTTTACAAGAAATTTTAACAGTGAAATCCGATGATGTTGTTGGTCGTGTGAAAACTTATGAAGCGATTGTCAAAGGTGATAGTGTTCCAGAGCCGGGTGTTCCAGAATCATTCAAAGTATTGATTAAAGAGCTACAGAGCTTAGGAATGGATGTTAAAATTCTTTCAGCTGATGAAAAAGAAGTTGATTTGCGGGACTTAGATGAAGATGACAGCAATCATGAGTTTGTACCGCCTGAAAAGAAAATCATGGCGGCGCAAGCGTCGGTAGAACCAGGATCTCCGGAGTCTTTATCTGAAGAAACTGTTGTGAATGAATAAACTTGTGTCGCGTTCTAGCGGCTAGAGAGAGTATCTATCAAAACTAAGGGAGGGTTACCCCTTGTTAGATGTCAATAATTTTGAGTATATGAAAATCGGTTTGGCCTCTCCTGACAAGATTCGTTCTTGGTCATTTGGGGAAGTAAAAAAACCGGAAACCATCAACTATCGAACACTGAAACCTGAGCGTGATGGTTTGTTCTGTGAACGTATTTTCGGTCCAACAAAGGACTGGGAGTGTAATTGTGGTAAGTACAAACGTGTTCGATACAAGGGTGTTGTTTGTGATCGCTGTGGTGTAGAAGTGACTCGTTCGAATGTTCGTCGTGAGCGAATGGGACATATTGAACTAGCTGCTTCCGTTACGCATGTTTGGTATTTTAGAGGTATTCCTAGTCGGATGGGTCTAGTTTTGGACATGTCACCGAAAGCATTAGAAGAAATCATTTATTTTGCTTTTTACGTGGTGACAGATGCAGGTGAGACACCATTTGAGAAAAAGCAGTTACTCAGTGAGAAAGATTACCGAGCAGCAAAAGAAAAATTTGGCGATCGCTTTCACGCAGCAATGGGTGCTGAGGCAGTCAAGAAATTATTAGCAGATCTTGATTTAGATAAAGAGGTTGAGCTATTAAAAGAAGAGTTGAAATCCGTACAAGGTCAACGCCGTGTGAGAACAATCAAGCGTTTGGAGGCAATTGAAGCTTTCCGTCACTCCGGAAACAATCCTGCTTGGATGGTACTTGACGCTTTGCCGGTTATTCCACCGGAATTGCGCCCGATGGTGCAATTAGATGGCGGGCGATTTGCTACTTCTGATTTGAACGATTTATATCGTCGTGTAATCAATCGTAATATTCGTTTGAAAAAGTTACTTGATTTAGGTGCACCTGGAATCATTGTTCAAAATGAAAAAAGGATGTTACAAGAAGCGGTTGATGCGCTGATTGATAACGGTAAACGTGGACGCCCAGTAACAGGACCGGGTAACAGACCACTCAAATCATTATCACATATGCTAAAAGGGAAGCAAGGACGCTTTAGGCAAAATCTTTTAGGAAAGCGTGTTGACTATTCAGGTCGTTCTGTTATTGTCGTGGGACCGAACTTGAAAATGTATCAATGTGGTTTACCAAAAGAAATGGCGCTGGAGCTGTTTAAGCCATTTGTAATGAAAGAGATGGAAAAGCGTGATCTTGCGAAAAACATCAAAGCGGCTAAGCGTAAAATTGAGCGTTTAGATGATAGTGTTTGGGATGTATTGGAATCTGTAATCAAAGAACATCCTGTGCTACTCAACCGTGCGCCAACGCTACATAGACTTGGTATTCAAGCATTTGAGCCAATTCTAGTAGAAGGTCGTGCAATAAGGTTGCATCCGCTTGTATGTACAGCGTACAATGCTGACTTCGATGGAGACCAAATGGCTGTTCACGTGCCACTTTCAGATGAGGCACAAGCAGAAGCGCGTTTACTAATGTTAGCTGCGCAAAACATTCTGAATCCAAAAGACGGTAAACCAGTTGTTACACCATCGCAAGATATGGTGCTTGGTAACTATTACTTAACACTAGAGCATGCAGGTGCCACTGGTGAAGGTATGATTTTTCATGATACAAATGAGGCACTTTTAGCGCATACTAATGGCTATGTCGAGTTACATACTCGTATTGCTGTTCGTGCTGGATCCTTAAATAATGAAACATTTACAGAGGAACAGAATAATCAATTGTTAGTCACAACAATTGGAAAAATTATTTTCAATGAAATTTTACCAAAATCGTTCCCTTATATAAATGAGCCGACAAAGGTTAATCTTGAAGTTAGTACACCGGATAAGTATTTTATTAAAAAAGGTGAGAATGTTAAGCAAGTAATTGCTGCGCTTGATGTAGTACCGCCATTTAAAAAGAATAGTTTAGGAAATATCATTGCTGAAGTGTTTAAACGTTTCCAAATTACTGAAACGTCAAAAATGCTTGATCGCTTGAAGAATTTAGGCTTTAAATACTCTACTAAAGCAGGTATGACTGTTGGTGTAGATGATATTGTAGTTTTAGCTGAAAAGGAAGTTGTATTAGAGCAAGCACAGCAAAAGGTAGATACTGTATTGAAGCAATTCCGCCGTGGTTTAATTACCGAGGAAGAGCGATATGATCGTGTTATTGCTATTTGGAGTGAAGCAAAGGACGATATTCAAGGAAAGTTAATGGCGTCACTTAACACAGATAATCCAATCTTCATGATGAGTGATTCCGGTGCCCGTGGTAACGCTTCTAACTTCACGCAGTTGGCAGGAATGCGTGGTCTGATGGCTGATCCATCCGGACACATTATTGAATTACCGATTAAGTCAAGTTTCCGAGAAGGGTTAACGGTGTTGGAGTACTTTATTTCGACACATGGTGCTCGGAAAGGGCTAGCTGATACAGCGTTAAAAACAGCAGATTCAGGTTATTTAACTAGACGTCTTGTTGATGTTGCACAAGATGTAATTGTTCGTGAAACAGATTGTGGTACTGATCGAGGGTTGCTAGTTTCTGCAATTCGTGATGGCTCTGAGATCATTGAGCATCTAGAAGAGCGCTTAGTGGGGCGCTATGCTCGTAAAAAAGTGATTCATCCGGAAACTGGTGAAGTGATCATTGAAGAAAATGATTTATTTACTGAGGATATAGCGAGTAAAATTGAAGTACTTGGTATTGAAGAAATATGGATCCGCTCAGCATTCACTTGTAATACACGTCATGGTGTGTGTAAGAAGTGTTATGGTCGTAACTTGGCTACCGGTCAAGAAGTTGAAGTTGGTGAAGCAGTTGGAATTATTGCAGCGCAATCAATCGGAGAGCCGGGAACACAGTTAACGATGAGAACTTTCCATACCGGAGGAGTTGCCGGAGACGACATTACACAAGGTCTTCCGCGTGTTCAAGAGCTTTTTGAAGCACGAAATCCTAAAGGGCAAGCATTGATTTCTGAAATCGATGGTGTCGTTGCTGAAATTGTTGAGGCTCGTGATAAACAGTCAGAAATTACAATCCGTGGCGAAGTGGATACACGTACTTATGTAGCTCACTTTGGTGCAAGGTTGAAAGTGTCTGTTGGTGAAGAAGTTGCTAGAGGACAAATATTGACTGAAGGATCGATTGATCCAAAAGAATTGCTCAAGGTAACAGATGTTAGAACAGTTCAAGAGTACTTATTAAAAGAAGTGCAACGTGTTTACCGAATGCAAGGGGTAGAAATTGGAGATAAGCACATTGAAGTGATGGTTCGTCAAATGTTGAAAAAGGTTCGCATTGTGGATGCAGGTGATACAGATGTATTGCCGGGGACATTAATGGATGCTAACCAATTTACAGCGGCGAATGCTGAATCCTTGAAGGCAGGTAAGATACCAGCTACTGCTAGACCAGTCATTTTGGGAATCACAAAGGCATCTCTTGAAACAGATTCGTTCTTATCTGCCGCATCATTCCAAGAAACAACTAGAGTGTTGACGGACGCTGCAATCAAAGGTAAACGTGATGAATTACTTGGATTGAAGGAGAATGTAATTATCGGTAAGTTGATTCCAGCCGGAACCGGTATGTCACGATATCGCAAGGCTAAACCAGTGTTAGTCGGTGGTGCAGAATCGGAAGAATCGACAAATGAAAATGCTGAATCACTTGTATAATTTTAATAAACTAGAAGAAGTCAGATGGAAAAGTCTGACTTCTTTTTCAGCTTATTATCAATTATTTTTATCGTATCAATCTCTTTTTTACACTTTCGTAACACCATCTTTACATGCTCTTAATATTTTTATCGTAAACTATAAAGGCACAGAAAGCACGATTCTACAAAAATAATGTTTAAGTGGTGATAAATATATGCAGGATCAAAGGTTGCAGAAAAGAAAAAAGAAGCCGAATAAGAAAAGAATAATGTTTAGTATTATTGTACCAATCCTTTTAATAGCAGTTGCAGCTATAGGATATGCATCACTGGAAAATTCTAAAAAACCTGATACTGGAGCTAATGATACTGCACCTCCTCTTACTCAAGAAGAAAATGATTCAGCTGTTCCGGGTATTCCGGATGTTCCCGGGGAGAAGAGAGTATCCTTTTTAGCAGTAGGTGACAATCTGATCCATGAGCGTGTGTTTACTTATGCAGATCAGAATGCAGGTGAGCTAAATGATGGTAATTATGATTTTAAGCCATCTTATAAGCATGTAAAAGATATCATTCAAAAAGCAGATTTAGCATTTGTTAATCAAGAGACTATTATTGGTGGTGATCATTTAGGTATTAGCGGTTACCCTGCTTTTAATTCCCCAAAACAATTAGCTAGTGATTTGGTAGAAACGGGATTCAACATGATTAATGGTGCTTCTAACCATACATTAGATAAATTATTTGAAGGTATTCAGCATTCGGCTAGTGTATGGCGAGAGTTTGAAGATGTGATTTTTGTCGGTGCATATGATACACAAGAAGATGCCGATACCATTCGTGTCATTGAGCGGGAAGGGATTAAGTTTTCATTATTGGCTTATACTTATGGTACTAATGGTTATAAACTACCCAATTCATATTCGGTTCCTTTATTCGATAAAGATAAAATCACTCGTGATGTAGAAAGAGCGAAGGAAATTAGTGACGTTGTGATGGTATCTGCACATTGGGGTAATGAAAATACGTATGTTGTATCTGAAGAACAAGTGGCATATGCACAGCTTTTTGCAGATTTAGGTGTAGATTTAGTAATCGGGACGCATCCTCATGTCATCCAATCGTTAGAATGGGTAGAAGGAAAAAATGGCAATAAAACGCTGGTAGCTTATAGCTTAGGGAACTTCCTAAGTACAATGGAACTTGTTGATACGCAATTAGAAGGAATGCTGTCTTTAGACTTTGTTAGAAATGAAGAGGATGACACAGTTTTGATGGAGAATATTGTGTGGACACCATTGGTTAATCATTTTGGAGATGGAACGTTTCGTGTGATGCCACTAAAAGAGTATACAGCAGAGTTAAATGCTGTGCATTTTGTTCTGGGTGAGCAAAAACCGGATGCGATTCAGTATTTTAAAACCAAAACGAAAGAGATTATCGGTGATAAGTTTGACATCGATATGTAGGTAGCGAGATGAAGTTGAGGATACAAGCAGTATTTATAGGCAGTATTGTAGTTTTGAGTGTCGTTTGGATTATCTCAGCTTTTTTCCACAGTGTTCAGGCACCGATAGAAGACGTACCAAAAACGGTAGATAGTAATTTGCAGGCAGATACCAATATGGATGAAGAAGATCCACTTAAAAACGAATTTTCTCATATAGTTTATTATGACAAACAAAATTTAACTCGGTATAAGACCTATCAAAAAGGTAATCCAGCTCTATCGATAGAAGACATTATTACTCATGTGAACATGGGGATTGATGCTCCTTTTTACAGTAAGGATCCAATTATAATAGAAAATCCTGATCGAATTGATGTTTTAGTCAATAAGATCTATAAGTTGCCTGAAAGCTGGAAGCCTTCGGATTTGGTTGCTGTGGAAAGCGGTGGGCAACAAATGCGAAGCGAGGCGGCGCAAGCTTTTCAATTATTAAAAGAAGATTGTAAAGTGGCAGGATTTAACATAATAGCTCATAGTGCATACCGTTCCACGAAGTCCCAAAAACACTTTTATGATAATATGTTAGCGATTAACGGAGAGGAATATACTGATAAATATATGGCGCGCCCTGGACATAGTGAACATACGACAGGGTTAGCGGCAGATATATCTATTAATGGTGCTCATTATACAAAAATTGAAAATAGTGAACACTATCCAACATTTTATGCTTTACTAGAAAATCATGGATTTATTGTACGCTATCCTCAAGGAAAAGAGCATTTAACAGGCTACGCGTATGAAGCATGGCATATTCGTTATATTGGCAAGGATTTAGCAAAGCAGGTCAATGCTTTGGGCATCACTTATGATGAATATGTTGCTCGAAAAGGCGAATAGTAATAGTAAAATACGAAAAAGCAACTTAATGAAACCCCTTCTAAAATTTAAATAAAAAAGGTTTGACAATGTCCTTGCTAAAGTGATAAACTATTCAGGTATGTTTTTGCACTTATGCAAGGACTTTGTTTTTACCCTAAAAATGAATCACCTGGATGTGTGGTATTACAATAATGATATGAAATCAACTATCCAGGCTTTTTGGAGAAATGAAGGAAAGGAGAAATTTGATGCCTACAATTAATCAATTGGTGCGCAAGCCGCGTAAATCGATGAAAGAGAAATCTAAGTCACCGGCACTTAACAAAGGTTACAACAGCTTCAAGAAGTCACAAACAGATGTGTCTTCACCGCAAAAGCGTGGCGTATGTAGCCGTGTTGGAACAATGACACCGAAAAAACCGAACTCAGCATTGCGTAAATATGCACGTGTACGTTTGTCTAACGGAATTGAAGTAACTGCTTACATTCCAGGAATCGGACATAACTTGCAAGAGCATAGTGTAGTGTTGATCCGTGGTGGTCGTGTAAAAGACTTACCGGGAGTTCGTTATCATATTGTTCGTGGTGCGCTTGATACAGCTGGTGTTAATAACCGGATGCAAGGTCGTTCTAAATATGGAACAAAGCGCCCTAAGCCAGCTAAAGCGTAGGTGCTGTAATGAGCGTTTCTGCGGCGGCGACTGTCCAAATCTTTGATTTGGCTAACAGAGCCCCTGCAAGGATTCTCCAAGAAGCGAAAGCTGATTGGCTAGAATCTACTGCTCATGGAAGCCCGTAAAAGCGTAATATTAATGAAGTAGAAATAGCTTTTAGAAAAGAAAGGAGGATTATCAATGCCTCGTAAAGGACCAGTTGCAAAAAGGGATGTATTACCTGATCCGCTTTATAATTCAAAGTTAATCACAAAGTTAATTAATAAAATGATGATTGATGGAAAAAGAGGAACTTCTCAGAAAATTCTTTATGCTGCGTTCGACATGATTCAAGAGAAAACAGGTCAACCAGCAATGGAAGTTTTTGATACAGCTTTGAAAAATATCATGCCTGTACTTGAAGTAAGAGCTCGCCGTGTGGGTGGTGCAAACTATCAAGTTCCTGTGGAAGTTCGTCCTGATAGACGTACTACGCTTGGATTACGTTGGTTAGTAAACTATGCTCGTTTGCGTAACGAAAAAACAATGGAACTTCGTTTAGCGAATGAAATTATGGATGCTGCTAATGGAACAGGTGCATCAGTGAAGAAACGTGAAGATACGCACAAAATGGCAGAAGCGAACAGAGCATTTGCGCATTATCGTTGGTAAAACTAAGGTGCAGGAGTGTGCGTTTAGAAACGTAGTATTAAGATATAATTTTTTGGATTTGCGGGAGCAAATCGAAAAAATTATGGCTTAAGACGGAGTTTTTTGCACATGGATGCCCAATTGAAGAGTATAAACGATCACTTTTTCAACAAAATATCTAGTTGAGAAGAAAAATTTTAAAAAACTAAGCTACTATTAAGCGTCTCATAGGAAGGAGATGGATGGAGCAAATGTCGAAGAGAGAATTCTCCCTAGAGAAAACTAGAAATATCGGTATTATGGCTCATATTGATGCTGGTAAAACAACAACAACAGAGCGTGTGCTGTACTATACTGGTAAAATCCATAAAATCGGAGAAACCCATGAGGGTGCTTCGCAAATGGATTGGATGGCTCAAGAGCAGGAGCGTGGAATCACGATTACTTCTGCAGCAACAACTGCACAATGGAATGATCACCGCATTAACATTATTGATACACCGGGACACGTAGACTTCACAGTAGAAGTTGAGCGTTCACTTCGTGTATTGGATGGTGCGGTTGCAGTTCTTGATGCACAATCAGGTGTAGAACCACAAACAGAAACAGTTTGGCGTCAAGCAACAACATACGGCGTACCACGTATTGTTTTTGTCAACAAAATGGATAAGATGGGTGCTGATTTCTTCTATTCAGTAAAAACTTTACATGAAAGATTAGAAGCAAATGCACATCCGATTCAAGTTCCAATTGGTGCTGAAGATCAGTTCCATGCAATCATTGACCTTGTTGAAATGAATGCAACTTTTTACAGAGATGAAAAAGGTGAAAACGTAGAAGTAGGTGAAATTCCTGCGGAGTATGTTGAACAAGCAAATGAATGGCGTGAAAAACTAGTAGAGGCAGTTGCCGAGCTAGACGAAGAGTTAATGGAGAAATACCTTGGTGGTGAAGAACTGACTAAGGAAGAATTAAAAGCAGGTATCCGTAAAGGAACTTGTAGTGTTGAATTCTATCCAGTAGTTTGTGGAACAGCTTTTAAACACAAAGGTGTTCGTAAAATGTTAGATGCAGTAATCGATTATCTGCCATCACCATTAGAGGTACCATCAATTAAAGGTTTCGATTCTGCAACAGATGAGGAAATCGAGCGTCGTGCAGACGATAACGAGCCTTTCTCAGCGTTGGCATTTAAAGTAATGACTGATCCTTATGTTGGTAAGTTAACTTTCTTCCGTGTGTATTCAGGAACATTAGATTCTGGATCATACGTAAATAATTCAACAAAAGGTAAGCGTGAGCGTATTGGTCGTATTCTGCAAATGCATGCCAATAAGCGTGAAGAAATTTCAAAAGTATATGCAGGAGATATTGCTGCTGCAGTAGGTTTAAAAGATACAGCAACTGGCGACACATTATGTGCTGAGAAAGATACTGTTATTCTTGAGAAGATGATCTTCCCTGAGCCGGTTATCCAATTGTCAATTGAACCAAAATCAAAAGCTGACCAAGACAAAATGTCAGCTGCGCTTGTGAAGTTGCAAGAAGAAGATCCAACTTTCAGAGCGCACACTGATGCTGAAACTGGTCAAACGATCATCGCAGGTATGGGTGAATTACACCTTGATATCTTGGTGGATCGTATGAAGCGTGAATTTAATGTTGAAGCGAATGTAGGTGCTCCACAAGTTGCTTACCGTGAAACATTCAAAGCTAACGCGGAAATTGATTCTAAATATGCAAAACAATCTGGTGGTCGCGGACAGTACGGTCACGTTGTGATCGAATTTTCACCGAATGAGCCAGGTGGCGGATTTGAGTTTGTCAACAATATCGTTGGTGGTGTTATCCCACGTGAATACATTGGTCCGGTTCAAGCTGGATTGGAAGATGCAATGGAGCGTGGTGTATTAGCAGGATTCCCATTGGTGGACATCAAAGCTAGACTATTTCATGGTTCATACCATGATGTTGACTCATCAGAGATGGCATTTAAATTAGCAGCGTCACAAGCATTGAAAATGGCTGCACAGAAGTGTCAACCGGTACTCTTAGAGCCTGTAATGCGTGTTGAAGTTGTTATCCCAGAAGAATACATGGGAGACATCATTGGTGGTATTACAGCGCGTCGTGGACGTGTTGAAGGTATGGAAGCTCGTGGTAATGCACAAGTTGTTCGTACAATGGTACCATTATCAGAGATGTTTGGTTATGCAACATCACTTCGTTCAAGTACACAAGGTCGCGGTGTATTCTCAATGCACTTTGATCACTATGAAGAAGTACCTAAGTCAATTTCAGAAGAAATTGTCAAGAAATATCGTGGTTAGTAAGTAATAATTGATGAGTCTATTCATTAATGATTGCATTTTTTACGATATTGCAGTATAACTGACTTATGTAAGGCATTTTAGCAATGCATCACATAGATAATCAATTTAATTTAAAAATATTTAGGAGGCTTTTACAAAATGGCTAAAGAAAAATTTGATCGTTCAAAAACGCATGTAAATATTGGAACTATTGGTCACGTTGACCATGGTAAAACAACTTTAACAGCTGCTATTACAAATGTTCTAGCAAAATCTGGTGGTGCAGAAGCACAAGACTACGCTTCAATTGATAAAGCTCCGGAAGAAAGAGAACGTGGAATCACAATCAACACTGCACACGTTGAGTATGAAACAGATAACCGTCACTATGCACACGTTGACTGCCCAGGGCACGCTGACTATGTTAAAAACATGATCACTGGTGCTGCTCAAATGGATGGTGGTATCCTAGTAGTATCTGCTGCTGATGGTCCAATGCCACAAACTCGTGAGCACATCCTTCTTTCTCGTCAAGTAGGTGTACCTTACCTAGTTGTATTCATGAACAAGTGTGACATGGTAGATGACGAAGAGTTACTTGAGTTAGTAGAAATGGAAATTCGTGACCTTCTTTCTGAATACGATTTCCCTGGTGATGATATTCCTGTTATTAAAGGATCAGCACTTAAAGCACTTGAAGGTGATGCGAAGTATGAGGATGCAATTAAAGAATTAATGGCTGCTGTTGACAGCTATATTCCTGACCCAACTCGTGACACTGATAAGCCATTCATGATGCCTGTCGAGGATGTATTCTCAATTACAGGTCGTGGTACAGTTGCAACTGGTCGTGTAGAGCGTGGACAAGTTCGCGTTGGTGACGTAGTTGAAATCATTGGTCTTGCTGAAGAAGCTGCTTCAACAACTGTAACAGGAGTTGAAATGTTCCGTAAGCTTCTTGATTATGCAGAAGCTGGAGATAACATTGGTGCACTACTTCGTGGTGTATCACGTGAAGACATCGAGCGTGGTCAAGTATTGGCTAAGCCTGGTTCAATCACGCCACATACTGAGTTTGCAGCACAAGTTTACGTTTTAACAAAAGAAGAGGGTGGACGTCATACACCATTCTTCACAAACTACCGCCCTCAGTTCTACTTCCGTACAACTGATGTAACTGGTATTTGTGAATTACCAGAAGGAACTGAAATGGTAATGCCTGGAGATAACGTAGAAATGACTGTTAAGTTAATTTCACCAATCGCAATTGAAGAGCAAACTAAGTTCTCAATCCGTGAGGGTGGACGTACAGTTGGTTCTGGTAACGTTTCTAAAATCATTAAATAAGTGTAGCAAATGAATGCAGATAGGTCATAGGCCTATCTGCATTTTTAATAGAAGCGGTGAAGAAAATTTCAAATAAAAATAGAATTCACTTTGAAATAAGGTGAAAATGTGTCTATTTTATTAAATTATTCACAAAAATGAATGCTTTCATCGAGTTTTTTTCTACTACATATTGACTTTAAAAATTGACTAATATAAACTTGATAAAGTGCAAATCAAAAAGCTCAAAACACATTGGAAATCCACAGGAAATTCACGGATTATTCAAATGATAGAGTGCTTTTTTATTGCCTGTCTCTTATACTTTTGATGGATGGAGAAAATATGTTTGATGTAGATGGTCTATTACGTAAATATTTTCAATACATATTCTTTCTTTTTGCTATCTACCTATTATTATGGGGATTTACAGAGTATAAGATTATTTTTTTGAGCTTGATGTTGGGGACTGCCGCTGGTAGCTTGAACTTATGGTTATTAGCGAGGCGAACAAAGAAAATTGGGACTGGTAAGGGTAAGGTTCGAAGTTCGGGCACCTTTATAAGAATAGGGATCGTGTTACTGGCAGCAATGCTAGCATCAAAGTTTCCCAGCTATCTTTCTGTTATTCCCGTAGCAGCAGGTGTCGTGGTAACTTATATTGTTACAATGATTGCCTTTGCTTGGCATTTGCGAAAGAGAGGTGAGATTGTTTGAATTATGAGCTGTATGCCGCTCCTGGCGGTAAGGAGATCTATGCACCCGTGATCGATGTTTTTGGTATCACTTTTGACGTAGCTAATCTCATAACAATTACTGCTTCGTCAGCAATTGTCTTTTTAATTGCTTTTGTAGCAACACGTAAGATCGCTTTCAAACCGACAGGAATGCAAAATTTCTTTGAATGGGTGATTACGTTTGTCAAAGGAATTATTAAAAACACAATGGATTGGAAGACAGGTGGTCATTTTCATTTATTTGCATTGACCTTGTTGATGTACATCTTTGTCTCCAATATGTTAGGATTGCCACTCATGATTGTATACGATGATTATCTGTATTGGAAAGCGCCTACAGCGGATCCAATTGTTACACTAACATTAGCTACAATGGTTATGGGTATGTCGCATTACTATGCTGTTAAGTTAAAAGGGTTTGGTGGTTATTTTAAAGGTTATGGAAAGCCCGTAGCATTCATGGCTATCTTTAAAATTATCGAAGAATTCACCAGTACGTTAACACTAGGTTTGCGTCTTTATGGTAATATTTATGGCGGAGAAAAGTTACTAGAGTTATTAGTTATGGGTCTAGCAACTGGTACTGTCGGAACATTGGCAGCTATATTGCCGACAATGGTTTGGCTAGGCTTTAAGATGTTTGTTGGAACAATTCAAGCGTTTATATTCACTTTGTTAGCAATGGTATATATGGCACATAAAGTTGCCGACGACCATTAATATATAAATATAAAAATAATATTTAAATTTTTAGGAGGATTTTTATTATGACACCAGAATTTGCGGCGGCATTAGCAGTAGGTATGGCATCTATCGGAGCTACATTTGGAATCGGATGGATTGCATCTAAAACAGTTGAGGCGATTTCACGCCAACCAGAAAGTGCTTCGACACTACAAACAACAATGCTTATCGGTTGTGCATTAGCAGAGGCGATTCCAGTATTAGCAGTTGTTGTAGCGTTCATGATAATGTAAACACAGAGATGAATTGGCGAAGAATAAGTTCTTCGCCTCTTTACAATGGATCGATGTTATCGATGATATAATAGACTCTGTAATTTCAAACGAAGTAGAGTCAATTACAAATAGATTATGAAAATAAAATAAGGTTTCTTCCTTATTATTTGAAATAAAGTGTGGTAAAGTATCATACTTGAAAGGAGTGAAACAAAGGTGTCAATGACCTCTTTTGTGGCAGGTGCTATATTACCCAAATTAAATACAGGCGATATTATTTTCCAATTATTAATGTTCCTGTTATTAGTATTTTTGCTCAGAAAATTCGCTTTCGGTCCTTTATTGAGTGTCATGAGAGATCGTGAGCAATTTGTTAGCGATCAAATTGATGCAGCAGAAAAGAGTCGTGAGGAGGCTGCTATTCTTTTAGAAGAGCAGCGAAGTCTATTGAAGCAATCTCGTGAAGAAGCGCTTGCTAACGTTGAATCATCACGTAAATTAGGTGAAGAAGAGCGTGAGCGGATTATTGGAACAGCTAGAAAAGAAGCTGAAAGAATGAGTGAAACGGCTAAGCAAGAGATTGAACATCAAAAACAACAGTCATTAAAGGAACTTCGTGGGTATACAACTCAGCTTTCTGTATTAATTGCTTCTAAAGTAATCGAACGGGAGCTAAAAGCAGAAGATCAACAGAAGTTGATTGATGATGTGTTGCGTGAGGTAGGCGATAAGAATGAATAACACTATTCTCACTAAGCGTTATGCACGAGGGTTGCTTTTACTTGCTGAAGAGAAGAAAATAACGAATCAATTAATGGCCGAACTTCCTGTTGTTAAAGAAATCTTTCAGGATGAGAAAGTTTATGAAACATTTGCAGGGCAAGCTTTTTCTGCTCAGAAAAAGAAAGAGCTAATTGAAAAGTCGTTACCTAACGTTTCAACTGAACTGAAAAATATGCTATTACTTTTAGTTGATCGTGGTAGAGAGGCAATCATTCCAGATATGTGTGACTACTTTATTATGCAAGTAAATGAAATGAATAGCATTGGTAGAGCTACTGTGACGACTGCTACACCACTTTCAAGTCAAGAGATAGAGAAAGTTTCAGCTACTTTTGCAAGAGTAGCAGAGAAAAAGGAAATGCAGATTACAAATAACGTAGATCCATCAGTTGTAGGTGGTATTAAGGTGCAGATTGGTAATACAATTTACGATGGAACGTTGAACAGTAGGCTAGCGCGTTTAGAACGTCATTTAAAAAATTAGAATTTAGAAGTTAGAGATGAGAAATGAAGTTAGGACGATAGGGAAAAATTAAACAAGCTTCTATCCTCTTAATTTCAGCCTCTGACCTCTAGAAATGAGGTGAGTAATTCATGAGCATCAAAGCTGAAGAAATCAGTGCGCTGATTAAAAAGCAAATTGAAAATTATCAATCTGAGATTGAACAGAGTGAGGTTGGTACAGTTATCCAAGTTGGTGACGGTATTGCTCGTGTTTACGGATTAGATAATGTTATGGCCGGAGAGCTTGTTGAGTTTTCTAACGGCGTAATGGGTATGGCTCAAAATTTAGAAGAAAATAATGTTGGTGTCATTATTCTTGGTCCATTCACAGATATTCGTGAAGGCGATGAGGTAAAAAGAACAAGAAGAATCATGGAAGTACCAGTTGGAGAAGGTTTAATTGGTCGCGTCGTGAATTCACTAGGGCAGCCAGTAGATGGATTAGGGCCTATCGCAACAACTGAATCAAGCCCAATTGAGCAAAATGCTCGTGGTGTAATGGAGAGGAAATCAGTTCATGAGCCATTACAAACAGGGTGGAAAGCAATTGATGCACTTGTGCCGATTGGTCGTGGACAACGTGAATTGATTATTGGTGATCGTCAAACTGGAAAAACATCAGTTGCGATTGATACAATTTTAAATCAAGCAGATCAAAATATGATTTGTATTTATGTAGCGATTGGACAAAAGGAATCAACTGTGCGTTCAGCAGTTGAAACATTGCGTCAACATGGCGCATTGGATTACACAATTGTTGAATCCGCTTCTGCTTCACAGCCAGCACCAATGCTTTATATTGCACCTTATACTGGTGTAACAATGGGTGAACATTTTATGCTACAAGGTAAGCATGTATTGGTTGTTTATGATGATCTATCTAAGCAAGCAGCTGCATACCGTGAGCTATCATTATTATTAAAACGTCCTCCGGGTCGTGAAGCTTATCCAGGTGATGTATTCTATTTACATTCAAGACTATTAGAGCGTGCAGCAAAATTATCAGATGATCTTGGTGCAGGTTCAATTACAGCACTACCGTTTGTTGAAACACAAGCAGGTGATATTTCTGCTTATATCCCAACAAATGTTATTTCCATTACAGATGGACAAATTTTCTTACAATCAGACCTATTCTTCTCTGGTGTGAGACCAGCGATCAATGCCGGTCTTTCTGTATCGCGAGTTGGTGGTGCAGCGCAAATTAAGGCAATGAAAAAAGTTGCCGGAACATTGCGTTTGGACTTAGCATCCTTCCGTGAATTAGAAGCATTTGCACAATTCGGTTCAGACTTGGATAAAGCAACACAAGCAAAGCTGGCACGTGGTGCGCGCACGGTTGAGGTGTTGAAGCAAGACTTGCACAAACCGTTAAAAGTTGAGAAGCAAGTGTTGATTCTATATGCTTTAACTAGAGGTCACTTAGATGATATTCCTGTAGAGCAAGTTCGTCGTTTTGAAACTGAGCTATTTACATGGTTTGATGCAAATCGAGACGAATTGCTTGCGCATATCCGTGACACAAAGGATTTGCCGGATGAAGCTGAATTTAGTGCAGCAATTGAAGACTTCAAAAAAGTATTTGCAATTGCTGAGTAAAAATTTCAACTATTAGAGGAAGGTGAGAAATCAGTGGCAAGCTTACGTGATATAAAAGGACGTATTACTTCAACGAAAAAAACGAGTCAAATCACAAAAGCCATGGAAATGGTTGCCGCCTCCAAGTTAAATCGTGCTGAAACGAATGCAAAGTCATTTGCGCCTTATATGGAAAAATTACGAGAATTGATTGCCAATATAGCTGCTAGGAAACAAGACGATCATCTGGTAGATGAAGAGAACTTGCATCCCATGATGGTGACAAGACCTGTACAAAAGACATGCTATGTTGTGGTTACATCAAATCGTGGTTTAGCCGGAGCTTATAATAGCAGTGTTTTACGCTCTGTGTATCAAACGATCATGGAAAAGCATCAATCACCGGATGAGTACAATATTGTTGCGATTGGACGTGTTGGTCGAGATTTTTTCCGAACACGTGGCATGGATATCATTCATGAAGCAGTCGGATTACCAGATCAGCCAAGCTTTTATGATATTAAAGAATTGGCAGGGCAGGTTGTTGCGTTATTTACAGATGGTGAAGTAGATGAGGTTTTTGTTTATTACAACCACTTTGTGAGTGCAATTTCACAAGTTGTCACTGAGATGAAGTTGCTCCCGCTTGAGCAAGTAAAGCAATCTGAAGGTAAGAAGGTAGTCGATTATACATTCGAGCCGAATCCGGATGAGGTTTTATCAAAATTGCTTCCGCAATATGCAGAAAACTTAATTTACGGTGCGATCTTAGATGGTAAAGCTAGTGAAGAAGCTGCTCGTATGACTGCTATGAAGAGTGCGACAGATAACGCAAATGAATTGATTGGTGATTTATCACTCACATATAATCGTGCCAGACAAGCTGCTATTACGCAAGAAATCACGGAAATCGTGGGTGGTGCAGCAGCACTAGGGTAGTCGTTTTATAAAGTTACAAAGCACGTTTTGTAAAATATATGAGGAGGAAAACAAATGAGTAAAGGACGCGTTACCCAAGTTATGGGACCTGTTGTTGATGCGCGGTTTGAAAGTGGACATTTACCTGAAATTAATAACGCACTTAAGGTAATCAAGCCTGATGGTGTAGAAGTTACTTTAGAAGTAGCGATTCATTTAGGTGATGATTCAGTTCGAACAGTTGCTATGTCATCAACTGATGGGTTGGTGCGTGATACAGAAGTAATTGATACCGGAAAACCAATTATGGTACCGGTAGGTGATGCTACACTTGGTCGTGTATTCAATTTATTAGGTGAAAATATTGATCTTGATGAAGCAATTGCAGATGATGTAGAGAGAAATCCGATTCATCGTCCGGCGCCATCATTTGAACAGCTATCAACAAAGGTAGAAATTTTAGAAACAGGAATTAAAGTTGTTGACTTACTTGCACCATACATTAAGGGTGGAAAGATCGGCCTTTTCGGTGGTGCCGGAGTTGGTAAAACAGTTTTAATTCAAGAATTAATTAATAATATCGCTCAAGAGCACGGTGGTATTTCGGTATTTGCCGGCGTTGGAGAGCGTACACGTGAAGGTAATGACTTGTATCATGAAATGAGTGATTCAGGGGTTATCAAGAAAACTGCCATGGTATTTGGTCAGATGAATGAGCCGCCTGGAGCACGGATGCGTGTTGCTTTGACTGGTTTGACAATGGCAGAGTATTTCCGTGATCGTCAAGGACAAGATGTATTATTCTTTATTGATAACATTTTCCGTTTTACACAAGCTGGTTCGGAAGTATCAGCGTTACTAGGTCGTATGCCATCGGCGGTTGGTTATCAGCCAACATTGGCGACGGAAATGGGACAACTACAAGAGCGGATTACATCAACAAATGAAGGGTCAGTTACATCGATTCAAGCGATTTATGTTCCTGCCGATGACTATACGGATCCAGCACCAGCAACAGCATTTACGCACTTAGATGCAACAACAAACTTAGAGCGTAAATTGACTGAGATGGGGATTTATCCGGCGGTTGATCCGTTGGCATCAACTTCGCGAGCGCTTGCGCCAGAAGTTGTTGGGGAAGAGCATTACGCAGTTGCGCGTAGTGTGCAATCGACTTTGCAACGTTATCGTGAGCTGCAAGATATTATTGCAATCCTTGGTATGGATGAGTTGTCTGAAGATGATAAATTAGTTGTAGCACGTGCTCGTCGCGTACAATTTTTCTTATCTCAAAACTTCCATGTTGCGGAGCAGTTTACAGGTCAACCTGGTTCATATGTACCGGTACAAGAAACGGTTAAAGGTTTTAAAGAGATTCTTGATGGTAAGTATGACCATATTCCTGAAGATGCTTTCCGTTTGGTTGGTAGAATTGAGGAAGTTTTGGAAAAAGCCAAGGAAATGGGCGCTGAAGTATAAACGAGGAGTGAGAATATGAATGCGTTTGAAGTATCTGTTGTAACTCCAAGTGGAACAATTGTTTCTGATCAATATGAAATGGTTGTTGCTCAAACTGAAGATGGTGAAATCGGTATTTTGGCAAATCATATGCCACTTGTGACACCGCTGGCAATTGGCGGAGCACGTTTGACGAAAGGCGACAAAACCGAATGGTTGGCCGTTTCCGGTGGATTCTTAGAAGTAAGTGGCAATCATGTTACGATCCTGGCAGAAGCTGCTGAAAAAGCAGATAGTATTGATGAAGCAAGAGCTGAGAAGGCGCGGAAACGTGCTGAAGCGCGAATTGCAACAAAAGCTGATGATCTTGATTTGGATCGTGCGCAAATCTCATTGAAGCGAGCAATTGCTCGGATTAATGCTGCCGGTCATCGTTAAGGTTCTCGATTGAAATTTAATAAATTATCACATGCCTCTGGGTTGTATTGTATGTACAGCACCGGAGGTGTTTTTTTTATCAGTGTTGCCCAAAATGTAAATATTGATTTGTTGATAGTGATTCTTAACAGTGTTATAATTTTGATTATGACTATTTTTGAAACATTTGTGAATAATGAGGGAATATGATGACCACTTTAAACGCATATCAAAATAATTACTTGATTGTAATCGTATTTTTGATTTTAGGAATTTTATTGCCGATTGCTGCACTGACAATTGCGCGGATTTTACGGCCGCAAAAGAAGATCAGTGAGAAATATACAACTTATGAAAGTGGAATTGAGCCATTTCATGATGCGCGAGTGCAATTTAATGTTCAGTATTATTTATTTGCACTTTTATTTGTGATGTTTGATATTGAGACAATCTTCTTGTTTCCATGGGCTGTAGCTTTTAGTAAGTTAGGCATATTTGGTGTAGTGAAGATGGGAATATTTACTTTTCTTTTATTTTTAGGACTAGTTTATTCTTGGAAGAAGAAGGTGCTGAAATGGAGTTAGAATTAGAAGGGTTATCAGCGCTTGAGCAGCAGGAGTTAGAAAAAAGTGTAATGTTCACTACTTTGGAACAAGTGAAGGCTTGGGCAAGAAGTAATTCGATTTTCCCTTTGACTTTTGGACTGGCTTGCTGTGCCATTGAGATGATGGCAGTCGGTTCTTCACATTATGATTTGGATCGTTTTGGATCGTTTTTCCGAACTTCACCACGACAGTCTGATTGTATGATTGTTTCCGGAACAGTGACAAAGAAAATGGCACCTATTTTGCGCAGGCTGTATGATCAAATGCCGGAGCCAAAATGGGTAATTGCTATGGGATCGTGTGCGGTTGCCGGGGGGCCTTATATTCATTCGTATAGCGTAGTGAACGGTGTGGATAAGATTGTTCCGGTTGATGTGTACATCCCGGGTTGCCCGCCAAACCCAGCTGCACTGATTTATGGATTGAATCAATTAAAAGATAAGATTCGTTCTGAAGCGAAACCTGGAAAGAAGGTGGATTGATTGTCAGATGAAAATAAAATTTCAAAAAATCAACCACTTTTACATAAAATTACTACACTGATTAGTAAAAAATTTGGTCAGGATGTCATTGTAAGCGCTGAGATTAATCCACTTGCTAATGACATGCCTATTTTTGCTGTTTCACGTAATAGTTATTTCAAAATTGCTAAGTTTTTGAAGCAGCATGATGAGTTGTCGTTCGATTATTTAGTGAATCTTCATGGTACAGATTTTGAAACACATATGGAGATTTTTTTACAACTTAGATCATTGAATAATGATTTTGAAATTGCTATTAAAGTGTGCGTTGATCGGGAGAATCCTACTGTTCCTTCAGTAGAATCAATTTGGCCTGCTGCTAATTGGGCTGAATCAGAAACTTATGATTTATTAGGCATACATTTTGCCCTCCATCCTAATTTAGAGCGCATTTTTTTAGGCGAAAATTGGGTGGGGTATCCGCTTAGAAAAGATTATCAGCCTTATGATGAGGAGGTTTTATAATGGTTCGCACAGAAGAAATGTTGTTGAACATTGGACCGCAGCATCCTAGTACACATGGTGTTTTAAGGTTGGTTGTTAAGCTTGATGGTGAAATGATTACGGAAGTCAAACCGGTGATTGGTTATTTGCATCGTGGAACAGAAAAGATTGCTGAAAATTTGATGTATCCGCAGATTATTCCTTATACAGATCGCATGGATTATACGTCTGCCATGACAACGAATTATGTTTTTTGTCACGCTGTGGAGACGATGATGGGCGTTGAGGTGCCGGAGCGTGCTGAGTATTTGCGTGTAATTGCGATGGAACTAAATCGCATTTCCAGTCATTTAATTTGGTTTGGAACGTTTTTGCTAGATTTAGGTGCAGTTAGTCCATTTCTGTTTGCTTTTCGTGAACGGGAAATGATTTTGAATTTGTTGAATGAGCTTTCAGGTGCCCGTTTGACTTTTAATTATATGCGCGTTGGTGGTGTGAAGTGGGATGCACCTGATGGCTGGCTGGATAAGGTCCGCGATTTTATTCCTTATATGCATGAACAAATAGAAGGGTATCATGATTTGGCGATTGGGAATGAGATTGTGCAGAGCCGTGTGAAAGGTGTTGGACGGTATTCCAAGGAAGAAGCAGTAGCACACGCTTTAAGTGGTGCTAATTTGCGCTGTACCGGTGTTAATGTGGACATGCGTAAGGTACGTCCATATTCTATTTATGATCGTTTTAATTTTGAGGCTGTAGTTAAAAATGATGGTGATGCTTGGGCTCGGTTAGAGTGTCGACTGGGTGAAATGGTGGAATCGCTGAAAATACTTGCACAAGCAGTAGAGCAATTTCCTGCTGATGGTAAGATTCTCGCGAAGGTGCCAAAAGTGGTTAAGCCGCCAGCTGGAGAGACGTATGTTAGTGTAGAGTCTCCACGTGGTGAGGTAGGCTGTTACATTGCAAGTCAAGGGAAAAAAGAACCTTATCGTTTGAAATTTCGCCGTTCGTCACTTTTTAATTTGCAAATTGTGCCAAAGTTACTAATTGGACAAACTATTTCCGATTTGGTTGTTATTTTGGGTTCGATTGATATTGTGCTTGGGGAGGTTGATGGTTAATGATTCAAGACTTACTCATCAGCCCACCGGGATGGAGCAACTTTTGGACTTTTCTTTTAATGGGTACTGTGATGTTATTTGTTGTTCTTGGTTTCGTTACGTTTGCGATTTTGGCTGAACGTAAAGTAATGGGATATATGCAATTGCGTCATGGACCTAATCGACTTGGTGGTCGCTTTGGATTGTTACAAACAATAGCAGATGTGCTGAAGCTGTTGTTAAAAGAAGATATTATTCCTAAAGCTGCTGATCGTAAGGTATTTATTTTAGCACCAATTATTGCTTTTGCACCTGCGATGATGGTTGTGGCCACTTTGCCTTTTACGGATGCATTACAATTTGCTGATATTGGTGTTGGTGTACTTTATTATTTGGCGATTTCAGGAATTACAATGATTGGTGTTATTTCTGCAGCTTGGGCATCCAATAATAAGTATGCATTGCTTGGTGGGATGCGTGCAGTTGCACAGATGATTTCTTATGAAGTTCCTTTAGTAATGTCTACTATTGGGGTTATTATGATTAGTCAAAGCCTTAATTTAAATAATATTGTGCTTGGACAAGATAATGGTTTGTTTAGTTGGTTTATTTTTCTGCAGCCAGTGGCATTTGTGATTTTTATTATATCAGCCTTTGCGGAGCTTAGTCGAACACCGTTTGATTTACCTGAGTCAGAGTCAGAGTTGGTGTCTGGGTTTCATATTGAATATTCCGGTTTTCGTTGGGCGTTTTTTATGTTGGCAGAATATGTTTATTTGTTTGCGATGACGACGCTGATTGTAATTTTGTTTTTAGGTGGTTGGTTAGCGCCATTTGAATTTTTGAACTTTATACCGGCAGCTGTCTGGTTTTGTTTAAAATTTGCAGCAGTGTTGTTTATTTTCTTATGGTCACGTTCAACATTGCCACGAGTAAAACCGGAGCAGTTGATGACATTTGCTTGGAAAGTGTTGATTCCACTTGCTGTAGTGAATATCTTTGCCACGGCAATTTTGTTACACATTTTTTAAAAGAGAAGAGTAGCGGATAGATTTAGCGAACATCCGATTTGAGAGGTGCATTTACTTGCGAGGAATCATCAAAGGGTTTAAATATACTTTAAAACAATTGGCTAAGGAGAAGGTAACTTATGCGTATCCGGATAAACCTTTGCCATTACCTGATCGCTTTCGTGGGATTCAAAAGTTTTTTCCAGAAAAGTGTATTGTTTGTTATCAATGCGTGAACATTTGTCCAACAGACTGTATTAGTTTGACTGGTAAGAAAAATCCAGACCCAGAGAAAAAGGGAAAAGTGATTGAGACTTATGATATCAATTTTGAGATTTGCATTCTTTGTGATTTATGCACAGAGGTTTGCCCAACAGGTGCGGTTACGATGACCCAAAACTTTGAGTTATCTGAGCTTGATCGTGATGCATTGTTTAGGGATATGGAGTGGTTAACTGCGAATGATCAAAATGTGCGAGAGGAGCGATTGAAATGAGTGGAGAATTTTTGATGTTTCTCATATTTTCGTTTGTAGCTGTTTCTGGTGCGGTTTTGTTAATTAATTTAGATAAAGTCATGCATATGATGTTGGCACTTGTTTTTACTTTTCTTTCGATTGCTGGCATTTATGTTTTGTTATCAGCAGAGTTTGTGGCGATGGCTCAGGTCATGGTTTATTCCGGTGCCATTTCGATTATGATGATTTTTGGTATTATGTTAACGAAACAAGATGATCGTTCTCAGCGAAAAGCACCGCTATTTAGACGGTTATTTGTTTTGATTGGATTACTGGGATTTGCTTTTGTAATGTATATGGGGATTATCAATTTAGATATTCCGGTACAATCCAATACTTTACATGAAAATAATACTGAAAAAATTGGACTGGCGCTTTATCAAGATTATGTCATTCCATTTGAAATTGCTTCTATCTTGTTATTAGTAGCACTCGTGGGTGCAATTGTGATTGCTAGAAGAGATGATGCTCCTAAGAATAAGGAGGAGGATGAGTCATGACAGCAGTGTCGTTACAAGCTTATTTACTTTTAGGA
>Ga0131853_10000638_pt1 | contig 63015 bp, 51 predicted proteins | sample TergutLab28metaG_FD_92764 | JGI IMG/M metagenome (GOLD analysis project Ga0131853, IMG submission 92764) | Labiotermes labralis P1 segment gut microbial communities from Petit-Saut dam, French Guiana - Lab288 P1 (version 2) (version 2) | ecosystem: Host-associated > Arthropoda: Insects >...
AACCCTCGCGCCGAGCGCGGTCGCTTCAGCGACATAATACTCTACGCGCGAGTGCGCATCCTCCCGGAGGGTTTTTGCTGGATGGGGAATTGCGAAGCAATTTCCTATACAGTAAAAAATCCCTGACAAAGCTTTTGCTTTGCCAGGGACGAATATCAACTATCCGCGGTGCCACCCTGCTTCACAGTTTCCTGTGCGCTTTTTGGAGTACCAACATACTCCCGGCAACTAACGTATGCCTGCACGTCATGGAATACTCGGCGTTTCCGCCTTTGACCATGCCCTCAACGGTCCATTTGACAACTCGCATTCCCTGCCCGGTTCTCAGCTATCCGGACTCTCTGTATGGTGCGTAACTGCCTTTATCTCCGTCTCAACGGTTTTCATAAGTATAAATCAATCTGTTTTGCTTTGTCAAGCATTATTTTTTTGAAATATCTTCGTTTTCCGCCCGCCACAATCTCCACACATAAACCCCAGCCGGAACGGCCATAACAAGCAGGGCTATTTGAGCAGCAATCAATCCGGCATAATAAGCTGTCAAAACACTTACAAAATTAAGCACTGTATGGGCAAGTATTGCATAAACATAATAAATCCATTTCTTCTCAATAACCCCTTTAAACACTAGGAAAGTTGCAAAAACATGGAAAGTAACAGCAAAAACCCGTTCCAATATCCCCAAATATACATGAAATGAATTGAGTGCAATCATTTGAGGGGCTATAGAGACAAGCACATTCGGGTCTAAAGATAAAGCGAGTGCACCGCCTGGATTATTCACTGCCGTTGAAAAAATAATATTGTTTATATGCGTAAAGCCAACCAAAATTATTACTTCGCACAAACCGTGCCCAAGCCCAAAAGAGAAAATATCCTTAAAACTTCTTTGCTTCTTTAGTATTAATGCCCCGCCAAGCCGGGCACTTTCTTCAAATAAACCGGCGGTTAAACTGAGGGCAAAAACATATGGAATAAAATTTCTCGTAAAATCAATATACCAGTTTTGTCCCGCTAAAGCGTTTAATATCGGTATACGCAAGACGATTTGTGATATAAAGAAAGCCGCCGCCCCAATCAGCAGAGGAAACATAGAGATTTTTCGTTTTATCCCTAAAAATATCACTACCGCAACCGGCAATATTAAGGTACATACCCCGGCAATAATAAACGCAATAATAGCTTGAGTTGATACCATCGAATTTTCCTCCTTAATCTGCGATACTAATAAATAGCCCTGCTATCAAGCCATCTTCTGAAAATACGATTCGCGACTTTATATCTTTATTTTCATGCTGTGATGTAACAATATAAATATCATATTCTTCATGCTCTTCAATCTCGGTTCCGGTTATTGTTATGAACTCCCCCGCTGGTTTGTTGATATCTTCCCAAGCTTTTTTGAGTCCGCGGATTCCAAGCGCACGATTCATATCAGCACTAAAATTTTCGGCAGCAATAGTATAATCACCGTTTTCAAGTGCCATCACGAATTGCCCGGCGCGTTCATTATGATTATCCCAATTAATAGTGCTTATCCCGGGTTCTTCTGTACTACAACCGGCTAAGATAAATAATAATAGAAAGGTTAATGTAGTTGCGATAAGTTTCTTTAGTTTCATTCTGAATCCTCCATTTTGTCTGTTTTGCTATATACTCATCAACTATACCATAAATCCAAGATTGATAAATACCATCATTAATTTATATTTCAGCCACCTTATACCCCTCACCCGGCGGAAATTCTTCAGCCCGGTAAGATTTAATTATGTAGTCGTTTTTCTGGTCAAAACGGAAAGCGATTGATTTCGTAAAAGCCGTATTCGGCTGATTTTCAGTAATGATAAGGCTTGCAGCGCATTCACGTTTGGTTTCAAAAGTCTTCATAAAACCAATTCCACTACCACCGCTGCTTTCATGAGTAGTTACCCGTTCAGAGCCGAGGCGGGTTAGGGTGTCTATGGTAAAAGGGATACCGGTATCATGAACACTAAATTCATAACAGCCGTCGGCTTCGCCGATTAACGCATAAATAAAGCGGCGGGCAGAAATATCATTAGCCATAACGGCAATTATTGCATCCTCTAATAAATCACCAATTAAAATTTCAAGCTTGTTTTGAGAAATAATGTTCTCAATCATATAGATGATACTTCCATTGACCTTTATTCTAAATTCGATATCTTTCTTATTACAACGGCTGGCAAAATAATTGATTAAATCATCAATTGCTTTTACATGAGTGGATGATAAAGAAAAATTAACTTGTTCCCCTGATATAGAATCTAAATAATCCTCCTTAAGCAGCAGAACATTTTCGAGGTCATTCATAAGTTCCTCATTAATTTCTGCAAGTTCATCGTAACTGCTTAGCTTTATCAACATCTTCATATAATTCCGCTCTACCGATCTAAGGCGGTGATTGATGTTGTGATTAGCTGTCCGAATTGTTTCCTGGTTGGTTTTGATCCTTTCGATTTCAGCTTTTAACTCCTCATTTTCTTTCGTCAGGATATCTTCATTCTGTTCGCGGAACCATCTTAACTGAAGCGCTTTGATAGCCCGGCGAATCCATATATAAATTCCGGCCCCGATGGTAAGAAGGCTGACAAACAGTAAAGGGATAGCCGCTACATCTTCGGTCGTGCCAATGATACTAATTAAAGTAGCTATAACCATAACAGAACCGGCAATAATTAAAGCAATGATAATTGCATATCTTTCTAATAAGAAGGAAAAACCTTTCTTAAAACGTCTAATCCGGAAAAACAAATAAGAGAGTAAGAACTGGAAAATAAAGGTCATTGAAAAGATTAATAAATAAACCGGGGCATTAAAATCGATAATGCTGCCTGCTTGATGATTCCTGCCCTCAAAAGGTGAGACTATAAGTGAAATAACAACTATTGAAATATAATAAAAAATATAACTGATACCATAAGATACCAAAAAGGCTGAGATATTGGTATCAATCTTTTCCCGGCTAATTATCAAAATAAATATAGTAGAAGCAATACAAAAAATAGGCCTTGTTGTTAACTCTGAAACTAAAAATGGGTTAAAGGCATAAATAACCGCAAGCAGCAAACACCATAAAATAGCTGAAACCTTTTGCCACATTGCCGCCTTTAGGTTTAATACCTTCGTAAATAGGTAAAAAGCGCAGAGCATTACCCCCATCGTACTGATTACATCATTCGCAAAATTATACATTTGAAGCGTACCCCTCTTTTCTTATCCTAAGCAATAGCTAATTGATAAATAATACTCTTATAAGAAAATAGTACTTCATTTTGCCGGAAATGTAAAGAAAAACGTCCGGTAAAAAATACCGGCCGCTTTAGTTTTTTATTTTGAATTTCTTACTCTTAATGTCCGCCTGCTACAGTACGCCACCACCAATCCCACCAGTTTGCCATAATTGGTCCCTCCTTATTTTTTTTCTGTCTGGTTTCTTAATCCAAAGATTAGAACTTTTTGTGACAAACAAAAAATACCATACCGGGCGAGAAACGCGATATGGTTTGAAGGCTGAATATATATAGTTTTAGCTGATTTTAGAAAAATTGTTTATATAGATTCGCTGATTTTTTTCACATAATAATGGATAAAATCCGTTGCATGCGGAGCATTGTCTTTAATACTGATTCGCGAGGAAAAATGCTTGACTAAATTTTCCGGGTCGCCATTTTTCCATGTATCATTAAGTGCTGTCTGCATACTTTTTAAAGTTGATGAGTAAGCACGTTTATTTTTTGCCGCAACTATTTCAATCCCCGACCCCCGTTCATATGGGTGTGTCACTAGAAAAAATATCGCATCGCGCAAGTAATCACGGCCGGCAAGTCTCGACCTGATGCCTAAGACGTTAAGTTCAACATCAACCCGGTGAAGTATTCGTTCATTTCTATCCTGGGGAGTCTCGATTAGATTACGCGAAGCACAGTATTCTTCATACGTCATTGGCTTTCTTTGTTTATAATTTATGGTAGTGCGTAATGACACAAGGGTATCAATTACTAGTCTATGGCTATATTCTTTGGAGAGTTTGCTAAAATACCAATCAGCCCCTAAATCATCAAGCCGCTGGGAGACAGTCTTTGACTTATTGCTGGTTGTAACGACAACAATCGGGACAATCGTAAGAGGGATTGTGGCCAAAAGTTCCAAAAATTGCAGGCCGGAACCTTCGCCATCAATTAATTGCAAATCCAAAATAATTCCTTCCGGTACCATCAGCTTCACGTATTCTATAGCATCTTTACATGAATTTGTCATTGCAACGAACTCAATATCAGTACGAGTTTTTGAAATATCTGTATATATAGCAGAATCCACTAGGTCATCTTCAATTAACATTAGCCTCATCGGGGTCGGATCTTTCAATTCATAACTCCTTATAACTACTCATAACTACTCATAATCATCCCTCATAATCATATCATATTTTGAGATTTATGGTAGACTATAATTATATATATTAAGCAAAAGCTGTAAATTGCCCGACATTCAGCCGCCCTGAACCATTAATAAAAACCAGCCGAAAAGCAGACGGGCCATTGATGCAAAGGTTAGCTGAATATACTATAATCCGATTGTACTAAGGGTATTAGGGGATTTCTTTAGGGGAATTAGATGAGGCTTTTCGGCTACGGGGCACCTTTTTAAGGGTGCCCCAACTATTTTAAGATTGCTCTTCCGCAAATTTCGGGTCTTGAATCCGTCCAACGATAATAATCGCTATGAGAATAATTATTAAGATAAAAACAAATGGCAAACGGCGGTCTATACTTGAAAGCCATCCCGCGAGATAACCAAACGGTGAAGCAAAAGCAATTGTAAATGTTGTTATCAGGGCATTAATCCGCGCCCGTTCTTCCGGGTTAATATTCAACTGAAGTAAAGCATCTTTACGTGGTACAACAATCGCAACAGCTATTGCCCCGAAAAAGACATGAACAATAATAAACGGAATACTCAAACTAACCGGTGTGAAAATCAACAAAACCGTACACAAAGCATTGATTATTAAACCACTCCACATCGGAATCCGGAACTTCATTGAATCAAGACGATGCTGAATACCAACCATAAAAATCAACATTACTATGGCATTAAGAATCGGAAAAAATGCCAGATATCCCTGGTTAACACCTAATCTTTGCGTGATATACAGGCCAAAAAAGCTGCTGCTAATCACATATGATACATGTAAAATAACTGATATTGCAATAACTTTCATAATTTCCCTATTTTTTAATATACTAGGAATCAATATTTTATACTCATTTAGCATCGTGATTATTGAGGTATTTTTCGTTTCCTCCATCCGGATTTTTCCCCGCTTCGTTTCTGTACAGCAACGATAAGTAATAAAAATCTTAACCGACATATTAATTGCGAAAATTAGATACAGGACCCGCACCACCGGAACAAGAGAATAATGAAAAATCAGCAAACCCGAAATCGGAGCAAAAAAGACTGCTACCAAACCGGCAATATGTGTCCAACTATAAACACCAACCAAATCCTTAGAATCAGCATCTTCAATTAAAAGACAAAACCAAGCCGTCCAATTAACTTTGTCAATACTATTAAAAAGAGCCGCAATTAAAAAGAGCCAAAAATTATTGGAAAATGCCCAAATCAAACAAGCAATTACCCAACCAAGTAAATCACCCATCATCGTAGTATGTTTACGCCCAAAACGGTCGGTAATAATCCCGCCGAAAAAGGAACAAATCACTTGCATCACCATCGAAACCGACAAAATCAAACCAATCTGCACATCGGTTATACCTTGGGTATACATATAAAGGGTTGCAAAAGGCGCAATCAGATTAAAAGGGATACCCCACAAAGGTTCCATTAAAATTTGTGTCCGGGTATTTCCTTTGTTATTTCTTAATACATTAATTAGAGGATGATTACGAATCGATTTCATGTTTATAACTCTCCAATTTTTTCTCTAGTAAACAAACCGTCTCAACATGCACTGTCTGCCCGAACTGATCAACCGCACGCGCCCGTTTTAATTGATAGCCGCTATTACATAATATCTGCAAATCTCTGGCTAAGGTCGCACTATCACAACTTATATAAATAATCCGCTGCGGTTTTATTTCAATCATTGTCTCAAGGCAAACCGAATCACAGCCTTTTCTTGGTGGGTCAACGATAATTATATCAGCATGGATTCCTTCATTTTTATGTTTTTCCGGCAAAATAACTTCGGCTTTTCCGGAGAAAAATTCAATATTTTCAATTTTGTTATTTCGGGCATTCTGACAGGCATCACGGACCGCTTCCGGTATTATTTCAAGGCCATATACTTTTTTCGCCCCGGCCGCAAAAAATAATGAAACCGTGCCAATACCGCAATACAAATCCCAGACCGTCTCCTGTCCGGTCAGTCCGGCATACTCAAGCGCAAGGCTATAGAGCTTCTCTGTTTGCCGGGGGTTAACTTGATAAAAAGATAAAGGTGAAATCTGATAAGTAAAATAATGCCCGGTATCGGCAAAATGATGCTGTGGGTTAAGAATATGAAGCCGGTCACTGATTGTTTCTTTACCCCACAAAACATGTGATGTCTCACCCATAATAACATTTGTTTTTTCGGCATTAAAGTTGAGTATTAAACTAACCATCCCGCGGATTTTCATCATTGCATCAATAAGGTCCTGCTGCCGGTTAAGAAATTGCTTTGCGCTCTTTATATCTTTCACATTAAGCACAAAACAAACCATTACTTCACTGCTATAAAACCCATTCCGAATTATAATATGCCGGACAAGGCCGGCCCCCGATTTTTCATTATAAGCGGTTATTCCGTTTGCTTCCATATAAGCAAGACTTGCTTCCAAGATTTCTTTGTTCCGCTCATCACCTAAAAGGCAGTCAGTACTTGCAATGATATCATGGGTCCGCCCCGCATAAAAACCAGTGACAAGTTTTCCCGCCTTATCATAACCAACCGGATACTGCGCCTTATTGCGGTAACGGAAAGGCTGCTTCATCCCAACTATCGGCTCAAGCACTTCATCGACTAACTCCGGCTTAAAGCCGCCAATTCTAAGCAAATTGTTGCGGACTTTATTTTGCTTAAACTCTAACTGCTTTTCATAACTAAGGGCTTGCAATTGGCAGCCGCCGCATTCACGGTGAAAATTACATCTTGGCGTTACCCGAAAAGAAGAAGGTGTTACCACCTCCTCTAACTTTGCATAAGCGAAGTTTTGTTTTGCTTTCATTACCCGGGCTGATACAATATCGCCGATAACGGCATCTTTGACAAAAATCGTATAACCGTCAGCTTTACCTATCCCGGCACCGTCAAAACCGATATCTTCAATTTTTACTTTAAGGACATCATTTTTTTGATATTTCATTTCTTTACGCCTACCGCACCATTGTTCTTCACATTAACCTCGTTGAGATTATATTTGACTCAAATAACCGGCTGTAACCTTGCCACCCGGCTTCTTTTCCGTTATCAAGCAATTCAGTAAAAGCTTGAAGCTTCGCATCGGTATTATCAGCAAAATTGAGGGCTACGGCCTCAATGATTGCCGGCTTCTTCGGTGAGCCATAGGCAAATTCACCATGATGGGCAAGAATACAATGCTTTAATTCTGCTGCAAGGACCGGTGGGAAACCATCAATTTTGCGGACTTTCTCGCCGATAATTTCACTTCCGATAACAATATGCCCGATGAATTGCCCATCATCGGTATAATCGTTATGGGGGAAAGGGCTTAGTTCCCGGACTTTACCGATATCATGGCATAAAGCGGCGCTAATCAATAAATCTTTATTAAGATGCGGATATGTACTGGCATAAAAGTCGCAAAGTTTTACAACCGCAAGTGTGTGTTCAAGCAACCCGCCGACGAAACCGTGGTGGATACTTTTAGCCGCGCTGGATTCTTTAAATGCTTTCGCTAATTTTTCATCATTTACAAAAATGGCGGTCATTAATTCATTTAAATACTTATTTTCAATCCGCCTTACAAAACCTAATAATTCATCAAACATTTCCGTTATATCAAAGCGGCTGACCGGAAGATAATCAGTTGCTTGATATTCACCTTCCCCGCATAAACGAATCCTTTTAACATTTACCTGCAAGGCTCCTTGAAAACTAGTAATTTCACCATAAACTTCAATATAATCAAAAACATCAAAATCAGATATCCCGGCACTGTTCGGCTCCCATATTTTGGCATCCAAGGTTCCGGTTTTGTCCTGCAGCACGATATTGTCATAAGGTTTTCCGTTTTTTGTCATCGCCGATGATTTTTGTTTGCACAAATAAATATCAAACACCCGGTCGCCGTCTTTGTAATCATTAATATATTTCATTTAATATCCCATCTCCGCTTCTGCGGACTCAATTTCAATAGTTGAAAGTGTTTTTCTTTCAACATCTGCCTTTCTAATCCAAAGACCCGGCTGTTATAGCAATTTTCATCTCGTTATAATTTTCAGCCCCTTGCCTTTTTATTGTCATATTTATAGTTTGCCCCGGCCGGTAATCAAATAATGTATTAACAAAGCCAATAAAAGTCGTAATCTCTGCATCTTCGATTCTGACTATTATATCACCCATTTGTAGGCGGGCATGCCAAGCCGGGGAATCAACCAATACCTCTGTCACCCATACGCCCCGGGGGACTCCCTCAAATTCATGCGCTTCAGCCGCCACATCAATGCCCATGATACCTAGATAAGGTTTTTTTTCATTACTCATCATCACTTCAATGAGATTTCTAAGTTCAGTGATTCCAATTGCGCTTAAGATATTCCGGACATCGGAAGTATTATAACTATTATCAATAATGCCAAGCAGCTTTCCCTGTAAGTTAATCAAAATCCCCGATGCATTAGTACTGCTATAGATATCAGTTGTTAATAATTTGTATGTAGCATCAACTTTACGAATATTAGTGCCTGCTGAAGTGATAAAACCATAACAAGTTGAATCAGCATTATTAATAATCCGGCCAACCGCAATAACCGGCAGGCCTTTAATAGACAAACTAGCCGAGTTACCTATCTCAATCGCTTGAATGGCACTTACAGTTCCGGCACTAAGCTCTGTATGTGATACCGATAAAATAGCAAAACCGGTCGTCCGGTCGTATTGCCTTATTTCCGCCGGGTATTGGTTCCCGTTTACAAAAGTCAGCATTATCGAATCGGCATTAATTATAGAAGTAATATTTGCTAAAATCAGGAAATCTGTTTCTGAACTCCAGACAATCACACCTGTTGTTTGAATTTTGTTTTCAAAAACATTTCTAATCCAGTTCTCATCTTCTGTCACTCCGGTGACAACTACCAATGACTTTTGTGCTTCTTTGCTTATCTCCATCAAACTTCTATTGATGGAAATATATTCAGCAATACCGAAAACTTTCTTATTCATCACATCGGAAGCAATCCAACGGATAAAATCTTCAAGGTCGTCTTCATCAATATCAGGCGGCGGGTTGTCTTCAGCTTCAAGTGCCAACTGGAGTTCTTGCATTTCCCTTTCGTCGGCAATCATATCTTCGGGTAATATCTCTTCTTCGATAATATCGGCAGGAAAAACGATTAACTCCGGTTCATCTTCATCAGCAGGATAAAGATACTCGCTAATAACCGGCTCCATAAGAATAATAGTTACGGTAGCAACCGTCCCAAAAATAATTGCCATCAGCACTGTAAGTAATACCCGCCGCAAAAGTTTACGGCGGTTCAGGGGGCGCTGTTTTAGCTTTTCTTTCAGAAACTCCGGATCAGGGTTATTTTTTCGCTCTTCCATCGTTCGTTAATTATACATTATTTTTTTCGGGACAGCAACCATGATAAAATGCAAGTATTTATATTTTAACCAGCAGCCCTATTCTTCTTCCGGATTTCCTACATAATCACCTTCATCGTCAGAAAACTCTTTATCACCCTCACCAGTCTTAAAGACATTTTTTTCATAATTTTTCTTTTTAAAAGAATATTTAAACATAATTTATGATTCCTTCCTAATTATTTTTACTATTTACAGTATCTGTGGTTAAGGGTAAAATATGTATAATCTAAGGAGGGCTTTTCCAAATGAAGAAAATACCAAATTTTCCCTTTCCGCAATATCTTAATTATGAAATAAAACCGATGCTGCCATCTGATAAAAAACCGGCTTGGCGCGAAGAAAAGATTATTGGCCTTTTCCGCCAATTTTTACTGAATGATTTAATTGTTGACACAAATAGCCCCGCAAATAAAGATGAATTTCGGATGATTTTCCGCCATTACCAATCATGGGCAATCGAAGAGGATGGCCTCGATGTATCGCACCTGACAGTATCTGAATCGCATGGTTATGGTATGATGATGCTGGCTTATATGGCAGGCAGCGAGAATCAACTAAATTTATCTTCCGAACAATGGATTTATGATTGTGAGAGCCTTCATGACTATTTTAATGCAATGCTTAGGACTGTTTTAACCTTCCCCAGCGTGATTGGCGACGAGGAAAACAAACTTTTCGCCTGGGAACTTAAAGGATATCCGCGTGACGGCACTAATCAAACCGGTTACAAACAAGAAAACGGATTCAAAACAGCCCCCTTTACGAAACTGCCAACTTCATCATGTGCTACCGATGGTGATATGGACATTATTTATTCCCTACTCCTTGCCGACCGCCAGTGGGGCAGTGACGGAGACTATAATTATAAGCAAATCGCCCTTGAAATGCTTAAATGGTTTTGGAAATATTGTGTTCACCGTGAATATCACACCTTACTTCTTGGCGACTGGTCCCACGAAAGAGAAGGAGTAAAAAGCAGTGCAACCCGGCCTTCCGATTTTATTTTGAGCCATCTGAAAGCTTATGCCAAAGCCGACCCGCATCACGACTGGCAATTAGTAATTAACGCGACTTACGATGTCATTCATGATATCCGCACCGCAGAAAATATACTAGGTCACGAAAACGGTATGCTCCCCGATTTTGTAATCAGAGGGCAAGACAAATGGGAAGTGCCAAGCGGTTCAGTCCTTGAAGGTGATACTGACAAAGATTTCGCTTTTAATGCCTGCCGTGTCCCCTGGCGGCTTGCAACCGACTATTTGATTTGCGGCAATACAAAGTTCGGGACTAAGAATTTACTTGATGATATTATCGCCCCTCTTGATAAGCATGCGAAAAAAATCGGAAATCCCGATGAGTTCGGGCCTTTTAAGATGGACGGCAGCCTGATGGATATCACCGACCCCCATTTGTTCGCACCGCCTTTCCTTTTAACTGCTGCCGCTAATGCTGCCGGCCAGGAATGGGTAAACAAAATATGGGACTGGGACGGCCTTTCAGCATACCAAGGCGACAATTACGCCGACTACATTAAACTTATGGTTATGCTAACTGCTTCAGGGAATTACTGGATGCCAGTATAAAGAGTTTATTGAAAGGAAAAATTCACATGCCAAATATCGCACAGAGTATCACCGACTTAATCGGAAACACACCTTTGCTTGAGCTTACAAATTATTGCAAAAATCATCAACTTTCAGCAAAAATAATTGCCAAACTTGAATACCTTAACCCAGCCGGAAGTGTTAAAGACCGGATTGCCAAAGCAATGCTTGATGATGCCGAAGAAAAAGGGGCTTTAAAGCAAGGTATGGTTATTATCGAGCCTACCAGCGGCAATACCGGAATCGGATTAGCCGCCGTTGCTGCCGCAAGGGGATACCGGATTATTCTCACAATGCCGGAAACAATGAGTATCGAAAGAAGAAACCTGCTAAAAGCTTATGGTGCCGAGCTAGTCCTGACCGAGGCGGCCGAAGGTATGAGGGGTGCGGTTTTGAAAGCTAAGGAACTGGTTAAGAAAACCCCCGATTCATTTTCTCCCGGGCAATTTATTAATCCGGCTAATCCGGCGGTTCACAAAATTACAACCGGCCCGGAGATATGGGAAGATATGCAGGGAAAAGTTGATATCTTTGTTGCTGGTATTGGTACCGGCGGAACGATTAGCGGAGTTGGCGAGTACTTAAAAGAAAAGAATCCCAAGGTAAAAATTATTGCTGTCGAACCGGCTGACAGCCCTATTTTGTCTAAAGGAAAAACCGGGCCGCATAAAATCCAGGGCATCGGTGCCGGATTTGTCCCTGAAACGCTTAACCCCTATATTTACGATGAAATAATAACGGTCTCCAATGATAATGCAATAAACACAAGCTTAACCATTGCCCAAACCGACGGCCTGCTTGTAGGCATTTCTTCGGGTGCAGTTTTATATGCTGCCGCTGAAATAGCAAAGCGGGCTGATAATCAAAATAAAAATATTGTTGTAATTTTCCCGGATAGCGGCGAGAGATATTTATCGGTTTATTAATATTTTCAGGATTATATTCCGCAAACTTATTGTGAAATGTATTTTTGAGGATTGTATTGCGCAAACTATCCCCAATACAAATGTTTGAGGATTGTATCACGCAAACTGCTTGACAAGCGTTAGTTTTAGGATTATAATACTAAAAGTAGTTAATGTTTGTGGAGAGTATTAATTATGATAAAATTAAGCCGTCCTGAATACCTTGATTTTTTGCTTCGGTCCAAAGATAAACAAATAATAAAGGTAGTATCCGGTATCCGGCGTTCTGGAAAATCTACGCTTTTTGATTTATACCGCGATTGGTTAGCTGAAAGTGGTGTTATTGATGAACAAATCATTTCAATAAATTTCGAAGAAATTGATTATCAACATCTAACTGATTATCGTCTTCTTTATGATTACATTAAACCGCTCCTTTTACCTGACCGGATGAATTACATTTTTTTAGATGAAATACAGCATGTGAATCAATTTGAAAAAGCCGTTGACAGTCTATTTATTAAGAAAAATGTAGATTTATATATCACCGGCTCAAACGCATATTTTATGTCTGGTGAACTTGCGACCTTTCTTACCGGGCGATATGTGGAAATGAAGATATTACCGCTGTCTTTTGCAGAATACTGCGAAGGGCTTAATCTTTATACACCGGAAAAACCAATGACCAAGATGGAAAAATATTCACAATACTTAAGTGAAAGTTCCTTTCCTTACACCCTGCAGATAACCGGACAGCAAAAAGATATTCGGGAATATCTCGCCGGAATATATAACTCAATCCTGCTTAAAGATATAGTCGCAAGGCTTAAGGTTTCAGATGTAATGATGCTCGAAAGTGTTACAAGATTTGTCTTTTACAATATTGGAAGTCTGTTATCCACCAGCAAAATTGCCAATACAATGACTTCAGAGGGACGAAAGATTGATCAAAAAACTGTCGAAAAATATATCAAAGGTTTGATGGACAGCTTAGTTATTCATCAAGTAAACCGTTATAATATAAAGGGTAAACAATATCTCGCCACACTTGAAAAATATTATGTGGCCGACATCGGCCTGCGGCAACACCTACTTGGAGCCGACAAAACCGGGCAAGGGCATATTTTGGAAAATGTTGTATATTTAGAACTGCTCCGGCGCGGTAATGAAGTTTATGTTGGACATTTGAATGATGGAGAGGTAGATTTTGTCACGCATAATGAAGACGGGGTGACATATTATCAGGTTGCGGCAACTGTACTTGATGAAAATACCTTAAGGCGGGAACTTGCTTCCCTTGAAAAAATTAATGACCACTATCCGAAAATCCTGCTTACTCTTGATGAAATCGGCGCAGGAACCAGCCACAATGGAATCCAGCAGTTGAATGTATTGGATTGGTTGCTAAATTTATCTTAATTATTGCCGAAAGGAGGCGTATGAAATACGATTGCTTAATTATCGATGATGAAGAAGCTTTATCAGAAAGTACCCGCGATTATTTCAATATGTTTGATGTAAAAACAGCATGGGTTAAAGACCAGATTGCCTGTAAGAATTTTCTGCTTGATAATCAAACCGATGTGATTTTGCTTGATATAAATCTTGGTGAGTCATCAGGTTTTGACTTGTGTAAATATTTGCGCAAGACATCTGATGTACCGATTTTGTTTATCAGCGCGCGGACAAGCGATGATGATATGCTGCTTGCGCTTAATATCGGCGGTGATGATTATATCCAAAAACCTTATTCACTTGCCGTCCTGCTTGCAAAAGTAAAAGCCATATTAAAACGCTATAAAACTGACGAAAATGAGTTTTTTGCTTCCGGCAATTTAAAAATTGATTTTTTAAACGGTGATGTTTTTATTAATGAACAGAAAATTGATATAAAAGCAATGGAATACAAGCTTCTTGCTTATTTAGCTAAAAATAAAAACCGTACCATTTCAAAAGACGAAATCTTTAGAAAAGTATGGGAAGATTCTATCACCGGTGATAATACTTTAAATGTCCACATCCGTCATTTGCGGGAAAAAATCGAAAAAAATCCCAATGAACCTGAATATATCAAAACAATATGGGGAACAGGTTATCGGTTTGAGGTATAAATATTGAAAAGGCCTTTTTTTATTATCGGAATCATGGTTATTACAGCAATTACCGCTTTGGCCGGTATTTTTCTTGCATTCAAAAGTAATATCCCGCCACCGGATATTGTTTTTCTTAACGATGCGGTTATGAATGCCGCCCAAGCCGGCGATATCTCTGAATCAGCTAATATATTAACAGAGCAATTATCACAAGCCTTTGAGGAAATGGACTCTGCGCGAATGAACCGTGACCGGAGATTGCAGATTTTTTTATTTCTTATTGTAATTATTTTGACAATCACCGGGGGGTTGCTTTATTTATATTGCGAAAAAAATATTTTAAACCCTTTCCGCAAGTTGCAAGGTTTTGCCCGCCGGATTGCAAATGGGGATTTTGATATCCCATTGGAAATGGATAAGATTAATTTATTCGGCGCCTTTACTGAAAGCTTTGATTTAATGCGCGAAGAATTAAAAAAAGCGCGTGAAAATGAACGAACCGCCGACCGCAGCAAAAAAGAGCTGGTTGCCTCTTTAAGCCATGACATAAAAACACCCGTTGCTTCTATTACAGCAGTTACCGAACTTATGCTTATCGTGGCTCAAAATGAAAATAAGGAAAAAGAAATCAAACAGCTTGAAACCATTAATATAAAAGCCGGACAAATCAATTCCCTGATTACAAATATGTTCCACGCAACACTAGAGGAACTGCAAGCCTTAAGTGTAACTATCAACGAGGCGCCAAGCACGGCGATAGCAGATTTGGTCAAAAATGCCGATTATGAAAACCGGGTAAAGCCCTTTTTAATCCCTAACTGCCTTATTTTTACCGACTTATTGCGCCTACAGCAAGTTTTCGATAATATTATCGGCAACTCATACAAATATGCCGGAACAGATATCAATATTAACGCGTATTTTGAGGAAAACTTTCTTATAGTAGAAATAGCTGACTTTGGCGTTGGGGTACCGGAAGAAGAACTGCCCCTCATCTTAAATAAGTTTTATCGCGGCAAAAATACCGAAACAAAAAGTGGGTATGGCTTAGGCCTTTACATTGCGAAATACTTATTGGAGCAAATGTCAGGGGATATCCGATGTGAAAATGGGGTAAATGGATTCTGTGTTAAACTTATTCTTAAATTGGCTGGTTGATGTTTAGGCTCGAGAGTTTATTGCCCTGATTTACGGAAGATATTTAAGAATCAGTTAAGAATTAGATAAAGATTAGTTAAGGACTTCGAAGATAAAATAAGGTTGCAAGTATTTCATTCAACCTTATTTTATTGCAAACCCCGGAACAACTATCCGGCTAAAAAGGAGTATCAAATGCAAACAGCAATCTTAACCACCAGTAAATTGTGCAAAACCTTCTCAAGCGGCGGTTTACAACAACACGTTTTGAAAAATCTTGATTTAAAAATATACCAAGGCGACTTTACTGTTATCATGGGGCCGTCCGGCGCGGGTAAGTCTACTCTACTTTATGCTTTATCCGGAATGGATAAACCAACACTTGGCGAAGTCAGTTTTTCAGGACAAGAAATCGCCGGCCTTTCAAATGACAAACTTGCGGTATTCCGGCGCGATAACTGCGGATTCGTATTTCAGCAAATGTATCTGCTCGACAATATGAGTATACTCGACAATATCCTGGCGTGCGGATTTTTGGTCAATAAAAACCGCAAGGCCGTTATTAACCGGGCAAAACAATTATTACAGAGTCTTAACCTTGATGAAACAATGTGGCGTAAGTTCCCTTCCCAAGTTTCAGGCGGTGAGGCACAAAGGGCCGGAATAGCCCGTGCCCTTATTAATAACCCAAAAATCATCTTTGCCGATGAACCTACCGGCGCGCTAAACTCCACCTACGGAAAAGCAGTCCTTGAAGCCCTTACCGAAATAAATAAACAAGGACAAAGTGTCATTATGGTAACGCATGATTTGCGATCAGCATTACGCGGCAGCCGGATATTATATCTGCGCGACGGGATTATCCACGGTGAATGTCTGCTTGGAAAATATATAAGCGGTGATAACGGGCGGTACGATAAACTAAATGAATTTTTGACAGAAATGGGGTGGTAAAATTGAAAGAATTACATTCTTTAAATTGGCAACTTTGTGCTTACAGCCCAAAGTTTGCAGGTAACGGAAAGGTATAGGTTTATTATTATGAAAAATATTTTGATGCTTATGACGGCGAATATCCGCAAAGGAAAAAGCCAGTCAATTACTTTATTGTTATTTGTCCTTATCGCAACAATCATGCTAAACGCCGGGTTTGTTTTAATTTTTGGTATTGGTAATTTCTTCGATGAACGCGCCGAGGTTAATAACGCGCCTCATTTTGCCGTAACATATTTTGACGGAAGTGAAGGAATCAAAGAAGGTGAGCAATTTATTAAGAATTATCCCGGCGTAATTGAAGCTGAAAAACTCAATGCAATTGGCGGTTTAGGTGAAATTTTCACTAATGAAACAAGTAGCCCAATTACTTTACTCATCTCTCGAATGGACGAAAATCAAAAAATGGACCGGTTATCTTTGATTGGCGATTCACTTCCGCTAACCGGTAATGCTATTTATATGCCTTATTATCTATTTATCAACGACAATTATAGTATCGGTGATAATCTAAAATTATCTCTTTCGAATGTAGAGCTCAATTTCACTATTGCCGGTGCAACAGAAGATATTATGTATGGTAACGCTATGACCACCGTAGTACGATTTTATGTATCGGATATTATGTATGCCGAACTCGAAAAACAAATATCTGATAATAGTTTAACCCTTCTTTCAGCACGTTTAAAAAATAGCGCTGATGCAATATATATGCTGGCTGATTTTAACCGGGATAATTCCCAGGAAGATGTTTATTCAACTTGGATGTACAACTTCGCCAAACAAGGGCGGACAATGGTTCCGCTTATCGCTGCTGCTGTAATAATAGCATTTGCCGCAATCTTGCTTGTTGTTTGTTTAATCGTAATCCGTTTCCGCATTATCAACAGTATTGAAGAAAGTATGACCAATATCGGCACGCAAAAGGCGATTGGATACAAAAGCGTACAAATTATTTTGGCAATTGTTATGCAATTCGGGCTAATCACTTTTATCGGCGGTATCTTCGGCATAATACTGTCGCAAATTGTTATCCCTTTTATCACTAGTTTATTAGAGCCAATGATTGCATTAGCATGGCAGCCTAAATTTAATCCCGGTTCGGCACTAATTTCGATAGTTGCTGTATTAGTTACAGTAATGTTAATATCATATTTAACCGCCCGAAAAATTAACAAACTCCACCCGCTTATCGCCCTGCGCGGCGGAATTACCACTCACAGTTTTAAGAAAAACCCGCTGCCTTTAGAAAAATCACGGGCTTCACTCAATTTTTTGCTGGCCTTCAAACAGATATTACAGAATAAAAAGCAATCTGTTACCATTGCTATTATTGTTGCATTAGTGACAATGTCTTCAATTATTGGTATCGCTGCAAATTTTAATATTAATGAGGGACAGGAAAATTTTCTCCGCGCCTTTTTTGGAGAATTACCCGAAATTGCTGTTAGAATAGAAGAAACCAAAGATGGTGAAGCTTTTAAAGAAAGAATGTCTGCCCGTTCGGGAGTACGGAAAATATTTGGTTATTTTTCTACCGGCGGGGCCTTACTTATTGACGATGTAAGAATATATGCTGATATCGTGGAAGATTGTTCGCTGATGGAAGGAAATTTGCTTATTGACGGCCGTTACCCCCGCCATAATAATGAAATAGCACTTGGGGCAGCAGTTTCTATGTTAATTGGCAAAACAACCGGCGATACTGTAATGGTTAAAGTTGATGAAATTAGCAGAAACTATATCGTGACAGGCATTGTTCAAATAATGTCTAATAATGGCCTTAATGGAGTTATAACTGACGATGCCTTGCGGGAAATACAACCGGACTATATTTCCTCTCATTATTATGTATATCTTAATGATGGGGTAGATATCAATGACTTTATCAAGGAAATCAAAATTGCAGAAGATGATACAATTTGCTTTGTAATTAATACCCAAGAGCAAATGTTTACGTTTTTGGATGGAATGGGCGGAATTTTTGCCGCTATCGCAATAGGGATGATAGGCATTACAGCGTTTGTGGTCATTTTAGTTCTTTATATGGTTATTAAAACAACTATTATGCGAAAAAGGCGCGAACTCGGTATTCAAAAAGCCGTTGGTTTTACGACACTCCAGCTAATGAATCAAATCGCCCTTAATATGATGCCGGTAATATTAACCGGGATTATAAGCGGTGCCCTTGCAGGATATTTCGGCTTTAATACATTAATGGGCGCTACGCTGACCGGTTTTGGAATCGTACAAGTTGATTTACCGATACCACTCGGTCAGATTATTATCAGTTGCATCACCCTTATTATTCTTGCTTACGCTGTTTCAATGCTGATAGCGTGGCGAATCCGCAAAATTACGGCATATTCGTTGGTAAGCGAATAAACCAGCCCGCTCCCTGCGTAATTGTCAATTTTTGGATAGAATACTCATTAAATTATCTAAAAACAGCAATAATCGTAACATAATACCAATATACATTCAAAAATAAAAGTGATATAATTATATAATTACATACCAAGGGAGAATGATTTATGGAAATTAATAAAATGTTACGAACTGCCAAAACGGCGATCCCGTTTCTTTTTGGTGTTACAATTCTATTATGTGCCATCTTGATATTTTTGATCAACCGGACTACAGTAATACGCGAGGAAGGGGCGGAACTGCTGATGCATTGTACCGATATGGTACATCACAACGATGAAATTGTCATGCATATGATGATGTATACCTCTACCCTTGATCCGGAGATACTAAAGAAATACAATGAGATGATTGATGATTATGACTTCATATACGGCCGGCTGGATGCAATGGAAGCACGCTTAACAAGCAGTGAAAAATTGTATATAACCCGTATAAAACATCTGCTTAGCGAATTAGAATCAATTGAAGATGCTGCCCTCGACAAGATTGAACAGGGCGACCATGATGCCGCATATGAATTAATATTCGGAGGCAAATATTTTGAAGCGGTTGAAGAATTAGCCGATGTCAGCCATGATTTGGCTTATGAAATCAGATATCGAACTTCAAAGGATGCCAGAAGCGCGGCTAATCAAGGTTCTGTCGGTTTTGCTGTTCTTGTAATCTTCTTCATTGCTACCTTGGTCATGCTCCGGTTCTTCATCAATTGGTTTGCCAAAAAGATGCAGGAATTTGCCAATGATGCGCATTGGTATCAAAGCCTTCTGAATGCGCTTCCTCTCCCCTTTTCCGTCACGGACATGGATTTGAAATCTACCTATATTAATAAAGCAACCGAGGATATGCTAGGTATCACCATGGCGGAGGTTAAAGGGATGCATTGCGCCGATATCTGGAAAGCGGGTATCTGCAATACGAAAGATTGCGGCGTGGCCTGCCTAAAGAGAGGCCAGTCATCAACCCAATTCAGTCATGGTGATTTTGAATTTAAAGTCGATGCCAGTTACTTATATGATTTAAACAACAAACCCGTAGGACATATTGAGGTGGTACAAAATATCACCGACATCGTAAAAGCGCAAAAGGAACAGGAAAAGTTACTTGATGCCATCCATCAGGCAAGCCAATTATTCTTAAGTGATGCAAAAGTCATTGCTGATGGTGCAACAAGCTTAGCTGATAGTGCAACAGGACAGTCGGCGATCGTTGAAGAACTTTCAGCTTCTGTCAATGATATCAAAGATAAAACCATTCGCAATTCTGAAATTGCCAAAGAGGCGACATCAATGTCCACATCTATCATCGCGAATGCCCAAAAAGGCAGTGAAGAAATGGACAAAATGATGCAGGCGGTCAGGGAGATTGACGAATCAAGCAAACAAATTGAAAAAGTTATCAAGGTAATTGATTCCATCGCCTCGCAGACCAATTTACTATCACTCAATGCCGCCATTGAAGCGGCTCGTGCCGGAGAGGCCGGAAGAGGTTTTGCGGTTGTAGCAGAAGAAGTACGTGATCTTGCAACCAAGAGCGCAGAAGCGGCAAAAGACACCGGTAAACTGATTTTTAATACGGTTGAAAAAGCCCAGCTTGGGCTTAAGATGGCCACAGAAACAGCAGGGTCCTTAAACGAAATCGTAGAAGGCATCAATCGGAACGCAACTCTCATTGACGGTATCGCAAAATCATGCGAATTACAGGTAGATGCAATTGGCCACCTTAACTTAGGCATTGATGAAGTGGCGCAAATTGCCGAAGAGACCAGTGCAACAGCCGAAGAAAGTGCCTCAACCAGTATGGAAATGAGCGACCAGGCTCAACGTCTGGAAGATTTAATAAGTGGAAGATAATCCAAAAAAAGAAGTGTATCCAATGTCTCTAAATAAAAAAATCACCCCAATTACGGGGTGATTTTTGTTTATCTATGTCTATTTAATCTTCGCAATAAAGTCCTTTAATATATCTTCCATATCCGGCCGGCCGATTTCCTGCAAACTATAATCGACTTTTACGCTTGGTTTACTGATATTAATAACCCGTTTCAAATCAATCGGGGTGGCGATGATTACCGCATCACAGTCAACCCGGTCGATCGTTTCCGCCAAATCTTTCATCTGCTGTTCGCCATAACCCATTGCCGGAAGCAGGTTCCCGATATTTGGATAAATTGCAAAAGTTTCTTTGAGCTTGCCGACAGCATATGGGCGCGGGTCAATAATCTCGGCAGCGCCAAATCTACGGGCCGCCACAACTCCGGCACCGATTTTCATTTCACCATGGGTTAATGTCGGGCCATCTTCTACGACTAATACCCGCTTTCCTTTAATCATTTCCGGATTTTCTACAGTTAAAGTTGAAGCAGCATCAACCACAACAGCATTGGGGTTTACTTTTGCAATATTGCTTCTGACAGTTTGGATCCCTTCAAAATCGGCACTGTCGATTTTGTTCATCACAGCAACATCAGCAACCCGCAAGGTCACTTCGCCGGGATAATATGAAAGCTCATGCCCCGGGCGGTGCGGGTCAACAACGGTTATCATCAAATCAGGCGTATAGAATGAAAAGTCATTATTTCCGCCATCCCACAAAATTACATCACAGCCATTTAAATCTTCTTCAGCAGCTCTAAGAATTGCTTCATAATCCACACCGGCATAAATCACATTACCGCGGGTAACATGCGGCTCATATTCTTCCATTTCTTCAATCGTACACTTGTGTTTTGTTAAATCTTCAATTGTAGCAAAACGCTGGACTTTTTGCGCTTCGAGGTCGCCGTAGGGCATCGGGTGACGGACGGCAATTACCTTAAGGCCATGCGCCATCAAGATTTCAACAATCCGGCGTGATGTCTGGCTTTTCCCGCAACCGGTACGAGTCGCGCAGACCGAAATAACCGGCTTAGTACTTTTGATTTGCGTATTTTTGTAACCCATCAGCATAAAATCCGCGCCGGCCGCATTTACCTGCGCACTAATATTCATTACAGCTTCATAAGGGACATCACTATATGCAAAAACACATTCGTCAACATCAAAGTCTTTTATCAACTTTTCCAATTCGCTCTGTTCAAAAATCGGAATCCCGTCAGGATATAGGCTGCCCGCCAATGATGCCGGATATTTCCTTCCGGCAATATCGGGAATCTGCGCCGCCGTAAATGCTACGACCTGATATGCCGCATTATCCCGGTAAAAAGTATTAAAATTGTGAAAATCACGCCCTGCCGCGCCGATAATGATAACTTTCCTTTGAGTCATAAATGTTTTCCTCCCTGCTTTCTTTCTCTCTGGGTTTTTTCTTGCGTAAACTTGTTTCCGTTTTTAATAATAAACTGTGAGATTATTTTTGTCAACTTTTTGCTAAAACTTTGCTACTGGAACGGCTTGTCAAACATCCGGCCAATTAGTATAATAAAATAGGGTCGTCCAGCAACGGACCCAAATGTCTGCCAGAGTAGACGGCGCAAGAAATGGTTTACGCAACAGAAAGAAAGCAGGTGATATTATGGCATGGAACGAATTATTTACCAAAGAAAATGAACCATCAGACAAGCAAATAAGTGAATTTATCGCTACCCCATTATGGAATGATTTAAACAATCATTTACAACAAACATACAATGTCCAGCCGAAATTATTTTATAGCTGTTGTACTATGGATAAGGGCTTTTGGAAGGGCTGGAATATTAAATATAAAAAAAGCGGCAAAGCATTGTGTACGTTTTACCCGAAGCAAGGATATTTTCTAGCCTTAATTAATATTGGTGCAAAAGAAGCAGTCGAGGCTGATTTGTTAATCCCTTTATGCGATAAATACACCCAGGATTTGTATCACCGGACTGTTACCGGGTCAATCGGCAAGTCATTGGCAATTGAAGTAACAAGTAAAAGTATTTTAAATGATGTAATAAATTTGCTTGCGCTGCGGGTAAATTCCTGAAAATATAGACAGCGACTTTGATAATGTGGCGGAGAGGATTGAGCAATATCTATAAAGTTACCAGCTATCGTTCTGCGAGCGTTTATTGCTTCATAAATGTTCATAATTATTATCCTCCAAATTTTGAAATATTTATTGCAATTATTTTTACACCCCTTCGTTTTGAAAATTATCTAATATTCTGCGTAACTGGCTTTCAAAGTTCGTAATCTCTGTTTCAGAAAAACCATTGTAAAAAATTTTGTTCATATCGTTGGATATTTGCTCATATTTCTCTTGATATTCATTCGCCTTTTCAGTAACAGATATAAATATTTGTCTGCGGTTCACTTTGTCATGGATACGTTTTACTAATCCCTCTGCCTCCATACGGTCAAGCATACTCGTAAGAGTTGTATTTGCCAGTGAGGTAAGCCGTGCAATATCAGTGATAGTCAAATTTTCGTGTTCCCAAAGCACATAAAGGATTCTGCCCTGTGCGCCATTAAAAGCATCCACTCCACATTCTTTAAGCAGGCGTTCCCAAGTGCGGCTGCTTAACCGTCCAATTTGTGACATTAAAAAACCACCATATTTTTTCATTGCTTTTTACCTCTATCTAGTATATTACTATATAGAAATATACTAGTCAAGCCTTTTGACAATTAATGTTCTAATTTTCTATCGTTAATTTATATTGATAGTATTTCTACATTTTGGATATTTTGAACAGCCCCAAAATTTCATCCCTTTTCGCTCACCTCGCGAAGCAGTTCTTAGAACCATTTTCGCACCACATTTACCACAAGATTCTTTAGACTCTATTTTCATGTTATCGCTTTGACTCTTAGTCACCATATCCCCTTTGCCAGTAGGGCTTAGTTCCGATATTTTTGTATCTTTTTTATTACTTTTATTTAATATCGCATCATTATGAGATTTTCGCGCTTCCTCCGAAATTTGTGTGTGAGGATAAAGTTTCTGATAAAATTCTTCAATTATTTTATCTGATAAAATTTGTTGATTAATTGTTTCAGATACTACAGATAAAACGCGGTCTCGTTTAATAACTCTATGAAGATTGGTAGTTATATTAAGTTTTTTCAGCTCGCATCGTTCACTGAAAACAATTATTGAATAGAAAGCATTCTCAACAACTTCTGGTAAAAAATTTTTTAACCATTTAATGTGGCTATTATTTTGCATCAAAGGGTTAAAAAACGAAACCTTTTTACCATTTGGAAAAGTTTGTGTCCACATTTTTTTCGTTTCTGTCCCGAAAATCCATCCACTATAATTCTTTGATTCAAAAACATAAATACCAGAGCTATGTAAAAGAATAACATCAATTTCGGATGTCGTACCATCATCTTTTGGGATATAGCAATTAAATAAAAACTTTTTAGTTCCTGATAGTTGTAATAAATATTTGTAAATTAAATATTCTCCATATGAACCCTTATTAAAGATTAACGAAATATAAGGTATATTTGTTGCAGAGTAGTATTCGGTTTTTAAATAGTTATTACATTTAATAAAAAAAACTAGGATGATTGGAATAATTATTGGGAGTATAATTACAGCAAATGTTATAAGCGATGTTTGCATAAATAAAGAAATTAATTCTATCATAAATTTTAAATTTCCTTTCCCTAAAGTTTATATTACATCTTGCCTAATCATTATATGTGAAAAAAACAATTATTTCAATCAAAATATCAAATGCACTTCTGCTCTCATTTTTGTTGTCCGCAAAATATCCGCTTGTTTCCCCCAAAATCATCAAAAAATTCAAAACAAAAAAGATACTGCAAACCCAGTATCTCCTTGTTTTCCTGATATATCCTCGAAGCGACAGGATAAGGGTATTTACTTTTTATCCATTCTATATGCCTATTAATAATCTTAAAGCGGCGGCTGAAATGCTGCGCAAGCAAGGGAGCGGTGGTTTTACGGTAATAGGGGCAACGTGTTTAGCATTGCCCCTATTGCCTATGCTCGCAAGTCATAAAAAAGTAATGCATGATTAGAATTTCGGTGCATTTTACAAATATTTATCCATAATGCCGCCAAGGTTCTACTAATGGAGCTATGTAATATGGATTATGTGTATGAGAATGGTTATACAATCCGCCTGTACCCCATTTTGATTGAATTGTCGTATTGGATGTCGGTGAAGATGTCGGTGTTACAAGTTTACCGCTATGTGTAACGGAACCGTTACTACCAAAAAAAACCACTCTGGATTTGGTTGAAGCTGTAGTTGTATAGCTGCCATCTGTCCAATATGAAGCAGGATTATTCATCCAGTGAGTGCCATGTCCCGAAGTAATCCAAGCATGGGAATGACAATTATATTGCAATGATGCGTTCGCTTGCCTAGTAGCATTTGGATAAGCCGAACCAAGGCTTGAATTTAAACTATTTATTTCAGCAGTAGTAAGTGTTGTTGTATGTACCATTGTGCTAACAAGGGTATTATTTGGCGTTCTCACTGAACCATTATTATAAAATACAGTACGGCCCAATCCAGAATGAAAATAGGACAAAGAGCCTAGCGGCATAATACCACTTGTAGATGATATGCTATCTGATATACTGCTTGACATACTCAAAGTATATCCATAAATATCATTTTCTTCACTTTTGATTTCAAATTTCTTATTTGCTTCTTCGGCTAACAGATTGATTTCATTATCGCTTAATTTCTGTAAAAAAATTTCCTGCGATAATAGAATTTCTAGTGCATTCAAGTAGTGCATTCTATCATATAATCGCAACTCACTATCTGTATATTCATTTGTTTGTTCAGTTTCGCCGGGATAGCGAATACTGTCTTCGGTAACAATAAAACCTTCGTTAATAAAATCTTCCTTTAAAACTGGCATTGCAGATTGGTAGGTTTTCAATAATTCTGTACCTGCATCTTCTCTATTTTCCAACTCTTGCAATCCATTAAAAACCATTGATACAGCTTTATACCCCATATCATAAGTGCTATAAACAAACATATCGATAAGTAGCGGATAATTTAAGAAAGATTGCACAAGTTCTGCGGTAGACATTTTTCTTAAATATTCATCCGGAATTTGACAGGCGGCAATCATGTCCATATGGTCATATAATACTGACCATTCTTGCATATTAGGTCTTACAGGATAAGAATATCCTCTTGATGAAATGGAAATGTTATTTCCAAAATCTGATTTCACACTTGCTCCTAATAAATTAGGAAAGAGTGCAATAATTGCTAATAATACAAAAAATCGTTTTAATATCGTGTTTTTCATGGTTTGTTCCTTTCGTCATAGTTTTAAGTTTAAATACAATCAGTTTCTACTAATATTATTTTTATTTGCCTCCTCTCTTATTGAATACGAACACTCTTAAAATGTCATTAATTTTCTTCTTCCTTTTATATTATTAATTATGAATTTCAACATAGCGAGCGCCAACAGTAGCGTGTAATGGTACAGTAGAAGATTGAAAAACTAATGCTCCATCAGTATCAATATCGAATCTTGCGACTTCCTCACCACTTTCATAATGGATGATTAATTCATAATCCATAAATGTATAATAACAAGAATCCACTAATATAAAACTGCTGATTGGCGGTGTTACTAACCATACCGTTCCATCATGATTAAGAATTATGGAAAACAATTGTTCTAATTTTTGCTTTTGAGTTGCATTTTCTAATATATATGTACCATAAACATCATGTGCAATTGTACTCATGAGAAATTGATTAAAATTATTATCTCGCTCAAAAACTAATAAATAATCATTTTTTGAATAACCTTTTAATTCAAAAATATGCCAGTTTGTGCCATATTCGTCTAAAGCGCTTCCAACTTCTTCACCTCTTTCAAGTGGAAGTGTGTTATCCCAAGTTCCTGTTATATTAAAATATTCTATTTCGTCCAATGTAAGAAACATAGTCGGAGAGTTTCTAATTGAATCTTCCTTGTAAAAGATTTCTATTTCATTTAACATTGAATTAGCCTCTCTATTAATCATAAGTCCAATAATTAATGCTACTGTTAATATAACTGCTACTATGATAGTCACTTTAAATTTTACATTAAAATGTAGTACATTCTTAAATAATTTAAACATAATTTTTTATCCTTTTTATTATTTCTTAATTTGATTATTTTTGAATAAAAACATCTTTCACAATAATTGTTGATATTATAATATACATCGCCTTATTATAATATATATTATATTATAATAAAATACAACTCATTCTTATGAATATTATTGAAAATTTTCCACACATCATTTACTATTGTAATAGGGGGTAGATGGAGGGTTAAAATGGGCAAATTTAAGTTGACCAGTAGAGAAAGGGACTTAATGGAAATTTTCTGGAAAGCTGATAAGGCTTTAGCAGGTTCTGATTTTCCAAATTATGATAGGACTTTAAAGTCAAACACAGCCAATATTTATTTGAGAAAATTGCTAGATAAAGGATTGATAAAGATAAGTGATTATGAAATGCGTAAAAATATCATAACGAGAACTTACGTTCCCTCATTGTCTAAACAAGAGTATGAGACAGAAAAGTTTTTTCATTCTTTAAACAAATACGAATTTAATACCGCTTTATTTATTGCTTCGTTATTTGATGAAAATATTAATGAAGAAAACGAACTTAAAGAACTTCTAAAATTAGAAAAGATAATAAATGAGAGAAAAGCGAAATTTGCGGTAGAGGGAACGAAAAGCCTCTAGACGGTGTGCTTTTCCGTTTAGAGGCTTTCATAACATTAGATTATTTACTATGGGCGCTGCCCAAACCCGGCCTCTGGGAATAAGGATAAAACTTTAGGCCCAACCCCGATATGCCTAATGGTAACGCCGACAAGATAAAAAAATAAATGTTGCTTATAAGATAAAAGCCGGTTAAACGGCTTTTTATTTTGGTTATGCCAATAAAAGACGGCTACACTTTTCTTTGTGTAACCGTTTTTATTGCAAGGTTAAGTCTATGATTCTTAATCGTGTAAATTTCGTGTAAGCCGTTTTCCTTTAAGCAAATTTCCTTGTATTTTCGGGCTTTACTGATTTTTTATCGAAGCGACAGGATTTGAACCTGCGACCTCTGCGTCCCGAACGCAGCGCTCTACCAAACTGAGCCACGCTTCGTAAGTATCTTTAAAATAACCCTAGACTTTATACATAGTACAATCTTTGCCGCCAAATGTCAATTACTTTTTCACAGCGTTTCCCCCATAATCATTTTTTCAAAGCACTCGCGATATGCCTTTTGCGCGGCATCTTGATATTTTCTGCCGATGGGGACCCGCTCGCCGTTTTCAAAAACAAAATCCGTTTTTGTCATTTTTCTTACATGGAGTATATTTACGACATAACTTCTGTGACATTGAATAAATGTCGAGCCGTCCAATTTGTCCAGCAAATTAGACAAACTCAAACCGGAAGCTGTTTTTCTGCCCGCCGCAAATGTAAATATGCAATTTCTGACTATTATTTCAACGAAATAAATATCACGAAGCCGGATTTGAAGCGGCATCCTGTTTACAATAATCTCAATAGTTTTGGCGAAACGCTCAATCTGCAACCGGCATTTTTCCATTGCTTCGTTCATATTTATTTGTTCTACCGGTTTTAGTATATAAAAAACCGCAACGCTATAGCCGGCAAGGATATATTCATCGCTGGTAGTAGTAAAAATAATCGCAGCATCCTTATCAAGCGCATTAATCTTTTTTGCGGTATCCATTCCGGTGATACCGCTTTTTGTCATATAAATATCCATAAAAATTATTTGAAATTTTCCTGGTTCAAATACCGAAAGAAAATCTTCACCGCTGGTAAAAAAATTAATCTCGGCTGTCAGCTTGTTAGCGTTAAGATAACGGTTAAGCACCTTATCAAGCAACTGTGCATCCGCTTTAGTATCTTCGCATATAGCAATCCTCATGATTCAACCTCCCATATTGGTATTGCGATTTTCGCATGAAAAATATTTTCCGCTTCTTTGTAAAAATTCGCATTACCGCCATATTTCTTACAGACAGTCTCTGCCGAAACAAGGCCAATGCCAAATCTTCCGGTCTGCTTGCGAGATAAAAAAAGTTCGTCTTTTTTTTCTAATATACCGTCAAACCGGTTTTTGACAAAAATACCCAGCCAACCTAATTCACAGCCGATATTGACAGATACCTCACGCTCATCCTCCGGTAGTTTTGCCGATGCTTCCAATGCATTTTCCAAAAGATTAGAAATAATTACGCATAAATCAATATCAAGAATATTTATCATTGCCGGAAGCGAAGCGCGTATCAAAAATCCGGTTTCCTGCTGCCGTGCCATCCCTGCGTATAAGCCAAGCAGCATATTAACAAAATCGTGGTCACAATAATGCATTTGTGAAATTTGAATCTTGATATCGTCCACAGCATCCAAATAAGCTGTCACTTTTTCGTTCGGCGCTGTTTTTGGTATAAGCTGTTTGATAACCGTGATATGGTGGCGCATATCATGTTTGGCGACCCGGGTTTCTTCTTCTTTATCCTCTAAAAGCGAAAGATAGGCGCGTTGTACATCAAGCATTTTTGAAACGCTTTCCACACGGTTCTCCATCGCCAGCCGCGAGCGGAATTGCCCCGCAATTAAAGCCGTCATAACAACGCCAATCATTAGCACTACAAACCCGCCGGCAATCTCGGTGAACCAACCATAAATTATCGGCTCAAATATAGGCAGCATTATATCCATAATTAACGCGGCGTTAAAAACCATCATCGCAATCAGCATAATCTTACTGTGCGTTTTACCGCGGAAAACACCATGCACGGCTATGATAGTCAAATATACAGCACAAACCCACGAATACCATTCAATTAGGCGGGAATAAGTCACCATTGTATTTAGGTTATCACCTGCTATAAACGGCATCAAAACAGCCCAACTGCATACAAACACAGCAAAGGTCCCTGCAAACCTAAACCATTTTTTGCTTGCTTCAGTCAATCCCCGGCTTATCAGCATAATAAAAAGAAACATGGCACAGTAAGCAAAATTTTCGACCGTGTACCATGCAATTCCGCTTGGAAATAAAGTCTTTACAATGGGATAACAAGTATACAAAACATAACATAGACACAAACCGGTATAATACAGCGGCGAGATATCAACTTTATCCTTTTCTTTTAGTGTCAGCAGCCATACGCCAAAGTATAGCAAACCCAACACCAGGGCCAGCATATTGACAATCAGCCGGAACGTCAGCCGCATATTTAAAATATGCGATACGGCTTCCGGTAAGCCAAAAGCGGGCGGGTAGAACAAACCGCTATAAAAATGGCTGAAATTAGATACGGCAACAATGATTTCTATTGAGCCCGCCGCCTGTACCGTAACCGAGCCGCTGCGGGTCATCGGGCGATAATTTTCCGGATCGGGGTTGCCCATTTCGGATACCAGCAGACCGTTAATGTACAGCCGGTGCGCCGAGTAGATTTCCGGCAGTTCCAAAGTATAACTTTTCGTTTCCGGCGGTAAATCTATCATCAGCCGATAGGTCGCGCTGCCGTGAGGGCTGTGGATAAGCACCCCGTTTATATATTTTTCAAAACCGCCGTATTGGCCGATGAAAACAAATTCCTCCGCTACCGGTTTGACATTTGTCCCGTCAAAATCCGCCGGTGAGAGCAGCTTGTCCCTGTAGATTTCCCAATCCCGCACCAGCCATATCACCGGCCTTTGCACTAATTCATCATTGTCCAAAAAAAGAATACCGCCAACCGGCTGTGTTCCGGGCGCGGTATATTTATTATCAATATGCCAAAAGTAATAGAATAATATACAAGCGGCAAAAAATGCGGTTAACAACAAGGTTGGGACAACGGCTTGTTTCATATTTACATCATCTCCCGTTTGCGCCAAAGAATAAAAAACGCACCGGCAATTATTATGCTAATTATTCCCGTAATTAAAACGGCCATCCAATTATTTGGGTAAGACTCGGTAATAGGGGCTACCACATATAAAGATAGGTGGTTTGTCATAAATGAAACTGTTCTTTCGATTGTATCATACCTATACCAAACACCGTCCAATACACCATCATCGCTTAAATACCACACCACCACGGGCATGTTACCATAATACGGCACGGTAATGGTGATGTAGCCGTCAAAGTTACTAATATGCTGCGTACCTGATACCATGGTAATTTTGAACACCAAATCATCGGGATTGACGGACTCCTGCTGTGCTTCCGTCAAGTTGATTGCTTGCGTGAATGAAGCCGTTATATAAGGCCCGGACGCTGCCGCGACAGTTGACTTCACCGCATCCGGATCGAGCGTTAATGTGCCAAGCGGGAGTGTAAATGTGACCGAAAGCCCTGCTTCGGCAAATCGTTTCCATTCAGCAACCGGTAAGGTGTAGCTTTCCAGCATTACCGTTCCGTTTGATATATTGTAATCATTTAATAAATCCGGCCAAATTGCCGATTCCGGCGCGGCGATTGGTAACGGTGTATCTTCCGGTTCCGGTATGTATGAAACAGCCGGTGTTGGTATTGGCGAAACAATCGGTTCCAGTAACGGTGAAGCAGCCGGTTCCGCTGCCGGAGTTGGTAATGGTAAAACCGCCGGTTCCGCTAAAAGAATTGTTACCGGCGCAGATTCCGGATTATCGTTACCGGAGTTTACCGGGGGTAAAACATTAGTTCCGTCAGGCCGTCTGCCGGTACGGCAACCGCCGATAATGTATCCGTTTTTGTAATTTTCATCTAGTGTGACATAAACCGGTTCGGACATTCCTTGCAAAATGTCGTTGCCGTTTACTTCAATTTTAAAACCATAAACGCGGCCTTCTTCCAACCCGGATAAGCGAAAACCGTCGGTTTCGACTAAAAGGCCATTGGAACCGCTTATATCAAACCACGTATTGCCGTCATCGTCTGACTGCCATACGGTAACATCACAACCCGCCCACGGGTACAACCTTTTTACAGGGAAAGTAAGCATATCCCCCCAATGCCATACCCCGCTGTCATGCCACCATCCACGCCTTATATTTTCTTCATCTATTACCGGTATCTGCGGTTCCAGCACAGTCATGATAATTGCGGGGCGGAGATTGTTCGGGTTTTCAATAACACCACTGGTGAAAACCGAAAAATCAATCTCGCCGTGCAGCGTATATACTCCTGGTGTATTAGGGTTGTATGCAGATATATCCCATGATAAAATTGTCAGAAAAATCCGCACGTTACCATTCGGCCCGTCGGCAAACGCAGACAAGCGCGTTAGCGCATGAATATCCGCAGCATCGGTATCTTCAAAAGCCGTACCAACAACGGTTTCAATTTGAAACGGCGACCCGGGTATGGATGTAAGGACAAATATATCTGCTTGGATATCATTTGTGCCGGATATTTCCGCATTCTCCGCAAACACAGCCGGAATGCCTGTTACTGTAAACATTATTATCAATGCGGCCGCAATCGCAATCAAACGCTTCAACATATCAAATTCCTTAAAATCTATCTAATTAATGCACAATACATCGTATTCTAAGTATATCATAAATTTCTCCTGTTGTAATTTTGATTTTATTACCATTCACGACATTTGGGGGTTGTTCATGCAAAACTTATTGAATTTTACCGTTAAAATCATACAATTACTTGTATTGTACGATTTACGGTTATAAAAATAAAATGGGCGGGATTAATTAATGAAAATTATTAATAGAAAATATTATAAACATACTCTTGCATGTATGCTTATGTTGGTAATGACAGGAATTTACACATTTCCCGTTTTTGCGGACAGCAATATCGAGCGGCGTGACCGGTTCGCAAGTAATTTTCTTGCCCGTTACGTCACTACCGTTATGAATACTGGCTTCAACAATTTCCCCAGCGATGAATCCAATACCGTATTGCAAACGCGGGACGGTTTTGTATGGTTTGGCGGGTATAACGGGCTTTATCGTTATGACGGCGCAAGATATACCATCTGGGATGCCGGGACTCCGGACGGCTTCGGCAGTTCTAATATCCGCACGCTTTATGAAGATGCGGACGGTGTATTATGGATAGGCACAAACGACAGGGGTTTAGTTGCCTATCAAAATGGGATATTTACAGTTTATGACCGGTCCCACGGCTTGCCGTCAAATACTATCCGGGCGATTGCAAGCGGCGCGGACGGGTCAATTTACTGCGGTACACCGGAGGGGATAATCCGTGTAAACCGCGAGAGGGAAATCACCGCCGTTGTGCTGGACACAGAGCTGCAGCAAGCTGTTACCGGCCTTTGTTTTGATGCGGGCAACAATATGTACGCTATCTTAAACAGCGGGGAGTTGTTTGTTTATACCAATGATAATCAAACAATCAGGCATCCCCATGACGGGTCATTTATATCGGTTGCCCAAATTTCGGGTAATTTGATAGCCGCCGGTACCCGGGAAGACGGCGTATTTATTCTTCAATATACGGACAATTCTTTTACTTTTTCGCAAACGGTCAAAACTCCGCTTACCAATATAGGTACTGTTTATGAAGATTCCAACGGCTTCATTTGGCTGCTTGCGGAAAACGGGATCGGGTTCTTAGATAAAAACCGGACATACCGGAATGTAGGCAATCCAAGCGGCGCGGGATTTTACAGCGGGATTTTTGAAGACTATCAAAACAGCTATTGGATTACCGGTACAAGAGGGGGTGTAGTTAAACTGACCTTAAGCGCGTTTACCAATTTTAATGCCTTGCACAATATTGAAACCGGCACGGTTAACGCCATTATCTTAGACGATGATAATACCTATATCGGCACAAACAATGGATTGCTTGTTTTGGATAAAAATGGAAATTCAACACGTATGAATTTTACCGAGCAAATCAATACTCGTGTGCGCGGGCTTTTCCGCGACAGCAGCGGCAATATTTGGATTTGTACTTATTCTGAACTTGGCGTAATACGCTATACACCTACAACTAATACATATAAAAGTTGGAATGCTGAAGACGGTTTGATTTCTGACCGAACCCGCCTTATTTTGGAGCTTCCGAACGGCATAATTGTTGTCGGTACGGCAACCGGTGTCAGTTTTATCAGGGGGGACGATGTGATATCGGTTAATGAAGCATTAAATACCGATACTCTCATTGACTTGCCCGACATCATGGTGCTTTCGATGGTTTATTCGGCGGATGGGACACTGTATATCGGCACGGACGGCGGCGGCGTATATGCCGTTAGCAGAGACGGCACCACCCGTTACCGGGAAGATGATGATTTGACCGGAGGGGTGGTATTACGTATGCTGGCCGACCCGGGCGGGAACGGCGTATGGGTGGCAGCTTCACCCGGACTTTGTTATATAGGCGGCGACGGAACGGTTCGTATCATCGATAAATTACCGCCTTATACCTTTTTGGATATTCTGCCATACAATGACGATTTGCTTTTGCTGACATCATCAAAAATCATCCGCACCAACGCCGAAGCTTTGCATAATCCGGATTTACCGCTTGAATATACTTCGATAGACAGGTCTGCGGGACTTACCGGTATGATTAACGCCAATGCTTGGAATGTATTGACCGATGACGGCAACCTCTATTTCTGCACCGATATCGGAGTTAATATATACAATTTTGAAAATAATATCGTTCCATTTATACCGCATGCGGCCATTACCAACATCTACATTGATGACATCAAACACAATGTCTATACCGACAGTATTTTTATCCCCCGTGATGCCAATCGCTTGACCATCCATTTATCGTTTTTATCATTCGGGCTTTTGGATAATACCGCGTTGCATTATATACTTGCCGGGCAGGACAACGAACCACATACCTTGAATAAAGGCGATAATATGGAAATTTCCTATACCAACCTAAGGGGCGGCCATTATACTTTGCAAGTTTGGACGGAAGATTCAGCCGGAAACAGAGGCAATTTTATTGAACTTGACTTGCAAAAAGACTTACAATTGTTTGAACGTGTTTATGTATGGGTAACGGCCATTATTCTTGCTATATTGCTATTTACGCTGGCTGCTGCTTTAATTATGCGGATAAGGACAAGACGGCTTATTGAAAAACAGCGCGAATACCGCACCATCATCTTACAAGCCTTGACCGCAATTTCATCCGCAATTGATGCGAAGGATTCTTATACCAGCGGGCATTCCGTACGTGTCGCAGCTTATTCCGTAGAAATAGCAAAACGAATGGGAATGAGTAAAGAATTTACCGAAAATCTTTATTACATCGGGCTGTTGCATGATGTGGGTAAAATCGGCATTCCGGACACTATCATCAATAAGCCGGATAAATTAACCGATGCGGAATTTGATATAATGAAACAACATTCCGGCATCGGCAAAGAAATACTTAAAGAAATTACCGCAATACATAACATGACCGCCGGGGCGGAAGAACATCACGAGCGTTGGGACGGGAAAGGCTACCAGCAAGGTATAGCGGGCAAAGATATCACTCTGGAGGCGCGGATTATCGCGGCGGCCGATTCCTACGATGCCATGTCGTCTGACCGCTCCTACCGAAAAGCCCTGCCAAAAGAAGTCATTCTTGAGGAGTTCAAAAATTGCCGGGGCAGCCAATTTGACCCGGAAATAGCGGATATTATGATTCGGTTAATTGAACGGGATCATTTCGCGATTATCATCAGCGATACGATAGGAATTTTTGATACTAATGTAAATGCTCATTAAGCTTATCCGCAAGTTCATTTTTTGATAATGCCCCGATAATTGTTTCTTTCGCTGCCCCATTTTGAAAGATTATCAGTGTCGGAATTGACATAACGTTATAGTTTTTAGCCACGGCCATTTCTTCTTCGATATTGCATTTTCCGATTTTGAAACGTCCGTCATATTCTGAAGCTAAAGCGTTGATTATCGGTGCCATCATTTTGCAAGGCCCGCACCAGTCAGCATAAAAATCCACCAAAACCGGCAGTTCGCTTTCTAAAACTTCTGTCTTAAAATTGTCATTCGTGATTTTTAATTCCATATTTGTACCTTCCTTTCTTGCCCTACCGCGAAATAATGTACTTATAAATCGGGTTTCCCAACGCCGAAAACTTTTCTTCATACTCCGTTAAAACATTGCCCCGCATCATTTCCGCATCATTGTGCAAATCATAAGAAATCTTATCAAGGTTCCAACCGGCGGCTTCCCGCTCTTCCAGTGAAAAATGAAATAATTTTTCATTATCAGTCTTAAACTCTATTAACCCGTCAGCCTTAAGCACTTCATTATAAATCGCAAGAAAACCGCGGGCGGTAATCCGCCGCTTCGCATGCCGGTCTTTCGGCCAGGGATCCGAAAAATTCAAATAAATCCGGCTTACTTCGTTTTCTGCAAAAACTGTTGTTAAATCGCGGGCATCTATCCGCAAAAGCACCAGGTTATGCAAATCAAGGGTTGTCCGCTCCAATTTTTTCACCGCCCGGTAAAGAACACTCGAATACATTTCAATCCCGATATAATTAATTTCGGGGTTAAGCTTTGCCATTTCCGTAATAAACTGCCCTTTACCCATTCCAATCTCGATTTGAATAGGATTTGCATTTTTAAAATAACTATTCCATTTTCCTTTATATTGCCCGGGTTCAGAAACAACAAAACGGCTTTCCGTAATTAATTCCTTTGAACCGGCTACATTTCTCAACCGCATATGATGAATATAACACAGCACACAGCAGCTTTCAACTTTTTTGTATGCTATTGCTTATGTTTTTGAAAGCAATAGCATAAATTAGTAATATTCCGCGCCTTGTCTTAAGATTAAATTAAATTGCCTTAGAATGTATTTTATTATATAATATGAAAGTATAAGGAGTTCAGAAATGCCTATTAAACGAATCATTGTTATTGCCATATGCTTATTTATTTCGATTCCGTACCTTCCGTTAAATGCTGCCACTTTAGAACAACTGCACGAAGCTGCCGAAGCCCGCAAACTTCTTCCAATTGAGAGCAACCTCATCGAAAATTGGCCGCCGGGCCCGGCAATTGGTGCCGCTTCAGCAATTCTGATGGAAGCTAATACCGGTGTTATCTTGTATGCAAAAAATATCCATGAGCGGCAGTTTCCTGCTTCGACTACGAAAATGATGACTTGCCTGCTTGCAGTTGAGCATGCTAACCTTAACGATATCATCCCTTTTTCTTCAACTGCTGTTAACTCAATTAGTTGGGACAGTACGAAGATAGGTATTAAAGCCGGCCATTCTATTACATTTGAACAAGCCCTCTATGCTTCAATGGTACGTTCTGCGAATGATGCAACGAATGGTATCGCCGAATTTGTCGGCGGGGACCTTGCGACTTTTGCGAAAATGATGACTCAAAAAGCCGAAGAACTTGGCGCCCAAAATACGAACTTCCTTAATTCCCATGGTTTATTTGAAGAAGAACATTATACAACCGCTTATGATTTGGCCTTAATCGCCGCCGCATATTTCCGGCATGAAATGCTGGCCAAAATCAGCAATACATCCAGATACTATATTCCGCCAACTGAAAATCAACCGGAAGAAATGTATTTAAACAACCGGCACCGTTTAGTTAATGGTGAAATCTCTGTTGATTACAATATTATCGGGGGTAAAACCGGTTTTGTTAACCGATCGCGCCAGACTTTGATTACCGCCGCCGAAAAAGATGGAATGCGCCTAATTTGCGTGATATTAAAGCAAGAAACCCCGGAACAGTTCTTTGATACGGTGAAACTATTTGATTATGGGTTTTCAAATTTCCAGATAGTAAATGTAGCGGCGAATGAAACCCGTTATACGATTCAAAATGCCAGCTTTTTTCAGACTGGAAACGATATTTTCGGCGACTCAAGCCCTTTGCTTTCGCTGAACCGGGACGATTATCTTGTTATGCCGAAAACGACCGATTTCCGCAGCCTTGCCGCTGATATCAATTATCGTACTGATAAACCATCAGCGGTCGCAGAAATTATTTATACATACAATAACGCTTACTTGGGTACCGCAACGATTGATTTTGCTTCTGAAAATAGATCCACTTATGATTTTGATTCCCAAATGCCAGTTGAGGTACCGGAATCTACAATTGAAGAAGAAAATGTTATTTTTATTAATGTCAGGCAAGCAATTTTTGTTATCATTATTCTCGCCGCTTTGGCAATTTTTTTCTTTATTGTCCGTTCAGCCCTAAAAAGTTACCATTTCAACCGCCGCCGCAAGCGCCGGAGAAGGCAAGCCATCAGAAACCGCCGCGACCAGTTTAATGGATATAAGTTATAGCGCTTTTTGCTTTTTGAGCCGCAAATCATTCCATTTCTTTCGTATTTCCGAATAAGCATTATCATCAATGAATTTCGCTGTTTTTACCACATAAACCCCCATGTCGCCGGTTTTTTTGAGCCTGACTTTCGCTTTCATATAACCATGGTTCGGGCAAAATGATACCGAATAATAATGCCTTGAATTGCTGGTAAACCACTTTATCTTGCGTTTTAAATTTCGCTCCCCGCCGCACAAATAACAGCGGGTACTCATTACTTCCCGGTCATTTAACGCTTCATAACGGTCGGCAAACTCGACCGATATATATTTATGATAGTTTTCGAAATTTACATAAATTTCATCACTGCGTTTCCGGGGTAAAATAAAGGTATCATAAGAATAATTATCAAATACGCCTTCCGGAAGCACGCTTAAGATTTTTGCAGTATAATATGCATCACTAAAAGCCCGGTGAAAGGGGATATCTTTAGGGAGTTTCAGAAAATCGATTGCCGACTCCAAAGTCCGGCGGTTTTTCCGGTCTTCATAAGCGATACTGAAAAGTTTCTGAACATCAAGATAACGTAAAGGGCCGTCACATAACGGCTTCATGAAATAATAACGCATATTGCGCTGCAATTCAAGTAAATCCGCCGGGCCCCATGTACAAAAAATATAGTTTTCACCGCACCAGTCAAAAAATTCATTGACTACTTGCGTAAAAGGGTTGCCTTTCATTAGGTCGCGCATATGAAGATGAATGATTTTGCTGGTAATATAATTCATCTTCGTATATACCTGCGGTTTCACCAACTGATTAAACTCATCAAGCATATAGCGGTCATGATTTAATTTTATCGCACCGATATCGATAATCTCGAAAGGAAGCTCTTTTACGGTCGATTCCAAATCATTAACGTTACTCTGATTCCATTCTAAATCAAAAATGATATAATTCATATTAACCTACAGTAATTATGCGGCGCGGAAGAATGACCTATAAACGGTATTCTTCCCATATGAAGTCTGGTTTTTCTTTGATATTGTACCATTGTACTATATTTTAGATAAACTCTTCATACTTTACTCGAACTTAAAGCCCATGATTTTCATGTTTCCATATATCTGTATTTGTAATGATACATTTTCATTAAGGATCACTTTATCAGGATTAACCGCCGCTTCTTTGGTAACAAATCCACTTTCAGCCGAAAAATCTTCCGTTGCAATCATCGTTCTATTATTGTATATGACCATCTTGCACAATTCTTCCGGAAGCACTGAAATCTTGATGGTTTTTGGTACTTCGGTAAAAATAAAATCATTATAAATCAGCTTACATGATGAATAGCGCCCGGCCCCTTCAACTGCTGCCCTTGGGGCAACGCAAGTTTCATAACCGCCATCTTCGTTTTTCGTGCCCCGGTAAAGCTGGACATTACGGTAATCATCATAATTAATCGCTTTAGTATAGCTATTGGGGCAACGGGCAGGGATAACTTCACCGGGAATTTCCACTGACATCTGGCCGCGGATATCCTTTGAAGATGTTCCAACTTTAAAAATATATTCCCCTGCCTCAAGAACCATTTTTTCCGAAACAACATCATAATAACGCAAATCATCAAGCGCGACCCGGAATTTCACCTCTCTTCTTTCACCCGGTGAAAAACTCTTTTCCCTTTTAAAAGCCTTTAACTGCTTAAATGGTTGCTTTGCCCGTGAGTTTTCCTTCCTGACATAAATCTGAATAACTTCGTCTGCCTGGGAAAACCCGCTGTTACGGACGGTCATACTGATATCAACAGTCTGCTCTTTCTCATTTAAAACTGCGTTAAAGTTATTGTAGGTAAAGCGGCTATATGATAAACCATGGCCGAAAGGGTACAAAACTTCTTTGTCAAAATATTGATAAGTCCGGTTTCCTTTGATGATATCGTAATCATTGATATCCGGTAAATGATTATCTTCGTTGTACCAAGTCATCGAAAGGCGCCCCGCCGGAACCGAACGGCCGGAAATCGTCTGTGCTATCGCATGGCCCAAATCCTGGCTTCCGGATGCAGTAAACAAGATTGTTGTAGCCAAATCATTAAGTTTACCCAATGTATGCGGGTAATTACTAACAATAACCAAAATCGTATTAGGATTAACCGAACTCAATCTTTCTGCGAGTAATTGCTGGTGGGGCGGCAATGCCAAGGTCATACGGTCAACATTTTCCTTGCTGTTGATAATTGGATTTGTACCAATAAAGGCAAAAACATAATCCGCGCTAAATACAAGATTAACCGCTTCCCTGACCCCATCTAAAACAGTAATTTTGGAAAATACTAGATTGCGGGCAGTTTCATTATCTTCTTCCGCAACCGTAAGATAATTATCCTCACCGATTACCACCGGCTTGCCATTCCAGCTTTTGAAATGATAATTAATCATTCCGGAACTGCGTGAAAGTTTACGCGAGGTATTCGTTTCAATAATATCTTCAACCTGCCATACTTCCCGGACAAACCAGTCAAAAACATAAGGTTTTGTCGCACTGATAACCCCGGTTTCATCATCAATCGTCACATAAAGGCCGTTACTTTTCGCCTGGAAGGTAACACTTCCGCTACCCCAGTCATTTACGATGAAAAACTCGGCATTATCGGAAGATGTCATATATAAGCGGTTATTTTCATCAAGGCCGATAAAACGGCCGCCGCAGATGATTTTAACTTCATTTAACCCACTGCAATACGATATTTCGGAATCCGGATACTCCGCCCGGACACCTTCAAGCGGGGTAACGGTATAAGGGGGTAACGGACAATACCAATCTTTGTTCCAAACATCAGCTAAAGGCCCAATTACGGCGATTTGCGGCGGCAACATCCCTTCAGTTCTATTTGCTTTAATCGGCAGTAAGCTATTTTCATTTTTCAAAAGCACAATTGATGCTTTTGCCATTTCGAGGGCAATATCCTGATGTCCTTTAGTATTAACACAATCTTCGCTAATATCCGCATAAGGGCAAGCATTGTCATAAAGGCCAAGACGAATCCGGGTGCGGAAAGTATTCCGGATTGATTTATCAATATCCGCTTCCGTAATCAAACCTTTGTCAAATGCTTCCCGCCCGGCGGAAATAACCAGTTCACGGTCATCGGGAAAACTATCCATTCCGGCTTTCAACGCGGCGGCAATTGACTCGGCATGAGTCTTAAAAAACTTGTGGGCAGTAACTGTTTGTGATAAGTCGGTAGCATCACCAACGACATGGCCGGGAAGCCCCCATTCATCTTTAGTTATTTTCTGGATTTCGTCGTTCAAAATCGCCGGGACACCATTGATTTCATTGTAGGCAGTCATAATACCTTCGGCACCGCCTTGGACAATAGCTTTACGGAAAGGTTCAAAGTAATATTCATGTTTATTACGGTTATCAATCGAAGATGAAGTACTGCTCCGGTTTTTTTCAACATTGTTGCCATAAAAATGCTTAAGGGTTGCCGCACACTTGATATAAAAAGGGTCGTCGCCCCGCATCCCCTGAATCAAACCTGACGCCATTTCACCGGCAAGGTAAGGGTCTTCACCGTAAGCTTCTTCAGTCCGCCCCCAGCGCGGGTCGCGCGCCATATCGACGGTTGGCGCCCAACGGGACAAGCCGCGGTTGCCGGCTTTTTTGTGCAGGGCCCGGGCTTCGTCACCGATTACCCGGCCGCATTCCTTAATCAAATCCTTGTCAAAACTGCCGCTCATTCCGACCGGCTGGGTAAAGGATGTCGTTGCTTGCGGTTCCCTTCCCCGGCTAAACTCCTGATCATTTCGTGCTTCAATACCATGAGCCGCTTCACCCCCCAGAAAGTACGGTTGCATTCCTAACCGCGGCACTAAAGGACAACTGGTAGTCAGACATTCCAGTTTTTCATCTATTGTCAGTTCCTTTATCAAATAATCAAGTCTTTCATCGATTGTTAACTGATTATTCCATAATGGGGTATTAAGATAATCCTTCATAGTTTTTCCTTTCAGCATTACTACTAAAGGCCTGCCTCAGCCAATGATTTTGAGATTATATCGATATCGATTTTGAAACCGGCTTCTTTGCCGGCCCAATATACCGCCCCGGCAACCGGTACAGTATGTAGTTTTTGAAATTCAACATTCCGTCTTGGCAGCCGCTTCGCTATTTCAAATTTTAGTAAATCTAGTAAATTTTGCGTTTTTTCTTTGACAAATACTGAACCGGCCAATGTAACATAAAGCGATTGGTCATCCGGAAAATCAAGGGTCGATGCAAGATGAGCAATCCCGCCGGCGTAATGCTCGGCTGATTCCTGCAAAAAGGAAATCGCTACCGGGTCATTTTGAGCTACGGCCTGGAAAACCATAATATTTAACTCACTTAAGGTTAATGAACCGTCCTCTATATCGGCGGTAATTTTTTCAACATAATCTTTTGCATCCTTGATACCAAGCCGCTCAAACAGCATCCGGGTCATGATAGTTTTCGGTTCAAATTTGAACAGCTCGCCGTAAACAGCACCTAATAATTTGAAACTATACCATGAGCTTCCGCCGCAATCGTTACTATATGGGCCGATTCCCCCGACCTGAACGGTGGCATTGCTATGGTCAACCGCCGCCATTGAAGAACCGGTACCGTTAATAGCACAGATACCAACCCCGCCTTTACATCCGGCCGGGACACCAAGGAAAGCATCATTACATAGGATAAAATGCGGTAAGCCAATCCGTTCTACCATCGCCGAAATAACCGCGTGTTGCTTTTCGGTATCCACACCGGCGATCCCCATCACCGCAAAAGCCACATCAGCAGGTACTGCGCCGATACCGGCCAGAGTCTCTTTAATAAAAGCAGACAGCTCTTTTTCCAATTGGGTAAAAGAATCTTCCATTACCTCATGGTTAAGCGGGCCATGTTTTCCCACTGTAACACACTTGCCGGTCTGGTCAAAAACCGCAAGATGGCTCTTCGTCCCCCCGCCATCTATCCCAATAATCAAATTCTTCATATCTTTTCCTTTCTTAGAAAAACCTCGGTAAAAATTCGCGGTTCACTTCCAGCATTTCATTAAGCATTGGGGCCGCTTTATCATAATCGCCAATTAACGGATGTACCATTAATGCAGCAAGGGCCGCATCGCGGTCGCCATTAATCGCCGCTTTGACTGCCAGCCGCTCATAAGCCTTAACCGCCTGCATTAACCCGACAACATAGTCATTGTAAACCGTAACCGGAAGCGGGGTAACACCATCACTTCCGACTTTACATTTAACTTCGATCACATCATCATTATTCATAAAGGGGACTGCCCCATTATTCTTCGCCGCAAGGACATGGACTTCTTGCTTATCATTGTAAATAGCTTCGGCGACAGAAACAGCGGCGGTAGAATAAAGGGAACCCCCCCGCTTTTCAAGTTCAACCGGTTTTTCTTTCAAATTCGGGTCTGCATATTGCTTAATCAGATTGGCTTCCAAATCACGGCATTCTTCACCCCGGCTTTGTTCGGCTTCACGGCATTTCTGAATTTGTTGTTCCCGGGTATAGAAGTAGCTTAGATATGATGAAGGTATATAGGGGATTGCCCGTAAAAGAGCCGGGTCGTATTCGATTTCCGGAACATTTTTCATTGTCGCCCCGGCTTTTCCGGATAAAGCGCTGACAAGGTTTTCTGTTTCCCCTTTTTTGATTACCGAAGTAATAAAGCTAAGGTGGTTAAGGCCAACATATTCATAATCAAATTCCCTGGTCCCGATAGTATCTTCGATTTCTTTCAGCATATTGATGGCACAGTTACAAAGTCCAACCATCTTGGTATCAGTTTCATTGAGGATTGCTTGCGCAATAATACCGGACGGGTTGGAAAAATTAATCAGCCAGGCATCATCGGCCGCCATTTTTTTCATCCGTTCGGCAATATCCATAATCACCGGAACTGTCCGTAAGGCTTTCATAAATCCGCCCATACCGGTCGTTTCCTGTCCTAAGCAACCATATTTCAATGGTATTTTTTCATCGTTAATCCGCGAAGCCATTTGCCCGACACGCACCTGGCCAAAAACAAAAGAAGCTTCATCAATCGCCCGGTCCAAATCCGTTGTCATGATGATATCGCCGCGGAAACCAACTGCTTCCATTTGACGTTTCGCCAAACCTCCCACAATTTCTAACCGTTTTTCGTCAATGTCCATCAAGACAAATTCAGTAAATGGTAATAATTCTTTCCTTGCGGTAAAACCTTCGACGATTTCCGGTGTATATGTACTACCGGCACCAATAATAGTGGCTTTTAGTTTTTTCATTTCCACAGCCTTTCTTTAAAGTTTAGATTAGTATTATTAAGCACTATTACAGCACAGCTTTAGCTGTGAATAGTGACACTATAAATATACCAATCTACGCCCTTTTTGTAAAGTAAAAAACACGCTTTTTTGCGTGTTTTTAAGTAATTAGCTGTTAAATGCTTTAGAGTCTCTTATTTTTATTCTTTTTTGAAGCATCTGTATTATTATACTGACCGGTTTTTATTTCTGCGATAAGGTTTTCTTGAAAAGCGAGTAAAGAGGCCATACTTTTAATATCTTTTTTAATATTTTGCGATGATTTATTATTATTCATATTGAAACGCCCTCCTTTTTCTTTTGCTAATTCAACTTTAAATCTATATCGGCATAAGAGCAAGGAGAATGTCGTTTTATTGTAATTTTTAATAGATATTCACATTGTAATTGAAATTTATTTATGTATTATGCACAAATTAGTTATAAAGCAAGGAAGACAATAAACACTCTCCGTCACTGCGGCCTAATTGGCTCATGCGTTCAGTTTAATCTCTGTAGAAGGCGGCCTAAGGTTCCTGCGAGTTGTTTTTGCCTTCCTTGCTTGCGAACCAGAAGGTCACTGCGGCCTAATTGGCTTATGCGTTCAGTTTAATCTCTGTAGAAGGCGGCCTAAGGTTCCTGCGAGTTGTTTTTGCCTTCCTTGCTTGCGAATCAGAAGGTCACTCACGGCCTAATTGGCTCATGCGTTCAGTTTAATCTCTGTAGAAGGCGGCCTAACTACCTCATACTATACAATTAGTTCCTGTAATAGTTCCTCGATTTCATCTTCGGAGAAGTGTGGCGGCGCAGACTGCGCCGGTGTTGCCGGCCGGGGGTCGTAATCTAACACCGGCTTTGATTTATTTTCGAGCGGTATTGTGACGATTTTTTCTTTTCCAGCAGCTTCATTAACCGGTGCGGCAATTTTTTCACTATTTTTGAGTCTTGATAATAGGTGATTTTCCAGATGGTCCATTAGATTAATCTTTAGCGCTTCGCGGCGGCCGGGGATATCAACCAGGGCGGCAACTGAATAGTATATGTACAGACCGACAATTGCCAAAATATAATAAGGCAGCAGACGAAACATCGTTTCACCGGAAATAATACCAATACTTGCCCCAACCCCGGAAGTAAAAACTGCCAGCATCATCAGTTGTGAGGATAAACGCCTTAAGCTGTTAAGGGATAAACGGAAAAGCATTAGGCGGCTAATGAATTTATCCACAAAAACAGAAATATTAGGGACATTACCATTAAGCTGATAACAGTTCTGAAATTTAAGCTTACACAGCTTCAAATGTTTATTTTCAGTCGTTGAGAGATTTTCTGCTTCATTAATCAGCTTTTGATAAATCACCCCGATTAGGACTTGTCCGATAATACTAAGCAACATCAGGGTAATAATAATTATTGTTAATAGTATATTTTCAAACAAAATTTGAAACATTAATATGACCTTGCCTTCCTGTATGGTTTACGCTATATTTATTATGATACAAAATTAAATTGACCACAATATATTAAGGGGAATAAAGCATCTTTAGATTACGACAAAAAATGAGGGTTTAATATGAAAGATTACATCTTTCATATATCTTGATTTGAATGCCGCTTTAAAAGCGGCTCATGGGAGTCATTGTGAAAAAAGTGAAAAAAATCGTCTTGACCGGCGGCGGGACAGCCGGCCACGTAACACCTAATATTGCCCTGCTGCCGGCCCTTAAGAATTTGGGTTATGAGATATCTTATCTCGGGTCACACGGCGGCATTGAAAAAAAGCTGATTACTGATTTTGATATCCCCTATTATGGCATTTCCGTGGGTAAATTCCGGCGCTATTTTGACCTGAAAAATTTTACCGACCCTTTACGTATCATTAAAGGTTATGCTGAAGCTAAAAAGCATTTGCAATTGATTAAACCCGATTTGGTTTTTTCAAAAGGCGGTTTCGTTAGCGTTCCGGTTGTCCGCGCCGCCGCTTCCCTGAAAATTCCCTGTCTAATTCATGAATCAGATATGACCCCCGGCCTTGCTAACAAGATGTGTATTTCGGTTGCTGAAACCGTCTGCTGTAATTTCCCCGAAACTGTCAAAATGCTTAAGAACGGAAAAGCGGTCCTAACCGGTTCGCCGATTCGCAGTGAATTAAAGCATGGCAATCCGGTCGCAGCCCTGAATTTATGCGGTTTTACCGCCAATATTCCGGTTATTATGGTCATCGGCGGCAGTCTCGGCGCAAGTTCAATTAACAAGACATTAAGGGCGGCTTTGCCGAAACTTTTAGAAGATTTTCAAATCATCCATATTTGCGGTAAGGACAAAACTGACAATACATTACTGAATCTTAAAGGATACAAACAGTTCGAATATGTAAAAGCAGAACTTAAGGATTTGCTTGCAATTGCTGAATTGGTGGTTTCCCGTGCCGGGGCAAATTCGATTTGTGAATTACTTGCGCTAAAAAAGCCGAATTTATTGATTCCGCTTTCCGCCGGTTCAAGCCGCGGCGACCAAATTCAAAATGCCCATTCTTTTGAATCACAAGGTTTTAGTATCGTTATAAATGACGACGATTTGACCGAATCACTATTGATTGACAAAATCCATGAACTTTACTTTTCCCGCTCAAACTATATTGAAGCAATGGAGCGAAGCAATCAACTTAATTCTATCCAAACGATTGTTGAGTTGATGGAGCAAACCGTTTCACGATTTCACTCTCTTTAAACGTTGGATTACTATGTCTGGTGCAGCCGGCAAGCCATAAAAGAGTAAGGATTAAAATTAATAACATTGCAATTTTTTTCATATGGGGGATAACCTCTGTTATATCATGATTTCTAAAGAAATCATGACCTCCGGCGGATGCGCAGTAAAACTGCGCTGATATAATGCTTTATATAGGATTACCAATTAATGGATTAATATACCGCTTACAAGAAAGGATAAAAATTATGAAACTAATATCATGGAATGTTAACGGAATCCGCGCCTGTGCGGGAAAAGGGTTTATGGACTTTTTTAATCAGGAAGAAGCTGATATTTTCTGTCTGCAGGAGACAAAGATACAGCCGGAGCAAATTGAATTACCCCTTTCCGGTTATCATCAATATTGGAATTATGCGGTAAGAAAAGGCTATTCCGGTACCGCAATCTTTACCAAACAAGAACCGATAAGTGTCCGTTATGGTATTGATATCGAAGAGCATGACCAGGAAGGCCGGATTATCACTTTGGAAATGGCCGACTTTTACATAATAACCATTTATACGCCAAATTCAAAAGACCAACTTCTTCGTTTGGATTACCGGATGAGATGGGAAGATGCCTTTCTTGCATATCTGAAAAAATTGGAACAACACAAGCCGGTTATTTTCTGCGGTGACTTAAATGTCGCCCATAACGAAATAGATTTGAAAAACCCTAAGTCCAACCGCCGCAACGCCGGGTTCACCGACGAAGAAAGAGGAAAATTTACAGACTTGTTGAATGCTGGTTTTGTTGATACTTTCCGTCATTTTTATCCTGATTTGACAGGTGCTTATTCGTGGTGGTCATATCGTTTTCAGGCAAGGACAAGAAATGTCGGGTGGCGGATTGATTATTTCGTCGTATCGGAAATCTTAAAAGGGCGGCTTACTGATGCCTTAATTTATCAGGATGCCCTTGGTTCCGACCATTGCCCGGTAGGGTTAATCTTAAAATAAAAAGAATGGCCTCTTTAAGCCATTCTTCTCGAATGAAGAGTACCTGCCTAGCAGGTCTAGATTTTGTTTGTTTGCATTCCTATAGATGCAAACTTAGAAAATTCTCTTCATTATTCCAACGGCTCAATATGAATCGTTGTTTCCATGCCAAATCGTTCTTTTATCATCGCTTCTATTGAGGTTGCGATGATATGCCCGCCTTCGATGGACATATTTTTATTAAGCATAATGTGCAAGGTTAGCTCTTTTTGCAAAATGTAATTATGCAAATGAAAATGGTGGACTTTCAAATCATTGCCATAAAGTTGCTTTATTTCGGCGGTAATCTCGTCAATTAATTTTTTATCCGGCTCTTCGCCCAATATCTTAGTTATTGATTCTTTTAGGATTTGGAAAGCGGCATAGAAAATCGCCAGGGCGCAAAACATACCAAGGACACTATCCATCCACCATAACCCCGGCATAAAGCGGGATATAATTATACCAATTAAAACCACTACTGATGATAACGAATCTGAACGGTGATGCCAGCCATCGGCGACTAAAACTACATTATTAGTTTTCCGGCCAAGGTAAAAAGAATATTGGGCAAGCACTTCTTTAGCGATGATTGAAAAAACAGTTACAAAGATTGCTAAAGTACCAAAAACAACGCTTTCTTTATTCTGAAATCTTTCAATTGAGCTGGTCAGAAATTCATAAGCGATAATCCCTAAAACCAAAGCAATAAAGATAGCCGAAAGCTGTTCCCAGCGCCCATGGCCGAAAGGATGCTCTTTATCCGGTTTTTTTGAAGCAAGTTTCGCAGAAAATACTACGAATATCGAAGTCAGGGAATCGGACATCGTATGCCAGGCATCGGCAATTAATGCGATTGACCCTGTCACCGTACCTGCCCAAAATTTTATGGCAAATAACAGGGCATTTACCACTACTGAAACAATTCCTTCAACAATTTGTGCTTTTTCTCTTGAATGTAAATTATTGTGCATATTTTTGACCCTCCGAATTAATATATTATGTTCCGGCTATGGTTCTTAAAATAAGAAAACGCACCTACGGAACATATTCTGTCCCATAGATGCGTAAATAAGCATCTATTGCCGCTGCGGCGGCCCAGCCCCACAAACTTAGAAAGTTTATCGCCTGCTCAGATTTATATGGTTATCTTTAGTATATTACAACTCATTAAATTTAACAACTACTTTTTCTTCATAATCTCTCCGGCTCAAGTTTATTGCCGATGAAAGTGAGTTTCGGGTTTCTGTGGTTTTGGGAAAACTACCCTAAACCAATTTCTATTGTTTTTCTTTTTTGCCCAACATAACTGTCAATAAACCCCCAAGTACCATAAACCCGATACCTATCAGCGTAGCAAGATTAAAGCCAACACCACCGGGAAATAATGGGGCAACTGACCCAACCACCATTCCCATTATTGCGCTGTAAATCATCAGCTTATATCTTTTGATAACAAGCAAAACCAATTTTGCCCCAACCACTATCCCTAATAATATGCCAATTGCCGCCGGGATTAAAACTGAAAAGTTAAAGCCTTTAAGTGCTTCCATGAACAAATCATAAACGCCGAAGGCGACAAGAATAAAGGCACCCGAAATCCCCGGCATTATCATTGCCATCGCAGCAAAAAAAGAATAAATAATAATTTGAATAACAAAAACAAAACTTAGTTCTTGATTAATATCAGTTGCAAAAATTCCTAAACGCTCCATCATGAAAAGTAAAAACACAGCCGAAAACCCTATCAAAAAGGGGATAATGCAAATGGGTTTCACTTTTTCATCTTCGGTTGCCAATTTGGCAATCATTGGTATTCCGCCAAGAATCAAACCCATAAAAAATAAGTTAGTTTGAATGCCAAAAACCGAAAGCAGATATACTATCGCATGGGCAAAGCCAATCAATCCCCCTACCGCCCCAATACCAAAGCACACAAGAAATAAGATATTCTTTTTTATCGCTTTAATATTCAAGGCAAATGCTTCACAAATAGTATCGTAACAACCAAAAATTACCAAAAATGTCCCTCCGCTTAGCCCGGGGACTACTAAGGCAATACCATATACCATTCCATAAATTAATCCAAGTAAATTCCGCATTCGTATTTCTTTCCTTTGTCCTTTTTATATCTTATCCTTCCAGTTTAAGCAAAAATTCTTTATTTTCCATGCCGCCGCCGAAACCGGTTAAACTTCCGTCGGCCCCGATGACCCGGTGGCAGGGGATAATAATAGCAATCGGATTACGGTTATTTGCCATTCCGACAGCCCTAAAACCTTTAGGGCTGTCACTCATTTTCGCAATTTCACCATAACTTCTGGTTTCACCGTAAGGGATTTTTTGAAGATTCTGCCAAACCTTCTTTTGAAAATCTGTGCCGGAGGGTTCTAAAGGTAAGCCAAATTCTTTTCTCTGACCGGCGAAATATTCATCTAACTGCCGAATCACTTCTTCCAACAGTTTATTATCTGTTTCGCAACTTTGCCCGGTTAAATCACCGAATTGCAGGCCGGTAACGGCTTTTTCATTGACTGATATAGTCAATGGACCGATAGGGCTTTGGTATATTTTCTTTTGTATTTTCATTTTACATCTCAATTCCCGATTTGATATTACAATTTTCTCATATTTTACGATAGCAATTTATATTATTCTACATCATATTTTTGCTTTTTTCTATAGCTTTTCTATTTTTGTTATCATACTGTTATCACAAAATAATTTTACACAAAAATTTTAACTGTGATATAATGGCTTAGTTGTCGCAACTCCAATCTGACATCAGAAAGGAGTGATGCCTTGGGAACGATACTTTCGATTTTGATTTCTGTCGGAGCAAGTATAGCTAGTCACTATATTTGCAAGTGGCTTGACAGAGACCGCGGCAACAAATAAGCACAGAAAACCCGGTAGAGTCCGCTACCGGGTTTTCGCTTTGTGAAACCTTGGTAATACTTTCGATTTTTTAGTCTGCCTATATGATATCACATATTATCGGCATTATCAAGTATTTCCGTAATTTTTGCAATCATACCTAATGCCGAAAAAATCACTCGTCATTTTCAACCGGCAACGTAACTTCTTTATCCTCCGGAATAACTTTGTTGCGTTCTTCTTCGGGGATATCTTCCATTGCATCGTCGATATTTTCGTATTCTTTGCTTCCGTCGGAGACTTTCTCGCGGACTTTGGCAATCCGGGCAACTGTAACATCGTCGTTTAGATTAATCAATTTAACACCGGAGGTAATCCGGCCAAGTGTTGAAATATCTTCCATTCGAAGCTGAATCATCGTACCGCCGGTTGTTATCATCAAAATCTCATGGGAATTATTAACCGCTTTAACACCCATGACATACCCGGTTTTGCCGACAACTTTGTAGCATTTGACCCCTTTGCCGCCTCGTTTTTGGATATTAAATTCTTGTAAATAAGTCCGTTTACCCATACCGCGTTCGGAAACGATTAGTAAAGAATCACCTTGGTGGTCGAGCTGCATTCCAACTATTTCATCACCGTCAGATAGGTTCATCCCCCTAACACCCATTGAAGAACGGCCGGTTGAACGGACATCGGTTTCCTTAAACCGGATACACATTCCATACTTTGTAACTAGGAAAACTTCGGTTTCCGCATCAGTTATTTTAACTTCAATTAATTCATCATCATCGCGCAAATTAATGGCAATCAGGCCATTTTTGCGGACGTTACTGTATTCGACGATTGGGGTTTTCTTAGCAACACCCTTTTTCGTAATCATAAACAGGTTTTTCGAATGTTCATAATCTTTAATCGGGATAATCGCCGTGATATTTTCGCCGGGATTTAACTGCAATAGGTTAATAATCGCCGTACCCCTTGCTGTCCGGCCTGCTTCCGGAATTTCATAAGCTTTCAGACGGTAAACCCGGCCATGATTGGTAAAGAACATGATATAATCGTGGGTTGTCGTCATCAAAAGGTCATCGATATAATCATCTTCAATCGTTGACATTCCTTTGATACCTTTACCGCCGCGATTTTGCGAACTGAAGTTATCAATCGTCATCCGCTTGATATAACCAACGCTGGTAAGGGCGATAATCGTATTTTCGCGCGGAATCATATCTTCCATCGAAATATCAAATTCATCAAAACCAATCTGGCTGCGGCGGTCGTCGCCGAATTTGGCCCCGATAATCATGATTTCTTCACGGATAACGCGGAGCAGAATCTTCCGGTCACCCAAAATTGCTTTAAGTTCCGCTATTTTTTGCAATAATTCCTGATGTTCATTTTCCAGCTTTTCTCTTTCTAACCCGGTAAGGGCACGTAAGCGCATGTCAACAATAGCTTGCGATTGCGCATCGGAAAGGCCAAAACGTTCGATTAATTTTAATTTTGCTTCTGCCGTATTCTGGCTTCCGCGGATAATTCTGATTACTTCGTCAATATGGTCTAAAGCAATCAGCAGGCCTTGAATAATATGGTCGCGTTCTTCGGCTTTATTTAAGTCATATTGCGTTCTTCTTGTCACAACTTCTTCCTGATGGGTCAGGTAATGACGTAACATATCTAAAAGGTTTAATACTTTTGGCTCATTATTGACTAACGCAAGCATAATAATACCAAAGGTATCTTGCATTTGCGTATGTTTATAAAGTTGATTAGTGATAACGTTGGCGTTGGCATCACGGCGCAGTTCAATAACTATCCGCATTCCATCACGGTCTGATTCATCACGCAGGTCAGTAATTCCGTCGATTTTTTTAAGTTTAACCAGCTCGGCAATTTTAAGCAATAAATTTGCTTTGTTTACCATGTAAGGTAATTCTGTGACGATAATCTGGCTTTTGCCATTACTCATCATTTCAATATCGGTCACGGCGCGGACGCGGACTTTTCCCCGGCCGGTCCGGTAGGCTTCTTCACTTCCGCGGGTACCAAGTATCACCCCGCCGGTCGGGAAATCCGGGGCGGTAACGATATCCATGACTTCTTCCAAGTCTGTTTCGCGGTCTTCAATAATATGATTGTCGATGATTTTAACGACCGCATCAATTATTTCGCGCAAATTGTGCGGGGGGATATTTGTCGCCATCCCAACCGCAATACCGGTCGTACCATTAACAAGTAAATTCGGATAACGAGCCGGAAGAACGGTTGGCATTCTTTCGGTTTCGTCAAAGTTGGGTACGAAATCAACGGTATCTTTGTTGAGGTCGGCAAGAAGCTCCATTGAGATTTTCGATAGGCGGGCTTCAGTATAACGCATCGCCGCCGCCCCGTCACCGTCAACCGAACCAAAGTTTCCATGGCCGTCAACCAGCGGATAACGGGTTGACCACGGCTGTGCCATGTTGACCAACGAGCCATAAATCGAACTGTCGCCATGCGGGTGATATTTACCCATCGTATCACCAACGATACGGGCGCATTTACGGTGCGGTTTGTCCGGACCGTTATTCAATTCAATCATTGAATGAAGAATCCGCCGTTGTACCGGCTTAAGGCCGTCCCTCACGTCCGGAAGGGCCCGCGAGGCAATAACACTCATGGCATAATCAATATACGAATTTTCCATGGTTTTTTGCAGGTCTACTTCTACTATTTTGTCATGTTGTGGTTTGTCAAAAATATTGTCTTCCATATTATTTCCTTTTCTAAAATCTCTTCATTCTAGATATCTAGATTCTTTACAAATCTCGCATTTTCTTCAATAAATTCACGGCGCGGCTCTACTTTATCGCCCATCAGGGTTGTAAAAGTCAAATCAATTTCTGATTCTGCTTCTTCATTCATCGTGACCTTTAGCAAGACCCGCTTTTCGGGATCCATCGTTGTATCCCAAAGTTGAGTAGCATCCATCTCACCTAAACCTTTGTAACGCTGAATCTTATTATTTTGGTCACGCCCGACTTCAATGAGTAACCTTTCTAATTCATCATCATTGTAGGCGTACCAGGTTTTTTTGTTTTTCTCTAACTTATAAAGCGGCGGTTGCGCCATATAAACATAACCTTGCTTAATCAGTTCCGGCATAAAACGATATAAAAAGGTCAGAAGCAAGGTAGAAATATGGGCACCGTCAACGTCAGCATCAGTCATAATAATGATTTTGTGGTACCGAAGTTTGTCAATGTCAAAATCATCATGAATACCGGTGCCAAAAGCGGTAATCATCGCCTTTATCTCGGCATTGCCATAAATCCGGTCAAGCCGAGATTTTTCTACGTTTAGTATCTTGCCGCGCAAGGGCAAAATCGCTTGGGTTGCCCGGCTTCGTGCGGTTTTTGCACTTCCGCCGGCCGAGTCACCTTCGACAATATAAATTTCACAATTTTTCGGGTCTTTGTCAGAGCAGTCAGCCAATTTGCCGGGCAGGCTCATTCCGTCTAAGGCAGTTTTCCTTCTTGTAAGGTCGCGGGCCTTACGGGCGGCATCCCTTGCTCTTTGGGCGAGAATTGATTTTTCACAAATAATTTTGGCAATTTGCGGGTTTTGCTCAAGGAAATAAGTAAGTTGTTCACTGACGATATTATCAACCGCACCTCTTGCTTCAGTTGTCCCCAACTTTTGCTTCGTTTGGCCTTCAAACTGCGGGTCTTCAATCTTGACACTAACAATTGCGGTCAGTCCTTCCCTAACATCTTCACCGGATAAATTCGGTTCGTTATCTTTCAGAATTTTATTTGTCCGGGCGTAATCATTAAAGGTTTTCGTAATCGCGTTACGGAAACCAATTAAATGAGTACCACCCTCGGGGGTATTGATATTATTGACAAAACTATAAGAGCTTTCCACATAAGAATCATTATGCTGAATAGCAACTTCAACCTCGATATTGTTCTTCTTCCCTTCAAAATAAAGAACCGTATCATAAATAGCTGTCTTACTCCGGTTCAAATAAGTAACAAACTCTTTTATCCCGCCTTCATAATGAAATTCGCGTTTAATTTCCTTTTCGGGGTCGCGGGCATCACACAGAATAATCCGTAACCCCTTTGTCAGGAATGCCATTTCCCTAAGCCTTTGTTTGAGGACATCAAATTCAAAGGTATGAGTTTCTTGAAAAATAGTTACGTCAGGTAAAAATGTAACTTTCGTCCCGGTTTTTTCCGGCTCACAATCACCAACTACGCGTAATTTTGATGAAACAATTCCCCGTTCATAACGCTGACGGTGAATTTTGCCGTCTTGGAAAATTTCAACTTCCAGCCAATCGGACAAAGCATTTACTACTGATGCACCAACTCCGTGCAGGCCGCCGGAAACTTTGTAACCGCCGCCGCCGAATTTGCCGCCGGCATGGAGAATGGTAAATACCACCTCAACCGCCGGAATACCGGCTTTTTGGTTCATTCCAATCGGGATACCCCGGCCGTTATCGATTACCGTCACTGAATTATCTTGATTTAATGTCACATCAATAACCGAACAAAACCCGGCTAAAGCTTCGTCAACCGCATTATCAACTATTTCATAAACCAGATGATGAAGGCCACGGCTTGCCGTTGTCCCGATATACATTCCCGGGCGCTTCCTTACAGCTTCCAAACCTTCCAATATCTGAATTTGGTCGGCGCCATATTCAAAATCTAATTTTTCGTTCTCCATTTAAAATAACCTCCTATTGATAAACGAAGCTTTAGATTTTTTTTGTTGTGTTCCAATGAACGCAAACTTAGAAAATCTCTTCGTTTTCTTCATTTTTTTCTAAACAAGCCACACCACCATCAACTACCCGGAAAATGCGGTCAATTTCAAATCTATTATTTACAAATTCATCAAGCCCGGTACAAGTAATTATCGTTTGGATATTACCAATATTGTTCAACAAAAAGTTTTGCCTGTTGCTGTCAAGTTCCGAAAGGACATCATCCAATAAAAGCACGGGAGTATCATTTGTAAGTTTCTTTATCAACTCAATCTCAGAAAGCTTTAAAGAAAGAGCAGCGGTACGTTGCTGTCCTTGAGAACCGAATTTTCTAATATCAATACCATTTATGTAAAAAGAAAAATCGTCGCGGTGCGGACCATGTGTAGTTTGCTTTAAACGGATATCTTTTTCATAATTTAAAGCCAGATTTTTTTCAAAATCTTCTACATTTGTATCTGCTTCATAAAAAATCTTAAGTTCTTCTTTGCCGCCGGAAAGTTTTTTATGTATTTTTCCTATTATTGCATTTAACTGTTCAGCAAAATCTTGCCTTCTTTCGATTATTTTACTCCCAAATGCTACAAGCTGCGTATCCCAAACTGAAATAGTTTCTTTCAGTGAAGAATTTAGCTGAATATCTTTAAGTAATTTATTTCTTTGATTGATAATCTTGTTATAATTATTTAGATTGTGTAGATAAATACTATCAAGCTGGCACAGTTCCATATCAGCAAACCGGCGCCGTTCGGACGGACCATTCTTGATAATCGCCAAGTCTTCCGGGGAAAAAAATACAACATTAAGTATTCCCATCAGCTCGGCGGCTTTTTTTATCCTTTGATTATTAATCGCAATACCCTTTGATTTAGCACTGCGTAAGTGCATATCAACCTTGGTAACATCATCATCTTTTGCGATATATGTCCTAATATGGGCTTCTTCTTCGTAAAAATTAATTATATCTTTGTCTTTGCTTGCTTTATGTGATTTAGTCGTCGAAGAAATAAATATCGCCTCTAAAATATTAGTTTTACCCTGGGCGTTATCGCCATATAAAATATTAGTACCTTCACTAAAATCAATTGTCAGCGCCTGATAATTGCGAAAATTATTTAATTCTAATGATTTTATGATCATTTGAGCGCACTCGCTTTTTATTTCTCAATTATAACGTCATTTCCATTAAATAAAATGACATCACCGTCATATAATTTTCTGCCACGCCTTAATTCAACTTCACCATTTACTGAAACTTGACCATCGCCAATTAAAAATTTTGCATCAGCGCCGCTGCCAACCAAATTGGCTACTTTTAAGGCTTGTCCTAATTTTATATATTCTTCTTTAAGTTTTACAACACTTTTCATTTTAATTTCAACCTACTGTCGTAAAATTAACCGGAAGGACTAAATAAATATAATTTTCTTCACTATCTCTAATAAAGCAAGGGGCTTTTGGATTAACCATATAAATATCAATCATTTCATCATCAATAACTTTTAAAGCATCAATTAAGAATTTCGGGTTAAAACCAATCATTAAATCTTTACCTTGTTTGGTAATATCTATTTCTTCATTCATACTACCAATTGTAGAATTCATCTTAAGTTCCATTTTTTCATCATTGACATTAATAATAATTGGTTTTTTGTCACCCTCTTTTATTAAGAGTGTTGCCCGGTCAATACAACTTAAAAATTCTTTTTTATTGATAGTAACTTTTGTTTCGAAATCGCTTGATAACATTTGGTCAATCCGAAAATATTCACCTTCTATTAACCTTGATACGACCAAAGTATTATCAAATTCAAAGACAATATGTTTTCCGGTAAAGAAAATAGTTACGTCTTTGTCCGTATCACCTGACAAAATTTTGCTAATTTCGTTAAGCGTTTTACCAGGGACAACTACTTTACGGTTAGGGTAATTATTTTTAAGGTCAACTCTTCTAATTGAAATCCGATGGCCGTCTAAAGAGCAAACTTTTAATTTGTCACCGATAATTTCAAATAATTCACCGGTCATTAATTTATTATTTTCATTATCAGCTATTGAAAATATTGTTTGCCTGATTGTTTCTTTTAAAGTAAACTGTGAAATTAAGATTGAATCTATTCTTTCAATTTCCGGTAAATAAGAAAAATCGTCACCTGATTTTCCAATAATCGTAAAGATTGATTTTTCACAAGTAATAATTGTCCTAAAATTGGAATCTACGCTAATAGTTACGTCATTTTCCGGTAGCTTTCTTACTATTTCATAAAATAGCTTTGCATCAAGGGCTATTTTTCCACTTTCATTTATTTTTCCGTCAATCTTTGTTTCAATACCCATTTCCATATCATTGGCAGTGAGTTTAATCACTCCGCCGATTGCTTCTATTAAAATACATTCCAAGATTGACATCGTTGTTTTATTAGGGACTGCTTTTGATACTATTTGAACTCCATTTAATAAATTTGCTTTTGAACAGACGATATTCATTTTTGCTTCCTTTCTAAAAATTCTTATGATATTAATAAAGAAATTTAGTAGTAATAGTAATAGGGCATGTGGATTTGTGGAAAACCTTGTTTAACATGATATTCTAAAGCTTTTATAAAATAATAACCCGGTTATATATATCTAATAACTATTATTTTTAATTTAGGTTATCAACATTCATTATTTTTGTGCCAATCTTTATTATAAGATAAAAATCAATTATTAACAAGTTATAAACAGTAATTTGGTCATAACTTTTAATTAGGGTTGATAACTTTGGTAATAATATCAATTTTATTTTTTAGTTCTTCATTTGACGTAATATCATTTTTTATTTTTTCATACCCGTGTATAACGGTGGAGTGGTCTTTTTTTCCAAGTATTTTTGCGATTTGATTGTAAGGATAATCAGTTAACTTCCGGCAAAGATACATAACTACCTGCCTCGGCTGGACAAATTCTTGATTTTTTCGTTTTGAAGTGATATCTTCAGGATTGACATTATAATGTTCGGCAACAATATTAATAATTAATTTGGGCGTTATTTCTCTTTTTTCATCATAAATAATATCTTTTAAGGTTTCTTCAACGCCTTGGACATTTAATTGTTTATTTTCTATTTTTGTAAAAGCAAGCACTTTATTAAAAGCACTTTCTAATTCTCTGACATTGGTAGTTACATTTTTTGCGATATAATCAAATACTTCATTATTAATTTTTTTGTTCTGTAATTCGGCATTTCTTTGTAAAATTGCCATTCTTGTTTCATAGTCCGGCGCTTGCATATCGGCAATAAGGCCCCAGGAAAAGCGGCTTCTAAGTCTTTCTTCCAATGTTTCAAGGTCTTTTGGCGGCTTATCAGAAGTCAAAATTATTTGTTTATTATCCATATGCAGGGAATTAAAAGTGTGGAAAAATTCTTCCTGAGTACTTTCTTTACCAATAATAAATTGAACATCATCTAATAATAAGACATCAACAGTCCGGTATTTTTCTCTAAACTCAACCATTCTGGTAGCATTACCGCTACGGATCGCAGCTATTACTTCATTAGTAAAATCTTCACTCGTGGTATATAAAACTTTTGAATTAGGGTTATTATTAAGAATGTAATGGCCAATTGCATGGATAAGATGGGTTTTGCCCATTCCGGAACCACTATAAATAAAAAGAGGATTGTATTCTTCACCCGGTGCTTCTGCAACTGCAAGGGCGGCCGAATGAGCAAAACGATTATTGCTGCCGACAACAAAGGTTTCAAATAAATATTTGGAGTTTAAATTGGCATTTTCATAATTGATATTGCGATTAATACCCGAATAAGGAGCATTTGATTGGCGGCTTTCTTTATTTTTTTCAAGAATAAAGATAATATCACAGTCAACTCCAGTCAGTTCGGTAATTGTTACTTTAAAAAAAAGAGCGTATTTTGAAGTAATAACTTTGATTACTTGGGCTTGGTCATCAGGAAAAGAGACAATTATTTCATTATTTTCATTTACATCATTAAAAATAAGCGGTTCAATAAATGTATCGTAAGCTACTTTTGATAATTCATATTCATTATAAACAGTATATTTAATATCTTCCCAATTATCTGAAATAATACTTCTAAGATTAGACATTTATTAGCCTTTCAAAAGCAAAAATTGGTGTGAAGCATTTGTACATTCTATATTAATATAATTAGGGTAAATAATCAAATGGAAGTTTAGGCAAATTAAATATAATTTTTTTAATGATATATAAATAATGTATGTATAAAATAAGTATAATAATATGTAAAACATATGAAAAACAATGTATTTAGTCAAAAATAAAAACATTAATATAATAAAAATATTGACAATTTAAATTTAATATGTTAATTTATAACTGATAATATAAGTAAATTTCATTTTTTAAAAGGAGGTAATGTAACCATGAAAAAATCGCCAAAGAAACTTATAACTATTATTGTTATGTGTATTATGCTAGTAAGTATGAGCTTGCCTGTTTTAGCTATTACTTCATTTCCGCATCCGCCGCATAACCAAAACTTGACGGGTTCACGTATTGATAGCGCTGGTAGAGATGAATTTAATTGCACGGTAACAGGATGTAAACTTATTATACTCCACAATAGATATCAAGCATTTTGCGGGAACTGTCAAGCACGAAATGGTGATAAAATATTATCAACTACTGCACATACTATACCAGGTCACTAATGCTTTAATAATTTATAGCGGCGGATATTAATTATTCTGCCGCTATAAATTTAGCATATTTTTGAGGAATAACATGAAAAAAATAATATATTTAATATTAATTATATTGATAGCTATAGTTGGCTGTGGAAAAAAGGAAATAAAAAATGAATCATATATTGCTACAATAATCGCCGAGGGATTGGATATTTATAATGTTCATGATTTCCGGAAATTTAATAATCAAATTCAAATTCTTGGAAGCTATTATCCATTTGATGATGATGGTTTATTTAAGTCTGAAGTAAAAATATTAAGTATTAAACCCAGCAGTTATATAATTGACGAAAAATTAATTACTATTCCAGAAGGACTTAACCCTAGTACTATTGAATATTTATTTTCCGGTATTGGAAATTTTGATAATCAAAAAAATGTATGGTTAATATATCATATAAGTGAAGGATTTGGTACTAACTTCCGCCAGGTTTTAGTTTGTTTTGATAATGAAGGAAATTATTTAAGAAATGTAGATATTGATTTTTTTGATTTTTATAAATATTTTTCATCAACTTTTAATCCTTGTTCTTTATTTGTAGATAAAAATACTGAAGATGATAAAGCTATCTTTTATTTCCTTTTTGGTAATGAATTATTAATATTTGACGAAAATGGTGAACAAATAAAATTAAAAAAAGAACTGGAAAACCATCAGATAATAAATATATTAAGGCTTAACGATGAGAAAATTATTGCTTTGTCACAAAAACATGGCGGAATGGGTTCCTCTACATATATCACCTGCTTTTGCCCTTTAGAATGTGACCAAATAATGTTAGAAAATCTTAAAATAGAGCCTTTTAGTTCATATATAAAAAATGGAAATGAAGAATATGAATTATTACTACTTACACGAACCGGGGCTTCCGGATTCAAACTAACTGGGGAACAAACAGAATTAGCTGACTGGTCTGAAAGCGGCGTTAATAACTCAGATGGTCAGATGTATCAGTATACAATATTAGCGGATGATGTAATTTATTGCCTTGAGTATGGGACAATTGCGGATAATTACATGACACGGACAATAAATTTAGTTAAATTATCAGATTCGAAAAATGACATAAAAATGTCAAAGAAAATAGTAAATGTTTCGACTATGTATGAAGATACAAAGATTAAAAGTGCAGTTATTGATTTCAATCGTAATAACGCTGATTATTTCATTAATCTTAAAACATATTCAAATGAAGGAAGTGGTTTCTGGGCTTCTGATGATGCAATGACTTCTTTTAGTATTGATGTCATTACTGGTAATACCCCTGACCTTGTTTTCTTGTCCCGCAATATGCCGGTTAAAACATATGCAAATAAAGGGCTCTTCGCTGATTTATATGAGTTTATAGATAACGACCCTGATATTAGCAGAGATGATTATCTTCCAAATATTTTCGAATTACTGGAAACTGATGGTAGTCTTTATCTTGGTATATTTTCATTTGGTATAAGAACTTTAATTGGTAAAGCAACAGAATTTGATAATATAGAAAATTTCGCATGGAATGACTTCACGGATTTATTAGCTGATAAGCCTGATGGTATACTTCCTATGGGATATAGTGAAAGAGCTATGACAAAGGCAGATTTTCTAAATATTGCGCTTAGTTATACACTTAATGATTATATTAATTATGATATGGCAAATTGTTCGTTTGAAAGTCTTGATTTTATTAATCTTTTAAAAACAGCAGATATTTTCCCTTTAAAAGCCGATGATTATATGGGTGAGATTGACTATATTGCCGGCAATCCATTATTGAAAGAATCACATTTTTATAGTTTAGCAAGAATTGAATTAATACAGGCATACCAGCAATTTGATTTCGGTGCTGAAGAAATAACTTATTTCAGCTCATCCTGCACCACATCTGACCTTTTTGCAATTTTTGCGGATGCCAAAGAAAAAGATGGCGCTTGGGAATTTATCAAGTATTTTCTGACAGATTTTCAATATACCGGTGGAACCGGGTCATCAAACGTGCTTTGGGGTGTACCGATAAAAATATCAGCGGTTGAAGATTTAGCCGAAAAAGCAAGAAACCGTCCTGATTTTGAACAAGTTATCATAGGGTTTGGCGGTACATTTCATGATATTTTCGTAAGAAGGCCAAGCGAAGAGTATATTCAAAGAATTTTAGATATGATTTATTCGTTAAATTATCTTGATTTATTTGACGAAAAAATAAGGGATATAATTCTTGATGAAGCAAATTATTATTTTATCGGGCAAAAAACTCCTGAAGAGGTTGCCGCTATTATTCAAAATAGGGTTTCGATTTATCTAGCTGAAATTAATTAAAACGGAAATAGAATTAAGTATGAAAATTGCAAAAGTAA
>Ga0131853_10000640_pt1 | contig 62970 bp, 49 predicted proteins | sample TergutLab28metaG_FD_92764 | JGI IMG/M metagenome (GOLD analysis project Ga0131853, IMG submission 92764) | Labiotermes labralis P1 segment gut microbial communities from Petit-Saut dam, French Guiana - Lab288 P1 (version 2) (version 2) | ecosystem: Host-associated > Arthropoda: Insects >...
GTATTCATTGTGTGGCCTCCCTTTGTTTGCGGTAATCCCGTCTTGTTGGTTTTCTTAGTATTACCAACTTTTCGGTAAATCCACGGTCTTACAATGTGGAGGTCACTTCATATTGTCTCGTTTATTTTCAGTTTTTTTGTTTTTCTAAGTAAAGCCGAGGTCACGTGCCCCCGGCGGGTGCCGCAGCTCGCATAAAAGGTGCATGCGTGGGTAGCGAAGCCGAGCCGGTACCGGAGCCCGGTGCGCTACCCCCTTTATGTGGTGCGGCGGGTAAAACAATTGCAACATAATGCAGAGGTTAAAGCGGAATCAGTGCGGTCCGTTTCAAGGCGCGAAGCCCCTTCCGGAGATGGCAAAACCCGTTCATGGCTTAAAAACGTCCGTTCGATTGTTGCGAATTCAAGATATCACATTTCGTGTATCACGTCAATACTTTTTTCGGAATCCGAGAATTCATATCATCGCAGAACTATATTTACATCGCTTTCGGTTACTAAACTAAAATACATATTGACATGAAAATGTTACCATGATAAAGTTTCGTTCATAGATATTAATAATACACTATTAGATATGTTGTTTTTCTGCGAAATTTCAAGGCACTATATGGAAGCTGCCACTTTTGAATCTCAACGTTGTTTTGCTTGCAGAGGGTACTTATGAAGAAAAAAATTCACTATTCAAAACGCTTTTTTATTCCGGTACATATTATGGTAGCAGTGATTGTATCAATCATAGTAGCGCAGTTTGTATCTGCCCAAACGGAAGATGAAGCCGCAAATGAACTCCGGCAACGAATTAATTATGCTTGGGAGCTTCTTGGTGAAACTCATGTTTCTGAATCAGGTGCAGATGTACCAATCATAGAATACTGGGCTACACAAGAAGCACATACGGAACTTGAAAATGCAATCGCCGCCGCACAATCAGTGCTTGATTTTTACGTTGATTATAAGAATGCGCCGATGATTTCGGCGAGAAACCGCCATAATGTAGCACTTAAAAGCGATGGTACAGTTTGGGCATGGGGGAATAACTCCGGCGGACAACTGGGTGATAATTCTACAACTCGGCGTACAACCGCAGTGCAAGTACGTACCGGGACGTCAACATTTCTAAATAATATAAATACAATTGCGGCGGGTAACCGCCATACCGTAGCCCTAAGAAACGATGGAGTTGTTCATGCATGGGGGCGGAACGATGATGGGCAATTGGGTGATGGTACTACTACTCGACGTTTAATGGCAGTACAAATACAAAATTTTAACAATGTAGCCGCAGTTGCGGCGGGAAGTGACCATACCTTAGCCCTCCAAAACAATGGCTCGGTTTGGGCTTGGGGCGATAATACATGGTTACAAATTGGCAGGAGAAATCTTGCTTCACATGCCGTATTTAGGCGTGAAACAAGTCCCATGCAAGTACAACACCTAAGTAATGTAACAGCCATTTCAGCGGGAAGTGAGCATTCGTTAGCACTTGGAAGCGATGGCGCAGTTATAGCGTGGGGACGCAATTATCATGGTCAGTTTGGTATAGGAACTGATAATCCCTTAAATTCTTTTATGCCCCGACTGGTTTTAGACCCGGACATTGATGATATATTTTGGTTATTTTTACATCCCCAAAGGTTCAGAATATTTTCATTACCAAACATTTTACAATTTGGAAGCCATGCGCAAGGGTATAGCCAATTGCCGGCACAAACAATAACTATTATAAATTACAGTTCAACGAGTATTGTATTAAACCCTCTTCCGACGGTGGAACACTGGACTTTGGAAGCGGGTGAAAATTGGACAATGACTATGCTTCCCGGTGAAATGCGAACATTTACAATTCGCCCGAACAACGGGCTTGTTGTGCCGCCGAGCAACCCCCCGAATGAAATCCATACTGCTAGAGATTTTAGACCAATAATTACTATAAGCGGAAGTAATGGCGTGTTTACAAGAATAAGCCCGGAATTTACAGTTACTGCATCGACAACAGGTATTCCCACAATCACAGTGCAACCGTCAAGCGTGACTGTATCAAGCGGACAAAACGCATCTTTCAGTGTTGTAGCATCTGGCAACCCTTCTCCCACATTCCAATGGCAGGTTTCCACAAATGCGGGTGTATCATGGTCAAACATTTCGGGCGCAACAAGTTCGATGCTTACGATTCAAAATGCCGGAGTTGGTCACAACGGCAATAGATACCGTATTGTTGTGACTAATTCTCACGGAACAGTTACCTCTAATGCGGCGATACTGACTGTGGGACAGCCCACCCCGATAAATATAATAGGAAGCACGCAACTGGTGCGCGGTCAAAATGAATGGTCGAGAATTAATTTGCAAGGCAGCACAGGCAGAGAAATTCGAGTGAATTGGAGTAGCCTCAGTAACGCAGATGGTTCTGTGAGTGTTTTCTGCAGTGTTCTCGGACGGATTAGAAATGAACGTATAGAAGTTAGAAGCCTCAACTTCCAAACTCTTCCGGGCAGAACGTATGAAGTACAGTTTTTTATAAATAATTCTGCGTTTTTTGAAACATTTAACTACTATATTGTCTCAGTCGATTGACAGAGTTTTTAGACGTAGCCTCCTCATGCTTTGCATGGTATAAAGTTGCGGCAGGAAACAACCGATAGACATATAAGTATCAATATCAAGAGGAGATGGCAGTATGCAGATTAACAATTCAACCGCCGGGCTTTTCCAACATTTTCAACAAATCAGAAACCAGCAAGGTTCAAATTTTAGAAACCTTTGTTTTTCGGAAGAATCAGAACGTATAAGAAGAGAATCAGCAAATAGAAATGCATATTATCGCTGTGTGACAGTGTTTGAGGACGAAAATATCCGCATAAATGTTTTTGACAGAAATAACCACGAAATGACCCCGGAAGAAATAGAAGCATGGGGACTTTTAGGAACTGTTGTAGTCATTTGTATGCGTACATGGCATACTGTGGTTTTTAGTGACGCAGATTTATCCGACAAGCTGTACAATAAGTTTATGCAAATGGCTAATGCAGGTGAACTTAATTGTACCGCAGACGATTTTACAAATGCTATGAGCGAGTGGTTAAAGTTGTTACTTTCTAAATGGCTTGACGAAATACTATTTGGCATATTTGACGAACAAAGCCAAACCTTGCCTGACGCGCAGATAACCGACACACCGATAGTTGATGAAGCAACCAACGACTTAGTAAAAGAGCTTCTTGCCGAATTTTTAGAGAAAAATGGATTGGAAGTAACTTGCCGCGAATTTCTTGACAATTTTATAGACGCGGTGCAAAAAACCAATTACCATAGTAAACCAAATATCCCTATTTTGACCGAGGAAGAACTATTGAGAATTGAACCCAACGAACACCAACGAATCAAAAAAGGGCTGTTTTACGACGTGTCCACAAAATAGGGCTATTTGCCTTTTACATATTTTAGACTATTGTGACATATGTATTGATATTTTTCTTACTTGTGTTATTATTTGTTTGCTATCATCTTCTTGGGTTAATTTGAGTTGAGCTCAACTACAATTAACCTGAAAAACCTCCATGAACACCCTCAATTGATGCAAAGAGGGAATCATCCCCTGATATTCTTTTTAATCGGGGGATACTTTTTTGTTATATTCTATTGTAAGTATGTTTAAACCAACCAATTCACGGCAAGAATCCTAAAAAGAAAAAAGGGAGGATTCTTAAATGATTAATTGGTTGAGAAATGAGAAACATATTTTACTTGCATCGCTTGCGATTGGCGTGTTTTTGTCTGTAGGTGTTGCCGCGTCTACGTATGTTTATTCTGCGGCGGTTCAGCGGGAGATTGCGGAAAATGTAATCCGGTTCCATGTAGTGGCGCACAGCGATTCACAGGAAGAACAGGATTTGAAAGAATATGTACGAACGTCAATTTTGGAAGAATTCGCGGGAACGCTTTCAGAAAACATGGAGATTAATCAAACGCGCGTAGTTTTTCAAAAAATTCTGCCCGCTTTGCAAGAACATGCGGAAGCCGTAGTGCGCCGCGCCGGATTCGACCATAAAGTAACGGCGCAGCTTGCAACCGTGTTTTTCCCGACACAGTATTACGGAAATATTGCTTTCCCGCCGGGCAACTACGAAGCGGTGCAAATTATTATTGGCGACGGCAATGGGCAAAACTGGTGGTGCCTGATGTTTCCGCCGCTGTGCTATGTAGACATGACCACAACTGACGCAGGACAACATCTGCTTTCCGAAGCCATATCCGAAGAAAGTTTCCGCTTGTTAATGCACCAAGAGAGCGATTCCCCCGAAGTAGTTGTACGTTTCCGTGTGGTTGAATGGTGGCAAAACCGATAAGTGGTAACGCAAAACTAAAAATACTATGATATAATCGCCGAAAGAACGAGTTATTCTCGGAAGGGGTTATACGTAGTGCTAATGAAAAAAAGATTTTTTGTGATTATTGTATATGTGTTCCTGATTGCGCTTGTTCCGGTAACAGCAATCGCCGCCGATACGTTATCGGCGGAGGTACATAACGGGCTTATCGGCTTTGAGGGTGAATACACTCTTACGGATGATAGCAGCCCTGTCAGTGTAATTGTTTTATTCCAAAATAACCCGGCAGAAGTGCAAGTGTTTGAATCTCAAATTACTGTTGCCACCGCCGAAAAAATCGTAGAGGACGACCATGTTTTATTCAGGCGGGAACTGGACGCGCTTTTTGGCGGAGTGCAAACCATGTCGCAAGGATATGAAATTCAATGGGAATATCGCCGCGCGCTCAATGGGGTAAGCCTGACACTGCCATCCGATATGGTGGCGGAGTTGGTTAATTTCAAAAGTGTCCGCGCCGTCTTTCCCAATGAAATAATAAAGGTTGAACCACCGCAAGAGGAGATATTTCCACAAAGCATGGACAGAAACCCTCGCGGCGTGGCAGCGGGACGGGCATCCATGCGCGCAGACGAAATGCACGCTTTGGGATACAGGGGAGAAGGCGTTCTTATAGCCGTGCTTGACACAGGCATTGACCTAACTCATCCGGCTTTCGAGGGCGCGTTTCCAAGTTTGGCGGAAATACAAGCACGTAATCCCGAAATAACCGCCAAAGATGCAATTGACGGAATATTTTACGGACGGAATTTTTATCCGGACGACGTTCCCACCAACGACCCAAACGAGACAATCGGCATAACCCGCCACGGAACGCATGTCGCGGGAATCATTGTAGGACGCGACACGGGCGAAGAAGTATCCATGCTTGGTGTTGCGCCTGCGGCTCAGGTAATATCCTACCGTGTTCTTGGGCCTGAAAGGGGAACAACCGATACCGTTTTGGCGGGCATAGAAAAAACCATGTACGACAGACCGGATGTTGTAAATATGTCTTTGGGTGCGCGTATAAACAGTCCGGTATGTGTTATTGCGTTGGCAGTAAATAATGTTATGCTGGCGCAGCCGAATATTACTTTTTCTCTTTCGGCGGGAAATGACAGGCGGTTTGGTTTTTACTCTCTCACCACGCCCGCGCCCTCTTCGATGGCAATTACCGTGGGAAGCGCGATTCTCAACCCAACGCGATTAAGCAGTTTTTCTTCTGTGGGCCCTGTTCGTATGAGTTATGAAATTAAACCGGATATTATAGCGCACGGTTCAAGTGTGTTTTCCGCGGTTCCTCATTGGTCTTCGTCAACGGGATACAGCTATCTGTCCGGCACATCTATGGCGGCTCCGCATATTGCGGGCGCGGCGGCTCTTTTAATAGATTACAGCGGGAAAAATAGCGGAACCGTGTGGGATTCCGAAGAAATTAAAACACGTATAATGAACACCGCTATTCCTATGGAAGGATACAGTGTTTTTGAGGTTGGCGCGGGATACGTTGACGTTTTTGCCGCAGCCCATGCGGAAACCGTTGTATATGTTCACAATGAGCGGATTGCGACATCACCGGACGCTTTTGATGAACAGTATTTCTTTACAGCGGATACCGGTTCATTCAGTTTTGGCAGTCACGTTGTAAATTCCGATGGCTCGCCGGAAATAATTCATTTTACTCTTAACGCAACTATTGAAACTCTTAGTCCGGCTTCACTTCAATACACGCTCGCATACGAATTCACAAATAATCCAAACAACGTGGCAAGCTTAAGTCTCGAAAAAAATATATATGACGAGTTTAGCGCAACGCTTTCTATTCCTAATAACGCGCCTCCCGGTTTTTATGAAGGATTCATTTATGTAAAAAATAATGGCGAAACTGTGGCGGCTCTGCCGTTTGCGTTTGTTATTCTTGTTGAGGAACCGCCGATTATAGATATTAATAATATTCCTGATGGATATGTCGGATTTCCGTATCAGGTTTCTTTTAATGTAATCAGTTCAACACCTCTTACGCGTTATGAAATTGTGGAAGGCAAACTTCCTACGGGTTTGTTTTTTCATTATTGGGAAAGCTTGGATGGCTTTAAGCGGTTGAATATCGAAGGAACACCGTTAGAAACAGGGGAATTCAGATTTATTATAATGGTTGAAAATGCCGGCGGTTCTGAATGGCGGGAAATTACAATAGAAGTATATGACAACCCGCCAGACCCGCCTGTTATTACAGTAACAGAGTTGCCAAATGGCAGTATCGGGGAGTTTTATTCGGCGTATATTAAAGTATATAGCGAGGCAGATTTGCAGCATTACAGTATGTGGAACTTGCCGCCCGGTTTAGAGCTTAGTCGGGTGGAATATGAAGATTATTTTCATTTCTTCATTGAAGGAACACCCACCCAAAACGGAATATTTTATTTTCATCTCAGTGTTAGCAACGATTTTGGTTACGGCTGGGAATTGTTTACCATAAGAATTGGCAGCGGCAACTTCACCCCCGAACCGCCTTTCATAAATGCGGGCGATTTCCCCGCCGGCTGGCAGGGCATTTGGTACAATAAATCTTTTTGGACAGACGGCACACCGCCGCTTAACCGCAGCATTACCGCAGGAAGTTTGCCCCCCGGATTACGACTTAGCGGGCATAGAATATTCGGTTTCCCAACGGAAACCGGTACGTTTAATTTTACAATTACGGTATCGAATAATTGGGGAACGGATTCACAGGAATTCATTATCGAAATAACCGAACCTGCCGCGCCCTTTATCACTCAAACAACTTTAGAGAGCGGTGCGCAGGGTGATTATTATTGGCAAAAGATATCCGTAACGGGTACACTTAGTATCTTTTGCAGCATTACCGAAGGCAGTTTGCCGCCGGGGTTAGTAATGGATCGCTGGGGAGTTGTCATCGGTACACCAACTACCCAGGGTGAATTTACTTTCACTGTTAGGGCATACAACCCTTGGGGTTCCGATTCCGCGGAAATTACCCTAACGATTGGCCCGCCAAGACCGCCGGTAATTGTGACAGCCAACTTCTCCAATGGTGCAGTTGGGGATTCATACCACCGAACCATTTGGCTGTCGCAGGGTACGCCGCCTTTGACTTGGAGCATTACAGATGGCAAACTCCCGCCCGGCCTGGCCCTTGACGATGGGGTAATATCCGGCACGCCAACGGAACTTGGTCTGTTCATTTTCACCATTAAGGTTGAAAATATAGGCGGATATGACACCCAAGAATTCACAATTGAAATAGTAGTTCCTGCCGCACCCGTAATTACCACAACCGAGTTGCGAAACGGTAATATGTATGTAAGCTATTCGGATGAAATTGTTGCTGTCTCAAACGTTCCCGTTACTTGGAGCTTAATCGAAGGAATTCTTCCGCCCGGGATGTGGTGGGACACATGGAATTCAGATGCCAGAATATTGGGTACGCCGACAGCCCTCGGAGAATTCACATTTACTTTCCGTGTGGAAAATCCCGCCGGTTATGATACAGTTACGCTAACAATTAATATTTTTCCCGCCACAGATATAACATCCGCGTTCGAGTGTCCGAAATTTCTTGAGCGTGTGCGTATATTTTTACAAAAACACAATAACGAGCCTGTTTACGCCGAACAAATGACAAGATTCACAGAACTTAGTCTTTGCAATCGGAATATTACAAGCCTTGCGGGTATTGAATATTTTGTAAACTTAGAGCAGCTTTCGGCATCAGGCAATCTATTGACACATCTTGACTTGTCCCATAACACCAAACTATGGTGGGTTTACATCGAGAAAAATCGTTTGCAAACTCTTAATGTGCAAGGTGCCTCGGAGCTTATGATGCTTCTTGTGAACGACAATTGGTTGGCAGAGCTTGATATTTCCAGCAACCATAACTTGTCGTTGCTTGATGTCCGCAACAATTTTATATCAGACGTTGACGCTGTTATTGGTTGGCGCGATTTGTTCAGCAGCTACGGCGGGTGCTGTTGCGAGGGCTATGATTTCATGTTCCTTCCGCAGCGTCCCGCGGCAAAGAGAGAACTTGCTTTGCTTATTCATTACGCGGAAACACTTGCCGCCAACACCGCCGTCTCAGCGGACGGAAAAAATGTGCTTGCCGGCAGTTACTGGGCAACTTCGCACGACCACCAAGTATTTCAAGCCGCGATACTTGACGCGTGGGATGCTTACAATAATGCATAGTAAAATGAAGCTTGATTATACACGTTCATCAAAGTGTGAAATTTCTGATGGTGATGTTGTTGGGTTGGTTATGGATTTTGGGTTGTCAAGGAGGGTGTAGGGTTCGCCCGGCGGCAGGAAAGAGAAGCTTTCGAGTGAGTATCCGCTTTGGTTGAGGAGAGCGGAGAGTTTGTGGATATTATTGCGCACAGCTTTTACAATTTCGTCGCTTTCAAGGCGGAATTGACAATTGATGCCGCGTGAATTTTTTTGTACATATGTTTCAAAGTGACCCAGTGCCGCTGTGTCCAAGGCGATTAACGCACTTACGGAATCTGAACTGTTTGCGGATGATTTTTTTGCGTCTTTGTAAACATGAAGCGTGGTTTGAGTTTGCTCGCCGTTATGAAGTAACGGCAGCTGGACAAAAATTTGATTTCGTATTTGCGATGAAAAATCAATTTGTGTTTCGAGAGTTCGGACTTCTTGCAGAACACGAGCCGTGCCGGGGGTTTGGCGGTCGGCTAGGGCAGTTTGAATTTCGCTCAAAACTTCGCGCAGATTGTTCAAGTATCTGTCGATAGTTTGCGGGGTGCTTTCCGCGAGTTTGAACAGAAGATTTTCAGGTGTGGCAAGGGACTGCGACTGGTACGCCGGTTGTGTTTGTACCCCAATGTCATTACGGGGTTGAGCTGCAATGCTCGCGTCTTCGCGAGGAGAAGCGGGTTGCGGTTCAAGTGCTGATGTTTGCGGAGCCATTTGCATTTTCGCGGCTTGTTGCAACGAATCGGTAGGTGCTTGCGATGCTTGTTCGATTTGCGTTCCTGTGGCGAAAGGGTTGGTGATTGCAACTTTATTCTGCGGCGACGATAAAGACGGCGCGATGGTTTCTGCGGCGATGGTTTGCGTTGCGGTCGGAATTTGCGGGGTATGTGGTGATTGCGAAGTTTGAGTTGCTCCTTCGATGGTTGGCGTAGTCGCGACGGTTGTTTGCGGTGATTCTGCCGCGATTCCTTTTCCCGCAAGAATTTGTTTGAGTTGCGTTGATAAAGCGGGGTCGTTTAGCTGTTCAACCGCCGCAAGTAAATTATTAATTTGCGATGTGATTTTTGTTTGCCCGCTAACAAATCCCTCAAGTTGCGCGGCATTGGCTTGCGTCATTCGAATATTGTTTTGCAACATAAATAACGCTTTCTCCAAAGAGCCGGTAAGTTTTAATGCCTGATTCATTCGCCCAACACCTTCTTTTGTTAGAGGAATGCCGTTTTCCAGCATAGCACGAAGCATTTCTTTATTTTCTTCCGTGACTTTGTAGCCGTAACTTAGAAGCGTATCAGTTAAAATTTCAACGGGCGCGGCAGTTTGCGGAGTCGCTGCTTCCGCAGGAGTTTCTGTTTGATACATAGCATCAACCGCAGATGCGGAAATCTGCACCTGCGGTTTTATCGTAGCATCTGAAATAGCGGGAGAATATCCCGACGAATAGTTAATGTCCATAATCACCTCTCATGGTTATTACGGTTCTACGGTAAATTCAATCAATGCATCGCCAAAAGCCCAGCCCGTGGGGTGCGGAGGGTCGGCTTGGCCGCCAATACTTAGGGGATGTATTCCGTGTAGCCACCAAAACGATTTTAATTGTACATATTAGCAAGACCGAAATCGCTGTCTGTCATGGAGTTAAGCCATTCTAAACACGATGTAAGCAGAAATACGGCAATCGCTATAATAGTTATGAATGTGGTTTTTCTAATCATATAAAACTCCCCTTTGCTCCTGCTATTAACGTCTATAATCACCTCCGGCGGTTATGCGCGGCGAAATAATCATGTCCAAGCCGTTTAGAATTACATCGGCTATCGTTATCATTTGTTCATCCAGTGCTTCTCTTAGTGTAATTTCTGTGCCGTCTTCAAATGTCAGCATAATAATGCCGGAGCTTATTGAAGACAAATAATATCTAAAATCTTCATCCTCTCCGATAAATTCAAGCGCAGAAGCGGTAGGCACATTTGGAGTATAAATTTTCACCCGAACGGACGGTTCGTCCAAGTCAAGGTCTGCGGTGTGAACCCATTCGTGGTCGTTAACCAAGTCATACACACGCATGATAGTGGCGATGGCTTGCTCTCGAGTATATGAAGCAAGCGGAGCAAAACGGTTGTCACCAACGCCGCTCATTATTCCGATGGTTACTACTCTCTCCACACCGTCGATTGCCCATGACGAAATTTCCGAGCGGTCTGCAAAACCACGAAAACCACCCATCATTACTGGGTTATGAACGAGTGCTTCCGCCAGCCTTGTAAGCATAACCGCCGCTTGCTCGCGTGTCAGTGTTCCGTTCGGGTCGAAACGATTGTTACCGATGCCGGAAACTATGCCAATAAAGGCGGCTTTTTCGACTGCTTCATCGTTTGTGTCTGTGAAGTTTGAACGACCGGTAATTGTCCCTTTAAAATATTCGTAAAGATTCACAGCCAGCGTTGCGAATTCTGCGCGCGTTATTGCTTGCGTGAAATTTGATTGCAGATTCTGCGGAACCAATCCTATGCGAATAGCCGCAGTAACTTGTTCCACCGCCCATGACGAGGGCATTTCCGTTAGCACAACCGGTAAATCAATTTGCGGACGTTCAAGCCTTAGTATTGGTGGTTCAAACCTCATCGGCCATTCAATTTCCGGTTCTGCCGTGATAGTGATTTCAGTCTCATCATATGCCGAAATCACAACCACCTTTTCAATAGCGCTGTCGTTTAAAACTACCGCCAAATAAGAATGGTCTGCAATTTCACCCGTGAAAGGTTCGCCGCTTCCGGTGAGAACTATCGTGCTGTCGGTGATGTTCAGTTCAACGCTTTCATCATCGCTTACAAAGGGGTTAAGTAAGTTGCTTACTCTGTTGTCACGAAGCCTTCCCACATAAACATCATAATCCCCATTCACTACGAATACGGCATCGTAGTGAGGCATATCAAAAATATGCGATGCCGCCCACGGGTTGTAAAATGCCGTGATTGTATCGCCCACCACAAACCGCTCATGCAGGAATGATTGATTAAAATCCACATGAAAGGTCAAGGTGCCGTCTTCGGTGTGTATCCAAGTGTCTGTGTACTCCATAAGCACATCGTATTGATTGGGTGCGGTTTGTGTCATGATTAACACTTTACCGGTAAAATCGGATAAACCAACACTTCTGTGATAACCGGTTATTGTATCACCAATTGAAATTTCGCCGCCTTGTAAATATGTGTCCGGGCTAACATAAAAACGCGAAACGCCATTCTCTGTTTCGATTTCAACGAAGTACCCGCCGCTGTGCGCGGGGATAATGGCTATCACTTCGCCTGTTTGCGAGCCAAACACATTAATAAAGGTTATAGCGTGTACGTTCGCTACAAAAATAGCGACAACCATTATCATGAACAGTGCCGCCGAGACTAATTTCTTTTTCATTTTATCATCCTCCAAAATTTTATTCATTATTATAACCAGTATACATAAAAAAACATTACATCACATTATAATTATTAAAATGATACGGTCTTTTTTTGTGTTTCCGGCTTGCTCTTTTATTACGACGCGTCCGTGACCGCGGATTGTTATTGTGTCACCCAGGTAAATTAGTTGCGTTTTTTTTACAGGCTTCCAATTTACGAAAACTTTTTCGCTTTCAATTAACGCGGCGGATTCGCGTCGCGATAAATTAAACGCGGAACTTATTACTGCGTCTGTGCGTAGGGAGGGTACGGTTATTCGTTTTTCTTTGCCCTGCGGTTCGATGCTTGTTAATGCTTCTCCTATTTTGCCTTTTATGGCGGTTCGTCCCGCCTGTTGCAAATTTTCGCAAATAAATTCCGCAACGTCCGATGATACATAAATTGTCGCACCGTTTTCGCCGATTAGAATGTCACCGATTTTTCCGCGCTCCAGCCCCAAGCCCAAAACCGCGCCAAGATAATCGCGGTGGCTTGGCGGCTTGGAAAAACGCGCATTGTATGTGAAAGTGATTGGCGTGATTGGAAATGATTCTTCGTCTGCAATCATGCCTAACATTTTTCGTTCGGCGTTTTCAAAACCGCCGTTTGCTTTTACGATTATTTCTTGCGGTGCTTTTTTCGCAAGCAAAGATAGAAATGATTCACAGCGCACAGGGTCTAAAAAATCCGTGAAAGCGGATTGTTCTTTTTTTATCGCGGAGTTTAAGCGGTCAAGTACTTTTGCGAAAAGAAGTTTGTCTTCTTGATTTTCCGAATTCATGTGTACCTCCATTGAAAATGTGGTATATTCTTAGAAACATTCTTAGATAAAAGGAAGTGCGAGAATGCAAGAACATGATTTAAACACACTGCGTCACACGACGGCGCATATTATGGCGCAGGCTGTGAAAAGGATTTTTCCGAAAGCAAAACTTGCAATAGGGCCGTCCATAGCCGACGGATTTTACTATGACTTTGAAACGGAAACGCCGTTCGCGTTGACAGACCTTGAAACAATTGAAAAGGAAATGAAGAAAATCGTCAAGGAAAATTTAACGCTGGAGCATTATACGTTGCCGCGCGAAGAAGCGTTTGCGTTTGTGGACAAACAAAACGAGACGTACAAACGCGAATTGATTGAAGGGCTTCCCGAAAACGAAGAAGCGTCTTTTTACAAGCAAGGCGATTTTGTTGACCTTTGCGCCGGCCCGCATTTGCCTCGCACACGTGATGTTAAAGCATTTAAACTGCTTTCCGTAGCGGGCGCGTATTGGCGCGGCGACGAAAAAAATAAAATGCTTCAACGAATTTACGGTACGGCGTTTTTTTCGAAAGATGAACTTGCCGAACACCTTGAGCGTATAGAGGAAGCAAAAAAACGCGACCACCGTAAGCTTGGAAAAGAAATGAAGCTTTTCGCATTTTTGGACGAAGGGCCGGGCTTTCCGTTTTACTTGCCGAAGGGCGTTGTGTTAAAAAACAGACTTATTGAATATTGGCGCAAGGTTCACAAACGCTACGGTTATCAAGAAATAACCACGCCGATTATGCTTAACGGCGAGCTTTGGAAACGCTCCGGTCATTACGAAAAGTATCGCGACGATATGTATGGTTCTACAATAGACGATGTTGAATATTTCATAAAGCCAATGAACTGCCCGGGCGGAATGCTTCTATATAATCTCGAATTGCATTCATACAAAGAATTCCCGTTGCGGATAGCCGAACTTGGAATAATTCATCGTAACGAAAAATCCGGCGCGTTGCATGGTCTTGCGCGTGCGCGGCTTTTCACGCAAGACGATGCGCATATTTATATGACATACGACCAACTCAAAGACGAAATTAAAACCGTAATTACTCTTTACGAAGAAGTTTATGCCGCGTTCGGGCTTGACGATTTTAAATTTGAGTTATCAACGCGACCGGAAAACAGTATCGGAACCGCGGAAGAATGGGAGCTTGCAACGGGTTATCTGCAACAAGCCCTTGACGAGCTTGGACGCGAATACAAAATAAACGAAGGTGACGGCGCGTTTTATGGCCCGAAAATCGACTTTCATATTAAAGACAGCATGGGACGTAGCTTCCAGTGCGGTACAATTCAATGCGATATGCAAATGCCCGAACGCTTTGATTTAACATATATCGGCGCGGACGGCGCTAAGCATCGCCCTGTTATGATTCACCGCGCGTGTTTCGGCAGTATTGAACGATTTATCGCAATACTTACCGAGCATTGCGCCGGTTGGTTTCCGTTTTGGCTTACCCCGGTGCAAATTATGGTGATTCCCATAACTGAACGTCACCAAGAAGCCGCAACTAAGGTGCTTGCGCAACTTGAAGCGGCAAACCTTCGCGCAGAAGCAGACCTTCGCAATGAAAAAATGGGCTTTAAAATACGCGAAGCCCAGCTTCAAAAAATCCCGGTAATGCTGATTCTTGGCGATAAAGAAGTTGAGGAAAATAAAGTTTCCGTTCGCAGCCGCGAAAATGGTGACGAAGGGCAAATGGATTTAACTGCGTTAATCGAAAAATTGAAAGCGGAATCGGAGATATAAAAAGCGATGACACGGAAGCAACAACCCGACAACGTGCAATTTGGGCGGCAGCACGGTATGCCCGCGGAAAAAGCAAAAGATTTCCGCGGTGCTGTGCGTCGCCTTTTTGCGTACATCAGTGCGGAGAAGGGTTACATGGTGCTTTCGGCGTTTATTGCGGTTGCGTCAAGCATGATGAGTGCGCTTGCGCCGCGTGTTCTCGGCACAGCTACGGACGAAATTTTTGCCGGAGTTACACGAACAATGCGCGGCGAGCATGGCGTTAATTTGAACGCCGTCATGCAAATATTGTTGATTATGCTTGCGTTGCACACCGGAAATATTTTTTTGAATTACGCACAGGGCTATATAATGGCGGGCGTTAGTATGCGAATCATGTACAAACTCCGCACGCAATTAAGCGAAAAAATTCATCGTTTGCCGATTAAATTTTTCGATAAAAACCCGCACGGCGATATTCTTTCGCGTATTACCAACGACGTTGATACAATTTCAAATACGCTTAACTCCGGGCTTTCCACGGCATTAATGAGTACGGTTCAAGTTTTGGGAATAATTATAATGATGCTGACAATCAGCCCGGTTTTAACCCTTGTTGCGATGACAATTCTGCCGCTTTCGGGCATTTGCATGGGCTTTATCGTGAAAAAATCGCAAAAGCATTTCAAGGCGCAACAAGAAAATCTTGGCAAGCTGAACGGTCATATCGAAGAAATGTTCACAAGCCACGCCATTGTAAAAGCATTTAACGGCGAAAAAGCGTCTGTTGACGCGTTCGACATTCATAATGAAAAATTATACAACGCCGGCTGGAAAGCACACTTCCTCTCCGGTTTAATGATGCCGATTATAGGCTTCATCAGTAATATCGGATATGTAGCAATAGTAGTAATCGGCGGCGCGTTAACCCTTAACGGACGAATGACTGTCGGTGGAATTCAAGCCTTCATACAATACACACGCCAGTTCGGACACCCCGTATCACAACTCGCCTCCGTCGCAACAGTATTCCAACAAACCGCCGCCGCCGCTGAACGTGTGTTTAATTTTTTATCGGAAGAAGAAGAGGAAGGAAGGGTGGAACCGTCCCCCTGCCACCCTCCCTTCCAAGGTCATATTTCATTTGAGAATGTAAGTTTTGAATATGAGCCTGACACTCCGGTTATTCGTGATTTTTCCGCGACGATTCGGCCCGGGCAGAAGATTGCGATTGTAGGGCATACAGGTGCGGGGAAGACGACGGTTGTTAAGTTACTTATGCGTTTTTATGATGTAAGCGAGGGTCGAATTTGCTTGGACGGCAGGGATATTAGGGAGTATTCGCGTGATGGATTGCGGCGGCATTTTGGGATGGTTTTGCAAGATACATGGCTTTTTAGCGACACCATTGCAGAAAATATTCGATACGGGAAACTTGACGCAACAGACGCAGAAATTAGGCAAGCCGCAAAAACAGCGCAAGCGCATCATTTTATACGCACATTTCCGGATAGTTATAATATGCAAATTAACGAAGAAGCGGACAATATTTCTGCGGGGCAAAAGCAACTAATCACCATAGCGCGCACAATTTTGGCAGACCCGGATATTCTCATTTTAGACGAAGCAACAAGCAATGTAGACACCCGCACAGAATTGCAAATTCAACATGCAATGAATAATTTGATGAAGGGGCGCACGTGTTTTGTAATCGCGCATCGTCTGTCAACAATCCGCAGTGCCGATCTTATTCTTGTAATGCAAAACGGCGATATAGCAGAGCAAGGCACACATGAAACCCTTCTTGCGTCAGGTGGAATTTATACAAGCCTGTATAATAGCCAGTTTTAATTTTTATCTGCCGGCTTCTGACCGTATACTTTCAACGATATTTTTATCACGTAAACGTGAGACCGAAAAACGCATTGTCAGCCAAGTTATAGCGAAAACAGCAGCCACGCATTGGATAATTGCAAGCCACGGAAGCTTATACGGAAACCAAACCGACTCCATAATAAACTGATACATCAAATGCGATGCAACTACACCCAATGGAATGCCGTAAATAAGTGATTTAACCGAACACAGGATACTTTCAAGATTGAGCATATTGCGAAGTCCGCTGTGCGTCATACCAACACTTTGCAGGATTGCAAACTCACGGGAGCGGGAGCGCACATTTGTTGAGATTGTGCTTACTACATTGGTTAATGCGATAAGCGTAAGCATCCCTATAAAACCATACAAGGCAATCATAATAGTGTTAAATAAGCTACGCATGGCGTTGTCTTGTGCCGCTTGGTCAGATATGCCGGCGTGAAATCCGATAACATCATTTGGCGGTAGCATATCGTGGAAAAAACTCCTTGCATATTCTGCGAAATTGTGCGGGTCACCCGACTGAACAGCCCAAAAATAAAAGTGTATGTCAGCCTCGGGTACCAGAACCACTACATACGACCTTGACGTAAGAATTATTTCATTCGGCACGTCAAGTCCGCGCAATTCTCCGTGAAGGGGTAAATTAACAATTTCATCGTCATAGTAGTTTTGCATTTGCAATGTCTGCCCGGAAAATTCAAGCGGTGCAAAACCTACCCAATTTCCGTCGGATTGGGTACGAACGTGGTTAATCAAGATGTTAGAACCAAGCGGAACGCCTGCTCGTCTAGCAAGTTCTGCGTATTTTTCTGCGTCCACAGTTAAAATGGTTACAGGAAAATTTTCGACTAACCACTCGTTTTTGCTCATATACTCATTAAAAAATTGAGTAAATTGCAATGTTTCCCGGGACACATTATAGCAGTCGTTACCGCCAACACCAAAAACACTTGCATCATGAAACTCACGCATTTTTTCGGTAATGCTTTCTGCGTCTTCGGTGCTAATGGCTATATGAATCATTTCAGAGATTTCGCCATCATCATCATAGGTTACTTGGCGGGATGAATGGAATGAAGCCACAACATCCGCTTCAACAAGTGCAAATACAAGATTTGTCATTTGGAATAACTGTGTACCAAAACTGCTTGCGGCTATATATAACACCATGCTGATAGTGAGCGACACAACGGTTGCGCGGAAATTGCGGCGGCTTCGCTTTAATGATTTTAAAGCAAGTTCGCCCTCAAAACCAAACAGCTTACGCACAAGCCGGCTGGAGCGGACTTGATTTGCCTTGATTTTTATTTCGCTCACGCCACGAATTGCATCAACCGCTGCTATTTTTGCCGCCTTTCGTGCAGGCAGCCACGCCGACAACAAAACAGTTACAAAGGACACTCCAACAGAAATAAAAATAGCTTGCCAAGTAAATAAAACTTTAAAAATTAATACTGAATCATCTCCTTGAAAAACGTTAAGACTTACTAACATATGATTGGCGATGTTCACGCCAATAAACTGCACCAAAAGACCAACAACTATTCCAATAGGGATTCCTATTGCAGTCAGCAAAACACCTTCGTATACAACGGTTTGCGCTATTTGTTTTTTTGTTGCGCCCACACTTTTTAAAATGCCGAATTGGGTTAGGCGTTCGCCCGCACTCACACGAAAAGCGTTTGATACGACTATAACCGAAACGGCAACAATGATAAAGCTAAGTACGCCGCCCATTCCATAGATTGTTTTGTAGTATTCATCTCGTATATACATATCGCCCAGCATTTCTGTGACTGCCAACTCACTGCTTGCCGCAAACCCAATGACAGCGGTTATCATAGCGGTTGAGAGGATAATACCAAGGAGCGTCCATATAGTACGTCTTTTGTTCGTTTTAAGTTGGCTATACGCCAATTTTGCGGTCAGTTTCATTGGCGCACCACCTCATCTCTGAGGATTTGTCCGTCACTAATTGCGATTATACGGTCGGCTTGTGTCCATTGTTATGCCCCCAATAGTTAACGCGGATTTTGCATTGTCTGTATTTGCAGCCAATGTCCGCTTAACCCTTGCAAGCAATTCACGTATGCGAAACGGCTTGGTAACATAATCATCTGCACCGTCTTCAAAGGCTTTGACTATGCTGGCTTCATCATCAACAACCGTCAAAAAAATGACGGATGTATCAATTAATTTTTTGCGCACATCAAAGCCTGTCCCATCCGGCATTTGCATATCCAATATCGCAAGGTCGAATTTTTTAGATGCAATGGCATTCGTTGCTTCGTTTACAGTTTTACAATGAAAAACTGTATATCCCTCTTGTTCAAAAACATACACAAGCCCGGATGCTATCATTGTATCGTCTTCAACAACCAAGATGTTTTTTGACATATTTAACCTCTCTCGGTAAGTGTCTAATATTTAATATTTTATAAACTTTTATTAAGAAGTTATCAACTGAATTTGATTGTCTCTTATGGAATAAGCTATTACACTGTTAAAAAAAACCACATGGAGGTTATATAAATGTTTTCAAAAATAATTTCAAAGTGGACGAACTTATCGAAGCATAATAAAAAATTAATAACCGTTTTTTCAGGTGTAACGGCTTGCTTAGTGATTGCGGTTATATCTGTTGCAATTTTAATTAATTCGGGCGAACGCGAAGACGAAGGTTTTTTGGGAATCGCTGAAACGGGATATACCGAAACGAGACCATCACAACCGACAGGAGAATCGTTGCTCGAAAACGAATATGAATATCCGAGCCTTGCAATTGCACCCACGGCATTGGGCGCCATTTCTATTGAAGCGTTGAATTATACGGAATTCGGCATTTCAACGGACACGGAATTTTTAATAAGCTCCGAAACTCAAACGCTTACCGAAGAGCATTTGAAAAATTATCTATCTGTGCGAAGCGGCGAAGAATTCACGCTGGAAGAACAAAACGACAATACATTTTTACTAAGCTTAACAGAAGAACCTGAAATCAACAGCATCATAAATTTAGTTTATCAGCCTACCGGATATGCCGCCGCGTCTTACGCGTTTCAAACGGCGGATATTTTTCGTGTAACAGCAACAACTCCACGGCATAACACGCATGGTATTCCCGATAACACGGGCATTGAAGTGACGTTCAGTAAAGATTTAGAGGGCGGAATCGACGCGTTTAGAAACGCGTTTACAATTGACCCTCCTGCCACGGGAACATTTCTTCAACGCGAAAACACATATATTTTCATGCCGACAAGGGTTTTAGAACTTGACACACGCTACACCGTTACAATTTCCCAAGACCTTATTGGCGCGGCGGGCGATGCTTTGCAGGAAAATTATATTTTTTCATTTACAACACGCTGGGGGCAGTCAACAGCAAACACACCGCCATTTTCTATTTCGGGCGACGCATATGAAACATTTTTACCGTGGGACGAAGTTTTTATCGCGCTGAACTACGGGCAGGGTTTTTCGGGTACGGATTTCTCAGTAAACATTTACGATTTGCACACGGCGGAAAATTTTATTAATTTCACAGGAACAGATTCGGGAACGCTTTTCGAGGAGCTTAACTTGGAAGTACGCGTATTTGAAGGTGATTGGCGAAGCTTTCATTATTTATTTTTGGAAAAAACTTTACCCGAAGGTTACTACTTAGCGGAAATTCGTTCAAACCAGCGAAACATAGACATAGTCGCGCAAAAATTTATTCAAATATCGCCTGTTTCGGTTTATTCGGTTTCCGTCAGCGAAGAATCTATATTTTGGATACATGACGCGTCAAGCGGCGAACCCGCGGTAGGCGCGCGCGTAAACGTAGACGGCGAAACAGTGTTAACAAACAACGAAGGTATCGCGATTATAAACACAACCGGCAACAATCGCGCGAAAATAACAATAGAATATGCGGATTATCTTCCGTTTGCGTATGCAAAGCCTACTTTCGGCGAAAGACCGTTGATTGCAAGCGAAAGATTTCTTTCGTACATCTACACAGACCGCCCAACCTATCGCCCCAACGACACAATCGACGTTTTCGGTGTTGTAAAGCCACTGTACGGGCATTCTTTCCGCACAGACGATGTTTTTACTTTACGCATCGGAGACATGATAACTGTTCCGATTACTTTGGATTCATTTAACAGCTTTGCGGTCAGTATTCCCGTTACAAATATGTTTTCTAATGCGAATGTTATCTTTCACATAAACGACGAACGCCTGATGGAAACGTGGGTCGAGTTTCTTGATTATACAAATTTGTCATATATAATTTCGGGCGAAATGGATAGACTCGTGTACCAACCGGGCGACAACGCGCAAGCTGAAATTTCTATTACAACTTTTACGGGTCGTCCCGCTGAAGGAGTTGTTTTAAGCACTCATCATTCAGAACTTCCAAGCTTGCGTACAAATGCCAACGGAATTGCTACGGGAGCATTATCTATGACAGCACGTGAACAACGCATGAGCTGGCACCCATACTGGACAAGTTTTTGGTACACAACTTCGGGAGATTCTCAAATTTCTCAAGGCGTAAGTCTGCCATACATTTTAGTACCGCGAAACGTAATGCTTGAACACGAATTAAACGGCACGACAATGAGCATTACAACAAATGAAATTAGCGTAGACAAAATAGAAGCACACCCATCAATGGAACAATCCAGATGGAACAACATAGACCCCGATATTTTTCGCGGCGCACCCGTTGATATAGATTTTGAAGTTCATGTAACGCGGCATGTAACAACGCGCACTGTCCGAAGCCAACACTACGACCATATAAACCGCCGCACGGTTACAACTTACAGGCACAACACAACACGCGAAGAGCGATACAGAGTTATCCCGGGACACACGGAAAACGGACGCACCACAGTAACGGGATTGCCCGTTTCAGACGACCCGTTAATTCGTTATACGATGGAAATTCATTATAGGGACACAAACGGACGCGAAACCATGGTTTGGGTAGAGCAATCGTGGTTTAATTACGACGACGAAACGGATTCATCGGTAAAGAATTATAATTTTTCAATCGGAAAAGCAAATTTAGGAATCGGTGAAACAACAAATGTTTCGATAATTGAGGGCGGCACGTGGGGATGGTGGGACGACCCGGTAACAGGCGGAACAGCGGTAAGAAACGGGCGTATGCTTGCTATTTTGGTGCGCGACGGAATAATTTCTGCAACGTCGGGCAGTCCGCGAGGTGTTCCCGTTACATTTACGGAAGCGGGAATAAGCAACGCGATTCTATACGGCGCGTATTTCGACGGAAAATATATTTTCCCAATAGAACACCATATTTATTTGAATTACGATTTCAGTGAACGTGAAATAGAAATTAATTTAGACTTCGATAAAGAAATTTATCAGCCCGGCGAGGAAGTTACGGTAAATATTAAAACCGCTCCGAACGCGCAGGTTTTAATCAGCGTTGTAGATGAATCCACAATTCAAAGCAGGTGGCATAACGCGAATTTTCTTTCGCGGCTTTATAGGAGTTCGGAAATTTGGCATTGGGGCAGATATTTTTATCAATTTTCGTCTAACAGACAGCATGAATTCTTTGGCGGCGGCGCGGAAGGCGGCGGCGGTGACGGCGATGAAGATATTATAACTTTCCGTGATTTCTTTATTGACAATCCTGTTTTTGAAACAGTTCAATCCAACGCAAACGGCAACGCGACATTGACCTTCACTTTACCCGGCCAAGTTACATCTTGGCGCGTAACCGCGATTGCTTTAACCGAAGACGGATTCGGCGGCGATACACGCGAAAACATTATTTCGTCGCTGGATTTCTATGTAGACTTGATTCTTACAAACGAATACATTGTTGGAGACGATATTGCCGCGCTTGTAAGAGCCTATGGTTCTTCTCCCGTAGATTTTATTTTCAATGTATTGCAAAACGACGAAGTTATTTTTTCGGATGAAATGAAAGATACACAGGGGCGCGTTGTTTTTAACGCAGGGAAACTTCGCGCAGGTGAATACACAATGCAAGTTCACGCGGTATCGGGCGAACACCGCGATGGTGTTGAACTTCCGTTTACAGTCGTGGAATCCACATTGATTATTTCCCACAGCGTAACGGGCGATATTTCCGATTTTAACCCCGAAGATTTCAAAAAGCGTCCCCTACCCGTCCGTCTTACGTTTACTAACGCGAATATTCGCCCGCTTACAAATATTATGTTCCGCAACGCAAACAGTAATTCTTTCCGTACAGACCATATCGCCGCCGCCGCTTTTGCCGATTATTTTTTCACGGGCGAACACGATGTTTACACCGTGCGTTCTAAAATTCACGCAAGCAACGGCGGCATTCCCGAATTAATTTACGAAGACCCGAATTTTAACTACACCGCGCGTTTTGCCGCTTCTTTCCCGGAATATGTAGACCGCGACCAAATTATCCGTTATGTTCGCGGAAATCACGAGTTTAGTGGCCGTTATCCTTCGGATTTATTGGCGTTGGCGGCTGTGGGCGAGCCTGTTTTATTACAACTGCGCGAGATGGCAATTGACATTGACACAAACCAAACAAATGCCGCGCTGTATCTTGCCGCCGCGTTTGTAGCAATCGGCGACGACGCGGGCGCGCACGAATTACTGGCGCGAATTGATATTCCCGAAAGGTTTACGTCAGACCTCCATCGTGAAACCGCCAACACACTTTTATTTTTCATTAACACAACCATAAACCCCGAAGCCGCTTGGGAGTACGTTCGCCGCGGTCAAGAAAATCAGTTTATAAGCGATACACCCGAACGCATAAATTTTGTTCGCCACGTGCGCTTGCTCGGTGGAACCGTTTCGGAATTCCAATATTTCCTGGACGGAGAAACTCACACCGCGCGTCTTGAAAATTTCCAACGTCGTCACCTTCATCTTTCAAGCGAACAATTTTCCGCACTTAATCTAACGCCAATCAGCGGAGACACTAATTACCGTTTACAATTTTACGGTTACGATTCCTCCAATTGGGACGACGAAGATAATAGAATAAGCATAACACGCACAATTAATCCCGACGGAGATTTATTCCTTGTTACGCTGAATGTAACTCTTCCGCCCGACGTTTGTTGCGGCTCGTTCGTAATTTACGACCGCTTGCCAAGTAATATGCGTTACATGCCAATGCGCCGAAGAACCGGTAATAACGCCCCATTCTTTTTCGTACGAAACACTCAACGACAGCTTTTAGAGCTAAACTTTTTCCTGGGTCATAACCAATCCCGTACACGAACCCTAACCTACCACGCAATGGAATTATACGAAGCAGACATGGCACCCGGCATAACCTACGTTACAAGTCGCAGTACGGATAATCACATTTGGGGTAGCACGCAATGAAAAAAAAGCGCAACCGTTCAGTAATTTATCTTTTTATGAAAAGATTAAACGCGTTTAATTATTTTGAAAAAGGTATACAATCGGACGGTTACAAAAAATTTTGCTTAATTATTTTTTTACTACTATTCATTCCTTCGTGCGAAAACACAACCGATCAAAGTACGTTCGTTTCTACCAAAAGTTTTGAATGTGGTTCGGAAGGAGATTTTTTAGAATTTTCTCCCGAGGTCTTTTTCTTTGAAAATGGACCTCTTCATTCAATTTTGCATATCACGCATGACGAATTTCTTTTTTCCGTAGAAAATGCGCGTGCGTATGAAATAGAAGGATTTATTTTTGCGGGTGTTGTACCGCATCATACGACCGCCGCTACAATGATTAGCGGTTTTTTTTCAAGCGCGGCAGAATTTACATATGACACGGTTATTATTATCGCGCCTAATCACGCGAATGACTTTGCGAATGTAATTACATCGTACCGCGATTGGGATATCGGAGTTTTTACGCACAGGGAATTTGTTGCGGATTTATTAAACGCTTGTGGGTTTAACGCCGCAATCAGTCACACGCACATTGAAGGTGACCATTCCGCGGCGGTGCTGATTCCGTATGTACATTATTATTTACCAAACGCGAAGGTCGCACCCATTTTGTTAAACGCGTCAACGCGTTTTGACGAAATTGTAAATTTATTTAACTGGATGGAAAATTGGATAAATGAATCGGGCGAAAATGTTTTGCTAGTCGCGTCGATAGATTTTTCGCATTTTCTTACTCCACCAGAAGCCGCAGAAAAAGACCGTCAAACAACAGAGGCGATTATAGCAAACGATTTTCACAGAATTTATTCCATGTGCAATAATTACTTGGATTCACCCGCCGCGCTGATTGTTTTCTTAAAGTATTTAAACGCGCTGGGCATCGCACCGTCAATCATCGACCACACCGACGCAACAGAATTTCTCGGTTGGCTGAACGAAACAACTTCATATAAAATTATAATCGGTTAAAAAGGGGCTGCATCCATGACCCTCTCCCTCCGGGAGTTCTTGCCAAAGCTACTCATCTTCGCAAAAAGGAAATAAATCTTTTGCCGTTTGTCGTTTCAAAAATTTGCCTTTGACATGGGGTACACTTCAATATCAATGTTCATAAATTTACCCCATGCGACTATAAACATAAGTCGATGTAGGTTATTAATGGTTTCGTTAGAATAATCTGACTTTTGTTTGATTCTTATTGACTTTTTTTCTAAACATGATATTGTTTATGTTAGCTTACGAAACGTGGCGGTGAGTTGATTTGGAAAAGTATTCAAAGTTTTCCAAAGAGGACAGGAAGAATATCATGCGTGCGGTTAGTTATATGTCGCAGATTGCAATCACCGTGGCGGCATGTGTGCTGATTGGCGTGTTGCTGGGGCATTTTTTAGATAACCGCCTTGGCACAGACCCTTGTCTTGTGCTTATTTTCTCATTGCTTGGCTGTCTTGCAGGGTTTAAAGCCATGTTTGATATTGCAAAAAAATTCTAGGGGTCAATTTATGGAGTTCTCCGTGGACGCTGTTGCTAATAAGATGATAGTGGTAATTATTGCCCTTAGTGTTTTGATGGCGGCGTGCGGTTTTATAATTTTCGCGTCTCTTTCAGCAAACGATGATGCTTCTGTTGTGTTTGGAATGCTAATGGGCGTTAATGCCGCAACAACAGAAACCGCCGACGGAATTCCCTTCGCTTTCGGGATTGGCGCGGTAATGTGCCTTAACATCGTAAAGGTCGTTTTAATGAAGCGCGCCGTAAACAACGCGGTGAAACGCGACTCGGTGCAGGCAAAACTCTACTTACAAGGGCAGTATTTTATGCGTTTGATGCTTACTGCGGTGGTGCTTTTTACCGCAGGTTGGCTTCATACCGTGACAAATGGGGCGGGAAACCCGCTATATGTAAACTTTATGGGAACGTTTTTTGGGATTTTTACTTTCCCGTTAGCAATGTACTCGATGCGTTTCTTTCTAAGGCACGAATTAAAAGATAACGAATTCCCGGAAGATTCAGGGAAAGATAAAAGTGCTGTTGAAAGCGCGATAGATGAATTAAAAGCAATAGGCACGGAATCAGAAAAACAATAAGGCGGGGATTATTTTGGGCAATGAAACAATTCAACCAATCGAAGCTGTTGCAGAAGAATCACTCAACTTTAACATTGATGTCTTTGCCAGTTTCAGAATCACCGAGAACATAGAGATTTTAATCACAGAAACCACTGTAAACACATGGATTATCATGGGTTTACTTGTGTTGTTGGGAATTATTGTCCGAATTAAATCAAATAAATGGGACCCGCTGAAAAAACCCACAGGCTTACAAAATGTTATTGAACTTGCCATCGAAGCTTGGGAAAAATTCTTCCGCAGTAATTCCAGCGACCGTGTTATTTATCTTGCACCGTGGTTCTTTTCGTTGTTCGCTTTCTTATTTGTTTCAAATATAATAGGCATTACGGGGCTTCGTCCGCCGACGGCAGACTGGGGCATGACTTTCCCGCTTGCATTTTCTACATTTTTGCTAATCATATTTGCCGGTATGCGGCATCGTCCTAAGGCGTACCTCAAGAGTATTTTTCTTGAACCCTTCTTTCTTTTCGCGCCTTTAAATATTATCGGAGAACTTGCGCGGCCTATTTCATTAAGCTTCCGTATGTTCGGTAATGTTCTGGGCGGTATGATTCTGCTTTCTTTGCTTTACGGGCTTGCGCCGTATGTTTCGCGTTTTATTTTGCCCGCACCGATTCATATGTACTTTGATCTTGTTGCCGGGGCTCTTCAAGCGGTTATCTTCGTTGTGCTAAGCATCACATTTGTTGGTGTTGCAGCAGAAGATTAATTCGCAGAGTTGCCCGGTTTAAGATAAATTTTAATCTAGGAGGAATCACCATGTATCATCCTTTGGCATTTGCCATCGCGGTTACGCATATTGCTGCCGCAATTGCACTTCTGAACGGTATTTTAACAACCCTCGGGCAAGGAAGAGTTGCAGCTTATGCAGTTGAAGCCATTGCTCGTCAACCCGAAGCAAAAGGCTCTATCACAACCACAATGTTTATCGGTTGCGGATTCGCAGAGACTTCCGGTGTTTACGGCTTGGTTGTCGCAATTCTTTTGATTTTCGTAAGTCCGTTAATCCAAAATAACATTGATGTTCTTTCCGTACCGCAACAAGTCAGCAATTTGGGCGCGATGCTCATGCCATTCTTAGGCTAGTATTATTGAGGGGATGGTTCAATTGAATCCTCAAATTATGTATATGCTTGAAAGTTATCGGTATCGGCCGCTCATTGATATGGACTTTCAAATGTTCGTTGATATGTTCCCGAACCTGCTTAACTTTGTTTTAGTCGCCGCGCTTCTTACGTATTTGCTTTACAAGCCTGTGAAGAAGATTCTTCAAGCCCGTGCAGACCGCGTAGAGGGCGACATGAAGGACGCGGCGTTAAGCAAGGCAACCGCGGAGGAACTGAAAACACAGTACGAGCAAAAAGTTAGAGATATCGAAACGGAACGTGCTGCCATTTTAGATGAAGCACGTAAGTTGGCGAACGAAAATCGTGAGCGTATTCTCGAAACAGCGAAAGCCGAAGCCGCCGATGTAAAATCCCGCGCGGAACGCGATATCGCTACCGAAAAAGAACAGATTAAAGGTGCGGTTCATCAAGCGATTATTGATATCTCCGCAGATATGGCTGCGAAACTTATTTCTGCTACAATTGACAAAACAGCTCATGAAAAATTATTTTCAGAAGCCATGACCGAGCTTGAAGCTACGACTTTTAAAGTGGAGTCCGCAACTGCGTAATTTAAAACGAAACTAGGAGGCCGTCAAAGTGGCAAACCTTGGCATTCGTTATGCTACCGCTTTATTTGATATTTCTCAGGAAAGCGGCTTGTTAGACGATTATTTTGAACAAGCACAGTTTGTGCGTGACCACATACAATGCGACGATGTGCAGAATATTCTTAAGCACCCGCGCATTACTTCGGATGAAAAGTTTGCGTTTTTGCAAAAAACATTCGGGGAACATATCCACCAAGACCTCCTTGGTTTCATGCGGCTTGTAATTTTTAAAAATCGCGAAGCCTTTCTTTTGCCTGCCTTAAATAAACTTGTCGAGATGATTAAAACGCACAAGCGGCAGACAACCGCTAAGGTTGTTTCCGCTGTGCCTTTAACAGACGCGCAAGCTGCACAGCTTACCGCGCTTCTAGTAAAAAAGCTCAACAAGAAAGTAGATGTCACCGTTTTGGTTGACCCATCTGTTATAGCGGGCATAAGTATTCATGTTGACGGTTATTTCTTAGACCGCACGGTTCGCACAATGTTAAAAGATATGAAAGAAAACCTTAAAGGGGAGTAAGTTCTTATGATTCTTAGACCTGATGAAGTTAGTTCCATTATAAAGCAGCAAATAAAATCTTATTCCTCAAAAATGGATGTTGCCGAGGCGGGCAGCGTAATCCACGTAGGCGACGGAATAGCCCGTGTTTACGGACTGAATAACGCCATGAGCGGTGAACTTTTGGAGTTCCCCGGCGAGTTATTCGGAATCGCGTTGAACCTTGATGAAGACAGTATCGGTGCGGTTCTTCTGGGCTCAGATAGCCATGTAAGTGAAGGCGACCCGGTGAAACGCACGGGGCGTATCGCAGAGGTTCCCGTAGGCGACGCGCTGCTTGGTAGAGTTGTTGACCCAACGGGTCATCCCGTTGACAACAAAGGCCCGGTTGCCGCGAAAAAGACACGTGTGATTGAGCGTATTGCTCCCGGCGTTATCGAACGCACAGAGGTTAATGTTCCGTTGCAAACGGGCATTAAAGCAATCGACGCTATGATTCCCATTGGGCGCGGTCAGCGCGAACTTATAATCGGCGACCGTCAAACAGGAAAAACCGCAATTGCCATTGATACGATTATCAACCAAGCTCTTATTAATAAAAAAGTCGGCAGCCCGAAGTCCGGTCAAAAAGATACGCGTGTTTATTGTGTTTACGTTGCGATTGGTCAAAAAGCGTCAACGGTTGCGCGTGTTGCGCGTACTCTTGAAGACGCGGGCGCAATGGAGTACACCTGTATCGTAAGTGCAAACGCTTCCGATTCTGCGCCTATGCAATATATCGCGCCCTATGCAGGTTGCGCTATTGGCGAGGAATGGATGGAAGAGGGCAGGGATGTTCTTGTTGTTTATGACGACCTTTCCAAGCACGCTGTTGCATACCGTGCATTGAGCCTTTTGCTTCGCCGTCCGCCCGGACGCGAAGCGTATCCCGGCGACGTTTTCTATTTGCATTCGCGTTTATTGGAAAGAGCCGCTTGTTTAACGAAAGAACGCGGCGGCGGAACGCTTACCGCGCTTCCCATTATCGAAACGCAGGCGGGCGATATTTCGGCTTACATTCCGACAAATGTAATTTCAATTACAGACGGACAAATTTTCCTTGAATCGGAATCTTTCAACAAGGGTATCCGCCCCGCGATTAACCCGGGTCTTTCCGTTTCGCGTGTTGGCGGCGCGGCGCAAATTAAAGCCATGAAAACTTTGGCCGGTCCGCTTCGTTTAGAGCTTGCACAGTTCCGCGAGCTTGAATCTTTCGCGCAATTCGGTTCGGATTTAACGAAAGATACACTCGAACGTCTCGACCAAGGCCGCCGCATTGTTGAAATTTTAAAACAGCCGCAAAACGCGCCTTTGCCCGTTGAGCAACAGGTTCTTTTGTTCTACGTAATTACAAAAAGACACGCTTCGGACATTTCCGTAGAAAGAATTCAAGCTATGGAAACGGCGTTTATTAAATATTTCGCAGAGAATCATTACGGCATTTTAGATAAAATCAGAACCGAAAAGCAAATCAGCGCGGAACTCGGCGGCGAAATTGATAAGGCAATCGCGTCATTTAAAGAAACTTTCAAATAGGGGAGTGTGACGTATGCCTTCAATGAAAGCGATTAAGCGCAGACGCTTAACCGTAAAAAATATTTCGCAAATAACAAAGGCAATGAACCTTGTTGCGACTTCCAAATTGCAGCGCGCGAAAGCGAATAAGCTTGCGGTTGGAAAGCCTGTTCAGGCTACCTTTGATATTGTTTACAACACGGCACGTGACGAACGCGCTTTGGAGCAACCCTTCGTAAAACCCCGCGAGGTTAAAAAAACCGCTTATGTTGTTATTACAAGCAACCGTGGTTTATGCGGCGGATACAACTCGAATGTTTGCAAAATGCTTGCGAAACATATAAAAGAAAGCGAAACAGTCCCCGTATTTTTGCCGCTGGGCAATAAGGGACGGGATTATTTTCTGCGCAGAATCGTGTCGGAGACAAGGCAGCCCGCGACTTGGGACGAAGAGGGAAGATATTACGACCCGTCCGGAAGGTTGAGAATGGTTGACACAGGCTCGCCGTCCGAAACACCGAATTTCACGGAGGCAAAAAGAGCCGCAGATAAATTGATTTCCCTTTACGAAAGCGGCGAAATTGATGAAGTTAATCTTGTATATACGCAATTTTTTAACGTCATTACGCTTGAACCGATAATAAGAAAAGTTCTTCCCCTTGACCCCGATTATTTGCGGCGCGTTGTAGGCGCAGATTTAAAAGACGGCGAAAAATGGGAAGACTTAGGCTTTTTCCCGCAGCCCGAAGCAAAAACCGGCTCTGCTGTTGCGCAAGAGGTTGAATTCGATTCGGGCATAGAAAACGTATTACGAAGCGTAATACCGTGGTACTTATCCATGTTTTTATACGCCGCAATGGCTTCTTCTGCTTTATGCGAACAAGCCGCACGTATGACAAGCATGGACTCGGCAACCAAAAACGCCGGCGACATAATTGAGAAATTAACACTAATGTTTAACCGCCAACGTCAAAGCATAATCACGCAAGAAATAACAGAAATAGTTTCAGGCGCGAACGCGCTTCAATAAAGGAGAGGTTTCACTTGGCAGACAAAAATACAGGCAGGGTTCTCCAAATTACGGGAGCGGTTTTGGATATCCGTTTCGACAGCGGCCTTCCGGCATTGTACAACGCTATAGAAATTGAGCGGGCGGACGGTACTGATTCTGTGGTTTTGGAGGTAGCCCAGCATCTTGGCGACAACGTGGTACGTTGTATTTCGATGGGTTCAACGGACGGGCTTGTTCGCGGCATGGCGGCGGCTGATACCGGTGCGCCGATTTCTGTACCGGTGGGACCCGAAACACTTGGGCGCATGATGAACGTACTCGGCAGACCGATTGATAACGCGGGGCCGGTTAATGCGAAAGAATTATGGTCTATTCATAGAACGGCACCCGGTTTTGCAGACCAAACGGCTGCCGCAGAAATTTTAGAAACGGGAATAAAAGCGGTTGACCTTCTTTGTCCGTATGCAAAAGGCGGTAAGATTGGGCTGTTCGGCGGCGCGGGCGTTGGTAAAACCGTTATCATAATGGAACTTATTAATAATATCGCAACGGCTCACGAAGGCCTTTCGGTTTTCACGGGCGTTGGCGAAAGAACTCGCGAAGGTATTGACCTTTACAATGATATGCAGAACTCCACGCTTAAAGATGGTTCGCCCGTTTTAAGCAAAGCGGCACTTGTGTTCGGTCAAATGAACGAACCACCCGGCGCAAGAATGCGCGTGGGCTTTTCAGGGCTTACTATTGCGGAATATTTCCGCGATGTTTCACACCAGGACGTACTTCTTTTCATTGATAATATTTTCCGCTTTGTTCAAGCGGGTTCGGAAGTTTCCGCGCTTCTTGGGCGTGTGCCTTCCGCCGTAGGATATCAGCCAACGCTTGCAACAGAGGTTGGCGCGCTGCAAGAAAGAATTACATCTACGAAAGCGGGTTCTATTACATCTATTCAAGCGATTTACGTTCCCGCCGACGACTACACCGACCCGTCCGTTGCAACAACTTTCGCGCACCTTGACGCGACAACGGAATTGTCCCGCGCAATCGTGGAGATGGGTATTTATCCTGCGATTGACCCGTTATCGTCCACTTCGCGTATGTTGGAAAAATCCGTTGTAGGCGAGGAGCATTATAATGTAGCCCGCGAAGTACAACGCATTTTGCAACGATACAGAGACTTGCAAGATATTATCGCTATTCTTGGTATGGACGAACTTTCCGAGGAAGACAAACTTACTGTTGAACGCGCGCGCCGTATTCAACGCTTCCTGTCACAACCGTTCACCGTTGCGGAAAAATTCACATCCACGCCGGGCAAATATGTAAAGCTCAAAGATACAATCGAGGGCTTCAAGCAGATTATCGCAGGTCTTCATGATGAAATCCCCGAGGGTATGTTCCTTAATAAGGGTAGCATCGAAGAAGTTGTTGCTGAATATAAGAAGTCTCAAGCATAGGGCGGTGACTCATGGCAGAAGTTGTGGATGAAAAAAAAATCGAGCTGCGGGTTATTGCGCCCACAATGGCAACGGATAAAAGCCCATATAAATTTCAAAAACTCGTTGACATGGTAATTATGCGATGCACCACGGGCGATATGGGAATTCTGCCCGGGCGTATGCCTGTTTCGGCGGTGCTTGATGCAGGGATTTTACGAATTTTTGATGAATCCGAGAGCAAAATGGTTGTAATGGGCGGCGTTGCGCACGTAAGCGACGACATTGTAACAATACTTTCCGATGCCGCATTTAAACCTGATGAAATAAACACCGAAGAAGTTACCGCGAAGATGAAGGAATTCCAAAAGCTTTGCGATGAAACAGAGGACTATAACGAAAAAACTTCCTATCGCAAGGATATCTACCGTTGCCAAATACAACTTGATGTTGCGGCAGGGAAATAAAATGTGTTAAATTAAACACCCTCAGAAGATTTCCGAGGGTGTTTTTAGATGATATGTATGCATTAAAATAGGGTTGTCTCTGTATAGATGTAACTATAATGGAATAAATTTAAAAACTATCGACATTTTATATACAAATGTTCTTGACACAGTTACATACAGAGTCTATAATCGTCACTAATTATACTGGTTTTTGAATTTGGATTTTTATTATATTTTTCGAGTACCATTCCGCCACTCAGATACATATGTTTTAACATGTGTGTTAAAAGAAAGTGTGGTGGTGTATGTGGATAATAAAGACGAGGGTGTGGGTATGAATTTATTAATAATGACAGAAAAACAAAAGCGAGAAGAAATACAGAAAGCAAATGCTCGCACAGTTGATGGGCATATGGGAAATGATCCCTTGTATAATGAGGAAGAAAAGTCGTATCTGGATTTTATTATAGAGGGATATGAATTAAAACAACATGAAAGCGAGGCAGAATGAAATGCCTTCGTTTAAGCATAATGGTTTTGACTATTCGCATTATGCCCAGCTTCCGGAAGATAAATTGCTAAAGTACGTGGATCGTGCAGATTGGGCTTTTAAGTTAGCATTCGATGAGTTGGGAATAGATATTAATAAGTACTATATTGATTTTCATTCAACTATTGAAGCTCTTAAGCGAACAGACCAAAGAAAATTACATTACCTAATGTATCACAATAGTATGGAGATGAATGAATTAAAAAGAATTGCTGTTTTTTCATATTGGGTGTTACGTTTTAAGCCGATAAACAGAATAGTTGGCGGTCCGCCTGATATAAACGAAAAGGTTGTATTGAGTTGGATTTTTAGTTCCATAAAAAAATTCAGGAAAGAAACAAGCATCCCTCACAGAGTTCTCAGTCCAAGGGTAAGAAAAGATTTGTTATACGCCCTTACTTACCGAGATATTTCCTATGATTATATGACAATTTTAGTGGAAAGTCTGGCAGAGTAATACATTGGAGGCAGAAACATTAAAGTTTTGTATTGAGATGTAGTGTCCATCGCAAAACCCAGAAAAGTCTGTAAACTAGTCATTTATAGGCTTTTTTTCATGCGTAATGTGTTGTCAAATCTTCATGTTTATTCTGTTCGGGAATTGCCTTGACGTGAAGCTTTTCAATGCTAATATATTCCGTGGTAAAAATACTATTCATTATAGGGAGGAAATTTAGTATGCAGTTTTTTAAAGACGGTAATGCTTTGAAAACAACACTGGCAATGTTTATGGTGCTTGTAATGGTGTTTACCATTACGCCTGCTTTGTTGTTTTCGGAATCTTTGGAGGAAACAGAATACGTTTCTGCCGAAGTTTATGAGGAAGATGGCTATGAGTCTATAACAGAATTTATAGAAGAAGAAGAAGAAGAAGAAGAAGAAGAAGAAGAACACGATTATGTAGAAAATAATAGCAGACTTTGCTTCACCAGAAGATGTTGTATTCCATCAAATAACGAATTTGTTATGCCCTTTGGTGTAACCTCATTCTCAGCTCCGGAAGTTCCGGATGTACAAGGCGCAAGATTATTAGTTTCAGCTGCGGGTTCCGACAGCATCGGGCTAATATTAAGAGAATTAGGCTTTGCATCTAATTTGGAACCGCACGCTAACGGCGATTTTGAATTTTATCAATTAACGCGTGAATTTGACCAAGTTAGTTGGTCTTGGGTAAATGATGAAAATATATACCTTAACAACCGGGACTTTATATTTGATGCAGAAGGAAACAGAAATTTTGATATGATATTTTTAAATTGCGGCACGTACCCATCCCCCCCATCTCCAAACCATCCGTTGGTTGAATTCGTGGAAAGCGGCGGTATACTTTACGCTTCAGACCTTGTTTTGAGTAGCTTTATGATGGAAGCATTCCCGCAGCATTTCTTAAATTATATGTGGGGTGTCAAAGGCGACTTCATCACAAACGTGATAGCCCCTTCCGGGTTAGTTGCTTATTTCCAAAGCCAATTTGGAAGCACCGAATTCGCAAATCCGAATTCTAATGCAGGTTCCGAAGAGATTTGGTTGGGGCATGATTTCCTTACCGCAATAAACCCGAATACTGTTGAAGTAATGGTAGAAGGTTATGTTAACAATATAATGCGTCCGTTTACCGTGTCGTTTGAGCAAGGTGAAGGCCGTGTATTTTTCACTTCTTATCATATAGCCCCCGGCGACACCGTAATTCGTCCGCGTATGCGCGCGCTTATGTCGCACATGGTTGGCAGAGGTGCATTTATATCCAGCAATACAATTATTGAAGAGCTCATTGCATCTTACCTTCCTAATCTAAATTTAGCAGCTGAACCGGTTGTGGTAAGCTCTGCAATTCCGGGCGGTGAATTGTCCGACCCGATATATGTATTCAGCGTTGAAGCTGGCGAACCTTTTGCCGTTGTCGTTGACCCTGCTGTTGGACAAAAATTCAAAGTAGTAATAGGAAATTCCGGAGGAAAAGTATATGTAAATCAAGCCACAAACGGTCAGCCCGCACACTGGGCTTTTGCCCCGATAACGGTGTCGTCCGATGATGATGACAATGTCACCCCGCTGTCAGCAGAAGGGTTTGCTGCCGTTAATGCACTTGGCCTTTCAAGCGGCGAAATGCAAGTTACAAGTTTGGGCAACGCGGGTTTGAGTATTACAAACGCAGAAGCACACGACTACTGGTATGTTCAAATTTGGAACACAAGAGACGAACCTATAAATGGTTTCTTGGTTGGGTTAGCCGGCAACATTGATTGGTTGGACGAAGTGCCTGAATGTTTGCCGCGTGGCGGTATAGTTGCGGCTGATGTTGAATTTACCTCTCTTGCTGCTCCCGAAATTCCCGTCATTCCCGACCCTCCCAACAACAATAATAACAATAATAACAGCGGCGGCTTCACGTCCACTTGGAGGGGCGGCGGCGGAATATTACGCCCTTTCAGAGATACATTAACCACCGTTACACCAACAAGAGTGACAGCGGAACCAACAGGACCGATAGTATCAGAATCCGCACCCGCTACCGATGGTGCAGGGATACCATTATTAGCGAATTCTCAAATTGCGGTAATACGTCTTGACATAGGTCAGTTGGCTTACACTTTTAACAACATAACTGCTTTTGGCGAGAATGCCCCGTTCATTGAGCCGGCAACAGGCCGCACAATGGTTCCCCTTCGTTTAGTTGCGGAATTACTTGGAGCGCAAGTTGGTTTTGACGATAATACCCGCAAGGCGAACATTGCAAAAGGCAGCAAAACGCTTGCCCTCACTCTGGATGTTGAGTTACCCGAAGGCATGGGCGTTCCCGTTATTGTAAACGGCCGCACATTTGTTCCTATTGCGTATATTGCCCGCTCTCTTGACGCAGATGTAGAATGGGACGCAGCAGAAAGAGCAGTTTATATCAAATATTAATTTTAAAGTCATAAAAAGCGCGGTTGCTGTCAGGTAACCGCGCTTTTTTTACGTTTAGCAAGCTGTGTGTGAAAGTTTATGTTATGCTTGGGATGGGAGTTGAATCTATGTACACAATAAAAGCAACGGACGGACGTGCAAAACGCGCCACACTTGAAACACCTCACGGTGTAATTGAAACGCCCGTGTTTATGAATGTCGCGACAGCGGCGGCGATTAAAGGGGCTTTATCATCGACGGATTTGCGGGCGGCAGGATGTTCAGTCGCACTTTGCAACACGTATCATTTGCATTTGCGTCCGGGTGAAAGCGTTGTTCGCGAGATGGGCGGACTTAGAAAATTTATGGCGTGGGACGGGCCTGTTTTAACGGATTCGGGCGGGTTCCAAGTGTTTTCGCTTGGTGCTTTGCGAAAGATTAAAGAAGAAGGTGTTTATTTCTCGTCCCACATAGACGGGCGAAAAATTTTCATGGGGCCGGAAGAAAGCATGGAAATACAATCGGCGTTGGGCGCGACAATAGTAATGGCATTCGATGAATGCCCGCCATTCCCCTCAACGCGGGAATATATGCGTGATTCCGTGGCGCGGACAACGCGCTGGCTTTCGCGAAGCAAAAAGAGATTACGCGAGCTAAACAACAATCAATTACTTTTCGGAATAAATCAAGGCGGCGTTTTTGGGGACATCCGCAAAGAACATGCGAAAGAAATCTCCGAAATGGAACTGGACGGTTACGCGCTGGGCGGTCTTGCGGTGGGCGAACCCGCCGAGGATATGTATCGCATATTGGAAGAAACCGTGCCTTTTCTGCCGCAAAACAAGCCAACATATTTGATGGGTGTAGGCACACCGGAAAATTTGCTTGAAGCGGTTGAGCGCGGCGTAGATTTTTTCGACTGCGTAATGCCCGCAAGAAACGGAAGGCACGGTCATATTTTCACAAGCAGTGGAAAGCTTAACATGTTCAACGCAAAATACGAGCGCGACAAAAGTCCGCTAGACCCGTCTTGCGCCTGCGAAGTATGCCGTACTTTCACTCGCGCATACATTCGCCATTTGTTCAAGGCAAAAGAAATGCTTGCAATGCGCCTTGCGGTCATGCACAATTTGTTTTTCTATAATAATTTAATGCGCGAAGCCCGCGAAGCAATTAGTGTGGGAAATTTTTCCACGTTTAAGCGGGAGAAGTTTAACGCTTGGTGAATTATACAAAAAAATCGGCTTGCTCATAAATTGAGAAGCCTTTTTTTTATTGTAATGTGATATAATTAAAAAAATTTTGAGAGGAGATATAAAATGCAAAAACATACCAAACGTATTATTGCGTTAGCGCTTGCGTTTTTAATGGCATTATCGTCTTTTCCCGTTACAGCCGTTACGGAAGCGTATGACGATGACGCAAACGCAAGTTTGTATTACTTAGGGTTGCCGCCCGCAGAAACAACTTCCCTCGCGGCAGTTGAAATTTTATCCACCTTACCGGGAATAGTAATTAGCCAAATGTACGGCAGAACATTCACCGCTGATGACACGCCAGCAGTTTCACGCGGGTTTATTGAGATTTATAACCCAACAAATAATCCCGTTGACCTGACAGGTTTATCGTTGCAGGTTCAAAACGTATCAAACTCAAACAACCAACAACATGAAGTTTTTAAGTGGGATGTGCTGGAATTTGAAGAGGAACTGGATCCCGAAAAGCTTATAATGCAACCGCGCACGTCTTTGTTAATTGTTACAAAACAATCCGACGCAGAAGGCGCACGTTATGAGATTTTAAATTTTGACGCTGAGATGGATATAGAATTCAGCAACCGAAATTTCAGTGCGGCAATTGTTAATAACACAACCCAACTCTCCAATAAAATAACCGAAGATGAAATGGCAGATGTAATTGATTTGGTGGGCGCGTGGAACAACAACAACGGCACCCGCGACAGAGTTGAAAACTTCCGGGGTGGCACACCGGCAGGGCCGAATGTAGGGCCGGCACACCGCATATCCAACCAAGAATCCGTTCGGCGTGTGTGGGACAATGTCGAAGGAAGCTTTGTTATCCGAAATACCCCCCACAACGCGCTTGATTTTACCTCGGCAAGATACGTACTTGACGATACCGGCATGTGCGATAATTGGCTTGAAATAAACCGCCCCCGTTACAGCGGAGACGGCGAATGGACTTGGGCACCGTTATTAACGCATACAGTGACAGCAAGGGTAATGGGAGCGGCAGGGGCAACAACGTCAATAACCCCAACGGGAGCGCAACCTGCTAATACGCCTATGACTTTAACCTTAACGGCACCGCCCGACCAACGCTTTATGGCAGAAGCGGGCGCGCCGGTATCGGTAACGGGTTCGGCTGATTTCGACCTGACCGTGGCGGCTAACAGGCGTACCGCAACCGGAACTTTCCCAATGCCGGCGGGCGGCGGAGAACTTGTCATTGACCCGGATTTTGAAGATATTCCCCCCGATACCAGACCGATTATTGCATCGTTGGTGAGAGAAGAAGTAAATGCACGGGCAGTCAATCACGAAACCCCGGCAAATTCCCATTTCGTTGGTACAGGCGGTGTCTTTGGAAGTAGCTTCCGTCTTACAGCATGGGATAACAATACGCAAGTTTTAATCGGTTTCGCCGGTACGAACAGAACGCCCGTGGTATTTAATAACGGCTCACTGGTGACAACTCCAACAAGATGGAGACCCGCACGTGAGGAAGGGGTCGGTCTTGTAAATGCGCCGGCATTCCAAATGAGTTTCCCCACAACAGGCCATAGCGACATTACTTTCACTGCCAGGCAAAAATCCACAGCCAGCGGACCTGATGCATTCTTCCTTGCATACCGTATCGGAAGCACCGGGAATTGGATACCTATAGACGATTCAAGACGCAACGTCCGTCGCATCGGCGATGACACCTATGGAGCATTGAATCATACGGACGCAGCAACTTATGTAAACTTCCCCTTGCCCTCGGCGGCAGACAATAAAGAGTTAGTTTATCTGCGGGTGATATTTGACGGGATGGATAACCTGACAAGCGGAAACGCTTCCATTAACAATATTGAAATCCGCGGCACTGCACCCGGATACGAGGTTGAAGTAATAGGCGGCGGCGGCGCAAGCTCAAACCCACAATATGCTGAAGCAAACACAAACGTAAGGCTTTTCGCAGGTGCAGCTCCAACCGGTCAAGTTTTCTCGCACTGGACGGCAATCGAACCATACGATTTAGATATAAACAACGAAACCAGTGCTACCGCGGCAAACTTCACAATGCCCGATGGGCCTGTTACCGTTATAGCAAACTTTGTGTCCTTTTCTCCAAATATGATGAATCAGAAAAATTTAGTAATTAACCAACTTTACGGTCAAGGAAGCGTGGATGAAAACGGGGTATCTCACGGCTTTATTGAGCTGTACAACCCGACAGACGTACCTATTTCTCTTGAAGGTATGTCCGTGCAGCTTCAAAACCCCGGCGACCCCGGTTCGGGTAATGCACTTCCGGCTACTATACCCACTTGGGAAGCACTTGAACTTCCGAACATAACGATGGAACCGCAAACTTCTTTCTTAATAGTAAGCACAACTTGGATTAACGACGGTAAAGGCGGAAGCAACGTTCCCGAAGCCGTGCGCGACCATGAGCCGTCGCTTATTATTGAGAATTATGACCTTGCATGGAATCTGGAATTCGGTAACCGTACAATGACAGTTGCTCTTGTAGAAGGCACGGCTACGTTATCACCCATAATCGCGCTGAGCGAATGGGCGAATGTAATCGACTTGGTAGGCGCAGAGAATACCGGACCTCCACGCGACAGAGCCGACAACTTCTTGGGCGCACGGATAAGACCCGGCATGACAAGACAACGGACTATACGGCGTGTGTGGGATGGCGGTGTTATCCAAAACACTCATGACAACGCAGAAGACTTTGCGCAAGTACGCGTGAATGACCTTTCGGCGGCCGATTTGGCGGCGGTAGAACCCCGTTACAGCGGAGACGGTCCGTGGAATATGTCTATGTTTGAAGTAACGGTTACGGCACAAAACAACGTAACAACATCAATATCTCCAGCGGGACCGCGTCAGGTAGGCACGACCATGACCTTAACCATAGCGGCACCGTTCGGGCAACGCTTCGCTGCCGGCGAAACACCGATAACCATAATAGGTGTAACCGTCACCGATTTGACAGTAGCGTCAAACAGACTTACCGCAACCGCAACTTTCACAATGCCGCAAGGCGGCGCGGAAATTTCTGTAAGTGCAAATTTAGAGACTATACCTGTTCCTGACAATGGTATATTGATTAATCAAATGTACGGCAGAGCAATGAGCAACAACCAATCCGTTTCACGCGGGTTTATCGAACTTTACAATCAAAATGATACACCGTTTAACCTTAGCGGTTTTTCGTTGCAGGTTCAAAATATATCTGACGGGCCGGTTGGCCAGCCTAACACGGTTTCCCCGTGGCGGGTTTTGGATTTTGACGCAGTACTGGATTCCGACAAAATTACAATGCCGCCGCGTACATCGTTATTAATCGTAACGGAGCAGTCCAACGAAGTTGGTGCGCGTTATATTATCCCGAATTACGATGCCACCATGAATATGGTGTTTAGCAACCGTAATTTTAGCGCGGCAATTGTTGCGGGAACAGTTCCTCTTTCCAATAAAATAGACGGAGCAGAAATGCCGTTTGTAATTGATTTGGTTGGCGCATGGAATGAAGCCAACGGCCCTCGTGACCATGTAGAAAATTTTTGGGGAAGCGGTCCGGCACATCGCATATCCAATCAACAGGCAGTCCGGCGTACGTGGTATATAGAAGCCGATTCTTATGTAATCTCAAGTGCAAGTTGCAACTTAGAAACTTTCACAACGATAAGATACGCCTCACCCGAAGGTGACGACCCCGGCATAAGTGACGAGATGTTTGAGCTGGTACGCCCGCGCTACAGTGGAGACGGCGAATGGACCGGGCCGATGTTATATGCGGTATCGGCTACGGTAACGGGCGGAGCAACGGCGGTAATAATACCTTCGGGTATGCAACTTGCAGATGCGCCCATGACATTAACCGTAACGGCACCGGCAAGTCAACGCTTCGCCTTAGACGCAGGCGAAACAATAACTGTAGCGTTATGGAACTACCCTGAGTTTACTTTTGACCTGATTGTGTCCGCGGACAGGCGTACTGCAGCCGGCAACTTCCAAGTGCCTCCGGATCATTTCAATTATCATATTATTGCAGAGTTCGAGCCGATACCGGGTTTCAGACCGGTTCTTGTATCACTTACACGGACGGAAGTAAACGCAACAGCAATCAATAACAATAACCCCGCGAATTCTCATTTTGTGGGAACGGGCGGCATTTTCGCAGATAATTTCCGTCTTACCGCATGGGAGAATAACACCCAAAGGCTAATTGGTCACGACGATACAAACAGAACGCCCGTAGTATTTAATAACGGATTTGGTACTGATAACACTTTGTGGTCAAATGAGGACGGCACCCCAAGAAGCACCAAATGGAATCCCGCAAGTGAAGTCGGTCTTGAAAACGCGCCAGCATTCCAAATGCGTTTCCCGACAACAGGCTATGAAAACATCACATTCACCGCAAGACAAAAATCCACAGGCAGCGGTCCCGACACATTTTTCCTTGCATACCGCATAGGAAGCAGCGGGGAGTGGATACCCATAGCAAATTCGACCCGCGAAGTTCGTCGCGTGACGGATAACACTTATGCGGCGTTTAACAATCTATCATCAAACACTTACAACAGCTTCATTTTACCTGCCGCGATAAACAATCAGGACGCTGTTTATCTGCGGGTGGTATTTGACGGGCTTGATGACTTGGATAGCGGGAACACTTCAATTAACGATATTGTAATTCGCGGTAATGTAATTGGCGAGCCGGTAAGATCACCGGGTGACGTGCTCGGCACCGGTCGCGTAACATCCACAGATACAACTGCAATTGCAAGGTGGATTATTTCAAGCCCAACCCAACGGCAAGAAATGATTGCCAACGGTTTCTGTGAATATGCCGCAAATATAACCGGCACCGGCAGTGTAGGTGTGTATGACCTTACAATTTTCTCAAGATGGCTTGTAGGCCTTGATGTAAGTAAATATATAAACAGTGACGGTACGCGGGTTACTCCCTCCTAACCGGAAGGTCGCGTAGTGCGGGCATTTTTTAGCCCGCACCACGCGATGTACTGCGCGAAAACATTTATTCTTTTCGCGCATACTATACATAAACAAATTATAAGGAAGAAAAAGATGAAAAAAATTATTATTGGTAGAGTTGCCGGCGGCACGAATATTAATGCAACACGGATACGAGGCGTACAGCCTTAGCGGCGGATACAGATTGTATTCATCTGCTATGGATTAAAAAGGAGAATATGTAATGGAATCGCAGCTTTTATTTATGATTGCGTTGATACTGCTGTCAACCAAGGCTCTTTCACTTTTAAGCAGAAGGTTTCATTTACCACAAGTAGTCGGCGCACTGCTTGCCGGTGTTTTATTAGGCCCCGCCGTTTTTAATTGGATGGAGCCAAATGAGGTAATCGCTACGATTGCCGAATTTGGAGTAGTACTCTTATTGTTTTCCGCGGGAATGGAAACGGATTTTAACAAGCTTCGCCATTCTCTCAAGGCATCTTTGTTAATCTCCGTTTTTGGTGTTATTGCCGCGTTAGGTGGCGGGTTCGCGGTAGCGTTATTCTTTGGTATGTCTGCTTTTGAAAGCTTTTTTATAGGCGTAATAATTGCATCCATGTCCACAAGTATAACAGTAGAGGCTCTGCAAGAAATGGGAAAGTTAAAAACCCGTTCCGGCACTGCCATTTTAGGAGCTTCGCTTTTTGACGACATTATTGTTATTGTTATGCTTGCTGTTTTAATGAATATGGGTTCCGGCGGCATATCCATAGCTTCAATAGGATTGCTATTGTTAAGAATCGCCGCTTTTTTCATGCTTGCGGTTGTATCCGGCTTATGTATAAACAAATTATTTAATTATTTGTATGGAAAATTAGGATTAAAAAACAGGTTTTCTATTTTCGCCATTGCCTATTGTTTTCTTATGGCGTATTTGGCGGAGCAATTCGGATTAGCCGACATTACTGGGGCTTATATTGCCGGAATAGCTTTTTGCAATACACGTTGTGTTGAGTCTCTTGAAGAAAATACTCACACACTTTCTTATATGTTCTTCACGCCTTTGTTTTTGGCGAACATCGGGCTTAATACATCATTTGAAGGAATGACCGGCATTACTGTATTGTTTGCGATAACACTTGCGGCTGTGGCGGTACTTTCAAAGCTGGTAGGTTGCGGAATAGGCGCGAAAATATGCAAGTTTACCAACCGCGAGAGCTTGCAAGTAGGCGCGGGGATGATTGCACGCGGAGAGGTTTCGTTTATTGTTGCCGGCAAAGGCATTCTTGCCGGTTATATAAGCGCGGCTATTTTTCCAAGCGTAATTGTAGTAATATTGGTTACGGTATTGGTTGCGCCTGTATTGTTGAAGGCGGTTTATGCGGATAAAACGTAAGTTTTATTGTTAGCACCGTAATTCCTTTTTGCTCTGGAAAAATATTTCTGCAAATGAAACGCGTCTTTTATTGCGCGTTTTGCTGCCCGATTTAACGGCATAATAAATGAAAATGGAGCAATCGCAGATTGCCCCATTTTATGACCGGAGAGTAAGGGATTCGAACCCTTGCGAGGTTGCCCTCAAACGGTTTTCAAGACCGCCCCGTTATGACCACTTCGGTAACTCTCCATATAAAAAAACCTGTTAATTAGAGTCTCTAATTAAATTATAACATAAACAAAATCGGTTTTCAAGACCGCCCTGTTATGTTACATTCATACCCCAGCAGGAGAAATGAAGCCATCAACGTAAAAATTTATTTTTCAATATGGGGATCGGGATTGTTGTCGTAAGCATCGCGAAGGGCTTCGTGGGTTTCTTTAAAGGCTTCCAGTACGATTGGGTCGAAGTGGGATGGGTCTGTGCGACCGTCGCCGTTTAGAATGATATCTATTGCTTGTTCATGAGTGAAAGGTGGCTTGTATGGGCGCGGACTACGTAAAGCGTCGTAGATATCCGCCACGGTTACGATTCTTGCCGCAAGGGGAATGCTTTCGCCTGAAATATTATTTGGATAACCTGTGCCGTCGAAGCGTTCGTGATGGTACTGGGCTATTTCAATGGCGCAGTGCAATGGGCTTCGTTCACTTGGCAAAAACCCGGCAATTTGACGTAAAAGATTACCGCCTTCTTTTGCGTGGAATTTCATTTGTTCAAATTCTTCTTCTGTCAGCTTGCCTTGTTTATTTAAAATGGAATCGGAAACGCCTACTTTTCCTACATCGTGCAGCGGGGAATACATCGAGATTAATTCCACCATTTCGTCACTTAAAATTTCGGGATGTTTTTCAGAAATTTTTTTAGCAAGAATGCTTGTTAAAAATTCTATGCGTAATAAATGCGAACCCGTTACCTTGTCGCGGCTTTCAGAGAGCAACGACATTCCCAAAATTACTGCGCGGTGGGTTGCGTAAAGCTCCTGTGTACTCTCTTCAAGCTGCTTTGTGCGAGTGGCAACGGCAGCAGAAAGATTGTCGCGCAAAATTTTAAGTTCTATGTGGTTTTTTATTTTTACAAGAATAATATTTGGTACATACGGTTTTTTAATATAGTCTACCGCACCCAAACGCAGCCCTTTTTCTTCATGATGACTTTCATGTTCACCTGTTACAAATATAACGGGTATCCCGGCATATTCTTTATTTTGCATTATTCTTTCCAAAACTTCAAAGCCGTCCATGCCCGGCATTGATAAGTCCAGCAAAATTAAATCCGGATTTGCGCCTTCGGCAAGTTTAAGCAGAGCTTCCGGGCCACTTCCCGCCAAAATTACATCGTAAGTATCTTCAAGAATCCCCTCAAGCATATCCAAGTTAATTTGAATATCATCTATAACCATTATCTTTTGGCGCATATCTTCACCCCCCAGGTAACATAGGTGAGCAGCAACGCGTTCTTTGCGTTGTGCCCCCCCTAAAAAATAGCGACATTTGTATAAGCGTTAATTAAAAATTCAAAATCATTGTCTAAAATAAAAATTCTGTAAAACGGTACCGCCGTATAAACTTGTCCTTCGCGGTCGGAAGCATATTCCAGCAGATATACCATATCTATGCTTGTAATGAAAATTGGGTTCTCCATCGCTTCGTGACGCATTTTTTGCATAAACGTAAGTAAAATTTCGTCCGGCGCGAAAATCATTCGCGTCTCGGCAGAATACCCTATCACACGCCCAAATTGCAATTCAATCCACTCAATACCCCGCGCGGTTATCAAAAATTCGATTTCATTTGAAAGTATTATTTGCCCGCGGTATTGCTGCCTGTAAATAATTTGAACACCGTCGCCGCCATACGCGTCAAAAACCATTTCGCGCACAAAATCCGGAAAGTGCTCCGAAATAAACTCATCCGAAATTTTAATTGCATCTTCTCGTGTAATTGTTCCATTTATTATATTTTCTCCCAATCCGTCGCTATTGTCAAAGAAAATAAATCCGTTTGATATTTCCAGCGAAGAATTATCCGTTTTGAAAATATAATGCCGCTCGTCTGTTTCTTCTTGAATTAAATTTTCCGTCTCATCGAAAAAAATTTCAAGTAGTGCGGGAACATCATAATAAAATCCGGAAATATCCAAGTGCCGCATCGGCGCGAACCGGCGCATCGGCGTTGCATACAAATTAATATTGTTCTCTGAAAGAACCGCATGAATAGTACTTATTCTGTCCGGCGTAAGTGTATATCGGTTATGCTCAACAAAAATCAGCCCCGCAAGCCCAAGATTAAGAATAACAAATGCAATTAGAATAATGTTTTTTGCGCGTTCCCATTCCATATTAACTCTCCAAAAGTACTTGTAATTCAATGGCAGGGCCAATGTCGATTGGGAAGCCCAAAGTGAAATGCTCGTTTCGTTCAAGGGCGGCGGCATCTTTCCACATGATGCCGTCCGAGTGGAAAGTGTATACGAGGCGGCGGTAGCGAACCACGCGGCCTTGGTCTACGGTTATTTCGATTGGCGCGAATAGGGGGTCTGTGCAGCGGGGGTAAATGCGGGTATGCCACGGTTCGGTAAGGATTAACGGGTGGTTGTCAATTACATAGTTGAAACGGAAAACATGTGCGCGCCCGCGTGTGTCGTGATTGCGCAGATAAATTTCATTTATTACAAAAGGGTCATCGTTTAAAAACGCAAGCGCGGCGGAAAAATCCGCCATAAAGTTTTCTTGCGCGGCGCGCCCGATTGTGCGATAGCTTGTGTATTCAAGAGCTGCGTTTTCAAGGTATTGTACAGTGGTGTTTCGGTTTGAAAATGTGTAAACATTATCAACGCTTACACTTGGAAAAATAGATGCCGGATTATCAAAAAACGGCTCTACGCGGCTACGGATATGCGAAAATGTAAAAAGTCCCTGCGCATCGCTGAACGGATTTTCAACCGAAACGGCTGTGTAGAAAAATCCGTCGCCATCCACACGCGGAACGAATCCGTTTTCTGTTGCGATAAAATGCATTGGTGATTCACTTGCAGGCTGAATTGAAGCTTCAAGCAATGCCAATCGAGGCGGAAATGATGATAATGAATATTCCCAAATTTGCGAATCGTTTATAAAAAATACTCTGCGCTCTGAAGACCGCTGTACCGCAATTCTTGTAAAAGATTCAATGCCTGCTTCTGTAAGAACCGCGCCATTCCTGCGTCCTAACGCCCGCGCAAAAGTTTCCGCACACATATTAAAGGCATATTCGTAAATTAAAACCGGCTCTGCAAGAATTGTTTCAAAAGTAGCTGCCGAATCCGATTGAAATTCTCCGCTCCGCAAAATTTCATTAATTATCTCTTCGCCAAAAACCCATTCCTCCGAATTGGCAATTTCGCTGTAACGAATATCAAAAATTCCGTTACCGTTGCCGGAAATAATCCGAAACGGCTGCGCAAACGCACTTTGTCCGTCCGGCGCGGAGGGTGGAAATCTTGCCTGCAAATATAAAACAAAATTGCGATTGGTCAAATTAACAAGCCAAAGCCGCCCAACCTGATAAATAGCGAGTATTGCCAATGAAATTATTAAAATGGATTTTATAGTGGGGATTATTTTTTTCATATCTCGTCCACCATCTGATTAAACCGTAAAACCATCGTTGTTCCTTTTCCGGGTTGGCTTGACGCACTTACCCTTCCGCCATGCTCTTCCATGATTTCTTTTACGATTGCAAGCCCAAGCCCCGTGCCGCCAAGAGCGCGCGCGCGGGCTTTGTCTACGCGGTAGAACCGCTCGAAAATACGTGTAAGGCTGTCCGAAGGAATTCCCATGCCCTGGTCTTTTATGAAAACACGATAATATTTTTCGGTTATTTCCATTGTGATTTTTATTGTTGTGTTTTCGGAACTATATTTAATTGAGTTGGATAAAATATTGGATACAACTTGGTTAATTCGTGCCGCATTTGCTTCTATGAAGCAAACGGAATCCGGCGGAGAAAATTTTATTTTTTGATTTTTTTTATCTGCAAGAATTTGCGCCTGACGGATTGAAAGACGCATTAACGCCACAAGGTCTACAACGTCCATTTCAAGAGCCGTGTGCTTCGAGTCTATTCGCGAAAGTTCCAATAAATCCGAAACAAGAAGTGACATCCGCTCGGATTCATCATTGATTACTTTCAGAAAATTCATGGCGGTTTCGCGGTCGTCCAACGCACCGTCGAGCAGGGTTTCAGCGTAGGTTTTTACGTTTGTAAGCGGCGTTCGTAATTCGTGCGAAACATTCGCAACAAATTCTTTTCGCATATTTTCAAGCTTGCTTTGGCGCGTAATGTCTTGCAAAACAATTACAAAACCGTCAACAGCTTCTGTTTCCGATGTGTAAGTTGTGATACACGCGTAAAGATAAAACTCGTCGTCTTCGTAAACAGATTCGAGAACTTCGCTGGGGCGTATTCGAAAAACATCCCGCGGCTCAAAACCAAAAAATTTTAATGTGCGCTCCATGTCTATGTTGTCAATATCCATGCCATGTAAAAGCTCACTACTTGCGTTGTTTGCATGTAGCAACCGCCCGCCGACATCATATATAAGTACACCATGAGAAGTATTTTGCAAGAAGGCTTCCGTTTTATTTTTCTCGCTTACAATGCGTCTGAGGTTTTCGCGAAGTTCTTTAGACATATTATCAAAATTGGATGCAAGCTGACCTATTTCATCATCGCTTACCGCTGTGATTTTCCCGGAGAAATCGCCGGATGCAATGGCTTTCGCGTGTTTGGTAAGTGCGACGATGGGTCTTGTGAGCGTGTTCCCCAAGAAAATCCATAAAATAAAAGTTACAACAAGCGCGGCAAGAACTGTTAAAACAAAAGTAAACGTAAGCCCGCTAAGACGCTCGTTCATTAACCGCATATTCAAACGCGTGTAGATAATAAAATTTTCGCCGCCGCTTGATACAGGCATTGCGAAAGTAAACCATCTCTGTTCTGCGCCATGAATATCCAGCCCCAAGCTTCCCTCACTGAAAGCCTCCGAGCCCGCCGTTGCCTCTAAAAGCGAACGGTCGTTAAAAATCGTCCCCGCTTGCGCAAAATGATCCGGCGCAATCGGCCGCCCGAAATCAGTCAAAAGAACGCCCTCAATTTCATGTGTGCTTATCCAAATCCACGCACGGGCATACGGAAAATCTTCCTTATCGTACATCTGTACTATTTGCTCGTATATCATTTCCGCGTGGTGACGCAACGCTTCATGCGCTTGTTCAATCTCCATATTTCGAACCGTTAGCAACATAAACGTACCGCTGACTGTCATAACAATCAAAACCACAGCGGCATAAATTGCAATCAGTTTTGTTTTAATGCTACGCATTAAAACCCATCGCCAAATTCCTGTGTAAAATGATAACCGACTCCGCGTTTTGTTAAAATATAGGTGGGATTATCGGGTGTGTGTTCAAGCTTTGTGCGCAACCGCCGGATTGTAACGTCTACCGTGCGCACGTCACCGAAATATTCATAACCCCAAACTTTTTCCAATAATGCTTCTCGCGTAAAAACTTGCTTGTTCTGTGTTGCAAGAAATTTAACCAATTCAAATTCGCGGCGCGTTAAATCAATAGCGCCTTTGCCGCGTTTTACCTCGTACATATCAAGGTCAATACTTAACTCCCCGAAAATCATCTTGTTAGAGCCTCCGGAAATAGGTTGCGTCATATGACCGCGCCGCAAATTCGCCATAACCCGCGCAAGCATTTCACGTATACCAAACGGTTTTGTAATGTAATCGTCGGCACCAAGCTCGAAACTTAACACCTTATCCGATTCCTCCGCCTTCGCCGTAAGCATAATCACCGGCACCTGCGAAACTTTCCGTAAACGCGTACAAACTTCATACCCGTCCAGCCCCGGCATCATTATGTCCAAAATTACCAAGTCCGGATTCTCCGAAATTGCAAGTTCCAATCCTGTTTTCCCATCATGCGCTTCGATTATTTGATAACCCTCTTTGCGCAGATTATACGCCAATATATCAACAATTGTTTTTTCGTCGTCAACGATTAGAATTTTTGCAGACATGAAATTCCTCCTTTTTATCTGATAACAAGCGAACCCGAACCCGTTCCCTGTTCTATTATATGAATTACCGGTTCAGTTATTGTTTCGGATTCAAGGGTTTCGCGGCTGCGTTCCACGCCGTTTTCGCGAATAACCAGCTCGCGTGTTACCTTAAGACCGGGCGCGCCGTATTGAACTACTCGTGTAATATGATTCGGCAAATCTGGGTTCTCAATTGGGTCGATAGGCATCGGGATTGATTCCTCGGTTCGGATTTCGTTATAAGTGCGTACGGAAAGAAGCGGACGGCTGGTGTAAATTTGTAAAACTTCGCCGGGGAAAATATTTGTGCCTTTAAGATCATTGTCGCGCATTATACGATTAATATCCGTGCCGTAGCGTACGGCAATCGACCCGAGATTATCGCCGCGCACAACCGTATACGGATACATTTGCATTGTCGGGCGGTCCAGCCGGTTAAAGGCTTGCCTTGCGTCGGTGAATTCTGTTACTTCCGGGTCAGGGTCAACATAACGGACAATTTCTTCCCATTCCCCTATGAACTCCGCATTAATCATTTCTTCGTTTGGGTCAGACTGCCACCGTGTGAAAAGCTCTTGCTTTAAATGGTCAAGGCAGGCCTGTGTCCGCATTAACGCCTCGAAATTGCCGTTTACATAAATTGCGGTAGCGGCAATCGTGTAATCAAACTTCCGTGTAAGAAGCCCGAGAACATCACTGCGCCTGCCAACTTGACTGCTTGATACACGCGCCGGCTCAATCGTAACCGTTTGCTCGACATTAACCCTTACTCCGCCGCGCGATGCTTCAAGACTTAGTACCGCGTATTCATGAAAACTCTCCGATGTCAAATCATCGGTAATTGGAATATGACCGATAAGTTCGTCGTCTAAATAAACCGCAAAAGAATTATCGACAAACAAACTCATTCCAAACCAAATGATAATTCCGACAGCCGCAAATCCCGCAATCCCCCATCCGGCAATACTCACATACAGCGGATTAATGCGATAAAATAAAATTTTTCCTAAAATTAATAAAAAACGGTTAGGTTGCTTTCTTACTCTATCTTCCCTCTCAGGTGCAGGAGGTTTTTTTCGTTTACGCGGCATATCGCCCGGACGAATTTGCGGCGGTGGCGGAGGCATTCTTCTTTGCGTTTCGTCGCGCTCAGGCTCACGCTCATGGTTCGCGCCGTAATCCTTCTGCGCCGCCCGAAACACACCAAGCCCCTTGTCATCAGGGGCTTTCTCTTTCACACGCCCCGGCATTCCGATAGGCACATTATCAAATTCAGGCATTTCCGCCCTGCCACGTACTCTCTTGGGTGGCTCATACCCCTCCGGATGATCCGGTGCGTCCAATCTTACGGGCGTTGGCAGTGATGTATACTTTTTCTTGTTATCATCAGCCATTGCAAAGCCCCTTTGCAAAAAAAGATTAAGGTAAAATTGTTATACTTTGTACGGTTGTTGCTCCCGGAGATGTCAAGACTATATATACATTCATGTTTGTGCGGAGATTGTTGGGTAATAATTCTGCGCCGCCGCGGGTAATTAGTGCGCTTGCGGGAACTGTCAATGTGTGGGTTCGGGCGGTTACTGTCGTACCTTCGGCTACGACAATAGAGCCGTCTGTGCGTATTGATTGAATGAAGCCCAAGATAACGGGTGATTGGTCTTGTTCGTTGTTACGCGCTTGCAAACCTGTCACTTCGCGTGAGTCGAGGGCAATGCGTAGTTGCATTCCTATTCTTAATGTGTACACATCAAGAACGCCCGGACGTATTATAAAGCTTGAAACAGAGCCGTTTTCTTGGGTTATTGTTATTTCTGTGTTGCGTTCTGTTATGCGGATTTCGTTTAAGCGACCGTCTGCGGAACTTCGTTGACCTACGGCGTTTACTTTTATAATGCGGTCAAATTCAACTTCGGCGGTTAAAGCGTCGCCTATCCGAAGGTCGTCCCATTTTAAGTTTGTGGTGCTGCCACGCGAAAATTCTGTTGCGGGTAGCGCGCGAAGTTCGTAAACGCGTCCTTCTTCTTCTTCAAGAATTAAAATCGCGGGGTTGCCCGATTCCGGCGGACGAACATCTTTCAAAACGCCGATAAGTGTGCGCTCACGCTCCATCAATTCAAGAGTATGAATCGCTGTTTGTGTGAAACCGAAAAACGCGATGTCCCCGATTTTTATGTTATTAAATTCAGCTGCCGTGCCACCACGTGTGATTACGGCATTCGGCGCGAAGCTGAAAGTTCTTTCTTCGTCAAGAATTTGTCCCGTAATTCTTAAACGTTGCGTGCGAATTGTAATAGTTTGCGAAGGTTCCGCGGTTACTGCTGTTATAACGCCTTCGTCGGCGTGAAGTATGGGTGCAGGCGCGGCAGACGCGGCGGTTCCGGGTACTTGCGAACGCGCCACAAGGCTAATCACCTGTCTGCTTGCATTAACAAGCACGGTAACAGTCATTCCATCTTGTAAAGCAGCGGCGGTGCGCTGCGTGTTATCGACCATTATTACGGCGTTTGCGGCAATGGAAAATGTTTCTGTTCCTGCCGCTGAAGTTATGCTTACATGTGAATCTTGATGAACATTCGCGATTGTGCCGGAGATTGTCGCGGGTGCGCCGGGTGTTGCAGTTTGAACGATTGCGCGATTCGCAAGCGCATTATGAAAAACCGTAGCCATTTCTGCGCGGGTAAAATGCGCAGTTGGGTTCATGTATCCGCCCGCGCCTTGCACGATGCCAAGTTCACGTGCATGGTAAACATACTGACGATAGATGGGCGCGATTTGAGCGTCGTCTCTGAAAGGCGTATGGTGCGGTAAAGAAATCGCACCCGCTTGCGGGGCTTGACCGACTAAACGCACCATCCACGCAACCGCTTGCTGGCGCGTCAAAAGCGGACGGGTTTCCTCCGTGCCGTTTCGCACAACAAAGCCTTGTACGTCCGTAGTAGTTAAAATCCCGCGATATAATAAAAATGCAATTTCTCTGTCAACAGTTCTGTTCCAGCTTGAATATTCGTTTGCCATTGTATCAAGAAATGTTCGCCATGTTTCCAATGAACGAGCAAAAACCGCGCGTTCCGCTTCCGGAAGATTATGCGTAACATGGCGAAAACCCGCCGCCATAGCATAGATTTGCGCCGCTTCAAACTTATTCAGATGGCGTGACGGGTGAAAATTATTTCCCGCATCGCCCACCATAAACGCGCCGTTTGCCGGATCCGAAACCCAGTTGATTGCCTCAAACGCAAAATGAGATGGTTGAACATCTCGGAAATTAGACGTTTGCGCAAAAACGGGTGTTGCGAATAAAATTGTAATAAGTACAGTGAGTGCAAATTTTCTTAAAGCCATCAGAATCATTCCTTTTTTAGAAATTTTTCGGTTTTCGTAGGAAGTGCCATGTTTGGTTTTTAAATTGATCTTCCGAATAATATAAATTATCCACATCTTAATTAGATATTTTAATTAGCATTTTTCTAAAAATACCAAACTCAGTTTATCAGAAATTTTCTGCTCCTTAAATCTTATATATCCGAGATGTTCGTAAAGTCCGATTGTTCTCACGCTTTTATAACCTGTGAATATCTCAAATCTCATTCCTTGATATTCTTGTTCAATTGCATTCATTAACTTTGTGCCTATTCCTTGACTTTGTGTTTCCGGTTGAACAATCAACTTCCCAATGTAAGCGGTATTGTTTTCGTCATAAGCGCGTACTGAACCGATTATTTTACCGTTCATGTCTACCGCTTTCAGAAACAGCCCCTTTACATACTCCTGTTCAATTTCTTCAATAGTTTGTTTCAACGGCTGGATTGTAAAATCATCATATAACTTAGCTTCACTTTGGTAAGCCAAGTGCTGCAGTTCGAGTATTTGCCTTAAATCCGCCTTTTCAGCTTTTTCAATCACCATTTATTATCAACTACCTTGCAAAGAAATACCTTGTTTTTAAGTTTCATTATGTGAAACGCTTTTAACGCGGATTGTTCATTGTTAAAATACGCGAAAACCGAAGAACCTGTGCCGGTCATTTCCGCGCCTAACGCGCTGAGGGTTTTTAATTCCGCAATTAAATCGAAAATTTCAGGATGAATCTCTGTTGTAATCGGCGTGAAAATATTATAAAACAATGTAGAAAGTTGTTGCAAATTTTTTTTTGATATTGCATTAAGCATGGGATTAACACACGCGGTTGAAAACGAGACAAGCCGCGAGAAAATTTCGCCCGTAGAAACATGAACTCCGGGGCAGACAATTACTATAAAACATGGTGGGTGGGTGGGAAGCAGGGTAATTTTTTCGCCGATTCCTTCTGTTAAAGCCGTGCCGTTTGTCAAGCAAAACGGTACATCCGCGCCTAAAGATTTTCCTATTTCAAGAAGCCGTGTAAAAGGAATATTCAAATTGCATAATTTGTTTATTCCGTGAAGCGTTGCGGCACAGTCACTACTGCCGCCCGCAAGCCCCGCACCCAACGGAATCCGCTTATTTAATTTAATTTTAAATCCGCATGGAATATCAAATTCACGAATTAACGCGTTTGCCGCTTTAACAATCAAATTTGTTTCATCGGTTGGGAGTTGCGGGTCATTGCAAAAAAGCTGCACACCGCTTTCCCCCGGCAAAGCTTCAATCATCAAATCATCGCATAAATCCACGGATTGCATAACGGAAACAATATCGTGATAGCCGTCTGCGCGCTTCCCGGCAACATCCAAAAAAAGGTTAATTTTGGCATATGCGTTCACTTTTACAAAACCCCCGGCGGGGAACCGGGGGTTTTCAAGGGGGGATAGAGAATGATTAGCGTTTTGAGAACTGCGGAGCACGACGCGCACCCTTTAATCCGTATTTTTTACGTTCCTTCATGCGTGGGTCGCGTGTAAGGAAGCCCGCTTTTTTCAGCGGAGCGCGGAAGTCGTCGTCTGCAGTGAGAAGTGCACGCGATATGCCGTGGCGAATCGCGCCGGCTTGACCGGTGTAACCGCCGCCGAAAACATTCACCTTCACATCAAATTTTGCCGTTGTGCCGGTGAGTTCAAGCGGTTGACGCACAATCAGTTTCAGAGTGCCAAGCCCGAAGTAATCGTCAATTTCGCGTTTGTTAATGATAATTTTACCTTTTCCCGGCTGAAGATATACACGCGCAACTGCGCTTTTTCTTCTGCCTGTGCCATAATAAGAAACCGCTGCCATATATATCTCCTTTATTTATCTAATGTGAGCACTTCCGGCTGTTGAGCCTGATGCTTATGCTCGGAACCTGCGTAAACATGAAATTTCTTAAGCATTGCGCGCCCAAGATTATTTTTTGGCATCATGCCTTTAACAGCATGAGCAAGAACAAATTCGGGCTTTTTCGCAAGCATATCTTTCATTGTTGTTTCTTTTCTTTTGCCAATATGACCCGAATGTCTTACATAAGTTTTTTGATCCATTTTACGACCTGTCACCGTAACTTTTTCCGCATTTATAACAATCACATAATCGCCTGTGTCAACGGAGGGGCTGAAAGTGGGTTTGTGCTTCCCCCGTAAAATGTGCGCAATTTGCGTTGAAATACGACCCAAGTTCTGACCTTCTGCGTCAATCAAAAACCATTTGCGCTGAACTTCTTGGGGTTTTGTAATGTGCGTTGAACGCATTGTTATTCCTCCACAATTTGTTAAGTGTAAAATCGGGGCTATGATTTCACAAATATCTTAGAATAATTCTTAGAAAAAGTCAAGACAAAAATGTATTTATGTGGTTTAATGGACGGGTACGTTTTCTAAGAACATTTCTAAGAAAATTTTTTAAGGAGGAAATGATAATAATGAGCAAGAGAAAAATTGGAATTTTGACAGGCGGCGGTGACGCACCCGGGCTTAACGCTGTAATTTACACATTGGTTCGCTCTTGTCAAAGCATGTTCGACTGCGAATTAATTGGTTACAAATTCGGATACCGCGGTTTGTACAACAACGACTTTATGCAGCTGAACCGCGACACAACCAGCGGAATTCTACACAAGGGCGGCTCGATTCTTTACAACTCGAACAAAGACAATCTTTTTAACTACGATGTAGTTGAAAACGGCGTTCACGTTAAAAAAGACGTTTCCGATGTTGCAATTGCCAACATGAAAAAAGAAGGCGTTGATGTACTTGTTGTACTTGGCGGTGACGGCACACTAACATCCGCACGCGATTTTGCGCGCAAAGGAGTTAATGTAATCGGTGTTCCGAAAACAATCGACAACGACCTTTCCGCCACCGAAGCAACCTTCGGTTTCGACACGGCGGTAAACATCGTCACAGATAATCTCGGGCGTTTGCATACCACTGCGGAAAGTCATCATCGCGTGCTCGTAGTGGAAGTTATGGGACGCTCTGCCGGCTGGATTTGCCTTCACGCGGGAATTGCGGGAAGCGCGGACGTTGTACTTATTCCCGAAATTCCGTATTCCATAGACGGCATCGTTAAAAAAATAAATGAACGCGGCGCGAACGGCAGACCCTTCTCCATCGTCGCCGTAACCGAAGGTGCGGTTGAAAAAGACGGTTCCGCCGTAATAGGCAAAGTCGTAGAGGACAGCCCCGACTCAATCCGTTTCGGCGGGGTTGCCGCGCAAATTGCAAACAAACTCGAACCTCTCGTAGAACACGAAGTTCGTCATTGCGTGCTTGGTCACATCCAGCGTGGCGGTGACACATCACCCGCAGACCGCATTCTTTCCGCACGCTACGGCGTAAAGGCTGCCGAAATGATTCGCGATGGCGCATTCGGAAACATGGTTTGCTTGCGCAACGGCAACATGGAATACATCAAACTCGAAGACGTTCTTGGCAGCGGAAGCATCGGCGAAACATCCGCGGGAGGAGCGAAAACCGTTGACCCCAACGGCGAACTGGTTAGAGTTGCAAAAGCTATGGGAATATCATTTGCTGATTAAATAATGAATAAATAAGACCTCGGAGGGAGAACCTTTTTTAAGAAAAAAAGGTTCTCCCTCCGAACCCCCCTCTCCAAAAAACTTTATATTTTACGGGGGAGTGTTGGAGGTTGTGCTTTGCGAAGACGTAATATTTGGATTGTTTTTTGCGTAACAACTGTTGTTTTGCTTGCGCTGGATTTATGGCTAAAAAGTTGGGCAGCGGCTAATTTGCACGGGCATGAAGTGCGTGTTTTAGTGCCGGGGGTTCTAGGGTTAACGTATCATCAAAACCCCGGGGCTTTTTTTGGTTTTATGGCGGGTTTCGGCGGTGCGCGGTGGGTTCTTGCCTGCTTGAAGGTTATTGTTTTGTGTGGGCTTGCATGGTACTACGGGCGGCTTCCGTTTGAGAAGCGATTTTGGTTTATGCGCTTGCCGATTCTTTTAATTTTTATTGGCGGGCTTGGAAATTTAATTGACAGGGTTTCGCTTGGAATCGTGCGCGATATGCTGGACTTTTTATTTATGAATTTCGCGGTTTTTAATTTAGCGGACGTTTATGTAACCGTCGGTGTTTTTTCGTTGATGTTCGTGGGACTTTTCATTGTAAAGGATTTCCCGTTCCCATGAAAATTTGTGAAATAATTGTACCGCAGGAAGCCGATTCGCAACGCATAGATGTATTTCTCTCAAATTTTGTGGAGGAAATATCCTCGCGAAGTTCGGCGCAAAAACTTTTAACCGACAACAGAATAAGAGTTATGGGGTCAAGGTCTTCTCTCTCGAAAAATTATCGCGTTATGCCCGGTGATATAATAATCTGTGAAATTCCCGCGCCTGTACCGCTTGAGGCTGTGGCAGAGGATATTCCACTCCATATTGTGTACGAGGATTCGGATTTGCTTGTTGTGGATAAGCCGAGGGGACTGGTTGTGCATCCGAGCGCAGGACATCATTCGGGTACACTTGTTAACGCGCTGTTATATCATTGTGAATTATCGGGGATTGGCGGAGTGCTTAGACCGGGGATAGTCCATCGGCTGGACAAGGATACTTCGGGCTTGATGGTCGTGGCGAAAAATGACGCGGCGCATATCGCACTGGCGGCACAGCTTGAAAGACGTACAATGGGACGTACTTATAACGCGGTCTGCATGGGTTCTGTGAAAAATAATTTACGCATTGACTTGCCAATCGGACGGCACCCGCACGACCGCAAAAAAATGACGGTGTATCCCGCAAAAGCCCGAAATGCCGTTACTTATATAGAAGTGTTGGAGTATTTAAAAAACTTCACATTAATCGCGGCGAGACTGGAAACAGGACGCACCCATCAAATTCGGGTTCATATGGCGCATATCGGACACCCCGTGCTTGGCGATATCGTTTACGGCGCGGCGCGTCAGCCGTTCGGTTTAACCGGGCAGATTTTACATGCGATTAATTTACAGTTCATACATCCATCAAGCGGAGAAGAAATGGAATTCAACTCGCCATTGCCGGAGTATTTTACGGAAGCTATATCTCTTATCGGGGGGAAATAATGGAGCAAATAGTGTTTTTGTCGGAGGGTCGAATAAATATTTTACAGGATTCCGCCGTTCGCGTTTTAGAGTGCAAAATCGCGGAAAAATATCGCGAACGCGCGCGGGAAATTCGGCGTAAAAATGAATGGAAAAATAGCGGTACCGGCGCGAATTTCATGGGAAGTTCGCTGTTCACAGGGGCTTTTAAAGACGCTCCCGAAATTGCGTTAAAGCTACCGGTCACAGGGGTTTCGCGTGAGAGCGACAGACTTGTTTACGCCCTAAATTTTGAAACGGGCGGCGGTCTTTACTATACACATTTTACATCGGAAGGACAGGACACACATATTTTTGTGAATACAAGTACAAGTTTTTTTGAGTTGGACGTTAATTCTTCGGGAATAATTGCCGTTTCTTGCGCAAACAGCCGCGTTGAACGCCATATTTCATTGTTTAACATATCTGAGAATAATTTCAACGGCATCACAGACGGTGAGTGTTCCGACTGCAATCCGAAATGGTCGCGCAAAAACGAAAATATTTTGTACTACGACAGCGCGGGAATCGGCTACACTAATAGCGGACATTTCGGGGGGTTCGGCCCACGAAGTGTTTATCGTTTGAATATAAAAACAGGCGAACTTGATGAAATCTTAACCGGCGGAGAGTTTGAATATGTAAGCCCGTTTGAGGATGAGGACGGGAATTTGTATTTTATTCGCCGCCCGTATAAGCAAGCAAAAGTGAGCATTTCGCTTTTCGATTTTTTAACCGCGCCGTTTAAAATATTGCGGGCAATCGGCGGATGGTTTAACTTTTTTTCGCTCAGATACACCGGTGAGCCGCTTAACACCGCCGGCGCGAATCCTGCGAAGGCAAATCAAAAATCACAACAACAAATTTTCATAGACGGAAATTTACTTGAAGCCGAAAAAAATTTAAAACTAAACTTAGCCGCCGGCGACAAAAACCCCGGCTATGCCCCGCGTAATTGGGAGCTTGTAAAAAAGTCACCCGGCGGAGAAGAAAAAATTCTGCAAAAATCCGTAATTAGCTACTGCGTCACAAATAACGGCATTGTTTATTCCAACGGGAAATATATTATTTCGGAAAATAAAGCTGTTAAGGCGCATTTGGCAACAAAACTTATATATTTGGAGTGAGTAAAATGGAAAAAAATTTGCTTGGAACGGACATTTGTGTGCAAGTAGGAATTCTTGTGCATGATATCGAAAAAACGGGCGCGGCTTACGCGGCGTTGCTTGGCGTAGAAAAACCGAACTATGTACTGACAGGCGAACTAAAAAACGCACAAACCGAATTTCGCGGCACACCATCGGAAGCGCGGGCAAAACTGATGTTCTTCCCCGTTGGCGGCAACATGACAATCGAACTGATTGAACCGGACAAAAATCCCTCAACGTGGCGCGAAGATTTGGATAAAAACGGCGAGGGTGTTCATCATCTCGCGTTTAACGTGAACGGCATGAAAGAAGCCGTTGCGCGTCTTGAAGCAAACGGAATTCCGCTGATTCAAAAAGGCGAATATCCCGGCGGTCGCTATGCTTATATGGATTCAAACGCGCAGTTAAAAACGCTTATTGAATTACTGGAAAACGACTAGTGCCCTTTCATTGCTATGTATTGCTGATACCCCGTCATTATTGGCGGGGTATCAACAAATTTCCTGCTTCTTTGTCTGTGATTATTGTAACATCGTGGTGAAGTTGTAAGACTGATGCCGGGTTTTTGGGTGTTATTGTGCCGAAAATTGCTTCGCAGAGAATCTCCGCTTTGCCCGCACCGCTTGCGAGAAGCAGAATTTTTTTTGCTTGCATTATTGTTTTTATTCCCATTGTTAGTGCGTGGCGCGGTACTTCGTTTTCGTTTTGGAAAAAGCGGGAGTTGGCTTTTATTGTGGTATCATCAAGTTTTACATAATGCGTGACGGAGGGAAAGTAATCGGCGGGCTCGTTAAAAGCGATATGACCGTTGTTGCCTATGCCTAAAAGCTGTAAATCTATGCCGCTTGCGGCAATTTTTTTTTCATATTCGTCGCATTCCGCGGCGTGGTTGGTAGCTTCACCGTTTGGGATGTTTATTTTCTCGTCGGGAATATTTATAAAATCAAACAAATGCTTGCGCATAAAAAACACATAGCTTTGGTCACTTGCTTTCGCGATAGGAAAATACTCGTCAAGATTAAATGTTGTCACCTGCGAAAAATCCAACTCGCCCGCCTTGTAAAGCCGCACAAGTTCTTCGTATGTGCCAATCGGCGTGCTTCCCGTGGCAAGCCCAAGAACGGATGCGGGCTTTGCATCCAGCTGCGTTTTAATAATTTGCGCACTTCTGCGACTTAATTCACTGTAATTCTCCTCAGTAAAAATTTTTATATTATTCATCCAACTCTCCTTGAATTATAGATTTAAGCCCGGCGGCACACGCCATTGTAAGCAATGTGCCGCCGTCTTTTTCTTCATTTAAAATTTCCGCGCTTAACTCAACCCATTTGCGCAGAAGAATTTCTGTTTTCTCCCAAATTTGTGCATAAACATCAAGCGAAAGCCCGTCTTCGTCCATTAATGGCAAAAGTGCTTCCTGTATCGCGGGGATGTCAAAAACCGTTTTCAGCCGTTCGATAATCACCATTGCCGCCAAATGCTTATGCGTATAAAACCGCTTATCAGCAGGCGGCGGCAAAAGCCCCGCACGAATATAATTCTGCACCATTGCGCGGGTAATTCCAATCCCCTTTTTTTCACAAAATTTCAAAACCTGCGAAATTGTCATCGTGGGACTGTAATGGCGTATGTCGTTTAGTGGGTTGGTCATTTACCGCGAAGCCCGCATAATCGCATCAACTATTGTGGGGAATTCGATCTCTCCGGTGCGTCTGTTTATAAGACCGAAGGGCAGATCTCCGGTGCTTTTGGAGACATTGCTGTCCCACCAAAATGTAGCCATGCCGAACTCACGGGCGATGGTTACATAATCGTATGCGTGCTGTTCTCTTTGGGTAAGATTATCGGCAGCTCCGTTATTAATGGACCCCCATTCGCTTAAAATAACGGGAACACCCAATTGCCGCGCGAAACCATCAACACGGTTAAGGTCTCTGCGAATTCTGTCGGGGCCGGTGTAGCTGCCTCTTCCGTCATGCGCCCACGCAAACGGCGAATATGTGTGAATCGCCATAATAATTCTGTCGGTAGCTGTGTCTCTTGGGATTGTAAAGCCGTCAAAAGCCCTGTTATCCGCACTTGCAGCATGAGTTGGCACAAGAAGGAAACGGTTCGCGTTATTTCCACCTGTTGCCCGCACAGTATCAACAAAAGCTTGATTAAGGCGATTAAGGTTTGCGCGAGTCTCGGGAACGCCTCCGTCCCATTCGCCTTGTGGGGTGCGCGGCTCGTTAAGCCCCGCGAACATTAATCTGTCACCGAAGCCATTAAACTCAGGGGCAATCTGTTCCCAAAAACGTGTTAAAACATGGATACTGTGTTCAATTTCGGCATCCGTAAGCCCTATGGATTGAATGCTTTCATGCGTTTTGAAATTATTTTCGTGGTGCGTGTTAAGAATTATATGCATATCAAGGTCATACGCCCATTGAACAACCTCGCGTATTCGCGCCATCCAATCGGCGCGAATCGTATAATCGGGGCCGAGAGCAACCTTGTACCACGTTACCGGAATCCTAATTGCAGTGAAACCGGCGTTATTTAATCTTTGGAGAAAATCTCTTGTAACGACGTTGGAGGCCCCGCCCTGCCAGGCCGTTTCCATTACCGTAACAGAAGCAGTTTCATAACTTCTACCGGTGCCCAACCAAGGCCACCCCAATGCATTTTCATTATGCGCATCAAATTGATTGCCCAAATTCCAGCCCGGCCCAATCGAGCGAACATAATCTGCCGCCGAAATACCGCTGGCAGCAGGCGGCGCAGCAGTTGGTTGCGGTTCGGAAGTGGGTTCGGGCGTGGGCGCGGGTGTTTGCACCGGTTGCGGCGTTGATGCCGGTGTCGGCTGTGGTGTCGGTGGAACCTGCTGAACACCGCCTGTGTTAATCAGCACGGCATTCGCCGTTGCGTCCCAGTCTACGATAAAACCCAGCGCACTTCCCAAGTCACGCAACATAAAATAATTTCGCCCGGCGATGTTATAAGCCCGCAAATTAACACGGGTTCCGTCTACGTAAACAGCGTCGTTACTTTCCGTTGCGGTTTGGGTAGCCGCAAGTGATTGCACTTCCGGCGGCGGAGCCGCAACCCCTGTTGCAAGCCCAATCGCGCTTCGATAAGCGTCCCAACTTACACCGAACCGCGAATCCGTATCTCTTAAAATGCCCGCAACATCACGAAGCATAAAAAAGTTATGACCATTAATATTAAACGCCGAAATTGCCACAGGCACACCGTCAACATGCACAGTGTGCGACGACCGCACTGCCGTAACAGGGGATGCCAGAACCGAGCCCGGGACAAGCCCCGCAAGCATAGCAAAAATCACGGCTAAAGCAAAAATCCTTTTCTTCATTTTAATGCTCCTTTATATTTTTTGGTAGTGTACAAACCACCTTATAAATTTATAGATTATTGCTAAAAAACCTTGATATACTCACGTTTCAAACAAAAAAAATATAGCAACCCCCATTTCGGGGAAAACTTGAAGGTCTAACA
>Ga0131853_10000641_pt1 | contig 62955 bp, 52 predicted proteins | sample TergutLab28metaG_FD_92764 | JGI IMG/M metagenome (GOLD analysis project Ga0131853, IMG submission 92764) | Labiotermes labralis P1 segment gut microbial communities from Petit-Saut dam, French Guiana - Lab288 P1 (version 2) (version 2) | ecosystem: Host-associated > Arthropoda: Insects >...
GGCAGCGGCGGAGGGGTGGGGTTGGGGTTGGGGTTGGGGGATGAGGGTGGGGGGCGGCGGAGGGGCTGGGGTTGGGGGCGAGGGTGGGGGTGGGGGCACAGGGGAACACTTTTGTCGTTCCCTTATGAGGTTAAGTTGGTTATAATTATGCGCAGTGTGGGCTTAACACCAATTTACAGATTAATATGCAAGAACCAACAGTTTCTTTTTGGAGGAAAAATGGAAAACCAAAACGAGTGGCAAAGTGTTATCAACGGAAAGCAGTACGATTTTTCTTATCAGATTATTCAGAAAAAGCCCAATCTCTTTATTAACGGAGAGCCTACAGTAATCAAACCAGGATTTTGGGGGTCTTTTTTTGGAGTCGAGCAGGAAATAAATCTTGACGGACAAGAGGCAACGTTTGCCATCCCCAAGAAAACGCCCGACATTGCAGTAAACGGCGTTTTTCTCCGAAGTGGCAAACCCTTTGAAAAGCGCCCTTTTTGGGTTTTTATCTTCGCAGCTATCTGCCTTGCGATCCCCATTGCTTCGCTGGGCGGCGCCTTGCCTTTCTTATTAGGTTTTGGCGGCGCGGCCCTCTGCATGATGGTATCCAGGAGCTCTCTCAAGCCTTTCCTCAGAGTGATTGTCTGCGTTTTAATAACGCTGGTTGCATGGGGATTGCTCCTAGCTTTACTCTTTTTCCTTGCCGCGCTTTAGTAAAAGAGGCCACTGTGTCACTTGGGCGTCAGGCTTGTGTAAGAACCCCTGTCACCCATATTGTCTGAGCAGTGCGCGAAGCCGAAGGACCCAGGTAGTGAATCGCTGCCTGGGTCCTTCGGCTTCGTTTCGCTATGGGCGACAACGAAGAGGGGTTTTTGCGTACTCTGGCGAAGGTGTCGTGGGGACGGAGCGTGTCTCAAAATACGATGTCGTCTTCATTGAGGCGCATGAAGAGGGGGTCACCGATGGTGGTGGCGAGGTTGGCTGGCAGGTCGCCCCAGGTGCAGGTGGCGGCTTGGTCTTCAATGGCGAGGATGTTGCCGAGACCGAGTCTCTTCCATACTTCTGCTGAAGAGTTGGGCATCACTGGGGCAAAGAGTGCGGCGATGATGCGCATGCTTTCCAGGACGTTATAGAGTACGAATGACAGGCGGTCGGCCTGTGTGGGTGCCTTGGAGTCTGCCAGGTCCTCGCTGCGTGAGATAGCTTCTTCCGCCTCAGCTGCGGCAAGCTTTGCCAGGGTCCAAGGGGCGCTTTGCTCTATGTAGAGGTTGGCGGCATCCACTAGTTCCATGACCACATTCATGGCGCCGGAGTAGTCCTCCGCGCTAAAGGCGGCGGCGTAGCGGTTGTGCAGGCCGCCCTTAACCAGCTCGGCCAGGGGGTTACCCATCTCAGCAGTAAGGCGCTCTGTGGTTTTTTCCCAAAGCTCGGGGGTCTTGCCTCCCAGGTATTTGGCGGTCATGTTGAGTGCGCGCGAGCAGAGGTTGCCCCAGCTGTTGGCTAAGTCGGCGTTGTATACCTGAATCATGCGCTCCAGTGAAATTGAACCGTCGGTTCCAAATTGTACGTCACGTAAGAAGTAGTAACGGTAGCCGTCCACGCTCAGGATGTCTATCAAGGCGTACGGGTCCACGGCGTTGCCTTTTGACTTGCTCATCTTCTCGCCCTTGGTGAGCAAAAAGCCGTGGGCAAAAACCGTCTCGGGCAGCTCAAGGCCGGCGGCCATCAGCATAGCCGGCCATATCACGCAGTGAAAGCGAATGATGTCCTTGCCCACAAACTGAACCTGAGCCGGCCAGTATTTGGCAAAGCGCTCTTGGTCTTCCGGCGCGTCGCTGCCGTAGCCAAGAGCCGTTATGTAGTTAAGGAGCGCGTCCACCCACACGTAGCTCACGTGTCCGGGCGCAAAGGGGATGGGCACCCCCCAAGAAAAGGTTGTGCGCGAGACGCTCAGGTCTTTCAGGCCGCTGTTAACAAAGGAGAGCACCTCGTTTCGGCGTATCTCCGGCTGTATGAACCCCGGGTTGGCCTCGTAGTAATCAAGCAGAGGCTGCTCAAAGGCGCTCAGTTTGAAGAAGAGGTTCTCCTCTTCCACATAACCCAGGGGCCTTTGGCAGTCGGGGCAAAGCGGGCTGCCGTCGTTGTGCTTGCTTGGCAGGCCCTCGGCTTGGCGCTCTTCGGCAAACTCGGCGAGCTGCTCGTCAGAGAAGAAAGTCTCGTCCGGCACGCAGTAGTAGCCCTGGTAGGTGTCCAGGTAGATATGACCCTTGCTGTGGAGCTGCTCAAAGAAGTACTGCACCCCTTGGGCGTGACGCGGCTCCGTGGTGCGGATGAAGTCGTCGTAGGTTATCTGCAGGGTTTCCCAGGCATGCTTGAACTTGGGGGCAACCTCGTCCACCCACTCTTGGGCCGTTTTGCCCTCGGCTATTGCTGCCTGCTCTATCTTTTGTCCGTGCTCGTCAAGGCCTGTGAGAAACCAGACATCCTTGCCGTTGCTGCGCATGAAGCGCGCCAGTGCGTCGCTCGCCACCGTAGTGTAAGCGGTGCCCAGGTGTGGCGCCGCGTTGACGTAATAAATGGGGGTTGTTAAATAGTATGTCTCTTTGTTCATGCTTCTCAATTCTTAATTCTTATTTCTTAATTCTTATCTGTTAAGTACTCTACGGCGGAGAAGACGGCTATCTGTCCCTCGCCTACTGCTTTGGCTATTTGCATTGGCTTGCCGGTGCAGTCGCCGGCGGCGAATACTCCGCTGAGGTTTGTGTGCATGGTGGCGTCTACCTTAATAAAGCCGCTCTCGGTTTCAAGCGCGGGCAACATGCTGGTGGGGGCAACGCCGGGTCTGAGGACAAAGACTCCGTTAACCTCCAGCTGCACCTCCTTTGGCTTGGCACCGCTTGCGGCCTCTTCCTCGCTGGGGCGCTCGGAAATAACCACGCCGGTCACTCCCAGGGCGTCGCCTTCGATTGAGAGCAGGCGTCCGGCGTAAGTCTGCACACGCGAATCAAGGTCGGCCGGTATTTCCTTGGCCACCAGATGCACGGTTGCGCCAATCTCGGCCATGAAGTTGGCCTCTTCGGCAGCCTCGTCAGAAAGCCCCACTATCAATACCGTGGAATTGCGAAACAGCATGCCGTCGCAGGTGGCGCAGTAGCTGACTCCCCTGCCCAGATATTCTGCCTCGCCCTTGAAGGGCTTGCCGCCGCTTGCTGCCCCGCAGGCGATGATTATCGACTGGGCCTCAAGGGCATCGCCACTTGTGGAAACCAGGTATTTGTCCTGCAGGGGAAGGATGGTGAGAACCCGCGCTTCAAGAAACTCCACGCCCATCTTTTCTGCCTGCGTGTGCATGGTGTCAAGAAGGTGCATGCCGCTGACCGAGTGCATGCCGGGATAGTTATCCACTAGGTGCGCGGCAGCCAGGGGGCTGTGTTGTCTGTGGTTTGAGATGACCAGTACCTTTTTGTTGCGTGCCCGGGCGGTGATTGCAGCCGACAGCCCTGCCGGTCCGCCGCCAATGATGATGATGTCGTTGCTCATGTGCTCTCCATCTAGTTGTTTAAAGGGAGGCTCGTGCCGCCCTCTCCAAGGCCCAAATAATGAAACTTTCGTAGAGCTCTTCGTTGCTGATGCCATTATACTCTGCGGCATGCGGCAGCAGTGACGTGCCGGTCATGCCGGGGACAGTGTTGGTTTCGATGACCCAGACCGTATCCTCGTCGTCAACAATCATGTCCGTTCTGCTTACGCCAAAGCAGCCGAGCCCCTCGTGCGCCACCAGGGCTGCACGGTTAGCCTCGGCGAGGACTTTTTCGCTGATGCGTGCGGGAATGATGTGATCGCAGCCGCCCTCTGTATACTTGCTCTCAAAGTCATAGAATTCGTTTTTGGGAATAATCTCAATGGCCGGAAGCGCCTGGAGTTCCGTGCTCCCCAGTACCGAGATGGTAATCTCAACACCTTGCACATAGCGCTCTGCCAATAACACCTCAGTTCCTGAGTCAAAAGACTCCTCAACTGCCCGCTGCAGCGTTTTGGCATCCTTGGCAATAGTAATGCCAAAAGAAGAGCCCTCCTCGCTGGGCTTGATAACCACCGGAAGGCCCATAATCTTAAGAACGTACTCGTGGCTTGCAGCGTGAGTGCCTCTTTGGCTCCTTTTAAGGCGAAGCGAGCGCGGTGTCTTGAGCCCAAGCGCCTCGTAAATGATCTTTGAGCGGTACTTATCCATTGCCAGCGCGCTTCCTAAAACACCGCTGCCGGTATAGGGGATTCCCATGTGCTCAAACACGGCTTGCAGCGAGCCGTCTTCTCCGCCCTTGCCGTGCAGCGCAATGAAGGCAACGTCGGGGTTGAGTTGTTTGAGCTCTTCTAAAAACCCCTTGTTGGCGGTGTCTACTTTGACTACTTTGTGCCCAGCGGAGGCGAGCGCCTGCTCCACGTTGGCTGCGCTTGAAAACGAAACCTCTCGCTCATTTGAATTGCCGCCGCACATTAAGGCAATGGTATAAGATTGCAACACGGTTAGACCTCGCATATCGTACCTGCGCTTCTGGGGGAGCGCCGCATGGTTGCTTGAATTATAATCATAGCATGAGCACACGAATAAACATCATGTTGTTTGATATCCCTGGGCTGGAGACAGTTATGGCTGACCTGGGGCAAAAGCCGTATCGGGGGCGTCAGTTGGCCGAATGGCTGTATGGGCGCGGTGCCAAGAGTTTTGAGGAGATGGATAACCTGCCGCTTTCTCTGCGCCATTCGCTTAAGGAGCGCTTTGATCTGTGGCAGCCGAGCCTTGCGCGGCGGCTCGAGGATCCGAACGGCACGGTGCGCTATGTATTGGAGCTTGGCGATGGCTGTTTGACCGAGGCGGTTGCGCTTCCCGCGACTGGGCGACTGACCGTTTGTTTTTCTACCCAGGTGGGCTGTGCTTTTGGTTGTATCTTCTGTGCTACCGGCAAACTTGGCCTCAGCCGCTCGCTTTTGGCGGGCGAGATGCTCGCTCAGCTTGCCGTGGTGGCTGCTGATTTTCCTGACACCCGCATAAGCAACGCGGTGGCTATGGGTCAAGGCGAGCCCTTTGCCAACTACGAGGCTACGCTTGCCGCGCTGCGTATGATGAATAACCCCCAGTTGTTTGGCATTGGCGCACGGCACATCACCGTATCAAGCGCCGGGCTGATCCCTCAGATTAAGCGTTTTGCCGGGGAGCCTGAGCAGTTTACCCTGGCCATCTCTTTACATAGCGCTGAGCAGCGTACTCGCGACTATCTCATGCCGGGCTTTAGCGCACAGCCGCTTTACAAGCTTCGGCAGGCGCTTGTTTCTTATATGGCAGAGACGTCTAGGCGTGTGTCTTTAGAGTACGCCCTGATTGAAGGGGTGAACGACAGCAAACAATCACTAGCTAGCTTACTAGCTTTTTGTGACGTACCTGCGCCTGGTTTTCACGTGAATCTTCTTTCGCTTAATCAGATCTCTGGCTTTTTGCCTGATGCGCCCGCGCTGCAGAGAGCAAGCTCCGGCGCCTTGAAACGTTTTGAGCAGGATCTTCTACGTGCTGGGTTGAGCGTCACCAGACGAGTTTCCAAAGGCGAGACCATCGCAGCTGCCTGTGGACAGCTGGCGCACCGGTAAGTCTATCTTTCTCGCATCGCAAGGCTTCCACCGTACCCCTCCTCGTCCCCTGCGCTTTTGTCGCAGTCAGCAGGAAGGGGTGGTTTACTCAAAATGACGGAGGTGGAACATCCTGGAGTGCAAAAATGCAAAGGGAGTGGCACCCAATGCCACTCCCTTTACTTCCCTAACCTTAGCATTCCCCCAGAATGCTTTTTTATAGGGCGAGTTGTTTGCCCAACTCTCCGCCTGACCCTAAGGAATCCCGTGTTACAAAACTCTTTTAGTGCACCTGCTGTTCGTACTAACCCACCAAACGCTTCTCAGAGGAGAGGAGGCTATTGCCCTGTTTTTGTTGCAGGTCTATTGTATGTTGCTGGGCATTCTCTTGTACAGACCTGTTTATCCGGCCAGACGGGGCTTGACAAATTCGTCTTTTTATGATTGTGCTGTTAGCCTTGGTGTCCCTGGGCCTCAAGGTTGTCCCATTGAATATCAATCTGAGCTTGGGCTTCTTCTTCAGCTGCTTCGTCTCGCGCGCTTTTTTCACCTGCGTCACTCTTGATAAGGCTTGCCGCAGTCTTTGACTTTGAAGCAAGGCTCTTGTAAGAGTCAACCAATGACCTGGTTGTTTTTAAGACGCTGCTTATCTGGCTTTCTATCTCATTGCGTATGTTTTGGTTCTTGCTGATAGTTACACCGAGAACCACAGCAGCTATGGTCAGCCCGCTGACAAACGATATAACCTGAACGGTAGTTTTATTCATCTGTGCTCCTTGTCTTGATGATCTCTGATTAGCGTAACGAATACCCTCACTCGTACTAGCAAGCTAGCTCATGGCGCTATTGCCAGTTCACATTGCTCACTTGTTGGTCGATTAACCTGGGCGGCGCTACCTCTTTGTCCTCAATCGCGGCTAGGATGCGCTCGAGGTCGTTCTCGTCAGAAAACTCAATTTCAATCTTATTCTTTCCTCTGACGGTTTTGACTCTCACGCCAGTTTGGAGCAGCTTCCGCAGTTTGCGGGCAGCAATTCCAAACGACCGAGGTGAAGGTATTCTTTTCGTTCGCTCAAGACCTTGACTGCTGTAGAGGCGTGCAATGTTTTCAGTTTCACGAACTGTAAGGTTTTCCTCTACGATTTTCTTAGCAAGCTTGATTCTGGCCTCTTCGTCAGACAGGGAAAGTATCGCTCTGCCGTGCCCTGCTGAAAGAAATCCTTCTATCATCATGTCCTGAACCTCTACAGGAAGATCCAAGAGTCTCATTGCGTTTGAGATAAACACTGTGGACTTACTAAGCGCCTCAGCAAGATCCTTTTGCTTGCAGCCGCTTAAATCTATCAGCCTGCGATAACCCCGCGCCTCTTCAATTGCGTTGAGGTTGTCTCTTTGCAGATTCTCAACCAGTGCAATCTGCTGGGACTCAACATCATTAAGGATAAGTATTTTGGCGGGAATGGTTTCGGTGTCAAGTCTTTTGCATGCCTGCCAACGGCGCTCTCCCGCAATAATCTCATACCCGTCACCCATCGGGCGTACCAGTATTGGTTGCAGCAGACCGTCTTTCTTTATTGAATTCTCCAGCTCCTGCATATGCTCTTCAGAAAAGCCTATACGAGGTTGGTTGGGGTTAGGGTTGATTTTATTGAGGGGTATTTCTCGGTAGTCAACATTACTGCCGGTTTCTGCTGTTGCGTCCTTGAGTAAAACACCCAGTCCTCTTCCGAGTCCGCCTTTAGCCACGATGTATCACTTCCTTTGCTAGGTCTCGATAGGCTTGTGCTCCCTTGCCTTTGTTGTCATAGGAGAGAATCGATTTACCAAAACTTGGCGCCTCTGCCAAACGAACAGTTCGAGGCACCATAGTTTCAAACACCTTGTCTCCAAAGTGCTCCTGCACTTCTGCCACCACTTGTTTGGCGAGCGAAGTGCGCGAGTCATACATGGTCATAAGCACGCCCATGATTTCTAAGTCTTTGTTTATGCGGGTTTTGACAATTTTTTCTGTTTCAAGTAGTTTTGTCAGTCCTTCCAATGCATAGAACTCGCACTGGATAGGTATTATCAAGTAGTTTGCTGCTGTAAGTCCGTTGATTGTAAGTTGTCCTAATGATGGAGGGCAGTCAACCAATATATAATCATAGTAACCACGTGTTGGTCGTAACAGCTCAGCCAATCTGTGCTCTCTGGCGTATTCATTCATCAGCTCAACTTCTGCCCCGGCGAGATTAATCGTAGCAGGCATGAGGTCTACCTTTTCAACTACTTGTCTTATTATGATGCTCTCAGCAGGAACCTCGTTAATCAAGCCATCATAAACGCACAGAAGCTCGCCTGCCTTTTCTACGCCAAAGCCACTGGTTGAGTTGCCTTGTGGGTCCAGATCAACTAACAGCACCGCCTTGCCTAGCTCGCCTAGTGCGGCAGCCAGGTTTACTGCTGTTGTTGATTTTCCTACGCCTCCCTTTTGATTGATTATTGTGATGATGATTGCTTCTTTCGTTTCCATTGCGTGTGAATCACCTCTATTTCTGCATAGGCTGTTGCTCAATGCCCGCTAAATAAGACTTAAGGTAAGTATACACAACATCAAAATGAGGACAGTCCACAATTTCTTTTCACGTGAAAAGAAAAGCTCCATCATTGTGGACTTTGAGCTGCAATCTAATAAAAGTACTTAAGATTGCGGGTCAAACCCGCAATGTCGGTGGAAAAGTTTTCACGTGAAAAGTTTTTTCGTCTCGCTTGGGTTGAGTTGGAACAGGAGGGACGGGGTTGGTGTACCACTTTTTGCCTCGGCAAAAAGTGGTACACCAACCCCGTCCCTCCTGTTCCAACTCAGGCGAGGGGGCGTTTGGTTGCCATTCCGGGTCTGCGTGGTAGGGTGATTGAGGGTTGGCCTGTTTTTTCGTACGCCAGGACAAGTCGATGGTTCTCGTTGCCTTCAAACAACAGTGTGTAGGCTCTTGAGCTGACAAGCCGCATGCTCAGCTTGCTGGCGGCAACCGCAGCTCGTTCAAGTTCTGCGTCTTCTGGTTTTCCCTTCAGGGATATGAAGTGCCCGCCAACCTGTAGAAGGGGCGCAGCAAGCTCCAGAAGCGCCGGCAAGCTTGCAACCGCGCGCGCGGTAATTACTGCAAAGGCTTCAGGCTGCTCCAGGGCAAGCTCCTCTGAGCGTGCCGCGCTCACCTTGATTATGCTCAGTAGGTCGTTGTCCTCAACAAAGCCTTGCAAAAACTGTGCCTTCTTCTTATTGGACTCCAAGAGGGTTGTGTGGCGCCCTGAAACAAGCGCCAGCGGTATGCCCGGGAACCCCGCACCGCTTCCCAGGTCCGCCATCTGCCCAGACGGAGCCCCCGTTACCTCGGGTAGTACTGCCAACGAGTCTTCAATATGAAAAACCCTACCAGCGGGCACATCGGTGATGCTGGTAAGGTTCTTTTTGTGGTTGTGTTGTAGCACCGCTTGCAGGTGCTCAAGTAACAAAGGCTGCTTCTGACAAAAATCCTCGCTGCAAAGCGTTTTGTCGCACACCGCTGTTTCCTATCGCTGCTGGCTCAGCTTAACAACAACACAGCGGTTGGGCTCTTCTCCGTCTGACTCAGTAAGCACCCGGCGCTCGTTTCTCAGGATAATGTGTATGATGCGACGCTCGTAAGGAGTCATGGGTCTCAGGCGCACGTCGCAGCGGCCTCGAATACAGCGTGCTGCAGATGCCTTGGCCATAGACTCAAGCTTCTGCCTGCGACGATGGCGATATCCCTCAATGTCAACAATAATGGGGTATCTAAAGCCAATCTTCTTGTTAACGATTGACGCTACCAAAAATTGCAGCGCGTCTAGTGTTTTGCCGTAGCGCCCTATGAGTACTGCCAAGTCGCCTCCCACAACATCCAGGATAAGCTCGCCGTCTTCTCCCTCATACTCGTCGATGGCAGCATCTTCTGCATCAAAGTAGCTCAACAGGCTTCGCAGCGTCTCTAGGGCAGTGTCAGCAACTTGGTCAAGCTCCTCGTCGCTTAGTTCGGGGCTTTCACCGTACGATCTAGACTCCACTACGCCCTGAATATCTTCTGATTCATCCTCGCTGTTTAGTTCTTCTTCAATCTCGTCATCATCAGACTCGTCGTACGCTTCATCTAGGTCTTCTGAATCGTATGCCTCTTCAACTGACTGCTCATCAGTTTCTTCGGTAGTTGTTTCAGCAACTTCGGCACTTTCTTCGTCAAAGCTCATTGTTTTCCTTTCTCTCAAGCACCTGCACGTGAGTGTGCTGTCTTTGATTCTTTCTATAGCAAGCTTTTTTTACAGCTGTTCTAGCGTTTTTTCTTGGGACGAGCCTTTCTTTCAACTCTGTCAACTTCTACCTTCACCGGCTTTACTGCTTCCATTTCTTTTTCTTCTTTTTCGTCCTTTTTCTGCATCCTTATGCGTGAGAGTTGTTGCTGGGCAACTCCGATGTAAGAGCTTACGTCCCAATACAGAAGCACGCCTGCGGGCACGCCCCAGCCAAACCACAGCATAACCACAGACATAATCCCCATCATAACTTTAGTGTTCTTATCTGCGTTTTTCTGAAGCAGCAGCGGTATCATCAACGAGGCGGCAAAGAGCAGCAGCATTATGATGTAGGGGATGACTGCTATGACACCCTGCTCCGCAAACACCTGGCCGGTGGTTACGGTTAGGTCGGGGACAATGCCGTAGAAACTCACGCCTTCAGTGGTGCCAATGCGCTCTTCCAAGGTTCGGAGCACCTGAAACAGGGCAATGAATATGGGCATCTGCAAAAGCATAGGCAGGCAGCCGGCCAGGGGATTGAACTTTGCCTCTTTGTAGAGCTTCATTTGCTCCTGCTGCTGGCGCTGAGGATCATCAGGATACTTTTCCTTGATCTCCTTCATCTTAGGCTGCAGTTTTTGCATTTGATAGGTTGACTTGAATTGCTTTCTGGTTATTGGATAAATAAGCATCCTAAAGATGATGGTGACAAAAATAATTGCCAGACCCCAGTCACCGCACCAGTCATAAAACCAGTGAATCACCCAGAAGATTCCGTCTAAAAAGATATCCCACGCTCCCAAGATGTCTCCTGTTCTCTAAGGCAACACGCTCATCCTGAAGCCCTTATCAATTATTACTATCTTACTACTATGCTAGCTTCTTTCCCATCTCTTCCGGCACCGGGTCATATCCTCCCGGCCGAAAGGGGTGGCAGCGGCCTACGCGCTTGACCGACAACCACGTACCCCTCAGAAAGCCAAATCGCTTGATGGCAATAGAAGCGTATTCTGAGCAGCTTGGTACATATCTGCATGACGGAGGAAGAAGTGGCGAGATGGCATGCCTATATATGCTGATACATACTAGCGCAAGGTGGCGAGGAATGCCAACAATGTAGGAAAAAACCGTCTTTTTTTTCTCGTTTTCTTTCGTTCCCTCAAAAGGGTCGAGCAAATTTTCCTTCGTTCCCTCAAGATGGTCGGGCGCAGAGCCACCCCGCTGCCCCTCTTGTTTGAGCTTCTTTCCCAGGCACTCAAGAGCAAACACCAGGTCTACAAACTCTGCCTCATATATGCTTCTTTGAGCAACCAGTACCACGTCAAAACCGCTCCAGGGGGCCCCTGCCGCACGCGCAGCCTCTCTCAGGCGTCGCTTGGCTCTGCTGCGCCGAGGAGCTGTGCCCAGCTTTTTGCCGGCCACATAGGCCACTCTGCCTAGTTCAGTGTTTTTTCCTTCTTTGTTCTCCCCAGGGCCGTACAGCGAGAAAAAGCCCGTGCCGGCATACCTACTGCCGTGGTCAAAGAGCCAAGTGATTCTATCCTTTGATTTGATGGTATCTTTCATCTGCCGAGAATCCCAAGGCTCTCCCTCGGGCTCGATGATCTAACGCGGCGACGAAACTGTCAGACGCTTGCGACCCTTTGCACGACGCGACGAAAGTACCGCCCTGCCGCCCTTAGTAGACATGCGAGAGAAAAAGCCGTGGCACTTTGCGCGCTTACGCCTGTTTGGCTGATAAGTCCGCTTCATGTTGGTTCCTCGTTCCTAAAATCGTCAACGGCAATTTCTGTGTAGTATCTGCCGTATTGTTGTGTATAACTGGCGAACAAGGAATTGTATTTTTTTTGGCGTCATCTGTCAACTTTGCACTCCTTATGCTTGCGCTAATTTCGCTTGGTGTGGCACTACTTGCGCTGCAGCTGAGTGCGTAGCGCGCTTTCACAAAAATAGGAGCACTCAGAACCTGAATTATGCCTACTTTGACCCACAAAACAGCTACATACGGCTCGCCCCCGCCGCTCAAGAAAAAAAGAAAAATTTCTCTCTCCACAGCAGTGCCTGTGGAAAATGTGAAAAAACAAGTAAGTACGCGCACTTTCCTGTGGAAAACTTTATAAAGAAACATATGTTTGCTGTTGACAAGCACCGGCTTTCTATGCAAAGTAGTACCTCTGTTAGTTCAAAACTGCGTTAAAAAGTGGCTATTTGCCAGCAGTTTAACAGAAAGGCACCTTGAAAAGAGAATCTGTTTTTCTTTGCTCGTTCGTGTACGGGAATCTTTACATTTCCTTTACCTAATCGCAGGATAAAGCTATCACGAAACAACATAATGTTTATTTTTTCACAGTTTCAGTAGGTTTTTCCCCAGGCTGGTCTTAGGTATCTTTCAAGATTTCACACCCTTTTCCCCACCTGTGAAATATTGTGGTAGACAATTTTGAAATTTCCTTGTAATGTGGTGTATCCTACATTTCACTCTGTTTCACAGATGGTAGGCACGGGCTTTTTACCGTAGTTTAAAAGATGGTTTTTCTCGTGCTTTTTCACAAGAAAAGTCCAAATTTTGGGGAAAAGCCTGTGAATTTCAGAAAAACCAGGGATTTCTGTTTTGAAATATCCAGAAATCTTGAAACCGGCTGGTAGCCTCAATGTTGAAACCCGGTAATCATCATGAACGATGGCAACATAGCAATAGAAGACAAAGCCCGGATAGCGGTCTACGACAGCCTTCTTTCTGCGCCTCGCGTAGTTGATATTCCTCCTCAGGATATACAGCAGTTTATCGAGGACATAGCGGTAGCCGCCTACGAACTTTCGCGCCAGCAGGGAGGGCGATTGCCCTATACCGTTATCAGAGAGATAACGGAGAATTTTATCCACGCTGGTTTTTCTGAATGCACGGTGTCTATTCTCGATGAGGGCAACACCCTGCGTTTTGCTGACCAGGGACCAGGAATCACCAAGAAGGATCTGGTGCTAGAGCCCGGCGTGTCTTCGGCAGTCCGATGGATGAAGGACTATATTAGAGGAGTGGGCTCAGGTTTTCCCATTGTGAGGGAATACCTTTCTGCCTCTCAGGGTTACTTGAGTATAGAAGACAACGCAGAAGAGGGTGTGGTGGTAACCATTTCCTTGGTTCCCCGCGTTGCTTCTCCACCATCAGCTGCCGGGTTTGGATATGAGATATCCTCTGTCCCCTCATTTGCTCAAGATGCTGAACTGGGTTCAGCAGGCATCAAAGAGCCTCTTGCACACCAAGGTTTAGAAAGAAACCTCAGCATGCGGGAAGAAAAAACTTTACTATTGCTCAAAGAACACGGTTTGCTTGGACCAATCGATCTGGCAGATCTTCTCGGAGTCAGCGCTCCTACCGCAACCAGGGTACTCCAAAAATTGGAAGAATCCCACATGGTGGAACGCACTCAACTTAGGAAGCGGATTCTCTCAAATGCCGGAATGGCATACATTAAGGAGCTTCTTGTATAGGTAACGATGTGCGGCGCGGGAGGATGTATTAATTAAATATGAGAGAAGTAAGTGACGTTTGGGGTCAGGCACATACCCTTTTGCTTAATACTGCTGAAACCACAGACTTGGCAAAAGTCTGGCTCAGCTATCTTGTGCCGGTTTCTTACGATGAAAACCAGATAGTTTTTGCAGTAAAGTTTCTCCAAGCAAAAAATTGGATAGAGGAGCGGTATCTCCCTTATATTATGGAAGCAATAGCTGCAGTTTTAGGCAGCCCCCGAGAAGTAGTGTTAATTATTGACGAGACTTTGGGTCAATATGCAACAACGGCAACAACCGGTTCCATCAGCATCCCAGCTGGCTCTCCGGTTGACTCTAACCCAGCTGGCCCTGCTGTTCACGCCGGCGCCTTTACAAGCCAGGCTACAAGCCCGGTCACCACGCCTGTTGGTGTGCCCGGCGCAACCAGCTCTTTTCAAGCTGTGGGTACAACAACCCATGAGAACCCTGGTCGCAGCAGCGGCCTCAGCTCAATTTTTGCCCAAGATGACCCCGCTCCGGTTGCTCCGGTTGCCGAGCCTCAGTCTCGCTTAGTCTTTAAGAACTACGTGGTGGGTAACAGCAACTCAATGGCTTATAGTACTTCGCTCAGGGTGGCAGAAAACCCGGGTCTCTATTTAAATCCCCTCTTTATCCACGGAAAAAGCGGCCTGGGAAAAACCCATCTCTTGCGGTCTATAGAAAACTACATCAAGTCTTACCTGTTTGATAAACGGGTGGTGTACTCTCCAATCAATGACTTTATCAGCGATTACGTAAACGCTATAGCCGAAGACCGCAATCTCACTAGTTTCAAGCTTAAATATCACACCTGTGATGTTCTTCTTATAGATGATGTTCAAGTACTTGAAGGAAAAGAAGGCACCACAGATGCACTCTTTGAAATATTTAATATGTTTTATGAGAAGAAAAAGCAGATTGTTCTCAGTGCTGACAGGTCGCCTATTGAAATCAATATTGATGAGCGGTTTACCAGCCGTTTTGCCTGGGGTGCCACTGCAGAGATTCATCCTCCAAACTATGAAATGAAAACAGCAATTCTGAAGAATTACAAGCGTTACTGTTGCAGCTTCTTACAAATCCCTGAAGTGAGCTTTGAAGACGAGGCCATCCAAAAGATTGTTGAACTCTCTGGCTCTAACATCAGAGAGCTAGAAGGCGCCGTTAACAGTCTTATAGCCTTTGCTTCTTCTAACCCTGAAAGAGACATACTCACTCCTATTGCTTGTGGTGATGTGGAGCGCATCCTTGGTGACTCTTTCTTCCATCAATATACTCGCCGTGTTGATTTTGATATGGTTATGCGGGCTGTGGAGTCATATTTTAAAGTGACTCGTGCAGAACTTCTCAGTGAGAAGCGTTCAAAGAATATCACGCATCCACGCCAGGTAGCCATGTATCTCATCAGACAGTTTACCGATATGTCCTACCCAGAAATCGGTGATGGTTTTCATAAAGACCATACATCAGTTATTTACGCAGATAAAAATATCCAGGCAAAAATGGTTAAGGAGGCCAGTATTAAAAAAGAAGTTGAAAAGATTGCCGAGATACTGACTTCTTAGTTTTGTCCTATCATTTACCCTGGTAAAAACCTCTTAAAAGAAAGGGAAATATCTGATAAAAATATCCTGTTTTTTGTTGAAAACTTCTCCCCAATTTTTCCCTTGTTGAAAAATATAGAAGTTGACAACAAAAACTACACAGATAAAATTGCCTATCAAGCAGGAAAAAGAGGAGTTTTTTAAGACTTTTAACACCCCTTATTATTACTGGTTATATATTAAAAAAATTAGAAATAGGAGAGTCAGATGAAATTCACGATAGCAAGAGAGCAACTCGCTCATAGTATACGGATGGTTGCTAAGGCTATGAGTTCTCATAGCACTATTCCGGTGCTCAGTGGTATACACATCAGTGCTGTGGCAGATGGAATCATATTTGAAACAACTGACCTCGATATTTCTATAAGGCACATTGAAGAAGCACTCATAGAAGAGCAAGGTGCCCTGGTTGTGCCGGGTAAGATATTCAACGACATCATCAACAGTCTTCCTGAAGAGGCAGTTTTTCTAGAGAAAACCGGAGAAAAACTGAAAATCACTTGCAGTGGAACCACCTTTGAGATTGCAACCCTCAACGCCTTGGACTTTCCACAGTTCCCTCAGATTATCCCGTCTCGGTCTTTAGAGGTTCCTTCTGTTCAACTATCAAACATGGTTAAAAAGGTGGGAAAAGCTGTTTCTAAAGACGTATCAAGAGCGGTATTAACCGGTATCTACTTTGAGGTAAAAGAAGGACAACTCCGCTTAGCCTCAACGGACTCCTACCGGCTGGCCATCACCAAAGAAACATTAACTCCCGCCCCCGATGCACCACCGATTGAGGAGTTCACTACCATCATTCCAGGCAGCGTACTTGACGAGGTTTGCAGGCTGGCTCCAAACACAGGAGATATCAAAATAGGGGAGAGTGAAAACCAGATTATCTTCCAATTTGGATCCACTACCTTTATCTCTCGTAAGATAGAAGGTAATTACCCCAACTTTGAGCAGATAGTACCTGCAGAAAAAAGCGTGTCGGTGGTAGTAGAAAAAGAGCTGCTTTTAACTGCGGTAAAACGTGTTTCTATTGTGGCAAAAAATGCCAGTCCTATAAGGATATCCCTCCACGCAGACACACAGCAAATAGAGGTTACCGCCCAAACTCCTGATGTAGGAGAAGCCAAAGAAAATATTCCGGCGCAAATTGACGGAGACGAGATAGAGATTGGTTTTAACCATCAATACATCTTGGATGGACTAAGTGTGGCCGGCGGAGAAGAACTGCTGTTTGAGGCGCAGACTTCTATCAAGCCCGGAATCTTCAAATCCATTGGAAATGACGATTATTTCTATTTAACCATGCCGGTTCGCTTAGACCGATAAAAGGTTAAAAAGGTTAGTAACGGCACGATTGTGGAAATTACCAAAATCGAGCTTAAGAATTTTAGAAACCATAAGTATCTCTTGATAGATAATATTGGCTCGATTCTTATCATTGCCGGCAGTAATGCAGCAGGAAAAACAAATACTATAGAAGCGCTGCAGCTACTCTCCATGCATGAAACCTTCAAGAGGGCAAAAATTGAGGAGATGTTATGCACCCTTAGGGCCGCAGAAGAACCGAGCCTTATATCGATTGATATCTACGACCATAACACCCTTAATACCAAGCAGATAGTGTTGCAAGACAACACCCGCACCTATTTCTATAATAAAAAAGAGAGACCAGCCAAAGAGCTCATCGACCTTATTCCGGCCGTATTATTTACCCCTGACGATCTACAGATAATTAAAGGCCCGCCCGAGCAGCGCCGCGACATGCTGGACAGCCTGGGTAAAAGACTCTCAAAATCCTTTGCCCACATCAGAGATGAATATCACCGGGCGCTCAGGCACAAAAACAGCCTACTTAAACAAGAATATATCGACTTAGATTTACTGGAGTCCTGGAATACCAACCTGGCTAAGCTTGGATCCTCTCTCAATAAGCACCGTCGTGGATTATCCGAGCAGCTCCTCGAGGTTGCCACCGCCGCATACAGCAAGATATCCGGGGGAGAAGAGCTGAGGGGTACGTATCTCTCCAACTTTGAGGACCTTGCCTTGGAGCTTTCACAAAACCGCGAGGCAGAGGTCCAGGCTGGGCGCTCCCTCATTGGGCCCCATAAAGATGACCTGAGTTTTACCATCAATGGCTCTGATACTCGACGGTTTGCCTCGCAAGGTCAGCAACGCTCGGTGGCGCTGGCACTAAAAATCGCCGAGATAGAGATACTCCGCAGGGTCTGCGGCAGAAACCCCTTGTTGCTCCTCGATGACGTGATGAGCGAGCTGGACACAGCCCGTCGCACGCACTTCATCGACCTCATTGAAAGCTCAACCCAGGCGGTGCTGACCACCACCAACCTAGGATACTTTGACGAGGAGTTTCTTGAGAGAGCCACAATAGCCCAACTGCAAGACAAGGTCAGGTGAGTAGCATCAAAAAAAACAAAAGAAAAGAACACGAGCTCTCTTTAGGTGATGCAGTTGCCGAGTATCTCAACACCCTACCGCTTGCCAAACGAGGCTTAGTGGTCCACTGGGAGAAGGTAGCAGCACCCCATTTTCTTGAACATACCGACAACGTGGTATACGACTCCAAATCAAAAAACAACACCATATTAGTCTACGTTGACAGCGCAGCCTACGCCAACGAACTCACTATGGACAAAGAGCTCTACCGCATGTTGATGCAAAAAGAAACCAAGAAAGAGATTGCTGACATCAGGTTTCTCGTGTCACGTAAAACCGCCCTCAGAAAACGTTCAACTTAAAGAGTTCTTCAGTGGCCAAGGAGAGTTTGGTAACAGAAAAATACTCTTCTGTGGGAAAAAGATAGAAGGTGTCATCTTCAGTATTGAGGTCTACACAATCGCCTCGCCCCTTATAGTCATACTCGATGTGACAGGAATAGAGCGACGACACCGGCCAACGGAGCAAAAAGGGTTCTCCTTGATAGACACCGCTCAGCGTGAACCCATCCATGGCATGAATCAGGCAACCGGGCTCTTCAAAGGTAATGAAACCCTTTGCGTTGGGAAGTGATTCAATACGAACTGCGGACTCAAAACGGTACGTGCCGTTTTCTACCTCACAACGCACGTTAGAGCGCTCCCACTCATACCAATCAGGGATATGGGAGAATTCCGTATCGCCTGTCTCTGCTTGGAGTTCACCAAACTCACTCATCTCCCAGATCTTGCCGCAGGAGCCACACTGGAGCTTATTTTCCCGCGAGGACATTTGATACTCAGTATTACAGGCTGGGCACTGGTACAGCACCTTGTGAAGACCCTCGGCACGCTTTGCATCTTTAATAGAAACGGCCTTCTCTCTTTGCCATGCAAAATCGTCATACGCAAAGGCAACGTTGAGCTGTGCGTTTATTTCTTCCAGAGAGAGCTCCTGGGTTTCCTCCGCAGAAAAAAGCAGTTTCATCTGGGACTCCACGGGTTTTACCCCACGGTTCCCAACATGCCAGTAAGGCGAATTAACATGGTGCCCGTGCATAATCAGCACCACCACCGGCACATTCATCTTGCGTACCATTTTGCCCAGGGAGGCTGGCAGCACCGAGAAGGTTCCACAGAGCGAATAACGCGCCTCGGGAAACAGAACCACAATGTCGCCGTTATTGCGTGCGCGGAGCATGTTCTTTACCAGGCTGATACTACGTACAAACTTTCGGGTGCCAATGCCACCAGCCGCACGCAACAGCCCTTCGATTCCGATGAATCCATCGATAGCCACCACATAATTAGCCCGACGGGGAAATATTGCCTTTGTCATTATCATGAAATCCATGAATGAATTGTGGTTGCAGAGCAGAAAGTAGGGCGGCTTAAGCTCCTTGGGAAATTCGGTCTTATCCACACGAGCGCGATGCGCCCAAGCTTTTGGAAAACTGAGCAACCAGGTTACCGGAGTCAGAATCCGCCACTGCCTGTTTGGGTGGCGGCGCATATCAAATCTATCGAAGTTCCCTATCAATCAGTTTATCCAATGCCCAGAGCCAGCCCCATTATTATGACACATTGAGAGGATATAACAGGGACGGTTCTTGAAGGGCCTCAAAACCCTATCAATGCCGGCCTGAGTAGCCACACAGATGGCTATCAGTGGAGTAGCAGGAGGCTGCTTGGCAGAGAGCAGGGGATGGTGCCCCAACGATGCTGAAGACAGAGGTATCGTATGTTAAAATATCGATATGAGAGACGAAGCTGTAAAAGACTATATCAGGCAACGTTCGGGGCTGTTTTGGTATTCACCGGAGGACAAGGGAGAAACAGTGCCGGACGACCTGCTTGTTGAGCAAGTGCTCAATTATGGAACCTTGGACGACGTGAAAGATCTCTTTCGCGTACTTGGTGTGGCCAAAGTCTCAGACACTTTTTTCAAGTCTCTCAGTCTGAGCGAAAGGCGCAAGAATAACTATTCTCCCATTACAGTAAACTACTTTACCCTACTGTTCAACCGCTATGTATGACGATGTCCTCACACTCGAGCAACGGGAGTTGCTTGGATTTGTTCGACAGTATAACAAGTCATATTATCTAGTCGGCGGCACTGCGATTGCCTTGCAAATTGGGCATCGCAAATCGATAGACTTTGACCTATTCACTCACGAGCCGATAAATAGGCTCGTGCTCAAGAAAGCAGTCTCCAACTTTGACCCCGATAGCAGGCTTCTGTTTGAGGACACAGATCAGATTCACTTCATAATCAATGGGGTAAAACTGACTTTCTTCTCATATCCTTATGAAATTGAGCATCCAATCAAGTTCAACGATGTAGCAACCATGCCAACCTTGCTTACATTGGCTGCGATGAAGGCCTTTGCGCTTGGACGCAGAGCAAAGTGGAAAGACTATGTAGATCTATACTTTCTGCTTAGAGATAAGTTCACCTTGGAGACCATCTGCACAGAAGCTGACCGATTGTTTGGAAAGTCTTTCTCAGAGCGCTTGTTCAGAGGGCAGCTTGCCTATCACCAAGACATCGACTACGGCGAGGCAGTGGACTTCACGCCAGGATATTCAGTTGAGCCTGAATCCATTCGGGCATTCCTTGTCGAAAAATCGCTGGAAGATGTGATTTGACATACTGGGGATGCCTCTATCTACGTCTAACACATCCTCCGTTGTTGTGCCTTAGCGGGCCCCAGCATATCTTCAAGTTTTAAAACGGTTGGACAAAAGGGGACGGTTCATCTGTCCCGCGGGACAGATGAACCGTCCCCTTTTGTCCCGTCCCCTTTTGTCCCGAATGGGACAGATGAACCGTCCCCTTTTGTCCCTCAGGAGCGAAGAGGCTATCGTCACCCACCTCTTCAAGTTATAAGAAAAAGTCAAAAAGAATTACACTAGTGAGCAGTGTTGAATGATACCTCATAGTACTAGCGCTTAGAGAGGACTGTCGATGAACGATTACGAAGCAAACTCAGTCATTGAATTGCTAGAGACAATAAAGAAGTTTCAGCGCGAATTTGGTGAGTTGACCGACAGCAAGAGCTTCATATTTCGTGGCGCAAAGGACAAAGAGTATTCATTATTGCCAGGAGTATTCCGTAGTTGCTATCAGAAACAAGCAACAAAAGAATTTTCACAGGAAACCTGCGAAACTGGTGCGATTCACTCACGATTCGAATATGAGATACTGTCCCATTATAGTAAGAGCGCGCGCGCCTACTTGCCACCAACTTTACACAAAATTGACTTTCCTTTGCTCCAGTATGCTCAGCATTACGGTGTTCCTACTCGCCTGCTTGACTTCACGGACAACCCGCTAGTTGCATTGTTCTTCTGCTGTGAATCCAAGAGCGAGACTGATGGGGCACTTTGGGTTATTAACACTTCGCCACTTAAAAGGTGGTCTGATAACGGATTGCTAGGCTTTGAGGGTGTTTTCTCTGTTGAGGGGTATATCCATGACTGGTCACTTGAACAGATAACCGATAGCGTCATGTCAGAAATCTCTTCCCGCTCTGACATTGTGCGACCCTTCCCAATAGTACAACGACCTGTTTTCTTTATTCCACCCTATATTGATCAACGGATGAGCGCGCAATCTAGTTGCTTTTTGATATGGGGGCGCCAACATGAGCCTCTTGAGTCTATAGCAGATGCTAGTAATCTTATGCAGCTTAATGGCATGAGGTCTGATGATAATGGCGATCAGAGGTTTCTCGCAAGAATTATTATCCCTGCGCCCAAGAAGCGCAGCATAATGAAAGAGCTAGACGTGCTCGGTGTAAACGAGAAACTGGTATTTCCAGGACTAGATGGAATTGGGCGTTATATTGAAAAACACTATAGGCATGCTTGAGCAGTGAGAGCAAGGTTAATAGATCTTCTTCAGGGAAATCTCTACCTCATTTGTTTTCCGCAATTAGGAGCGCTCCCCGCACTATGTACTTAGAGCCTTGCTCCAGGCACATTGTTCATCGGCGAAAACTCAAGTGATTGTTGATACGGAATAACCGGCGTGTTTTTAAAAGCGATTTCAATTTATTTGGCATAGAACTTCTCCCATAAAAATCTTGCATAGACAACGTATGCACCATATACTTCGAAAGCTATGTCGCGCTGCTTAACTAGAAGACCTAACAGTTCAGGCATTTGCATAGGTTGCTCAACACCATACGCAAGCCCATTATCAAGGAGTGTTACTTTTCCAGACAGCCCAACTACCATTCTCTTAGAAAACGAATGATGAAATGCATTTCTTAAGTCGCCTGTTGCCTCTACATGTGATTTGTCATTAAGCTGATCCAGGAAGGCCTTCAGCCCATCCCACTCTCCCGATGTGATAACTCTTTTTCTTACTAAGCGCTTTTTTCCGCTCCTGCAATCAAGGATGTCCAATACACATTTTATGATTTCTGAGTCATCAATAGAGGACGCTGCAATCGATGACAGAATACCAATCGATTCATAGAATTGTTCGCTCAGTGAACATGGAGATCCCGCTGCTCGTGGAATAAGTGAGTCTGGGTGATTGAGCAAAGCCAGTGATTTTTCTCCAACTGACATTTCTTCTATTACGATTTGCCATGCCTGTAAAGACGACAAGTCATAGCTAAATTGCCTCAGAGCATCAACCAGCGCGTTGGATAGATGAAAAATGCCGAAAGAGCAGCTTTCCCTTAAGTATTGGGCTAATTGATATCGTTTCGGGGGTTATTCGCAGCTCTTTAATTGGCTTAAAAGAGCTAGTTTCTTCATAGGTTTTAAGAAAACTCGCATAAACACTTAACGAGTCTTCCAAGAAGCTACTATCGTTTGGCACTGGCTCACCTCCGAAATAATCACTCTAAATAAAAGTTTAATCGATACTGCCTTCGACATTCACTCAACTGCCTAGAAAAACAAGGTAAAGTCGAGGGTCGCTGGGGGCTCCACAGTGACTCAATAAAACCATTACGCGGAAAACACCTATCCTTCTGCAGCTCCAGATTCACCTGCACCACTGTCTCAACATGCAGCACCTCTATTGGCATGCCCTTGCTCACGCCAAGGCACATGTGGAAGGCTAGCCTATGAAGATGTTCAAATGATTCTTTATAGATAGCAGAGTATCTAATTCGTGAAAAGAGGCTACGGGTCAAAACAAAGCGCAGTTTCAATATTTTTACTTAGGCGCTTGGCCGGGCATGGTATCGGACTGGAGCGCTTAGGCTGTTTACCGGGCAGTTTTTCGCGTGATTATGGGACGCGGGATTGGAGCGCTAGGAAGTCAGGAGACTTTGCAGATACTTGAGTTCACGCACTCGACGGAGTTGGAGGCATACACTAGCTTCCTGTTCAATACCGCCTAGCTATAGGAATCATATCTTTTTGCCTTTTAAGTCGAGATAGTGATAAGTGATATTTCCAGGAAGTTTGCACGGAACATAAATATCCAGATCCTTAAGGGCGCTGACCAAGGGACCCTTCATATCTCCTTCGCCAGTTTTTTCCAAGGGCTCATCTAAGATTAATATAGCCCCCAGCTCACCAGAATCTACAAGCCATTCAATCTGCACTGCTAGCGGTCTTGGACCATCGGTCTTATCAACATCAGTGCGGTAGTTGTTGGCAGTGAATATCAAATAAGTATCTCCGATGTCAGCCTCATCGATTAGAACGAGTTGATTGATTACATCGTCTGTTGAGTTTATCTCTTCAATTTCGGTAACCAGTAGATACTCAGCAATGCCAGACTTAATGATTATTTCATCGTTTACCAGCGCATCCTGTTTTTCAGTAGGCTGGTTGGTTCCTTTGTATACAAAATCTCTGATTTCCTGCTCACTCAGAGGAACCTTGACACTTAGCGCTCGTGGTTTATTAGCAATCTCAAGTTTCCATCCAAGTTTTATTGAGTTCGGGCGCGTCGGATAGCGCCCGTTAGCATCAATAAGCTCTTGCTTTCGGAAAGCATCTTCAATAGATAGAATTGCTTCCCTGATTATCGTTGACCAATTAGGTCCGAAATATGCCTCTGCAATAACAGCGCTAACCTTATTCTGTTGAAACTCGCTGGTACTTCGTGTTTTCACTGAGATTTTTAGCTGGACAGTCTTACCCGATTGACTAGATCCCTCAACAAAAACATCAGTCTTGCACTCGCCGCCTCCTGCAGAAGGTCTTGGCTTTGCAGCTCTGTCCACAAGATACTTTGTGCCTTTAAGGAAAAAAGGTTGATGATATTCAAACTGTGACAAAACCCAATCTTCCAATTGACCATATGCTTTTCGAGTCACATCAAACTCCTTCCATCGCCACTGATTGCAAGTTAGAATACCCTAAAGTTTATCATGAGGTCGATATGAGAACAGTGGAGCCTATCATGAAAAATGTGAAGGCAATAATAAAACTATCTGGTCAGGAAAAACTATCCAGTTTGCACACAGGTCGACTGAAAGAAGAGAATATGAAGATTCATTGCGCAATTAGCACAGGGAGTCAATTCGGTGCTATTATTGACTAAGACACATTAGGAGAGCATGAGCGGCGTTGGCGCAATTAATAATCTTAAAAGCTGCTGGAGATGACAGCTCGGGTTTGACGGCAAAAGATGCCATGATTGCGGATTCAAATGGCGGCTCAAAGCAAGTTGCTGCTAAACTCATTAGCATGAAGAAGTGACAAGGTGATTTGATGAAACTAATTAGCTTATTTACTGGTGCTGGCGGACTCGACCTAGGGTTTGAGAAGGCGGGATTTACTATTGTTGCCGCAAATGAGTTTGATAGAACAATTTGGTCTACGTACAAGCTTAATCATCGTGCCCCGCTGATAGAGGGCGACATCAAGGACATTGCCTCGGACTCTTTTCCATCATGCGACGGAATCATAGGAGGTCCGCCGTGTCAGTCATGGAGCGAGGCAGGCGCATTAAGAGGGATTGAAGATCCAAGGGGGCAGTTGTTTTATGAGTACATCAGAATTTTAAAGAATAAGAGCCCATTATTCTTTCTCGCTGAAAATGTTAGTGGCATGATGGCTAAGAGGCACAATCCTGCAGTGGCAGAAATTACAAAACAGTTTGCATCTGCCGGGTACGATGTGTTCATTAAAATGCTAAACGCAAACGATTTCGGCGTTCCACAAGACAGAAAAAGGGTCTTCTACATTGGGATTCGCAAGGACCTTGGCGTTTCATTTAGTTTCCCTGAGCCCTTGAAGCACAAGCCGGCGCTGATAGACGCAATTTGGGACTTGAAAGATTCCGCCATCCCGGCACTAGATCGACAAAAAACAAATGGTGATCTCTGTGCTTTTAAAAACCATGAGTACATGACGGGGAGCTTTTCGCCCATTTACATGTCACGCAATCGTGTCAGGAGTTGGGATGAACCATCGTTTACTATTCAGGCAAGTGGGCGCCAGGCGCCTTGTCATCCCCAAGCGCCAAAGATGGTTGAGGTTGCCAAAGACATCAAGAAGTTCGCTGAGGGCAAAGAAGGGCTCTACAGAAGACTTACTGTAAGAGAGTGCGCTAGAATTCAGGGGTTCCCAGACAGTTTCCATTTCGAATATGAATACCTGAACAACGGATATAAGATGATAGGCAACGCGGTCCCCGTTGAGCTGGCTTACCATGTGGCTTCTGCGATCCGCGCTGCGTTGCTAGGCAAAGAAAAACTGGGCAACCCGGTAATTGAAATAATGCGCCCTGTGACTCGACAGATGGCTGTAGCGCATTAGATGGCTTTATGGTAACCCTTAAGATCACCAGCAAGCGAGAAGAAACCTTTATTCACTATACTCAGAAGAATTACTGCTGACGTTAAGCAATTCCAAAGATTTGCAGACAGTTTACGCGTCACTCATTCGCGCCAATCTTCAGAAGGTCAGTCTAATTATTCAAAGAATGACTTGATATTTATGTGCTGAAATGGCACGCCGGCAGTAGCGGAACAAGCGTTTATCCTTGCTCAAAGGGAGTTGTCGTTCTGAGCAAATGAGTCGAAGTAAGATTAATTCGGTTTTCACAAGAGAAGAATAATACCCTTGGATCATCAGTGATCTTGTCTTCCAAGGAAGCACGTGGCACTATAACTGAATAGACGTTTTGGCCTACGTTTACTTTGGTAAAGTTAGAAAGATGATATAAAAACCCGTCCCCAAACTGCTCCAATATATCTGCAAGTTTTAAAACGGTTGAGAATTGGTTAAGAGCGGGTTAAGAATTCGTCTGTAAAACACCATGAAGGGTTGCCAAAAAACACTGCTGAGACGCTTTTTTCTCTCGCCCAAGAGTCGGGACTCACAAATAAGAAGAAAATCGCCTGAGAAGGCGCCTCATATGCCTAAAAAGGCGCGTTTTTGTTGGTTTTCAACTCCCAAATCGGCTATAATATAATTTCAATGCAAACACTAAGAAAAACGGACCAAAAACGCAGTAGCAAAGGTTACAAAAATAACCAACAACAAAACACCTGAAATGAGAGGAGTTTGCTTTGAGCGTGAGCAATGATAAGAGCGCCCATGTGGGTTATGGCGAAGAAGATATTATCGTTTTAGAGGGTCTGGAACCGGTGCGAAAACGCCCCGGTATGTACATTGGCTCTACCGGACCACGCGGCTTGCACCACCTGGTTTATGAGGTGGTGGACAATTCCATTGATGAGGCCATGGCTGGGTTTGCCACGCGCATAGACGTGGTGATAAAAACCGACGGCTCGGTGAGCGTTACCGATAATGGCCGTGGTATCCCGGTGGGCAAGCACCCCAAAAAGAAGATGTCCACCTTGGAGGTGGTACTCACCATTTTGCACGCCGGCGGTAAGTTTGGCAGCGAAGGCTACAAAGTATCCGGCGGCTTGCACGGGGTAGGCGTGAGTGTGGTTAACGCGCTTTCTTCCAAGATGCAGGCTGAGGTCATGCGCGATGGCGGCATCTGGAGCATGGAGTTTGAGCGCGGAAAAACCACCAAAAAACTCGAGCAAACAGGCAAAACCAAAAAAACCGGCACCAAGATTACCTTCTGGGCAGACGAGGACGTGTTTGAAACCACCGATTACGACTCAAACATCCTCACGGCGCGCCTACGCGAAATGGCCTTTCTCAACAAAAACCTCAAGATAACCTTTACCGACGAGCGCTACTCTAACGAGGAGGGCACCGGCCCTCTCTACGAGGAGTACCAGTACGCCGGCGGCATCGTTGATTTTGTCAAGTATATAAACGAGGGCAAAGACGTGCTGGCCGGCCTTTCCAGGCCAATCTATTTCTCAGCTGAGCACACCGATGTGGGCGAGATAGAGTTTGCCATGCAGTGGAACACCACGCACTACGAAACCACGCTGGCTTTTGCCAACAACATCCATACCACCGAGGGCGGCACCCACGTGGAGGGCTTTAGAAACGGCATCACCCAGGTGCTCAACAAATACGCCCGCGCCAAAAACATGCTCAAAGAAAAAGAAGACAACATGGTAGGGGAAGACGTGCGGAGCGGCCTCACCTGCATTATTTCCGTTAAGCTCCGCAACCCACAGTTTGAGGGCCAAACAAAAACCAAGCTGGGAAACACCGAGATTCGCTCGCTCAGCCAAAGCGCAGTAATGCAAGGTCTTGCTGAGTACTTAGAAGAGCACCCCAATCCCGCCCGCGAGATTATCAAAAAAACGCTGGAAGAAAAACGGGTGCGCGAGGCGGTCTCAAACTACAAGAAAAACCAGCGCAAGCAAAAGGATTCCACGCTGCCGGGCAAGCTGGCACAGTGCACCCTCAAAGACCCAGAGCTCACCGAGCTCTACATAGTTGAGGGAGACAGCGCCGGCGGCTCCGCCAAGCAGGCGCGCGAGCGCTCCTTTCAGGCAATACTGCCCCTGCGTGGCAAGATTCTCAATATTGAGAAGGTCAACATCCATCGCTCGCTTTCGTCTGAGGCAATCAACACCCTCATCACGGCCATCGGCACGGGCATTGGCGAGGACTTTGACATCGAAAAAGCGCGCTACCACAAAACCATCATCATGACCGATGCCGACGTAGACGGTGCGCATATTCGCATTTTGCTGCTCACCTTTTTCTATCGCTTTATGCCGGAGATGATTGAGCGGGGCTACATTTATATTGCCCAGCCGCCTCTCTACCGGCTTTCGGTTGGGCGCAAACACGAGTACCTTTATTCAGAGGAGTCGCTCAGACGCGCGCTCAAAAAGCTACCAGAAGGCACCAAATACAACATCCAGCGCTACAAAGGTTTGGGTGAGATGAACCCAGACCAGCTTTGGGAGACCACCATGGAGCCCAAGAGCCGCACGCTTTTGCAAGTGACCATTGATGATGCGCTTGCAGCCGAGCGCGTAGTAAGCGACCTCATGGGAGACAAGGTAGAACCCCGCAAGGCCTTCATCCAAAAGTACGCCCGAAGCGTCCGCTACCTAGATGTGTAGGGAGTTAAGAGTTAAGAGTGAAGAGAGAAGAGTTAAGGCCTGTCATCCTGAGCGAAGCGCGCAGCGCGTAGTCGAAGGACCCAGTCAATAAACTCACAAGCACGAAAACGCAGTAAAACCCAAGAATGCTTATCAGCAAATAACCTGATAAAGAGGAGATAAAGTGGCAGATAGTCCCAGAACACAAGAGCTAGACCTCAGCGGCTCAACAATCAAACCGGCCGAGATGGCCACGGAGATGCGCCAAAGCTTTCTTGAATACGCAATGAGCGTTATTGTTGCCCGAGCGCTGCCCGACGTGCGCGACGGCCTTAAGCCCGTACATCGGCGCATTCTCTACGCCATGCACGAAAGCGGCATCACCCCCAACAAGCCCCACAAAAAGAGCGCTTGGACCGTAGGTGAAGTAATTGGTAAGTACCACCCGCACGGAGACGCAGCCGTATACGACACTATGGTGCGCCTGGCGCAAGACTTTTCGCTCCGCGTGCCGCTGGTAGACGGACACGGAAACTTTGGCTCGGTTGACGGCGAGAGTGCAGCGGCCATGCGTTACACCGAGGCACGCCTCGACAAAGCGGCTATGGAGCTTTTGCGCGACCTCGACAAAGACACCGTTGACTGGCGTCCCAACTACGATGAGTCCCTGCAGGAGCCCACTGTTTTGCCGGCACGCTTTCCCAACCTTTTGGTTAACGGCTCCTCCGGTATTGCCGTGGGTATGGCCACCAATATTCCCCAGCACAACCTGGCAGAGGTCATAGACGCCACCTGCCTGCTTCTCGACAAAGAAGAAGCCACGCTTGACGAGGTCATGGAGATTCTTCCCGGCCCGGACTTTCCTACGGGCGCCATGATTATGGGCAAAAGCGGCATTCGTGAGGCTTATGAAACTGGCCGCGGCTCAATTGTAATGCGCGCCAAGGCGCGTCTTGAGAAGACTTCTTCAGGCCGTGAGCGTATCATAGTCTTTGAGTTTCCCTACATGGTGAACCGCTCCAAGCTCGAAGAAAAAATCAACGACCTCATGCGCGACAAAAAGTTTACCGAGATAAGCGTTTGTCGCGACGAAAGTGACCGCAACGGCATTCGCTTTCTCATAGAGCTTAAAACCGGAGCCATTCCTCAGGTGGTGCTCAACAAGCTCTATAAGATGACCAGCATGCAAAGCACCTTTGGGGTCAACATGCTGGCACTGGTTGACGACACACCCAAGCAGCTCAACCTTATGCAGATGCTGCACCACTACATCAAGCACCAAAGCGAGGTTTTGGTAAGGCGCACTCAGTTTGATCTTAAAAAGGCACAAGACCGCGCCCACATCCTCGAAGGGCTCATCATTGCCCTCGATAACATCGACGAGATAATCCGTATTATCAAGAGCTCAAAAGACGACGCCGAGGCACGGGCTCGCCTCATGGAGAGCTTTGCGCTGACCTTGGTACAAACCGACGCCATCCTCGAGATGCGCCTGAGGCGCCTCACGGGCCTTGAGTACGGTAAGATTGCCGGCGAGCTGGAGGAGCTCCGCGAGAGAATCAACTACTACACCGAGCTGCTCGCAAGCCGCCACATGCAACACGAGGTGCTCAAAGACGAGCTCACCGAGATTAAAGATCGCCTCGCCAACAAACGCCGTACCGAGCTGGCAGATGACGCCAAGGACCTGGAGGTTGAAGACCTCATAGCTGAAGAAGACATGGTGGTTACCGTGACCTCATCCGGTTACGTTAAGCGCCTGCCGGTGGCCACCTATCGCCAGCAAAAGCGCGGTGGCAAGGGCCTCCAGGGCGTCAACCTCAAGAGCGAGGACTTTGTGGAGCACCTCTTTGTGGCCTCAACACATGACTATATGCTCTTCTTCTCCACGCGCGGCAAGGTCTACCGCCTCAAGGTTCACGAGCTGCCGGTAGGCAGTCGTCACGCGCGCGGTTCGGCCATAGTCAACCTCCTGCCCCTTGAGCAGGGTGAGAAGATCTCTGCCATCATCACCACCAAAGACTTTCCGGATGACAAGTTCTTGCTCTTTGCAACCAGCGGCGGCATGACTAAGAAAACTGCCATGAGCGCCTATAAGAACTCACGCCGAGACGGCCTCATTGCCATCAGCCTGCGCGAGGACGACAGCCTCATCGACGTACGCAAGGTCAAAGAGGGCGAGAAGGTCATCATGGTGGCCTCCAACGGCAAGGCCATCTGCTGGGAAGAGAAAGAGGCACGCGCTATGGGTCGCGACACTATGGGCGTCAAAGGCATGACCACCCTCGATGACGACCAAGTCATAGGCATGGAGATTGCCCGGGCCGACTCAGAACTCTTTGTCATAACCGAAAACGGCTACGGAAAGCGCACGCCGGTCGACGACTACCCCGTGCACCACCGCGGCGGCCAAGGCGTCTACACTATTCAGATGACCGAGAAAAAGGGCCCCCTGGTAGGCATGAAGATCATCTCTGCCGGCCAAGAGCTCATGATAATGAGCCAAGAAGGCGTCATGATCCGCGTTAAGTCAACCGACATCTCCCTCCAAGGACGCGCCACCCAAGGCGTACGCGTCATGAACGTAAGCGATAGCGACAGAGTCACCGCCGTTGCCCGCGTAGCCACCTCCCGCAAAGCCCCCAAAACCGACGGCTCCGAACAAGACGTAGAAGAAAACGGCGACGACAGCAACGGCACCAACACCGAAGCCAACCCAGAAACCGGTCCCACAGAACCCGGAACCGCAGAAAGCCCCACCCTCTTCTAAGCCTCTGTCATCCTGAGCGAAGCGCGCAGCGCGTAGCCGAAGGACCCAGTCAACGCACTTACTGGATCCTTCGGCTCCGCTACGCCTCGCTCAGGATGACAGGGGGGTGTGCTCAACAGGTTGTTCTGTTGAGCACACTTGCTAGCTGAGCCATTTGCATACTTGGGATGGTGGAAATTTTTGAAATCTTGAGTATTAAGCCAGAACTTAGCCTCTTTTATATATTCTTATTTCGTTGTTGAGCGGCGGCTGTTCTGTGTCTATTGCAAACTCTATAAGGTTTCCGTTACCAAAATTGTAGGTGAGTTTAATTTTTCTGGATCCCGATTCAGCTGTCTCGGTTGGCTCGCCGTAAGCGGCGATTATCTCGTCAATAGTGGAGCCAATATGTAAGCCACCCGGAAGCACGACCGATGTTTCAACAGCGCCCTTTCTGTCGTACGAAAAAGCAAATCCATACACATAGCACTCAGACAAAGGGAGCTCGGTATCACTAAGGTTGATAAAACGTATGCTGTTGAGAGACGTGTCGCCTTTTTTGAGACTGATGCTTCCAATCGTATAATAGCCAGGCTTCAGCGTTTCGCCGTCAATGCGGTCGGTAGTCCAACCAAGAGCAGCAAAATCCGAATACAGAGCAGGCAGGGTAATTAAATCGCCATTCAGAGAAACTTGAAAACTGTCTGGACTAGAACTGAGGCCATCGGGAATAATTGGCGTTGCGTAAGGATATTCATCACCAGAAACGTCGGTTGAGACTGGGGGAGCCTCTTCTTCCTTTTCGGGCTCGTCTACTTCGATTTGTGTCTGCGGTTCTGGGGCATCGTTATCACTATTGTTATTGCCACCACAAGCAACCAATGAGAGTGTCAGCACGAGAACCAACACAAGGATAAATAACTTCTTCATAGGACTCCTTCTACTTAATTGTCTTTTGTATTACTCAGTATTATAAATCAAAAAGAGCTGGCGAGCTTGTTGACTAGGTCCTTCTACTACGCGCTCTGCGCTTCGCTCAGGATGATAGGGAGAAAAAAAGGAGCGTCGATTGCTCGACGCTCCTTTTTACATCTAGGTTTAAGGGGATTAGTACGAGCGCATCTTGATGCACTTTTCGGGGCAGTTGTCGATGCAGGCGCCACAGCGCATGCAGTCGCCGGCCCAGACCTTTTTGGTCTCGCCGGTGAGAGCCGGCTCAAGGATGACCGGGTCAACTATGCAGACTTCTTTACAGCCACCGCAGTCGGTGCACTTGGACTTATCAAGGTGCGGGCGAAAAAGACCAATGCGCCCAAACACTTGATAAAAGCCACCCAGGGGGCAAAGGCTGCGGCACCAGATGCGTGGCGCCCAAAACAGCTCCAGCACTATGATTCCAAGCAGCGTTCCTAAGCCTGCCAGGGAACCAAAGAGCAAGGTTTTGCCAAGTGCGGCAATTGGGGAGATGTTCTCAAAGAGCGGCTGTGAAACCGCAAAGGCAACCAGCAAGAAGAAAACCATAACGCCGATTTTCGTTTTGCGTGGCAGCGAGCGATTTGCATTGGGAATCTTAAATTTCTTGCGAAGCCAGTCGGTAAATTCCAAAACCAGATTTACTGGGCAAACCCAGCCGCAGAACACGCGGGCACCAAGAATCACATAAAAGAGAAATACGGGCATAAGAGCCCACAGCCAAGTCACCTCAAAGGTCTTTGCAGCAAATGCAACTTGCAAAGTGGCGTACGGATCGGTAATACCAAAGCCTAAAATGTCGGCAGAAGAAAGCGAGCCGAAGATAAGAGCCTCTGAAGGCGTTGGTATGCGATTATCTACCGGAGATGTCATTCCAAACAAGGAAAAACCATATGACAATATGGGCACTGAAAGAATAACCCATACTGCCACTTGAACAAATCGTCTTGCAATCAGCCATCGCTTCATGCCAATGTACCTGCTTTCAAACTTAGACCCGGTTTACTGCTCTTACTTTGCTTGCTGCTTTTCAAGCTCGTCTTCAAGCACCTTCTTTGCACGGTTAATCTCAAGCTGCCTTTTGATGATAGGATCGTCTTCAAAGTTGGCAAAAATCAAGCGCACGGTGACAACGCCCTTAGTCAGATTCACCTCGGTTGCTACCTTGGTAGAGGCTGCAATGGTTGGTGCTTCAATGGTGACAACCAAGGTGGTGTCATGAGTTTCATGAACCTCAACACCAGCAATCTGAGAGATGGCCTCGGCAGCCTGGGCGGTTTCGCCCTGAAAGGTGCTTACCAAATAGCTGGAGATGACAACGTCTTCTTCCGGCCCAGAACTGGTTAGTTCTGAAGCGGTGACGGCCGCCTGTGCAGCCGTCACCTCGTTTTCTTGTGTGTTTTCTGTGAAGTTAGTCATTATTTCTTAACAATGCTCACAGTAGTCTTCTTGTAGTCAGGCTCCTTAGAGATAGGATCATAAATCTCCTGAACCACAAGGTTAATCAGGCGGCTCTCCTCAAAGAAGGTACCAAAGCAAACACCTGGCGGGCACTCAACGCGCTGTTGCTTGGTTGCCTTAACCGTGACGGTTCCGTAATGAGAGGTTACTACAACCTCGTCGCCCTCTTTAAGATCCATAGCATCAAAGTCGCCGGGGTTCATGTAGAGGTAAGAGTCGGGAAGCGTGTTGTTAAGAGCAGGAATCAGCGCGGTGTTAGTACCGGTGTGCCATTGCTCAAGGAGACGGCCGGTAACAAACCAGAAGGGATACTGCTCGTCTGGCATGAATGCTGGCGGCTCCCAGGGGCGGAAGACAACAGAGGGCTTGAGTCCAGCGCTCTTGTAGTAGCTGATGCCACCAACGCCAGCCTTGCCGTCCTTGCCGTACATCTTGATACCCTCTTCATCAAAGCCGTCTTCTTGCTTGCCGTCGCAGAAACGCCACTTGGTAGAAAGCCACTCGCCATTGACCTCACGCACGGGCCAGGTAAGGCCGTGTGAGTTCAGATAAACCTCGTAAGGAGCCATCTGCTTGGAGTACATCTTAAGCTTGGACGGGGTGTAAACGCCCTCGTCATTCTTGGTTCCAAAGAGCTCGTCAACATCAAGGTCAATGTCACTGGCAGCCTTCTTCAGGCCGGGGTTGGTAAAGATGAGATACTCGTCCCAGATTCTCTGGTTGACCTCTCGTTGGCTACCAACAAAGTCGCCAGCCTCTTTGTCCCAGATAAAGCCAAAGAGAACATCAAAGGCATCCTTGCCGTCAATTTTCTCGCCCTCAAGAACACGAACTGCCATCTGGAGGTATACCCACAGATCCCACATTGCCTCTCCTGGCGGCTCAACGGCCTGCTCAAAGACAAGCGTGCGGCGCTCAGCGTTACCAAATGCGCCCTCGCGCTCAACCCACATAGCTACGGGGAAAACAACATCGGCGTACTTGGTTGAGAGGGTTGGGTAGCACTCGTTGACAACGATAAAGGTGTCGTAGATACCCTTTTGATCGCCCTTACCAAGGTAACGGGTGAGGTTAGGCAGCGACACTGCCCAGTTGTTGCAGGCAGACCAGAGAAAGTCCATGTTGCCCTTGCTGATGTCTTGGAAGATACGGATGGTGTGCTTGCCTGGGGTGGCAATACCGGTGCCGGGGATTGGCTCGTCATCATCATCCAGCTCGTCATCAAGGTAGCCCTTGGGAAGATCCCAAACAGCCTCGGTAAAGCGACGGTGCTGCGGGTTGTTGACAACCAGGTCGGCGGGCAGACGATGTGCAAAGGTTCCAACCTCACGGGCGGTTCCGCAAGCGGTGGGCTGGCCGGTGAGCGAGAAAGCGCCACAGCCGGGCAGAGCATACTTGCCCAGGATAAGGTGGATGTTGTAGATATTGTGGTTCATCCATACACCACGGTTGTGCTGGTTAACACCCATTGTCCACAGCGAGAGAACCTTGGTGTTTTTGTCGGCATAAACCTTGGCCAGCTCCTCAATGTCGGCTGCAGAAACACTGGAGAGCTCAGCGGCATACTCCAGAGTGTAAGGAGCAAGTCTCTCCTTGTACACGTCAAAAGTGCAAGGGGTTACAGCGCCAACAGCTCTACCTATGTCGCTACCGTCATAAGTGTCATCATAGTTGTTGCCGAGATTCTCGGTACCGGTCTTGAATACCAGGTGATCATCGATATAAGCTTGGTCATACAGCTCGTTAACAACAATGTAGTTAGCAATTGCGTTAGCAATGGCGTTGTCAGAACCAGGGGTCATGATGAGTACCTTGTCGGCGCTCTTGGAGGTCTGGGTTCCGAGGGTGGTGATGTCATAGTGCTTAACTCCGGCACCGTGGTTCTTGCGAGCCTCAAGCCTTGAGTAAAGTACCGGGTGAGCCTCGTACATGTTGGCGCCCCAGGTGACAAAGACATCTGCCAGATCAAGATCGTTGTAGCAGTTAGCCGGCTCATCTGTTTGGAAGACGTTCATAAAGGCTACTACTGCAGAGGCCATACAAAGACGCGCGTTGGGGTCGATGTTGTTTGAGAGCATGCCAGCCTTCCAGAATTTGGAAAGTATGTAACCCTCGCAGATGGGCATCTGGCCAGAGGCCCAAAATGCCAGACGTGACTTGTCGTTCTTCCAGGTATCGCGAAGCTTGCCGGCTGCCAGGTCGAGAGCTTCTTCCCAGGTGGCCTCGCGCAGTCCACCGTCGGTGCCCTTGGTTGAAGAGTCATCGCGAATCAGCGGTGTGGTGAGACGACCATCGCAATAGAGCAGCGATGCGAGGTGCATACCTTTAACGCACAGAGCGCCCAAGGTTGACTCGTTGTCCGGGTCACCAACAGTCTCGGTGATAACACCATCAACAGTCGTGACCAACACGCCGCAGCCAACGCCGCAGTAACGACACACAGTAACGGAGGTAACTCCATCCTTTGTTGTGCCACCGCCGCCACCGCCGCCACCGTTCTCGTCGTCACAACCAACGAGAGCGCCCAGTGTTCCCACTGCAGCAGCGCCTGCCATGGCGGCAGCGCTGGTCTTGACAAATTGCCTACGTGAAAATTCCATTTGCTTCTTCCTTTCTCACTTTTCCTAACTCCCACCGCCAAAAATGGCGAGTGTTGCCGCATTGAGCGGCCCTTCTAATCTTTCCTGTCTAGTTACTTCACGGTTACGTGCCTTCTTGCGCGCGTCCATGCACGCCTTCTCTTCGTTCCTTCTCTATCGTTATCTTGGAACTATTGTGACTGCGGTTTCGGGGAGACTCACCACGCAACGCTCAACACATATGCCGCACCCAACACACTTTTCTTCGTTGACAATGGGTGCAAAGATCATATGAATGTCGTCGCCTGGTCTGTCGCGAAACTCAACAGAAATAGCCTCGTTAATCAAGGGGCATACACGATAGCAAACCTCGCACCGATGACCCTTGCTGTAAGCAGCACAGATTCTTTCGTCAATAACGGCGGTTCCCATGCGCACATCGCTGGGTTTATCAACGCTGCTCAGTGCGCCGGTTGGGCAGACTTCAATACAGGGAAAATCCACACAGAGCCTGCATGCCTTGCGGCGAGGGTCTATGTAGGGAGTTCCTGCAGCTCTGCCATCAGCCACCGTTGCGGTGAGAATGGAGCCATAAGGGCAGGCCAAAACACACTTGCCGCACGAAATACAACGAGAGATAAAATCTTCGTCGCTCACTGCACCGGGGGGTTTTAAAAGCTTGCCGCCTCCTAAGGCTCCAAGTATGGATTGAGCGGCTATGAATCCCGCGCCTACCAATGCTGCGAGGGATAGGTTTTCTTTTTCCATCATTTACTGATTTATCCAATCAAAATAGTTGCGCAAACCAACAGCACTACATGATAGTACAGAACTGCAAGAAGTCAATAAAAATTGTCTCCCTGGCAATGCTCTCGCTATACTTATCACGCTTGTTGTCATGCTTGCTCTGATGTGAAACGCTGCCCGTCAAATTTGTCCGCAATTAACGTCTTTGTTTTCCGCTAGTTTTTCTTGATTTATGACCAATCGCAGTGAAAATAGTATCACGACCTGTGCCCACCATAAGGGCTGAATTAATAAAAGGTTAGAAAAAGGTTCAAAATCAGCCTTAAAAGGGGACGATTTAGATCTGCCGATGGGGACAATTCAACCAAAAGAGGGGACAAAAAACTCTTTCCGATGGGGACAATTTGCGCAAAAGGGGACGATACTAAGTAGCTGGTGGGGACGATTCAAGGAGAAGAGGGAGCTGTTTCTGCCCCATATACCAGCAAAAGCATCGAGCAGCTTGACAGGCGGGAGCCCCGGGTCACACCATAAAGTCTTCAGGGGAGATTGACTCGATGAAGGAGTGAAAGCGCTCCATCTCGTCTTCAGAGCCGTAGAGCAGCTCGCCTCCGTCTGAGACCTTGACCCGCACCTGGTGTGCGGCAGCATTCATCACATCTTTGTCGATGAAGATTCTGGCGCCGGTTTTGAGAGCCAGGGCTATTGAGTCAGAAGGACGCGCATCCACCTGAATCAAACGCCCGTCTTTGTTGAGACAGACCGTTGCATAAAAGGTTGAGCCGGCAACCTTGTCAATGATGACACGCTCAACCTTGGTGCCCAGTACGCCAATGACATTAGCAAGCAGGTCGTGGGTCAAGGGGCGCGAGTGAGACTGATTGTTCAGCAGCAAGACGATGGCCTCAGCCTCGCTGTGGCCAATCCAAATGGGGAGTAATTGGGGCGCAATCAAGTCGGTGCCCTCAATTGCGTCTACAGCAAGGAGGTCGTTGATGTCTTTTTGCCCCGCCGCAATCTCCTGGTTGCGCGCATCGTTTTGTATCGTTTCTCCAGCATCCTTGCTCTCTGCGCTGCGAACCGCTCCAAAGATCTGAGAAACAGCACCCTTCTCCACCAGCACCACAACGGAGGGGGAGTCCGGATGAGCAACCACTACGGTAAATATATTGACCTCTACCATGTTAGAAAAGTCTCTACTCCTTCGTATATCCCATGCCAAGATTCAACGCCTGTTTTGCTAGTATATAGTAAAAGAAGAATTAACAAGGTAACAGCTCGGCAAGACCAAGGTGCCTTAACAGAAACAGCCAGGAAAGAGCCCGCACATGACACTTTCTCTCTATAACAAATACCGCCCGCAGGTCTTCAAGGACGTGGTGGGGCAGGCCCATATTGAAAAAACGCTGGCCAACGCCGTGGAGAGCAACAAGGTCTCTCACGCTTATCTGTTCTGCGGCCCGCGGGGCACCGGCAAAACCACCACCGCGCGCATCCTCGCCAAGGCGCTGCTTTGCGTCAAGGCGCCCACGGCAACGCCTTGTGGCGTTTGCGAGCATTGCCTGGATATTGAGCGCTACCCGGTAGGCACCCACCCTGATGTGAAAGAGCTGGATGCCGCGTCGCGCACCAGTGTTGACAACGTGCGCGAGGAGATAATCGATCGGGTCAGCTTTGCCCCCACTCAGGGTGCCTACAAGATATTCATTATCGACGAGGTCCACATGCTTTCTAAGTCGGCCTTCAACGCGCTGCTCAAGACTCTTGAGGAGCCGCCGTCGCACGTGATATTTGTACTCTGCACAACCGATGTCCACAAGGTGCAGGACACTGTGCAGGCGCGCTGCCAACGCTTTGACTTCAAGCGGATTACCACAGAAGAGATTGTTGGCCGCCTGCAATACATTTGCGAGCGCGAGGGTTTTGACTTTGAGAAGTCTGCCCTTGAGCTTATTGCCGCCCGCTCCCAGGGAGGCATGCGCGATGCCATACGCTCGCTTGAGCAGGCTGCGGTCTTCAGCAGCGGCAAAATCACCTATGAAGCTGCGGAGAGTCTGCTCGGCATGGTAGACACCGAGCTTTTGTTCTTGCTTTGTGAACACCTTGCCGCCGGGGATGCTGCAGCCTGTTTTGGTTGGGTCTCTGATTTTGTGCAAAGCGGCTCGGACGTAGCTATTTTGGTCAACGACCTTGCCACCCACGTGCGCAATCTCTATGCAGTGCAGGTGGCAGGCGACGCAGGAGAAGAACATCTGGCGAGCGCCCTTGAAATCGATGCCGCGGTGCTTCCTCGCTTACGCAAACAGGCGCTGAGCTTTGGCACCTATGATCGGCTGGCTTGGATGCTTACGGTGCTGGGCTCGCTTTCGGCCGAGCTTAAGAATGCCGCCAACGCACGCCTGGCTTTGGAGATAGCGCTCACCCGCATGCTCTACCCTCAAAGCGAAACCAGCCTAAACGCCCTGGCAGCCCGGGTTGCTGCTTTGGAACAGAGGGACGGGGTTGGTGTACCACTTTTTGCCGAGGCAAAAAGTGGTACACCAACCCCGTCCCTCTGTTCCAAAGCAGCCCCGTCCCCTGAGCAAGCAGTCGCAGAGCCAGAGGTCACCCCAAACGAGCAGAACAACGCAAGCTTGCATCGCACCTGGAACAAGGCTCTTGACAGCATAAAGGAGCAGCGGCGAGGCGTAGCCGCACATCTCGGAGGAGTGCTGCCAGCGCTCAGCAAGGATGGCACCACTCTGATCCTCGAGTTGCCGGCAGAGGCAAGCACCTCCAAGCAATATCTGGAGTCAGAAACAAACGCCCCGCTCTTGAGAGAGGCGGCAGAAAAGGCTTTTGGAAAACCTCTGGTGATTAGGCTGACACTGGCTCAAGCAAGCCCCGGCTCCAAGCCCTCTGGCGAGGTGTTTGACATCGATCCCTACGAAGAGCCCAGCCAGCCATCCGGCCTTGCGGTGCACGAAGAGCAGCGACCGGAGCCTGTTGAAGAGCCGTATAATGAATCCGGCGGCATCGCCGGTGCTGAGCCCAACAATGAACCCAAAACAGAGCCCAGTAAAGAGGAGCTAGAGAATATTCTCAGCGCCAGTCTGGGCAGCCAGATACAATTTGAAGAATAGCAGGCCCAAATAACCTGAGAGGAATACCAACTATGGCACAGATGAACATGCAAAAAATGATGCTGCAAGCCCGCAAGATGCAAGAGGAAGTAGAAAAGGCTCAAGAAGAAGCCAAGCTCCTCGAAGCCGAGGGCTCTGCCGGTGGCGGTGTGGTTAAAGCCGTGGCAAGCGGTGACGGTCGCATCAAAAAAATAAGCATCAGCCCTGATGCCATTGACCCTGATGATGCGGAAATGCTCGAGGACCTCACAATGGCCGCAGTCAACGACGCCCTAGCCAACGCGGGCGAGCTTGCGCAGATGCGCATAGAAGCTGCCACCGGAGGCTTCAACATTCCCGGAATGTAGTAAGCATGTCTCAAGCTGCATCAATCCAAAAATTGTTGGCTGAGCTGGAGCGTCTTCCGGGCATTGGCCCCAAAAGCGCACAGCGCATCCTCTACTGGCTCCTCAACAACGAGCCGTCAGACACACAGCGCCTGGCTGCGGCGCTGGTTGAGGTGTCAGAAACCGTGCACTTTTGCGAGCGTTGCTTTAACTACGCCGAAGACGAACTCTGCCCGCTTTGCGCCTCAGCAGAAACCGGCCACCGCAAGGCCACGCAGATTTGCGTGGTAAGCGAGCCGCGAGACATCGTAGCCATAGAGCGCACCAACGAGTTTCACGGTGTCTACCACGTTTTGGGTGGGGCAATCTCTCCCATAGACGGCATTGGCCCGGAAGAGCTCAACGTGCGCCAACTGCTCGAGCGCCTCGCCGACGAAACCATAGAAGAAGTGGTGCTGGCAACCAACCCCAATGTAGAAGGAGAAACCACGGCGGTATATCTGGCTCGCCTCATCAAGCCACTCGGCATTACCACCACGCGCCTGGCAAGCGGCCTGCCCGTTGGAGGAGACCTGGAGTTTGCCGACGAGGTAACCCTCGGCAGAGCCATAGAAAGCCGCCACGAGATTTAGTGGCGTGGCACAGAGAGGTGGTACAGGGGGGACGGGGTTAGTGTACCAATTTGGCCCAAGGGCCAAATTGGTACACTAACCCCGTCCCCCCTGTACCACCTCTCTCCGTCCCCAGTGAGACAGGACAGTCTGCTACCATTAGGGCATGACACTTTCCATTGGCATAGTAGGACTGCCCAACGTGGGCAAATCCACCTTGTTCACTGCTTTAACGAGCCAGGGCGGGCTTGCTACCGATTACCCCTTTGCCTCCCTTGAGCCCAACGTGGGCGTGGTGCCCGTGCCCGACGACCGCCTGCAGGCATTGGCAGACATAGTAAACCCGGGGCGCATAGTACCGGCCGCCGTAGAGTTTGTAGACATTGCCGGATTAGCCCGAGGTGCCAATGAGGGCGGCGGCATGGGCAACAAATTCCTGGCAAGCATTCGCGAGTGTGATGCCCTGATACAAGTGGTGCGCTACTTTGACAGCGACCACGTAACTCATTCAGAGGGCTCAATCAATCCTGAGAGAGACGTGGACATTCTCAACACCGAACTCATCCTGGCAGACATCGGCACCATTGAGAGAGCATTGCCGCGCCTCGACAAAGATGCCCGCCGAGACAAGGACGCCCTGCCCAAGCACAAGCTGGCAGGCCAGATGCTCAACTGGCTGAGCGAGGGCAACCGAGCCGCTGACTACGCCTTTAGCTCTCCGGAAGAGCGCAAGCTGCTCTGGGATCTACACCTGATTAGCATGAAACCCATGCTCTATGTAGCCAATATCAGCGAGGACGAGCTGTCTGGCACCGCTGCTCAGAGTGCGCCGACTGCTACGCTCCTGGGCAAGGAGCTTATTGTGGTCTCTGCAAAGATTGAAGCCGATATCACCGAGTTGGCCGCAGAAGACCCGGAAGCCGCAGCAGAGTTCATGCAGGAAACAGGGCTGAAAGAAGGCGGATTGGTGCGCCTGATACACGAGGCCTACAAACTGCTGGGACTTCAGTCATTCTTCACAGCCGGCGAGATGGAGGTCAAAGCCTGGACCATTCCCCTTGGGACCAAGGCACCTCAAGCCGCCGGCGTCATACATACCGACTTTGAAAAAGGCTTCATCAAAGCAGAAACCGCCGACTTTGCCAGTTACGTAGAACACGGGGGAGAGGCAGGACTCCGCGCCGTGGGCAAGCTTCGCCTTGAAGGCAAAGACTACGTAGTACAAGACGGCGACGTCATGCACTTCCGCTTCAGTAAATCCAAATAGCTAGCTACGAATGTGTGTTGCTTGCAGGACTTGCTAGTTGGCGCTCCAATGCTCTGAAGACGTCCAAGGCAGAGGGCACTTCGTAGGCCCTGTTTCTTCGTGCCGATCCATAGGGCTTGGCTATGCCCACCTCAACCAGGCGTTCAATAGCGGGGTTTGTTGCTTGAAAGCTCCGCCCAATTACTTTGGATGCAGAGTTTGCTGTGAACACCGGTATGCCCATGAGCTTGCCGAGAAGCGCATCAAGGGCTGAGTTCTTCCTCACAGCACCAAGGCTCGTGCGCCATTGTGCTTCCAGCTTCTCTGCTCTCTCGCCAAACGCCTTGACCTCATTGCAAGCCCTCACACATGATCCAGCAAAAAAAGACAACCATTCGTTTATGGCTTCATAAGCCGTGTCATCTGGCTGCTCGCCATCATATCTGATGCTGTTAAGTCCAGCGATATAGCTTTTGGGATACGCTGCCAAAATAAGCGAGATGGGCGGCACAAAAGTTTTGAGCAAGCCTCTTTTGCGGAGAATCATATGGATAAAAGCGCGACCACTCCTCCCATTGCCATCAACAAAGGGGTGAATAGTCTCAAACTGAGCGTGTGCCAAGGCTGCCTGTTGCACAGGCGAGACGTCATGCCGATTGCTGAATTGCAGCAAGTCATCCATGAGGTCTTCTAAGATTTCCGGAGCAGGGGGTACATGCGCTGCTGTAAGCGGATTATATGAGTTGCCGCCAATCCAGTTTTGCACAACCCTTATCTCTCCGGCATATTCTTTGGCAGGAGTATTACCAAGCAATAGCTTGTGAATCCTGGTGATGTCTTTGAGCTTTAGCTCATTTTCAGCTCCGGCTAACTCCAAGGCACTTTTCAAGGCATTGATATTGCCGAGGATTTCTTCCGCCGTTTCATCGGCTTTGAAGGCATGAGGTTCAGAAGTGTTCAGCTCTGCCTGTAAAAGCCTCTTTGCTCCCATTTGCAGACCTTCAATAAATGACGAGGATATAGCCTCTGCTCTCAAGAGAAAGTGTGACAATCCTTCAAGATCGCTTAGTCGTCCCGAATAGCTGTCGATTTCAAGCAGTGCCTTTTCGGCGCGGACTATATCTGCAACCACGTCAGAATCAAGTTGGATTTCCAGGGCGCTCAATTTGGTTGGCACGTAGTAACTATAGGCCCCACTCTTTCTTTCGGCCCTGGTTTGTCCCATGCCATCGCTCACCCAGTATTCCTGATGAAAAGTACCCATAGTAAGCCTCTCTCTTATTAAAGGTTATTATATAACATTAAATAAGAGATTGTGTGTCTTGGGCTTCAAATCCCTCCCAAAACACAATGCTTCTGATGCCCCTGTAGGGCATCAGAAGCATTGTGGCGGAGAGGGAGGGATTCGAACCCTCGAATGGTTTCCCATTACATGATTTCCAATCATGCGCCCTCGGCCGGACTAGGCGACCTCTCCGCGTGCTTAATGTCAAAAGACATATGTGAGGATTATACCGCTTGTTGATATAATTGCCACATAAGACGATTCGCTTCCGTTTAACAAGCAAGCAAAAGGACGCACATGAGCAGTGAACCCAAAAGCAGCGCCTATAAAGATGCCGGAGTGGATATTGAGGCTGGCGCGGAGGCCGTTGAGGCCATTAGGCAAGACGTTGAATCCACTTTTACTCCAGAGGTTGTAGGAAGCATTGGAGGCTTTGGCGGGCTATTCAGCGCCGCTGCCTTTAAGGATATGGAAGACCCCTTGCTGGTGAGCGGTACAGACGGCGTGGGAACCAAGCTGGAGCTTGCAAAGCGCTCAGGCCGCCTCACTACCGTGGGTATAGATCTGGTTGCCATGTGCGCCAATGACATTGTGTGCTGTGGCGCCCGTCCGCTTTTCTTCTTGGACTACCTTGCGGTGGGCAGGCTTGAGCCTACTCTGGCAGCCAGTCTCGTCAAGGGCATAGCCGCCGGGTGCCGCGAGGCAGGCTGTGCCCTCATTGGAGGCGAGATGGCTGAGCACCCCGGCATCATGGCAGCCGACGATTTTGACCTCTCAGGTTTTTGCGTGGGAGTGGTGGATCGCCCCAAGATGATTGGACCTGACCTGGTAGAAGAGGGTGATGCCATTATTGGCGTTGCCTCTTCGGGCTTTCACTCCAATGGCTACTCCTTGATTCGCAAGGCGCTTACCAATGACCTGAGCGACGAGGAGCTGCTCGGCGCCAAACTGGCGAACGGACAACCGCTCATTGATGCCTTGCTTGAGCCTACCAGGCTTTACGTGCAGCCGCTACTTAGTACCCTGGAGGCAGGGCTTGCCGTCCACGCGGTTGCCCATATTACCGGCGGAGGCATTACCTTTAACCTTGACCGCGCGTTGCCTGTGGGTCTGGATGCGCAGGTTCAGTTGGGCTCCTGGGAGACTCCGCCTGTCATGCTGCATTTGGCTCAGGCGGCCAATCTTGATACAGAAGACTTGCTAAAAACCTTCAACATGGGCATCGGCTTTGCGGTAATCTGCAAACAGGGCTCAGAAGAAGCCGTGTTCAAGCACTTTGAGCCACAAGGTGCCTTCCACATCGGCCGCGTTGTGAAAGCAACCAACCCAGATGCCCCCGGAAAAGTTGTCTATGTGGAAGGCGGCTTCGAATGATTAACCTGGGAGTGCTAATAAGCGGGGGCGGCAGCAACCTCCAGGCAATTATAGATGCCGTGGCAGATGGCGCACTTGATGCCAGCATCAAGCTTGTGGTATCGAGCAAAAACGATGTGTATGGACTCACTCGAGCCGAGCAAGCCGGCATCCCTACGCTGGCGCTCACGAAGGACGATTACGTGGACCCTCTGGCTGCCGACGAGCGTATTGCCAGCGCCTTGCTTGATGCCCAGGTAGACTACGTAGTCATGGCCGGCTATATGCGCATGGTGCGCGAGCCGCTGCTCAAAGCCTTTCCCAACAAGATAATCAACCTACACCCGGCACTGCTGCCTTCCTTTCCCGGCGCACACGGTATTGCCGATGCTTTTGATTACGGCGTAAAGCTCACTGGGGTCACCATTCACTTTGCCAACGAAGCGTATGACGAGGGCGCCATCATCGCCCAAGAGGCAGTGGCGGTTGCAGAAGACGACACCCTTGAAAGCCTGGAAGAAAAAATTCACGCAGTGGAACACAAGCTGTACCCTCAAGCACTCCAGTTGCTCGCCCAAGGCTGCGTTGTCATCGGAGAAGACGGCAAGGTCAGAATTCTCTAACCCCGCCCCTCCTGTACCACTCCAGCCCCGCCCCCCTGTCCCCTCAGGCTCAGGTTCAGTACAGGTAGAAGTGTTATCTTAATGCCTGGCTCTTTTTGAGGAGGCGTTTTTATGAGAGTTCTGCTGGTTGAAGATGAGAAGTATCTGGCAAAAGCAGTTGCTGAGATTCTGAAGAAGAATAACTACACCGTGGACATGGTGCATGACGGTCAAGAAGGGCTTGAGTACGCGCTCTCAGGAATCTATGACCTCATCATCCTGGACATCATGCTGCCCACAATGGACGGACTGGCAATTCTGCAGAGTATCCGCAAAAGCGGCATAGAGGCACCGGTAATCCTGCTCACCGCCAAAGGGCAGTCCGAGGACAAAGTCAAAGGGCTTGACTACGGTGCAGACGACTACCTCGCCAAACCCTTCCACACCAATGAGCTCTTGGCGCGGCTGCGCGCATTGCAACGCAGAAAGCCGGAGCTCAACAACGATGGAGTTATTGCTTACGGAGACATCCAGTTTTCTCCCCACTCCTTGCAATTGAAGAGCGAGGCAGGAGCCAGGGAGCTCAAGCTCAAAGAAGCGCAGCTGCTGGAGCTACTGCTGAGCAGCCAAAACAGAGTGGTGTCCAAGCAGGCCATTATCGACAAAGTTTGGGGCTACGATTCCGAGGCAGAGGACAACCACGTAGAGATTCACATCTCCCGCTTGCGCAAGCATCTGGCAGAGCTGAGCTCTCAGGTAAGAATAAACACGATACGAGGAGCCGGCTACACCCTAACCAAGGACGAGGGAGACAGTTAATGTTTAAGAAACTGCACAAAAAAGTCCTACTGCTCAACATGGCGGTGACCTTTGCGGTGCTGCTGATTGCCTTTGGTGCCGTATACGTAACCACTCTTAACTCGATAAACACTGACAACCAAAGAAGACTTGACGGCGCGGTGGGAGCAATAATGCTCAGCGCTCGACCTATTGTCATTCATGATTACCACACAGGCCCAGAAGGTATTCCGGTTGAGCATGTGATGACAAGCCAAGCTGGAAACGTGATGGTTTTTAACAACCCGGGTTTGGAACAGGCGATTGTCGTAAACAGGGACACGGGGGAGCATATACCAGCCTTTGGCGTTATTGTTGACAGCTCGGGAAACCTGCTAAGAGTGAGCACTTCCTATGATTACCCCAGAGAGCTCTATGAAGAGGCTGCTCTTGCGGCTTGGAGCACAGGTGGGCAATCTACCATGACACTCTTTGGGCGCACGTGGCTCTACAAGATTGCACCCTTGCCAACCGCCCCGCCTGTCACAGGAGTCTACCAACCTGTTGAGCCTTCAAATGACTCTCGAATCGTCTTTTTGGACATCACCGACTCCATGAAAACCTTGCAAAACCTGCGCATGACCATCCTTTTTGTGGGTCTTGGCATGCTGGTGGTTATCTTTGGTGTCAGCTATTTCTTTACCCGGCGCGCCATACAGCCGGTTGCGGTTGCCTGGGAAAAACAGCGGCAGTTTGTGGCCGATGCCTCGCATGAGCTCAAAACACCGCTGGCCACTATGATGACCAATTACGATGTGGTGGTATCCAACGAGGAGAGCTCCGTAGAAAGCCAAAAAGAGTGGCTGGGCTACCTCAAAATAGGCATGGACAGGATGAATAAAGTGATCAACAACCTGCTTTCGCTGGCAAGGCTTGAAAGCGGTGAACTGGGTGGCGAAAAGAGCTCCTTTGACCTGAGCACTCTGGTTGCGAGCACCATGCAGCAGATGGAAGGCAAGGCACAGGAGAAGAATCTCAACCTCATCAGCAATTTTACTGGCGAGCTGCCTGTTGTGGGAAACGCTGACATGACCGAGCAAGTCTTTTCAATCCTTTACGACAACGCGCTTAAATACGCAAACGAAGGCGGCACTATAGAGGTGGTGCTGCAGCAGACAAAGAAGCATGCGGTTTGCACGGTGAAAAACACCGGCAAGGGAATTAGCCCAGAAGACCTGCCTCACATCTTTGACCGCTTCTATCGTGCTGACACCGCACGAACCAGCGAAGACAACAGCCACGGACTGGGGCTCCCCATTGCGCGGGCAATTGCAGAACAGCTGGGAGGCAGCATTACAGCAAGCAGCGAACAAGACGGCTGGACAGAATTTGTCCTGACGCTGGAACTATGACAACGAGACAGAAGAACCGTCCCCCTGTCTCATGGCTGGAGAAACAGATGTACATCTTTCAAAACGCAATGCAAAACCTACTGCGCAACAAAGGGCGCAACCTGATGACGGCTGCGATTATCTTTGTGGTAATTGTGTCGTCGGTAGTTGCGCTGATGATTTATAACACGTCAAACGGGGTGATTAACGATTACAAGTCGCGCTTTGGCTCAGAGGTCAGCCTCACGCCCAACATGGAAAAGATCATCGAGGCAACGCAGACCACCGGCGCCTTGGTGCGCCCCACGATTCCCGCGGAGCAGCTCATAGCGTTTGCAGATTCAGAGCATCTGCTCAGCGCAAACCTCGCGGCAAGCGGCAAGGGCTGGAGCGATGACCTCAAGGCAATCGATGGAGAAAAAGGCGGCGGCGGCGGACCCATGCTGTCAGCTGGTCCGGGCGGTGGCCCTGCAAACATGCCTGATGGGATGCCCGAGTTAAGGCAGTACTTCTTCAGACTGCTGGCCAACCAATACGATGATTTTGAGAACGGCAACAGAGAGCTGACCGAGGGCAGCGCCTTTCCAGAAAAGCCCGGCGAGTGCCTTATCAGTCAGGAGCTTCTGGAGAACAGCGGCCTCAAGATCGGCGACACCATAGTCATGAACTCTGACCTTATCAACCCGGGCAGCGGCCCCGGAGACGAAAGCTACCACGACATCGTATTCAGGCTGACCATCGTAGGCACCTACCTTGACCTCACGGACGAATACGCAAACAGCATGATGGAAAACGCCTTCTCAAACCGTCGCAATGAGGTGTTCATGTATTTCAATGACCTGGCAAGCGAGGTCAAAGAGGGGTTGATGGGCATTGACGTTGGCGCAACCTATTATCTCAAAAGCCCGGAGTTGCTCAGTGCGTTTACCGCTGAGCTCAGGGCAAAAGGCCTCGAGGATGTATTTGACGTGACAACCAATGAGGCTAGCTACCAGGCTATCGTTGGCCCGGTTGAGGCAATGAGGGGCATCAGCCTCACCTTTGTGATTATCGTGCTGATATTTGGAGCCATCATCATTGCGCTGCTTTCTTCCCTTGCGGTGAGAGAGCGCAAATACGAGATAGGCGTTTTGCGCGCTATGGGCATGAAAAAGGGCAAGGTTGCCCTGGGCCTGTGGGCCGAGACTCTCACCATCACAGCCTTGTGCCTGGTGCTGGGGCTGGCCGTTGGCGGGCTGGCGGCACAGCCGGTCACCAACCTCTTGCTCAACCAGCAGGTGGAGGCTGCAGAACAGGCGCAGGCTGCTGCCACGCCCGACCCGCCCGGCGCAGTAACGGTGCAGGGAGGCGGCCCGCAAGGTGTAGGCGGTCCCATAATGATAGGCGGACCTATCGCTGGCTTCATCGGACAAAGCTCCGCTGAGAAAATCACCAACATTGATGTGGGCATTGGGCTCAATACCGTTGTGCAGATCATCGTCATCGCCTTGCTGCTCACCTCTATAGCTGGCTTGATAGCTACAAGGCAAATCACCAAGTACGAGCCCATGAAGATCTTGATGGAAAGAAACTAGGAGAGCATCATGGCAAACATACTTACTCTTAACAATGTGTCCTACGCCTACGAAGGCGCAAGCAAAAACGTGCTGCAGGGCATGAGCGCAGACTTTGAAACAGGCCGGGTGTATACCATCATCGGCAAGTCCGGCGCGGGAAAATCCACGCTCTTGTCGCTGCTCTCGGGCTTGGATGTCACCACAAACGGCGCCATACTCTTTGACGATAAAAACCTCAAAAAGCTCTGCAGGGATACCTACCGCGCGCAACAGGTGGGGGTCATCTTTCAGAGCTACAACCTTCTGACCAATGCCACGGCGGTGCAGAATATCGTCTTGTCGATGAATATCAGCGAGTCGCCCGAAAGAGACAAGAAGGCCTTTGCATACGCCTTGTTGGCCAAGGTTGGCATTGACAGTGAAACAGCAGACCGCAAAATCCTTAAACTCTCAGGCGGCGAGCAGCAGCGCGTTGCCATCGCACGAGCCCTGGCGCATAACCCCGCCATCCTCATCGCCGACGAACCCACCGGCAATCTGGACAAAGACACCGAAGACGACATCCTCCACATCTTCACCAAGTTGGCTCATGAGGAAAACCGCTGCGTCATCATCGTGACCCACTCAAAAAGAGTCACCGCTATTGCCGACGTGGTCTATCGCCTCAAAGACGGCCGCCTGGCAGTAGTGTGAAGGGACGTAGTGTGAGTGGGCAGGGGATAGTGACTCACTCGGTAGGCTCAGCTGTTTGGCTTCTGTCTTGGGGGTGAGCGACACGGTTAAGCTTCAAGCTAGTAAAGCTTGCTGGAGCGAACCGGGGCCCCTAGACAGAAACAAACAGCTGAGCCTACCGAGTGAGTCACTTTCCCCGGCCCTCGGCCAGCTTTTAGAGCTTACTGGCTTTAAGCCGCAGCGCGTTGGTGAGCACCGAGAGCGAAGAGAGGCTCATGGCTGCCGCTGCCAGCATGGGGCTCAGCAGGGGGCCGCCAAGGCGTAGAGCAAGCCGGCGGCAATGGGAATGCCCACCACGTTGTAGCCAAAAGCCCAAAAGAGGTTCTGCTTGATAGTGCGCATGGTTTTACGAGAGAGCTTTATGGCGGTAGGAACATCTTCAAGCGTGGAGTGCATCAACACAATGTCAGCGGACTCTATGGCTACGTCGGTGCCGGCGCCAATGGCTATGCCAATGTTTGCCTGCACCAAGGCGGGGGCGTCATTGATGCCGTCTCCTACCATAGCAACTACCTTGCCGCTCTCTTGCAGGCGCTTGATTTCTGCGGCCTTGTCGCCCGGCAGCACCTCGGCCAGCACCGAGCTAATGCCTACACGCTCGGCAATCTCTCTGGCGGTGTCTGCGTTATCGCCGGTGAGCATGGTTGCCTCGATGCCCATCTCCTGCAGGTGTGCTACGGCGGCGGCACTGCTGGGCTTGAGCGTGTCGCGCACCAGAATCTGACCGGCGTACTCGTCGTTTACGTACACCTGCACACCGCGCCCAATAACCACCTTCTTGCCATCAACTACGCCCTCTACGCCTTGGCCGGGTTGTGCCTTGAAGTCTTCCACCGGCAGGTACTCCCCTTCATAGGCTGCAACCACAGCCTTGGCAATAGGATGCTCAGAATAGCGCTCAAGAGAAGCAGCAAGCTGAAGCAGGGTGGAACAGGGGGACGGGGTTAGTGTTCCAATTTGGCCCTTGGGCCAAATTGGAACACTAACCCCGTCCCCCTGTTCCACGGAAACTACTTCTGGTTGTCCTTCGGTGATGGTGCCGGTTTTGTCGAGCACTACTGTCTGGATCTTGCCGGCAGTCTCCAGAGCCTCGCCTCCCTTGATGAGGATCCCGAGCTCTGCGCCCTTGCCGGTGCCCACCATGATGGCAGTTGGCGTGGCAAGACCCAGAGCGCAGGGGCAGGCTATGACCAGCACGCTGATGAAAACAGTCAGGGCAAACTGCACGTCTCCCCCCGTTACGATGAGCCATAGAGCTCCAGCCAGCAGGGCTATACCGCAGACGATGGGCACAAAGATGCCCGCCACTACGTCAGCCAGTTTAGCAACGGGAGCTTTGCTGCCCTGGGCATCCTCAACCAGGCGGATAATCTGTGCCAGCGCCGTGTCTGCTCCCACCTTGGTTGCTTTGAAGGTCAGTGTGCCGGTTGTATTGAGTGAGGCTGCATACACCGTGCTGCCCACCTGCTTTTCCACGGGCATACTCTCCCCGGTAAGCATTGACTCGTCAAGGGCGCTGTGGCCACTTATCACCTCGCCGTCAACCGGAATAGACGCACCGGGCTTGATAAGAATGATGTCACCGGGCAGCACCTCGTCTACCGGAATCTCTCGCTCCTCTGTGTTGGAGCTGTCCTCAAGGGATGTAAACACCAGGGCCGTTTTTGGAGCCAAATCCATCAGAGCCATCAAGGCACCGGAGGTCTTGCCCTTGGCGCGTCCCTCAAGGTATTTACCCAGAAGCACCAAGGTGATAATGACACCGGCAGTTTCAAAGTAGAGAGATTCAACCGCCATATGATCGCCCATAACAATGAGGGCCACGCTGTAAAGCGAGTAAAGAAAAGCAGCGCTGGTTCCAAGGGCAATAAGGCTGTCCATATTGGGACTCAAGCGCGCCAGGGAGGCAAAACCAACCGTGTAAAAACGATACCCCACGCCAATTACCGGCAGCACCAAGGCCAACTGCGTGAGAGCATAGGCAAGCGAATGCTCCATAGGCTCGAGAAAGCTTGGAACAAGCACTGCAACGGGGCCACCCAACATTGGTGCCATAGCAAGGTAGAGCAAGGGCAAGGTAAAGCAGGCGGCAACAACAAACTTGAGCCAAAGCCTGCGCGCCTCCTCCTGTTTCTCAGCCTGCTTGGTACGAGAGGCGGCAAAGTCCTGTCTTGTGAGCGAGGCGCTAAAGCCTGTTTTATCCACGGCTGCAATCAAATCAGCCTCGGTCACTAACTCAGGGTCAAAGCGTATACCGGCCTTTTCCGTAGCAAGGTTAACGCTAGCCCTCTCAACACCTGCCAGAGCATTCAGCACCTTCTCAACCCGCGAGCTACACGAGGCACAATGCATACCAGTGATATCAAGGTTTATGTAAGAAGTCTCCACCATAACAACAGTATACTCCAGAGAGCCGGGTTGACTCACTGGGGACGGGGAAAGTGACTCACTCAGCAAGCTCGGCTGTTTGGCTTCTGTCTTGGGGGTGAGCGACTAGGCTAAGTTCCAAGCCTGCAAAAGCATGCTGGAGCGAGCCGGGGCCCCAAGACAGAAACAAATAGCCGAGCTTGCTGAGTGAGTCACTTTCCCCGTCCCCAGTGAGTCATGGCGGAGAGACAGGGATTTGAACCCTGGTGCCCGGGGTTGCCGGACAAACGGTTTTCGAGACCGCCGCTTTCAGCCGCTCAGCCATCTCTCCGCAGTTAGATAGCTAGGATACCAGAAAACGCTCCGGAGCTCGATACGTCCCGGCCGGCAGAGGAGCCGGGGTGAGTAAGAACAAACGCCCCTGTTTCATAGCCTCTGGGTCCTTCGACTACGCTCCGCTCCGCTCAGGATGACAGGGTGTGATGCTACGCTCCGCTCAGGATGACATGAGCCAGAAGAACCGCCCCGCTGCTTCATCTGGTATGATTACTTTACGCTTTTCAGGCACTTGAGCATGAGGTGAGACATGCCAGAAAGTTCTGAGACAAAAGGAACCTTTGCGCGCCTGGCAGGTCTTGGCGCTTTTGCTCACCTGACGGGGCTTGGAAACATCTCTTTGCGCCTGGGGCAAAACAGAACCATCAGGGGAGTCACCGAAGGTCTCATCAATCTGGTGCCGCTTGTGCTCATAGGCACAATTTGTTTGGCCTTAACCAATCTTCCTATACCGGCAATACACGTTTTCCTTAACAGCATCACCGGCAACCACTGGACGCTCATCTCGGACATGATCGTCTTTTCCACAGAGCACATCATTGGCTTGGCGGCACTGCTGTCGGTTTCATATGTCCTTGCGGGGCAGAGCAACTCCATTCAAAAACGCGAAATCAGCAGCTTTATCCCCATGTTCACGGCGTTTTCTTGTTACGTGGTCTTGTTGGTTTGGGATCCGGTGAGCTATGCCCTGGTTCCTGAAGGCCAACCTCCGGAGGTGCTGTTCACCAACGCGGGGCAAAGAGGGGTCTTCTTTGCCCTGTTTGTAGCGGTGGTGGCAACCAAGCTTTTTGCCCTGTTTACCAGGCTCTGGCAAAAGCTACCTTGGTTCAGGCGGCGCATTGTTGGCAGTTACATCCTGCTGCGCAACGCTCTGCACACTGCTGCCCCCATACTGCTTACCCTGACCTGCTTCATCGTGCTGAGAATGCTGCTGGATTGGCTGTTCAGCACAACAGAGGTCCAGGCTTATCTGGGCAACCTCATTGCCTCCTTGGTCAACGATGGTCGCCTCCCCTTTGTCGTCATCACCATTTTGATTATGCAGATACTCTGGTTTTTTGGAGCTCATGGTTCTTACACCATCCAGACCCTTATGCCACATGTTGACACTGCCGCCACCGGCAATACTGTGCAGGCTCTGGCGGCGGGTGCCCCTGGTCCTACCACCGTATTCACCAACTGGGACTTTTACAACATCTTCATCGAGATGGGAGGCGCCGGCACCACAATGGCGTTGCTCATAGCACTCTTGCTCTTTGGCTCCAAAGGAAGAGGAAAGCGTCTGGGGCGTATATCGATATTCCCCGTGACCTTTAACATCAACGAGACTCTGCTCTTTGGCATTCCCATAGTGTTCAACCCCCTGATGCTCATACCCTTCATTCTTGCCCCCGTGACCGTAGCTTGCGTGTCATTTGGGGCAATTAGCCTGGGGGTTGTGCCGCCCATAATCAACTCGGTGGAGTGGACTACACCCATCCTCTTTTCTGGGTATCTGGCAACAGACTCCTTTGCCGGGCCCTTGCTTCAGGCGCTTTGCATTGGGCTCGCATTTTTGATCTACGCACCCTTTGTGCTTGCCGTGAGAATTGCCACCGACCGCCACCAGCTCGAACTCTTTGAGCGCTTCAAGAAAGAGGCACAAAACGCCGCCAACAACGAAACGGTCTCAGTATCCGGCAGGCACGACGACATCGGCACCATGGCAAACCAGTTTATCACCGAAATCAGCATGTCTTTTAGCAGCAACAACATCCCCCTCTGCTTGATGTACCAGCCCAAAACCGATAACCAAGGGAGGGCCGCCGGGGCAGAGGCGCTGCTGCGCTGGATGCATCCCATGTTTGGCCCCATACCGCCGGATATCCTCGTTGAGCTAGCCGACGAGGCAGACTTTTCTGCACCTCTCGGCAGATGGATTGCCACAGAGGCGCTCGAAGAGTTTGCGCGCTGGCAACAAAGTGGGCTTGAGCAGCTGGTTCTTTCCATCAACCTCAACCCTCGCCATGTTTTCATTGACGAGGAGTTTCCGGAGTTCTTACAAAAAGAGATGGAACGCCTTGGTGTTGAGCCCGGCCTCATTGACCTGGAGATCACCGAGCACATGGCGGTGGGCGCCAGCAAGGAGATGCTACTGCTGTTTCAGCAGCTACGCAATCTGGGCGTCAGGCTTTCCATTGATGACATGGGGATGGGGTATAGCTCGCTTACCTATATCAGTGATTTTGGCGCGAGTGTCATCAAGATTGATATCTCGCTCATCGACCAGGTAGCCACCGATGTCAAGCAGCAAGAAATCGTGCGCTCAATAATCGACTTAGCTCGGCAGATAAACCTAACGGTCATTGTAGAAGGCGTTGAAACACAGGAACAGGTCAACGTGCTTGCTGGCCTTGGGTGCAATTATTTCCAGGGATTCTTCTTCTCAAAACCGCTCAGCCCTCAAGACTTCCTCGCTTATGTTGATGCCCACGGCACCACATTGCTCTTGCATGAAGGAACCCAGTCATCCTGAGCGAAGCGCGCAGCGCGTAGCCGAAGAACCCAAGCAGTGAGTCGCAGCCTAGGTCCTTCGACTACGCGCTGCGCGCTTCGCTCAGGATGACAGAAGTTAATCCAGCTGCTCTTCGATATCCAGTTCCATCAATGCAACGTTGTCGCGCAGCATCTTGGCGGTTTCTTCTGAGATTTTGCCGTCTTCGTACGCCTTCAAAATGGCCTTGCGCTCAAAGTCAAGAGCCCGAGCCTCTATGGCGATGGTCAGATACTGATCTCTGCGGATGTTTGCCGCCATGGTTCCGCTGCGCTCCCAGCGGCTTTCCAGGCGAGCGATGCGCTGGTTCATTTCATTCTTGATCAGGGCAACCGTATAGGCGGGAAACTCATCAGAGGGCTCAAGCTCGCCAAGCTTTTCCACTACATAGCGATAGTTGGCTAACTGCAAGGTATGAAGGTCAAACATGAGCACCATTCTGCCCTGCGGGCCCCCTGCCTTCTCTGCCTTTTGAAGGGTTCGGCGCGCTTTCCATTGATGGGTGAGCTGATTCATCATCGCCCGCACCTCCCATCTGAGCGTATGCTGATAGTCGGCGCGCGCCAGCTGTCGGCTCAAAACACTGATGTTGTAATAAGCCGTAAGACCGCCCACCTTTTCCAGGTCGGTGAGGCGCTGGGTGTTTTCTAACTGCAGCTCAATGACATACTTGCGCACCTGAGTTTCATTGGGCAGCCTCAAGCTGTTGTTGATCTTAAGCGTCTCGATACGCTGGTAATACTGGCGCACAACCCCACTTACAGCAGACCGCTCATTTGCCTCAGCGGTTTCGGTGAGCTCTGAGATGACTTTTCGGTAGATATCAAGGGTGGCGTTGAGCTCAGAGGTTTTTTGGCGGGCCTGCTTTCTCTTGGGTGCAATGAGAGGCACGAGGATATTAGCCAAAAGCAGGGATAACAAGATAACGCCACTGGCCAAGAAGATGAGCAGGTCGCGCTCCGGAAACGGCTCTGCGCCACCAATGGTCATGGGAACCGAAAGTATAATTGCCAAGGTGATGGCACCCTTGACACCAGAAAGCGAAAGCACCAAGGAGTCAACTAGATGGAGCTTCCAGTATTGCTTGTCTAAACGGGCTTGTTTCTTACTGGTTTTGCGAGCTTCTTTGCGAGCGAGCCTGCGTTCGCTCCGCGCCTTTTTGAGCTCTAGTCTCTCAAATGCCAGGTGCTTCTCGAGTGCAGCCTCATGCTCAGCAATAGTCATCTCACCAAAATTTGGAGAAAGGAGCGCCTTGTCCTCATCATCCTCTTCATCAAAGCCCTCTCCACTGCCTGTTTTAAAGGCAGATTCTGCGTTGGTCTCGCGCAGATTGACATTGCGGCGCATGAAAAACAACCAGAAAAAGCGTAACACCAAGATGAACGCCAGGATAAAGACCACAAAGAGAAGCAGGTAATTGGTGTTGGCCGCCGTGCCGGTCCAAACGCGCTCCACCACATAGGGCAGCTGGGTGCCCAGGATTAAGAACACCAGGCCATTGAGGGTAAAGTCAATCACCGACCACGCGCTGGTAGACACCACATTGAGGCGCGCTGAAGAAGGCGCAATGGCGCGGGGCTCAAAGCTGTGCGCTATGCCCGCAGCAACTACGGCGATGATGCCGCTTACGCCAACTGCCTCGGCCAACAGGTAAACGAGAAAGGGCGTAATGATTTCAAAGAGCACATGAAAAGAAACGCTTTCCATGCCGCGTGAGCGCAAGAAGCGAATCAAACCGTAGCGAACAAGCATCACCACAACGCCCAGCACCATGCCGCCGAGGAACTTTATGAGAAAGACCCCTTCGGCCTCCCAAACAGAAAAGGTGCCGGTAATAACCGCGGCAATAGCAAAATTAAAGGAAACGATAGACGAGGCGTCATTAAGGAGCGCTTCTCCCTGGAGCAGTTTGTTTTGCTCACTTGAGATCTTTGCGTTTTTTCTGAGCGAGGCTACTGAGACAGCATCGGTTGGCGCCAGCGCGGCCGCAAGGGCAAAAGCCGCGGCAAGCGGTATGGACGGAGCAAAGAGGTTAACAGCAAAGCCGAGGAGCAGCACCGTGCAAAACACCAGGCCAAGCGCCAAGAGCAACACGGGGTATTTGAGCCGCCAGAGCGCCTGCTTGTTCATTCTGCGAGCGTCGGCAAAAAGCAGGGGGGCAATGAAGACCACCATAAAGAGCTCCGGGTTGAGATGCATCTCAAAGCTCAGCGGCAAGAGTGTGAGCACGATACCCGTGGCAATTTGAACCAAGGGCGTAGGAAGGCGAGGAAAGCGAGCCCCGACAAAACTGGATGCAAGCACCGCCACCAGTAAAATCAGTATGAACTCAAAATCATGCATCCAAAAATTGTACCGTAATTAACTGCAGGGCTTCTCGGGCGGATAAGTGGTGTGTTGCGTTGTACGTAATTAACTGCAGGGCCTCTCGGGCGGATAAGCGGTGTGTTGCGAAGGGCTTGGCAGCTTTTCAGCAATTTTTGTGCAGAAATTGCGTTTGTCTATATCAGAAGGGGGCTATTTTGTGCTTTTTAGCCCAAAACACCCCATAGATGCACCGTTTTTATCCCATCCGGCAGCCGATTCGGCAACATTTGTGCTAGAACAGCCCCTCAGAAGATAGACAAGCGCAATTTCTGCACAAAAACTCGGCAAATCCTGCCAAACGGTGACTTTGTGACTGCTGGTCGTGACTGCTGGCTGCGGTGCAACTCGCGGAGCAACTGTGTTAGATGCGGAGAATCTCAATTACGTGTCTATAGCGCTTTCGGTTATAAATCACCGGAACAGGGTAGAGGGGGTTGGCCTCTTTGAGGGCCCAGGTAATCATCTGCTCTATATCTTCGTCTTTGATGAAATCAAAACCTGCAGGGATTTGCATGCGCTCGTTGAGGTCTCTGATGTATTGAATGAAGGCTTTTGCAGCCACGTCGTCTGGCGTGGAGTCCTCAGCGATGCCGGAGGTTCTGGCAAAAATAGCGAGTTTTTTATACACCTTAGAGCCATAATCTTCCAGCACAATGGGCATGACCACTGCATTGGCCAACCCGTGTGGCGTGTTGTAAATCCCGCCCAGGGCATGGGCTAGGGCGTGTATGTTGCCTACGCCGGATCGGGTAAAGGCAAAGCCTGCCTTGTAGGCAGCATCGAGCATTTGGCCGCGAGCCTCTACGTCGCTGCCATCTGCATAGACCTTGGGGAGATTCACCGCTATCTTTGCTGTGGCATCCAGGGCAAATCGTTTGCTTTCGGCGGTATTGTAGGTCCAGCAGAGATAGGCCTCCACCGCGTGAGTCAGGGCATCCATGCCGGTGGTAGAGGTGATGTGAGGCGGCAGGCCCAGGGTTAGCTCCGGGTCAAGGATGGCAAAATGCGCAATGAGAGGCATAGACATGATGCCATACTTGTGACGTGTTTTTGAGTCGGTTATCAACGCGGCTACGGTGGTCTCCGAGCCGGTTCCGGCTGTTGTAGGAACAGCGATAAAGGGGTCGAGCTTTTTGCGAACCTTCAAAATACCTTTGAGTTGCTTAAGCGTTTTATGGGGATACTTGACTTGAGCAGCAGTGGCCTTAGCCGCATCCATTGATGAGCCCCCGCCTATGGCAACAAAGCCGTTGCAGTCACTACTTTTGTAGAGCTCGTATATCTCGCCTACGGTGTCAGTTGTGGGGTTTGGCTGCACATCGCTGTAGAGTTCATACGGCATCCCGGCATCTTCAAGCACCTTGATAACACGGGGTGCCACACCTGCGGCCATCAAGCCCGGATCGGTGACCACCATCACCTTGGTCACCCCTTCATCGGTGAGGATGGCAGGGATTTTTTGGATGGCACCAGCACCCTCAATAGGGAGAGCCTTGCGCCACGGCAAGAACTTCATCGCATAGTTAAAGACAAACTGAAAGGTTCTGTACCAAGCATTGACAGCAGACATGAGAGGATCTCCCTTCAATAGAACACCCAAAAAAAGTATAGCACTCTCAGCAGGAGGGCAGAGGACGGGCGAAGAGACTGGAGAATACAGGGGGAGACAGGGGGACTAACTTTCTGTCACCCTGAGCGTAGTGAAGCGAAGCCGAAGGGCCTAGCCAGCGACTCGCTGCCTGGGTCCTTCGACTACGCGCTACGCGCTTCGCTCAGGATGACAGGGTTTGTTATATTCTGAGTTACCGGTTACTTAGCACGCGGCCTACCGCTCGGTGCCAGCCATCGAGGTGTCTTTTGCGCTCTTCAGGCGGCATGACGGGGGTAAAGGTAGCGTGGTCTTTGCCTGAGACAAGCGCCTTGAGTTTGGAGGTGTCCTTCCATAAGCCGGAGGATAATCCAGCCAAAAAGGCGGCTCCTAAAACGGTGGTCTCCCTGTTTTGGGGACGGAATATCTCCGCATCAAGAAGATCGCTTTGAAATTGCAGCAAAAAGTCATTGGCAGAGGCGCCACCGTCCACTTTGAGGTGCTTGAGCTTAAGTGATATGTCTGCCTCTACTGCCTCCACCAGATCGCAGAGCTCAAAGGCCATAGCCTCAAGTGCGGCTCGCGCAAGGTGGTTGATGGTTGTGCCTCGAGTGAGCCCCAAAATCGCACCGCGGGCATCCATGTCCCAGTAGGGAGCGCCCAGGCCGGTAAAGGCCGGCACTATGTAGACGCCGCCGGTATCGGAAACCTGCCGGGCAAGTTCTTCGGTCTCAGCCGCCGAAGATATAAGCCCCAGCTCATCGCGGAGCCACTGAATAAGGGCACCCGACACAAAAACACTGCCCTCCAGGGCGTACTCCAGCTGAGTAGAGCCAGGAGCAGAAGCAGCGATGGTAGTGAGCAGCTGATTCTCTGAAAGAGGTGCCTTGTTGCCGGTGTGAACCAACAAAAAGCAGCCGGTGCCAAAGGTGTTTTTGGCCTCACCCGGCTCAAAGCAGGTCTGTCCAAAAAGTGCGGCTTGCTGGTCACCGGCTACACCGCAGACAGGAATACCGTCAGGCAATGAGGAGTGCTCAGTGTGCCCAAAGAGAGAGGCCGAGGGGCGCACCTCCGGCAAGAGTTGCCTGGGCACCTCAAATAAATCAAGCAGCCACTCATCCCAGCAGCCCTCATGTATGTTGAAGAGCATGGTTCTGCTGGCATTGGTGTAGTCTGTGGCGTGGGACTTTCCGCCGGTGAGGTGCCAGATAAGCCAACTGTCAATAGTGCCAAAGGCCAGCTCGCCGCTCTCTGCCTGTTCGCGGGCACCGGGCAGGTTGTCAAGCAGCCATTTGATCTTTGAGGCAGAAAAATAGGCATCAGGTATCAGACCGGTTTTCTCGCGAATGCGCTCAAAGATAACCGGGTCGGCAGTGATTTCGTCGACCATAGTGGTGGTGCGGCGGCACTGCCACACAATGGCCGGGGCAATAGGCAAGCCGGTGCTGCGGTTCCACAAAACGGTGGTCTCTCGCTGATTGGTGATGCCTATGCATCGGATACGGGCAGCGTCAATGCCCTCGCCAACCAAGGCACCGGTCACTGCTGCCAGCTGGCTGGAGAGTATCTCCATAGCATCGTGCTCTACCCAACCGGGTTGGGGATAGTGCTGTTGAAAGGCAATCTGCCCCACAGAGAGCACCTCGGCTTGCGCATCGTAGATAACAGCGCGCGAAGAGGTAGTGCCTTGATCAAGCGCAAGAATTAGATCCTTCGAATTTGGCATTGGTTTCACCCGGCTTTCAAAGTACGTAAAAGAACCTCTCTCAAGTCTCTTTGAGAGAGGTTCTTACGATACCACACTAGGCTTATTTAATGGGAAGCTTAAAGGTTGTATAGATGCTTCCCTGCTCGTCAATCTCTACGTACATAAAGTAGGGAGACTTGATGTCAATAGGAAATTCTACGACTACATCATAGGTGACGGTCTCATTGCTGCCGAGCTCAAAACTGTCCGGCATCATGCCGTTGTTAAGAGGGCTCATCGGCATAAACTGCGAGGTACCTTCGCCCTGCACAAACCAATCAAAGGTGCCAAAGGGCTGCGGAGTGCCGTACGTGTTGGTGATTGTTATGTTGGTGATGAGCAGCTGACTGCCGCTGGCAGCCTCAAATCCTGCAAAAGAGGAGCCGGTGCTCATGCTGTTAATGGTAAAGGTGAACCACTTGGTTGCGTACTCTTTGCCCACTTGACCGGTGACATCGCCTTCAACGAGCTGCGACATCATATCGCTCATGCTGCTGCCGCCATCTGACTGATCGCTCCCGTCGCCGTTGCAGCCAGCAAGGCCGAGGGTTGCCGCCATAGAAAGCGCAACCAACAAAACAGCGAGCCTTTTTCCCAAAATTTTCATACTTTCTCCTTAAATCCACTTAAATTGCAACGTGCCTATTTTACACCTTTTAACTTTTTCAGGGAGATAATTCAACGCTTGTTGCCTGTTTGTGGTGGAGATGATGGGATTCGAACCCACGACCTATAGCTTGCAAAGCTATTGCTCTCCCAGCTGAGCTACATCCCCACGCCGGCAAACTCACACAGTGTATCACAAGTGACAGAGGATTTAAAAAAGAGGGCACAGAGAGAACACTCTTAACTCTCAACGATTGCCTTTGTTTTTGCGAACGATGAGCTCGGCGCCTTCAACGTCATCGCCCATGGACAGATCGTACACTTTGTAGTTGTTTTTTCCGTGGTCTTTGGCGTGATACATGGCTATGTCGGCATACTTGATGAGTTCGTCGTAGTCGGTTTGCATGCTGGGGAAAAGCGATATTCCAATGCTCATGCCAAGACCATAGGTGTTTATGTACTCCAGAAGACTGGGCTCCTTGCCAAAGGAGTCAAGGAGCTGCTGGGCATAGACAGAAGCCTCCGCGGTGCTTGATATACCGGGTACCAGCTGCAGAAACTCATCTCCGCCAATGCGGGCTGTGAGAGCCTCCATGCCATCAACGTGGTCATAATCGCTTTGCCCGGCAAAGCTTTTGAGGAACGAGGCTATGCTGCGCAAGAGCACATCACCAACATCATGCCCGGCAGAGTCATTGACGGCCTTAAAGTTGTCTAAGTCGATAAAGAAAACCGCAAAGGTGCGCTGGTGCTCCCTGAGAAAATCGATTTCCCTTGCTAAAAAGCTAAAAAGATTGTTTCTGTTGGGCAAGCCCGAGACAGAATCAAAGTTTGCCAGCTCAAAGAGATGCCTTCGTATGTTGCTGTTGTGGCGGCTGATCATAAAGAGGACAACCATCATCATCACCGCTATAAAGCTTGTAGTGATAACCAAAACCGTTGTATAAAAAGCTGAGGTCTCTCGGTGGCGCACGATAAAAGTGTCCTCAATATCGGTGGCAACGATGCCTACCTGATTACCCCTGCCGTCAAAAAGCGGCACGGCGCCTGTGTTAAAGGAGCCCCACTCGTCAACCACATTACTCACATCGGCAGAAGCGCGGCCTGCAAAGGCCTCTTCATGAACAGGGGAGAGCTCATAGGGGGTAAAGTTTTCACGAGTCTCCTCTGCCTCAAAATCGGTGTCAAAAACAAAATAGAACACACCGTCGATTTCTTTGAGCGCATAAATGTATGCGCCGCCTATCTCATAATTGAGCACTCTGAGCTCGTTTACAACCTTGACCCAGGCGTCCCAGTTTTCATTAACATCCTCTTGAGAATTGATTTTCTTGAACAAATCAATGTTACCGGAGATGATTTCCATGCCGGCTGTGCTGCTGGCGATGAGCTCTTTGCGCACGCTCTGAATGAGCACCTCTTCTGCCTCGGCATTATTCCTCAGCGTGAGAGAAAGCGTGATTAAGAGCGTGGCAACTAATAGGAATGCAACAGCCCCCATGCCAACGAGAAGAATTTTTGGAGCAACAACATCATTGATGCTTTTGCTTGAAGCAGCCCTCATCTACACCTCGTCAACTCCAACTACATCACCCAATACCTGGTTTGAGCGAGGAAATGCTGCCTTGCCACCGATTCTGTATTCAATAAACGCCCTGGCGGCTACTCGGCTCACGCCAGGGCGTTTATTTCAAAAGAACTGGTGGGCCCAACTGGATTCGAACCAGTGACCTCACGGTTATCAGCCGTGCGCTCTAGCCAACTGAGCTATGGGCCCAAAAAGCGCCCGATAACTGTATCCCAGTGGGGCATCCAGGTCAAGAAAATATATCAGAAAATCTCGCATTTGGCAAATTGCGAATAGTTCAAGCAGTTTACTTTACAGTTAAAAACAGCAAATGCGAGCAAAAATATGGCAATTGCGATTCACCGGGGACGGGGAAAGTGACTCACTGGGTGGAACAGGGGGACGGGGTTAGTGTTCCAATTTGACCTTGGTCAAATTGGAACACTAACCCCGTCCCCC